>Ga0193694_1000020_pt1 | contig 19841 bp, 45 predicted proteins | sample L3s1metaG_FD_160567 | JGI IMG/M metagenome (GOLD analysis project Ga0193694, IMG submission 160567) | Soil microbial communities from a riparian zone of the East river system, Colorado, United States - L3s1 | ecosystem: Environmental > Terrestrial > Soil > Riparian zone | place: USA: East River... | reverse complement strand
TCGGGTCTTCTCACTTAGTCTCTCACGGTCCCTTACGGGTTCCGCCCTGTCGCCTTAGCTTTCGCCTTAGGCTTCCAAGTCAATCAGAGAAGATTTATCGAGGACTTAAAGTCAATCCTCGGCTTGACGCATTGCTACGGCTAACCTTTCGGATACCCAAGCTAACACCATTTTACGTCATGCTAAGAGGGCGTGTTACGCATTTAATTTTCTCATATTTAAATAGCACTTTTCCCTAAACTCTAATATTTCTTCTGGAACTCCACCTCTACAGTGCTTTACAGAACTATAGTTTTTACAAAATTCTAGAATTTGTTGAGCTTGAGCATTCTTAAATCTTAAGAATGGAAGAATCTTTTCGATAAAAGAAACACATTGATCTTTGCTTATGATGGACATTTTGTAAGCAAAACCTTTTGTGGTACAAGGAGCTTTTGGAATACAATAGCTTCCTAATGAGCAATTCTTTCGAATATAGTTTATGCAATCAACTGGAACCATTGTAAGTTGTATAACAGGGTTATACCTAATACTCACACTTCCTGAATGAGGTTTTTCTCTTTTAATAGAGAACGAACCCTCAGTATCTATAATTCCAGCGAAATAAGACCAAAAAATTGAATCTTCTGAACAAATAAGTGCTTGATTGCAAAGCGAACCACTTTGAATCAGGCAGTCCCTATTATGATCTTTCATTTTAAGATTTGATCTTTCTCCATCAATCATCTCCAATTTCTTCACTAGAGATTTATCGATGAAATCTAGCATAAATTTTGCTCTTTCTTTTTTCAAAATTAAATATGGAATAACCTTATCTAAAACTTCTTTAGACGATCTAAGACCTCTAACAGACCAAACATATAAAGGTTTATGATGTTGTTGTTGAGGTTTTTTTACTCTTTTAGACCCATTAAAAACTTCAAATAAGTATTCTGACATTCCTTTAAATGCATTACTAAGTTGAATGCATGGATGAAATGAACTTGGACCTTTCAATATTGAAAAGCTTCCATCCCCATCTAAAATTCCTGCCATATATGCCATATTTATTTCTTCTTTCATGATTGACTCCTTTTTCAGGATATCATATCATGGTGTACTACTTACGCACAAGTTAATTATTCATGCTGCAATCTGCTCTATACCCTCTTGATCTTGGAGTATCACTTGTTCATTTATGATACACCCAGTACCGAAGAATGCCATTTGAGCATCAATTATCTTTCTATTACTTCTTTGACCTGATTGCAAAGGCGGAGGGTCTTGTTATTCCCCTCTCCACGTCTTCATTTATACACGTGGTTTGGACTATCACATCCTCTTTCGAAGTCTCTGGGTTTAGTCTCTCACGCTGCAAGAGCATATTGCTCAGCTTGCGCCTTGTTACCCACTAGGGCTTCCAAGTCAATTACCAAAGATTTAGACGGGACATAACGTTTATCCCGTTGTGGCACCTGTGCAGGAGGATCAATCCCCGAATTTCCCAATTGAACAGTGGGTGGCTGTAGCGCACGTGGGCGCATAAAGCGACAAGTAGTTCCACCATTTGAAGGCATGGAAACCTTATCGCAAATTGTAATATAATTCATTGTGGGAGTGGGGACGTAAAGCATAGCAGGAGCTAAGCTCTGTAGAATCATCGGCCCCAAATTGCCCGTGGTCGTAATCATGAGAAACCTCATTTTACGATTTATGTGATATGATGACCGGCATGCGAACCTAACTACGCGGATTGTCGACCATATCTAGCCAGTGACGCTTTTCTGGGGAGCGAGTGCCTTTAACGCGGGCTTGCGAAAGTTCTTTATATCTAATATTTAATTTAATTGTAAATAAGGAATATTGGTTACGATAACATCTTCTTATCGTAACCAATATTCCTTAAGTAATATTCCGGATGTTTTTTCATTTCTTTTTGATATTCCATCCAACCCTCAGTCTTTTCCAGATATTTAACAAAGTCCCAAGGTGGAGGCAATAACTCAAATTCATACTTAAATGAAGGATTTTCTTTTAGATATTCTCTTTTCAATGCTTCAAGTTTAAAATAAAAGCATTCCATGCATTCTTTGCATAACCATTCATTTAATATGTTGCAAAACCTAGAATTCTTATCCATGATATCAAATTCTAGGTTGCATCTTGCGCAGTTCTTTTTCAAATTCTTAACTTACTTTTGAGTTCTTGCATCTTAGCATATGCATTCTTTTGACCCGCTGGAGAGTAATCCCCTACAGAATTATAAGGAGCAGCACCCACACCACTTGGCTGATAATATGGACTACGTCTATTCGCATCGATCTTTTCTTGAACTGAAGATTGCTTTTGTTCAGGTTTATCCAGACCCATTGACTTAATCGTATTGTATACTAGTTTCTGTTTTTCTATACCATCAGGCATTCTCTTGATAGATTCCGCAAGACCTGGAGCTTTATTGACCAATTTCATGAGGTTTTCTTCCCTCAAAACTTCATTAAAGTCTGAATTGTTTTTCACCCAATCTTCTTCTTCTTTCCTATCCATAAGCATTCTGGCTTTTTCTTCAGCTCTTTGGTCGATCTTTTCCTCTAATCTTCTCTCAAAAGAAGAGAACTTCTTCTCTAATTTCTTATGACCAACATAAGGCTCATCATCATTATCATCTTCTTCAACTCTATTTCTAGATAATGCTTCAGTTGCTTTTCTTTCTGTCTCTTCTAATCGCACTTGCATTTCTGCTAATTCACGTCGGTGTTTTTCTTCGATTTTACGGAAGTTAATTTCTTTATCAGATTGTTTGTTTTCTTGAACTGCAACTTGGTTTTCTGTCATACTTAAATCTCTCCTTAACGCTGAGATACGTTTGTTAATGGTTATTAAAATCTTTATTATGTTAAAAGGCAAGAAATGGAAAAAGAATTTGTTTTGTCTGATGAAGAAAGAGATTTAGCCATTAAAATGGGAATTAATCCTGATTTGCCAGAATTCATTTATTTTAAAAAAGAATTTGCAGAAAGGTTGCACAATACGGAATTAAAAATATGTAAAAAATCAGGTTTGGAATATGAATATGTCGTACAATAATTAAGAAATTTAAACCCCACTTCTGGTATTGAATCTGTAATTTGGAAATATCTATGAAAATAAATAGACTTGAAACTCATGATAGATTATTGCACTTCAAGAAAGATCAAGAGTCAAATATCTTCCAAGGAGCTGAAGACTGCTTGAAAAAGAATCCTGACTCTTTGTTCTTCCAATCTAGATCACCATATATTTACATATTTGCTCATCCTAGGACTTGTGAGGATGGTGTTACTAAGAAAATGTTTTGGCAACCAAGACTATGGAAACCTAAAGCACAGACTAATTCTTACCTCTTCAGAGCTAAATCTCATACTGATTTGATAGAAGTATGTTGGTTATTGCCTCCAGAAGAATTATGGAATCAGTATATGTTAGATAATGTTACAGAACATAAAGAAGTCTTATGGTCTATTGATATGTATCTTTATCATCGAGATAAATTGAATAAAGATGAATCGGATGATCTCACAGATGATCAAGGAAAACCGATTATGCAAGAATGGATTGCTAATAAACGTATGGATAGGATGATGTCTAGATCTTATAATGGAGAAGATTTTATACTACCGATTTCGGTGGAGTGCCAATCTGCTTCTTAGTCATTTTAACCATACTAGGACTATCTCGCATTTTCCCTAATTTTGCTTTTATACCAGTGCCATAGTTATCACCCATACCATATTTTGTATTTGCTTCATGAGCAAATCTAGGCTTTTTAGTCTTTGATGGTGTTCTATTGAAAGGTTGAGCTTGTTGTGCTATTGACATAATTAACCTAAATCATCATCTTGCAAAGTATTCATGTGGTTTTGAGGTAATACAGGAACAGTCCTTTTAGGATCTCCTTTATGACCAATAGGCTGATTAATTCCTACACCATAATGTGTGCCTGCATTAACAAAGTTGCTTGAACGTTGATCATATTGAGGACATCTAAAATCCCATGGAGACTTGATACCATCTTTTGGTTGATCACGTTCGTTTTGTTCTTTAATACGTGCAGGATCTACAAAACCTGACTTAGTATTCTTTTCTGTAGAACGGTTTTTATCGGCAGCTGTATTTTTATATGACTGAACTATTTTAGTATTTTTCATTTTTCCTCAAATAAAATAGGGAGGTCGCTTGCGCACGCTTTTAGTAAGCATACTCTCCCTAAAGATTAATTTCTGTAATTCGGCTGTTTCATTGGATGAGCTTTAATTTTCTTAGAACCTTCCATTTGTCCTGCTTTAATCGCTTCAGTAGTATCTTCATATTTTGTTACTGAACCTGAACCTTCAGCTGAACTTTCATCTTTTGTTTTATGTGGACCGTCAGGAAATCTAGAGTCTTTTCCAGCCTTACCTGCCCAAAAGGAGTGATCATCAATTCTTTGTCCGCCAGATTTAAAAGTTCCAGGTCTGCTATCATCATGTTGCTTCATAATAACCTCACTAATTGTTTTCTCTCATTATGCCATTCTAGACATATTTTGAGAAGGATTTTGTTCTTTACCTTGCATTATATTTGCTATAAACTCGTCTGCAAAAGCATCTTTGTGTGCTCTTTCTTTATCCGACTCTTCCATTGCCTGTTGCTTGTAATCTAATGTATCTATTTGATTCATTTTAAGCATAGTCTCAACTTCACCAAACTTGGCAATAACATCAACCATCTTCTCGAGAGCTTCCATCTTAGCCTTAGTAGAGAGAGAACGATTCTTGGAAACTTCAGCCATACGCTCTTCAAGCAATCCAATGTTAGATTCAAATCTACCATATCTTTCTTTAGCACTAGCAATATTATTGGCAGCCTTAGACATCATTTCTTTAAGTTTAGCTTCTTCAAATGCATGTTGGATATTCTGTGCTTCTTCTTGCACTGCTGCAGCTTGTTGCTCTTGTTGTTGCAAGAATGGTATGATCTCACCTTTTCCTGTGATATTAAGTTTAGGAATGATCATTGATGGAGGAAATACTTCTCGACCAAATGCAGCGTTCATATCCATCATTTGCTGAGCTTGTAGATTCTGTTGTGTGGGAGTTAAATCTGATTCTTCAACAATACATTGATACTTGGCAAATACTTTACTGTAGAAATGGGGTGAAGGTTCTTTGCCAATATAAAGAGACACTTTCTCTGCATTCCAATTATTAAGAATAACCTTAAGAAGCATATCTCCTAATAACTTATCCGAATAATCCCATTGATCGAAATACTTTTGAAATACCATTAGATTTGCAGCTTGCTTTAGCAATACTGTAAGACTTGAGACTTGTTTGTCTTGTTGCCCACTCCAATTTTCCATTTGAATACCGGAAGTGGAATAAATCAAATTCATAAATTGATCTGCCAAGGCCATGTCTGATTCAGGAACACCTGAAGGTTGAATCTTCTCACAATCTGTCATATCATAACCTTCATTGATTATGACATCCCATCCTTGGCCCGATTTCTTAAGATTATCTTCGTTAGCTACTGCCCCTACTTTACGTTTCCAACCTGCATTGATCGTAGCTTCGGTGATATCAGCATTGGTAATTATCTTATGATTGAAAAGATATTGACTCGATCTCATTGTTCTAACGAGCGAACGAACACGTAGATCAAAATGGTTAATGTGAGGTTCGTAATTCCAAAAATAAGGGATAAAAGGACAACCGTCAAATCCAAGGGGATTTTCTCCTTGATACATGAGTTGATCGTTTAGTACTGTGGCTAACTTCCAACATGGCACTTCAACGTTAACTAATTCCATATCAGGAATATTATATAAAATGGCATCTAAATCCGCTTCTTTTCCAAAGTCAAAGAATTGGTTACGACTGCGACTATATAAACGTTGCTTTTTTCTTTTCCACTTATACCATACGTAACTGAGAACCATAAGGTCATTCCTTGCCATGTTGTAATTCTCTGGCAAAAAATAGAAGCTTCCATAGCGTTTGGGAGTTCCGGCCATAGGAGAGATTGCTTCAATTTTATCTGGAAAACGATCTTCGGCTTCTTTCTTTGAGATATATTCTTGGCACCAAACAAACTGAGCATCGGACATATCTGGTGATCGGAAATAAGGGTCAACTATAAATGAGTTGTATTCCCAAATCTTAAGTTTAACTTCACCTTGCGCTTGATCGTCACCTGAATAGTTTAAATAAGGTTGAGCCAAACACATTCCGGCTATTGCTGCAAGTTCTTTGGCTTTAGATTTTTGCTCGTGGATAGCACCAGCATTGGCCACATGTGTAATGAGTTGAGTGTATTCATCCGTTGTTTGTGGGTCTGCTCCTTCAGTCGCAATATAACTAAAGTTCTTGCGATGCTGTCTCTCATAACCTGTAACCATATTGATTGGTTGCTGAATCAGATTGAAGTAATATTGATTATAGGATGATGATGGGGCGAAATTGAAATGCCTATTTACAAAGGATTGATTTCCGGCGTAGAACAATGTATCAATGTTGGATTGGTTCCATCGACTTTGTTCGATTGGCTGAAACTTACTGTATAAATTATCTAAGAATTGTCTGATATTTCCTTGATTTGGCTCTAAAGAGTTATTCCAAGGTGCGGTATAGAATGTAATAGCATCCTCCTCGTAGAAGTGCTAATATATAAACTATATATTTAATTCTTTCAATATATCTTCAACATGCAAATCTATTCTGCATATATTGGCTTGGATTATGAGAAGTAGATTGATTCTTATTAACCACATAATGCAATCCGGTAGCTAAGGTCCTCATTGCATCAGAATTATGAACTATAGCTCCATTAGACAATGAAAAATGATGAATTTCAGGAACATTTATACAATAAACATCCTCTATTTCATTTAATTTTATCACGTCCAATACGAGCAGAGGATTTGCATTTTTGCGAACAGTATTTTTGAGCATGACCGTTTTTTCTAATAAGTGCTTGATAAAGTTCTTTGCATATAGGGCATTCTTTTTCTTCTCTTTTCCATTTAGTCCATGATTGACATCTAATTGCCTGTCTTCTATGCCACTCTCTCCCTTCATCAGATTTATGCCATTCACCTGCCTTTTCTCTGGCTTTATTAGAGATTGGTTTAGCATTTGGTCGTTTGAATTTGAGATGAATTGTATCGGGCAAACATTCCAAATTTGATAATTTGTTATTCTTGATATTATTATCTTTGTGATGGATATGACATTTTCTAGGAATCTCCCCAAATGCGTCTTTCCAAACATCTCTATGCAAATATGATCCGCCTTTCTTAAAATATCTATCTTGAGGCCATATCCTGTACAATGAGCCAACGAAATATGTTGTGATTGAGTCAAGGATGATTGGATCTTGATATCCTTCTCTAGGCTTTTTGCTGATATCCAACCTTTCTCCGTTAAAAACAAATGATCCGGCGTGCATCTCACATTCATACCGTCGCTTAATCTCACTTCCACAAGTTGGGCATTTTTCTTGGTTACAGTTGCTTTGTTGCATTTTTTCCAACCATTCAATGTTAATATTTCCATATCTTTTTCTATTAACATTATAGGTAAATGTCCGGAACGCGTCAATAACAATGTATCGCCCGTAAAGCATCCATGACTAGCCCAATTATGATGAGGTCTATTCTCCCAAGTACCTAGTCGATCATCCCATTGTTTCTTATAATTCTCTAATGCGTTAATCCCTTTCTCACATTTCTTTTCATCAAACCAACATCTAGACAAGATATTGCGTACCTCATCGATACCCTCGATAATAAAGCTTTTCTTTACAGGGAGCATTCTTATCCCCATTTTCCTAGCTGTATTGATACGACTAATGCCATTACTCATTTCTGTGACTGATATATCATGCGGTGCTAAGTGCATATCATAAGTATAGTCTTTTTTGAGGACTAATCCAATCCATTCTTGAAGACTATTGTGACCCTCTAAATAATCTATTATCCTGATTTCTTTTCCATAAACTTGGAAAAACCATATGGAAGTATAGTCACTAGTTGCAGTTGCTCCTCCTAAATCCCATGCAGTGGAAACAAGTAACTTATCATCATAAGGAACTCTACCTATCCTTCCCTCTACTCTTGCAAGAGTGAGTTGCTTACCATAGTAGAATCCTTCATTACTTACTTGCCATGATTCTTCAGGAGTGGAAGGATATTCTCTCCACATATCCTCATTTTGAATAGCATAACGTGAGGCATACCAGGCTTTTTGCTCATCGTCTAAATCTATCTTTATGGATTTGAGGTGTGCGAAATACTTAGCTAGATCATCGTCTATTCTTATGTTTGATCCAATACGATATCCTGGCTCTTTATGCCAGGGAAAGAAGTGAAACTTGAAATCAATCTTTGATAGATCATTTTCTTTAGTTTCCTGTGCACGCTTACAGATATCGTAGAAATAACCGTCTTTTCCTTCAGCTGTACTCTCAATAAATATATATTGGCCCGGGGCGACGGTATTAAAGGAACCTGTAACGATTTCTTGCGCTTTATCGGGGTATTTGGCACAGATTTTACCGAACTCGCTTACATGTAAATATTGGAACGTGGAAGACCTAAGCGAAGTACCAACGCGTAGAGATGAACCATTGCTAAACTTTAGCATTTGCGCAGTGTCATTATCTGCTTTGATCTTATCTATTAGTTGTGGGGGTAGATTATCGTAAGCAAACTTGACGCGCCTAAAGAGATGTTGAGCATCTTCCAGTGTGTGGGCTATGATACCAGCGCTTTGATTAGAGTTAAACAAGCAACGATCGAGAAAAAGAAGACAAATAAAAGTGCTAATTCCAAGTTGGCGAGCTTTGAGGACAACATTGCAATACCACATGTTATCATAGAGTTCTTCTTGCGCCCAATTCAACTCAAATCTAATCTTTCTTCCGCGTTTATCTACGATAGTGTATAGATTATTAATACGCCATTTTGAATTAAGAATGTTTCTTTCTGCTTCAATTAGATTGTTGTTCATCTTCAACTAAATCTTTACTTTTACCATCTGCTTTACTTAATAAAAACTCAACCGGATCTGTTGAGCTTCCGCTTATCTTTTGTTCTGTTTTTAAATTAATGTTGTGATTTGTTGACAGTATTAAAGCACTCATGTTATGTAATAGTTTACGCTTTAATGTACCTTTGAATAAATAAACCTTTTGTTTTGTTTTTAATCTATTATACGCTTGTGAAAACCTTTCATATTTATTTAAATAAGTACTTATTGCTTCTTCAGGGACTTTGTTTTCTAAACACCAATCTTCAATAAATATATTATCCAAACCTTTTTCTTGATCAATCCATATCTCTAGATTTGCAGCCAATTTATTGCAATATTCTTCCGTATATTTTATTGGTCTTCCACCCTCACCATTAACGTTATATGGTAAATGTCCTTTTGGAGCTGGCATTATTGAGCCTTAAATATAGCGGATAATAGGATAAGTAACGCAGATAGATCATATTGATTGACCGGTGAGAACAAAGCATGTTGTGGCAATCTCTCAATGCTCATATTCATCTCATCTAACATTGCAATGAGTTCCTGTTTATTTGGTTTAGCTATTTCTTCAGCTGTCATTGTATCTCTAGTTTAATTTTTACTACAATATCGAGAGGCTCTCCATCGAAATTACTCAATGTTTCTTCTATCGCAGCTTTGATTATCGGGTCATCTTCGTCTACCGTATAGTTTTCATATTCCAAGAATTTCTTAGTGAGTGATTTTTCATCGTCCTTTATCGTTACGCTAATCTCACTTACCATGAGTTATTCTAATATATTTTTTTTTGGTTTTACATTGTCGCTTATAGTTTTCGACATCCGTTATATTGACAACCCAACTTCCTCCTTTTTTTACAGCAGGAATATAATGTCGTCTCAAGGCATAATAAAATTTTTGTTCATCGAGATTAAAGATCTTGCAACTTTTTTTTACAGATAATTCTCCGGCGTATGAATCAAATCTCAATTTACCTTCATGCAAAGATAAGTCACGGTTAAATTTATTTTGCTCATAATCATAAAGATCATCTATTTTTATGATCCACCGACCTCTTACTTTTTCAGCCTTTAATTTCGATGACTTTATAGCAAGCTGTATTGCATGATTAGTGACTTTCTTGAGCTTTGCGCATTCTTTAATAGTTAGATATGTCATCTTTTCTTCTTTACAATCTTTTCAGCGCGTTCGACAACCTTATCGTGCTTTTTGTCTTCTTTTAGCAGGGACTTAGTACTTTTCTCAAGTCCTTTTTCTTTCTTGATAATCTTCTTTATCTTCTTATCCATTACATCTTTCCTTTGTTTGCATCTTTCGCAATCGCAAGTTAGTTCATCCCAATCGATCACTTCTTCTTAACCTTCATAGACACTTTCTGTTTCAATCCAAATATTTTTAACCAGCTCTAATAATTTCCCAAACTCGAAATGTGCTTCTTCGTTTGCGTACTTTTTGTAAAATAAATACTCGATTGTTTCTAGTCTTAGATATATTTGTTCGATATATTCAAATTCTTCAATCTTCATCTTTATGTACCGTTCGATTAAATGACACTTGATCTACTTTAATAATCATAGCCAGTTCTTCTGAAATTCTTCCGAGTTTGTAGAAAGCCTGTCTATCTTGATCGTTCAGGAGATATTCTCTAATCTGAGTCAATATACACAAAATTCTTTCAGCATCTTTTCCGTTCATTTCCACTCGTATGTTTTTTGGCATATATCACAATAATAAAAAGAGCTATAAATTTCTAACCTGTGAATTATTGCACCGCATTCTTTGCAAGTCATATCGCTGGTATACTCAGATTTGGTTTTATATCCGCATCTGCTTTCTGATTTTCATCAATAAGATCAGAAGCACTCCCTTGCGTATGCGCTAGATTGATTGAGTAGGTACATGAACTAAAGATTAAACCCATACATACAATCATAACTAAGCATGATCGGAGATCTAGTGTTATTTCAGTTAGATTCATCGATATCCTTAATCTTTTTCATGATGGTTTTTCCATCTTCATTAATCTGAATATATGAATTTTCATGATATTTATTGCATTCTTCCGAAGGTTTTACATCTATTGCTATACATTTATTCGAGCCTTTTATGATAAATTCATTCATTTATTACCTCGTCAGCTAAATCATGTTCGATTTTCCTGATATCTTCCCTATCTTTTTGCCATACTGCACAGCTAGTTAGCAGTATCAAGGATAAAATGCTAATTATTTTCATACAATAATTCCTTAAAAATATCATGGTATTCTTCGATTATTTCTTCATACAAAATTATCTGATTCTTGACTACTTCTTTACATTCACCCCTATTCATTCCGATCGCGACTATCTCTTTTTCACATTTCTTTTTATCCATTGCATCCGCGAAATACTGCAATTTGTCTATTAGATTACCACTTGCTTTACTTTTAAGCATTTAGACGACCTTATATCAATCTCATGCTCAAGTGTCGACATAATCATAAGAAATGAAGAATCTGACGTTATCTTGCAATCATCTCTCTGTATTGTCATTTCCAATAATAAAGCTACGATTTCTAGAGCTGTTAATTCGATTTTCATGAGATTGGGGGTGGTGGATTATATTTTGAGAGGAACTCTTTAATTTTTTTGAGTATTTCAATTAATTTCATAGATAATTTCTATGTTTACGGCGTATTCTTTGGGTTTACCTCTTTTCTGACAATAAATCCAAGAAATTCTTTTATCACTATCAGCCTGCCCAGGCACAAAATTACCCGTAAGTTGTTCCGCTATTGCATCAACTACATATTTTAAACTCATGGGTAAATTGTCGTGGATGTCTAACTCATTCGGTGCTATTCTGGTGATGACAACGCGTGCAGGTAGTTCTATTTGCGGTCTTTCCTTAAGAAAGACCGTTTTTATCCATCTTTTTTGCAATCTATGCCTTTTTGCTTTCACAGTCCAATGTTGTGAGCAATTAGCTTCACTTACTGTTTTGATGGGTAGTTTGCAAAAAGTTATCGTTTTCATCGCATATTCATTAATTTAAAATTTATCTTTTCAAATATTCCTGAATTCGTCAATGTGAATTTGCGTTTCTCATTGTTTCCTGATGAATTTCTGAGTTAGGGTCGGGGCTGCGGACTAATATACGCAGCCTTTTTTATGTCAGGTCGCATATTTTATGTTCCTTCAATAGAGCAAGTCCTATCTTTTTCATAGCAATTTCGCATTCTTCTTCCGTTTTGAAAGTTATTTTTGAGGTCAGTTCGAACTGATTATGAAATATTATTTTTTGGCATTCACTTAAAAAATTCGATGTATTATCCAAATTGATATAACTTATCTCACCACCCTGTCTTGATTTAATCCACATGTTTATTCCTCCTATTCTTTATTTCTAATTCTTTATGCCCTAGAATCGATTATATTTGCTTAGTCATGGTTTATGTTGTCTCATTAATTCCAAGCTAACCAATAGCCTGTAATGATGTTTAAATTTATGTTATACAACAAAAGTCAACATTGTTTTTCATTCCTTCTTTGTAAATTTCAATTTCTTAATGAGTTCGTCGAGTTTCGTCTTGAATCCTACATCATGAAAGTAATCGATGATGTAAGGAATTCCGTTTCCTTTAGGTGTAAATTCTACGCCTTTGCTAAGGACTTCTATTTTATAATTCTCTGATATATATTTATTTGCGTATTCTTTGGCTAACTTCCTGTTTTCTCCTGGTTCAGTTTTAGTTTTTGAAGGGTCTGCTTTTGGTGGTTTACTCAGCTTGCAATGCCAAATCAATAGCTGAATAAGTGAAGAGGTTGGAGGTTGAATCTTCGAGAATTCTAAGGCCAATACAACTCTTTCTTCAGAAAATTTCATGAGAGATTTCTTTTCATCATCCGTAAGGTCTTTCATTTCTTTTATGCATCTATAAAAAACGACAACGCCTTGTTGTTGTTCTTTATGTATATTATTTGTTTTATTATGTGGTATAGGTTCGACCATTTGGGAGATTTGATTCTCCCATTCGGTTTTTTCGATTTGCCCTTTTGGGCAAATCGATTCTACCTTTTCGTAATCGATTGAATACCATATCGTATGATCATATTTGTTTTGATTATAATTTCCTTTTATTAAAACGCCTGATTTGACCAATTTATCGACGATCAATCGAAGTTGTTTGACACTCCAATAAGGAAAATGGTTATGTAATTCTTCGAAGGTGTCATACATCCAATATCGCCCATCATGAAAGTTTTTATCTTTTCTCTTATTATATTCAATCCAGTAAGAAATATGATGCATAAAGGCAGCTAGATCAGGTCCTCCTAAAGCGATAGCTAATTTAACGTCATAAGAATGATGTACAGAAAATAGCTCTTTAGACATGAATTTCTCCTATTTTTAAACAGAGAAACCAAATAATCATTGCCAGTAAAAGAATGGGGATATATATTAGATTTATATGTCGATCATTACTGTCAGGATGTTATGGTCTTCTCTGGGGCTTTTGATATTATAATGCCAAAAGATCAATGACTTAGAAACTTGATCTTTTTTTATTGTTGTAACTGTTTTTGTATTCAAATTATTTCTGCGCCCACTGTGAGTCAGATTTTTAAATATGACTCACAGTATCTTTTTCTCAAATTATTGCCAAATAAATTTTTAAGATTTCGTTAAGATATCTCTGAATCTTTGAGTAATTCAAACGTCTTATATTCCCCATTCTTTATGAATTCATCCAATTGCTCTATGTTTTTATTCATTCTCAAAACCAAATATTCTACATCCTTGACTGGCAGTTCATATATTTTTTTTATTCTCTTAAGGTCAATAAAGACATTTGCTAAAGCTCTAGCGATGATTTTAGGTTCTTGCTCTAAGAAATGTTTCTGCAACTTTTCTATTACTTCATTTTTTTCCATAATCAATCCTATTTCAATAAAATTCGCATCGTTGGCAATCGTTATATTTTTCCAATATATTCCAAAATTCCCAGATAGGAAATGTTAGAGTTCGTCCATTTATTTTAATGTAAATAATTTCAGCATCTAAAAAGGTAGTATCAAGATAAATATCTGTGGCTTTTGGCATTATAATATTTGGGTCATATGATATTTTAATTGTATACGTTCTTCCATCATCAATCCTCATATTTGCAAGTACTTTTGGCTATAATTGAATTCTTTTCTAATATTTCCCAAAATTCTTCTACTGAAAATCTCAGTTCAATACCATTTTTTATCACAGATAAATTTTCACATTTTAAAATATCTAGATTTAAGAATATGAATTTATAGTCTGATTTAAAAACATGACCTTTTTTTATGATTTCTTTTTCTATATGATTTTCCATGATTAGTCCCCTTTTATTAAATCCTCTGCTTTCACTTCTCCATCTGTCATTCGCTCAATATCCCTTGCTAAAAACTTAGATGGCTTAATTTTTCCTAAAGTTATCTGACTGATATAATTTCTAGATGCTCCAATCTTATCTGCAAATTTTGTCACGGACATTTCTTTGTAAAATAAGTATTCTTTCAATTTATTCATATGATTGCCTTTTGTTCATTTGCAAGTATCTTACTTTATCTCTTCTTTTTTTAGCAATTGCATATTTTTCTCTTGCGCTTATTTCGTTTGTTTGCTATATTGTTGAGCATATTAGCAAGTCTCCCAAGTATCCGGAATATCCGGTAGGTTGTAGCGGCTAAGTATATGTGATCTAAACAAGTGAAATAAGAGAGTTATATATGACAAATATTCAGGAATTAATAGAGACAGCGAATAGGCTTAGCTTAAGATTAGAGCAGGCAGCGAGTGAAGAAACAAGGTTTTGCGTTGATATATGTATGACATTAGAACGCATGTCGTGGGATTTTTATAGAGCTGCTAATGATCTTCAAGATATAAAGAATTATATTTAAAATTTAGGTAATAGTATGGATTACGATACACCATTCGATTCTTTCGGATACCATTTTTTTATGGAAATAGAAATGTACAAAATTAGAGGAATAGCTCTTCGAAAAATATTCTCTAACTTTGCACATGATTCTAAGCTAGATCTTATATTTAAGGAAAATTTAGCTTTGACTTTAGCTTACGGATATTTTGAAAGCTATGCGCCGTCACAGACAATAGCAGACAATCTAGATTTATGTAAACTCGATTTTCTAGCTATACAAGAAGAATTTGAGGCGTTTAAAATTGAATATTTAAAAGAATATGAACTAGCACAGAATTTTTAGGAGAAATAGAATGAAAACATCAACTGAAATCAACGAAATATCTAAAGCAATGTCAATGGCTCAGGGTGAAATGAAGCCAGCTTCTAAGTCAACTGTTAACCCATTTTTTAAGTCAAAGTACTCGACATTAGCCCAAATATGGGATGCAGCTAGAGAACCCATGACAAAAAACAATCTCACAATCTTGCAAAACGTCTCCACTTGTGAGCAAGGTATATCAGTCTCTACAAGGATTTGCCATGCTTCTGGCCAATGGATTGAATTTGGACCCTTGGAGATACCTTTAAATAAGCGCGATGCCCAAAGCGTTGGGTCTGCTACTTCTTACGGAAAGAGATACTCTTTAAGTGCTGCGATAGGAGTTGTTTCTGAGGAAGAAGATGATGACGCTGAATCTGCTATGGGAAGGAAAGAAGAGAAGAAAAAAGAAGAAAAACAAAAGCCTTCTATATCAGATCAAGACACAAAAAAGTTTGTTAGTAAAGATCAGATCAAAGAATTTAATATGAATTATGATAAGTGTGATGATGTATTTCGAAAGTTTATTGATGATACTATCTTTTCTTTATCTATCTCCGATCTATCACAAATGGAAGATAAGATATGGAGAAAGTTCATGATTACTTTCCAAAAACATTTTGAAGAGACAAAGAAGGTTGGATAATGAAACTATGCCAACTAACTCAAAAGACTAAGGCTTGGATTGATTTCCGTAGGCTTCATGTATGCGCCTCGGATGCTCCAGCTATTTTAGGTATGAGTCCTTACAAGAAAATATCTGATATTTATAAAGAGAAAACTCAAGGATTTGAGCAGATTACAAACCCTTATATGCAAAGAGGACTTGATCTCGAAAGTATTGCTCTTGAGAAATTCGAGAAAGAAACAGGTCTAATCTTTTTTCCTGCTGTAGCTATTCATGAAAATAATGATTGGATGGCAGCTTCATTTGACGGCGTTACAATATGTAGAGAAGCTATTTTAGAGATAAAGTGTCCTGGAAAGAAAGACCATGGTGAAGCATTGAAAGGTCGATTACCTAAGCATTATTATCCACAAGTTCAACACCAAATCGAAGTATCTGGTTTAGATATGAGTTTTTATTTTAGTTTTGATGGAGAGAATGGAGTAATTATCGAAGTCAAACGAGATCAAGAGTTTATAGATATTATGCTTGCTAAAGAATTTGAATTCTGGCAAAGTATTCAAAATTTCGCTATGAATTAAAACACGAGTTTTATTATGCAACTAGAATTATTCCCTGAACCGATAGAAATTAAATTTGAGCATTTACTTATCAAATACGATGGGCTTCGTAAAAGCCAACATGCGCGTATTAGTATGCTTCAAAAAGAGATAAAAGAACTTAAATCTGAGATGGAATTCTTGAAGTCTCATATCTGTAAAGGAAATATGTTTTTATGATCGAAAATCTAGAAGAAGAAGCGTGGAAACTCATGCAAATATTCAGGAAAATTACACCTGTTTTGGTAGTTCGTAAATTAAATATCAATTTTGATTTGGCCAAGAAGATTTGCGATAAGTTAGCTTTTCGTCAACATTTGGAAATGAGGAAATATGTTAAAGATCAAACAATGTGAAAATGAAAATGACTTGTTTATTTTTAAAATAGAATGTTCTAATTGCGGCAAAGTTATTGTTGAATACAAAGGGAATGGGCCTACTATTTACGGACAAGAATTGAGTGTATCATGTTTGAAATGTAAAGCCGGATTTACTTGTAAAGCGGATTGATATTTGTGGTCGATAAAAAATGTAGTAAGTGTAAGATATATAAGAACATAAAGCATTTCTATAAACAGAAATGCGGGTTATTAGGACGATGTGGTTCATGCAAAGAATGTAGATTATCTTATCAAAGAATATACGCATCTAGTCATTTAGATCAAAAAAGAGAAAATGATCGTAAATATGATAAATTAAACAGGGAGAAAAACAGAGAAAAAAATAGAATTTGGAGATCAAGAAATCCAGGTTATTTCAAACAGTATTATTATCAAAATACACAAAAGAAATTGGAAATTGATAAAAGATGGAGACTGAGAAATCCCGATAGAATGAATTGCTATAATGAATTAAGAAAACATCTTAAAAAGAATTTAATAAGTAGGCCTAAGAAGTGTACCATGTGCGGCCAGGAATCTAACAAAATTCAAAGTCACCATTATGATTATTCAAAACCATTAGAGGTTATTTGGATATGTTTTTCTTGTCATTTGCATATTCACAAAAAAATTAGGAAAATAATTTAATTTATGAAAATCTGGATTAAATCATCTCTAAGAAAACCTCCTCAAGGAAAGAAAGTTCTCTGTTTTGACAATGGTGATATATACGTCAGACATAGGTTTAAAGATTACTGGTTTCCTATCCATTATATAGATTCTGAATCGGATAATGCGGATGAGCCTGAATTCTGGCAAGAGATTGATTTTCCTCCAGGATTTTATGGATATATGCAGGTTTTTCATGCAGGAGAATTTTATAAGATTGATGAATGGGAAAAATTGAATCCGGATGATTTTAATGAATTAGTTGAAAATATGGCGAAGGTTTTTACAAAGTTTAAGGATTAAATTCATGTCTGAATGGATTAAATTCTCCGATAAATTTCCTGAAATTCTAGACTATGTCTTGGTTTGCGCAATTTATAAAGGAACGGATGAACCTAAACCGATATCTATAGCTCGAATTTATCCTGACTTTTCTTGGGATTTTTTGGGAAATATTGATGTAGGGGCTTGGATGGATATAGAATATGATATGGATGGAATAGATGTTACGCATTGGATGCCTATTCCTAAATCTCCTAAGGAATAATATGGAAGTGAATGGAAAAGAAATGTGCGAATTGATTTCAGAATACCTAGCTTCTAAAGGAATCCATAAAACTTGGGAAGAAATATGGAATTATTCTCCCACAGGTGAATTGTACTGGATTTTTATATATTATGAACGAGCTAAAAAATGGAAAGGAGGTCTACATGATTAAATTCTTACTCGCCTTATGTCTAATCTCTAATCTCGCATTCGCAAGCGATCGTATTTATCTCGATGAGAGCGAAATTGATAAATGCGAAGATTGCTTTTATATCCACACTGGGGGCAATATTTGGTTAGCCTCTGAAACTCTACATAGAGATATTACTGGTCTATATATAAGCCAGAAGAACCTATTAAAGAATGCTAAATCAGAATATGAGAAGCGTTGGAAATGCCCATATTGTAATATGTATTGGAAGGTAGGACAGCCGTGTCAGAACCGTGAATGTCCTTCGAGGTATTGATGAAAGAAGATTTATTTAAGCTTAAGTCTTTTATAAATGTATGGTTCGATAACCTTACTGAAAATGAAATGGATAATTTAAAGGATGGAAAACCTTATCACCTTATGGTAGAAGATAGTGATATGTCTCATATGATGAGAGCCGTTATATTTATTGAAAGTTATGATTCAGGAGATTTATGAAGTATTTTATCTCTTTATCGTTATTGTGTTTTGCTAGTGTCTATTCTATCGAATCTGAAGAAATCAAAGATTTTTCCATCAATCAAATAAAAGTAAATGAATGCTACTACTACGAAACTGAAGATCACCAAGCTGAGTGGTACTACAAAGGGAAAATGGATGCGTACGATGAGATCGTACAGTTGATAAACCGCATGAATAAGATGATTAAAAAAGAAAAGGATGTGGTATGAATAAGCTTTTATTTATACTTTCGATATTCGCCTACATTCCAATCGCAATTTGTAATTTAGAAAATGGGGAATTCTGTGATCCTCCTTATGGAGATTCATTAGAATGTTTAAAACATAAAGTAAATTCTGAAATTTATTATATTCACGATTACTTATTTCAAATGAGTATGAATGGATATAAAGAACACTCTAGATATTTTCATCATCAAGGAAAATTGAAAGCTTATCAAGAAGTTAAAAAATATCTAGATAAAGTTAACTCAGAACATATTCCTGAATAATTACTACTCCAGCAACTCCTGCTGCTCCAGCTTGATTACCTCCTGCCGCTGTAAGAGCATCCCCGCTAGCTCCTGTTCCGTAAATACCATTACTAGCCCCTACGGCATTTGCAACACTTTGTTGTTGTCCGCCTCCAAAATAAGAAGCTCCTCCATAACCTCCCGCAATTGCTTGTGCAAAGAAACCAACAGCAAGCCCTCCGGGTGATCCATTTATGTTAATATCTCCACTTGATCCAGCACCTCCGGCTCCTCCTGATTGAGATTGAGCAACGGCATTTCCTGCTGATCCAGCGCTACCACCCCCACCAGTTGCAGAAACTATAGCTCCAACACTTGTTGTGCCACCTGTACCACCTGCGTTATTTCCAGAGGTTCCCGCTGCACCTGCTGCTCCTATTGTAACTGTTTGACTAGCTCCGATTGTTGCAGCAGTGACAATCTTTCTTGCATAACCGCCACCACCACCCCCAGCAGTAACACCAACATTACCTGCTCCAGGGTTTGCAACACCTCCAGAACCTCCACCGCCTCCAACAAGTTCAATTTGACAATATACCATTCCGGC
>Ga0193694_1000019_pt1 | contig 23161 bp, 29 predicted proteins | sample L3s1metaG_FD_160567 | JGI IMG/M metagenome (GOLD analysis project Ga0193694, IMG submission 160567) | Soil microbial communities from a riparian zone of the East river system, Colorado, United States - L3s1 | ecosystem: Environmental > Terrestrial > Soil > Riparian zone | place: USA: East River... | reverse complement strand
TCTCTATCGCATTGAAATCTCACCACCTGCTTTATCGATTTTCATTACATGCACATGCTTCTCCATATGGTTCGCAATGATGAGTCGTCCATGACCGCTGCCCGTAATGACTGTCGTCTCATCCAGGAAGGCTACGTCGATCATGTAGTTGTTTCCCAATTCATATTCAGTGGTACACCGGAAGTCTTGGTCCTCCACGGAGTACCAGTCCACTCCATCGATGAGATTTGTGATGGCCAAAAGCTTTCTAGACGGTGACAACGCCGACCCTCCTCTATCCAAACAAGCCCAACATCAGAACGCGTCAGAGCTATAAACAAAAAAACCACCGTACGCTCCAGCGCCGCTGCGAAGATCAAATTTCCACAATTTTTCATAGGGCGGCTGGGTCGAGTAAGCCCTGGGTGTGTTGAAATGGGATTTAGCAATGTCGTACTTGGGCCACATTCACGTACATGATTCCAGGTGTCGACCCCAGCCCAGGGTAGAAGGATGGGACTATAATGAGCACCTGATCACTGAGATAGTGCAGGCCGCGAATGGGCCAATGCCCTTCCTGTACTGTGATGCTACTACTGATGCGACTGCGGTCCAGATCTGCTTCTCATCTTCATATCAAATGCCAGCGCTATAGTATCCTTATGAGGGCCTCACCGAAATCTTGAATCTGTCTCACCAAGGCGATCTCGCCTCGAATACCGAAGGCAACTGCTAGTTGGGTCCCATTACTGTTGAAGGCTAATGCGTGAATATAACCGGGGAATGTCAGCAGGGCAGTCAAGTCTTCCTAATTTTTAACGTCAACTACAATGGATACAATGCTAGGACTTCAAATTTACTTCTGCAGATGTGGGAGCGAGCTTGAGTGTGTTGAGTTCTCCACTTCCGGAGCCAACAACAACCGTCCCGTTTATGGTCGGATGCCAAACAAGTGCACGAATTGCCCGGCCTGTTCTGTATGTTCGAATTCTTGGCCAGTTTTTCGTAGTCTTGCGTACCTTGATCATTACAATATCGGCATCATATATAGAAGCAACATGATGTGAAATTCTTACTATCAGTATACCATTGTCATCCCCGCTCGCGAGATATTTACCATCCGGCGAGAACTGAACCACGTGGATCTGAGACTTGTGCACCTGTAAGGTGCCTATAATTTCCAGATTGCTGTGCCTATCGAAGACGTAGGGCCAGCCATGGGTATCCATCGCCTCCGGGGAAGGTATGACTGTCGAGGCTGCTTTCAAGAACAAACAACAGAGACTACGGGTTCTAGGATCGAGGGTGCGCGGCGAAAGCGCATCCGTTAGATGGAGATATTTACAGGCCTTCAATTGTCGTCTCCGGACCGATATCTCAATAGATCCCGGTTTTATTGTAGCTTGGCTTAAGCTTGTCCCTATCCACCCGAGCCCGATCATGATCAGCCATGCATGTAATAGTATTCATGAGGACGCCAAGTACTACAACAATTAATATTACTTTCCCATCGGTTCTCTTTAGATTTGCAGGTCTTATAAGGAGGATGGAGTGCTGATCGTAGTTAAATGGTATGGATGGTGATATGCATGTATACTAGCTGTGTAGATGTTATGCATCTGTCCATCAGCGATATATATTCTGTCGTAATCAATTTCTGGCACAGAATTCAACATCCTTCAGTCCAGGTGCTAAAGCGGATTCGCCACCTACGCATCCGAAAGCTTGTGACCAAATGTAGTAGGAAGATTTCTCAGCTGTCCAGCCAGTAAGTAGCCCAACAGCACACCTGCAATCAGAATCCATGTGTATATATAGGTAACCGGAACATGTCCAGCCTTCATAAAGTTGATCATGATCAGATTGAGACCAGCAAAACCACCAGGAAGCTCACCGCAGTCTCTGCCTCTCGATGCTGGTGTCGGCGGTCGACGACGAGATAGATATCTTGTTTCCTATCAAATTTGGACGCGCGGGCATTGGCAGCCGCGATATACAAGCTTCCGTTGCAGTTGCCTGAACTCTGGAGGCGAAGGATGAGCATGATGTACGAGGTGTAAAGGTTGCGGCACGCACAACTGCTTGAATGTCTGAATCACATGAAGTGCAGACGGATGAGTTGAGACCTCAGGGGGGGCATGCTGATACGTACCCTCAGTTGCACCTCTTAGGGTGAAGCTGGGAGGATTCATCCCTCTCCCATGACTCGCAAACTTGATCTGACCCCCGCAGGCGCCGACAACAACGGTCCGCTCGTCGATGAAGTCGATACCAGGAACATAGGCGTCTTCGTCGAACCCTTCGTATTGAGTGGAGCTCAGGTAAATTCTTTCCTTGATGGAGTACCAGTCTATCCCATCGTTCAGGTTTGCGATGGCCAGCAACCGGCCCGATGGTGAGAGAGCCGATGCTGCACTGCTCAAACCGTCAATCGAGGTTACAGCATCCATCTTATCTAACAAGTACCCACATCATAATATTTGGGCGGACGTTGATTACGAAAATTGAATCATGCGGCGGCGTTACTGAATAGCCCCTGCACAACAAGCGTGTTAAGCCAGCCCCTGTTCGATGATTGAGGGTGCGCACCGGATGCCCGGGGGTCCATCGCAAAGGAATACCACTACGAGCACGTCATGCACAAAGTGCAAGTTCCGAATTTCCATTTGAGGCAAGCCTCTCAACTGTGACGGTGAGTCAAGTGTATTTTCTTCTCTGTTCTCTGTGTCAGGAGTTATTCATGATAATTCGTGGCCTCCGTAGCGTGACTTGCCGAACTTCCAATCAGAATCCTGCTCGACAATTCCGATTCGGTTGTAACCGTACGCGATGGCCAGCTGTGTTCCAACAGCGTCAAAAAGCACGGTGATGACCATGCCTTGGACATAATCCAGAGCCTGAACGTCCTTTCGATAAGTATAAAGGTCAGTACTGTTCAGGCGTTCAATTCACAGCATAGTTTACCAAATGTTTTCTGAGACGGATCCTGATGAGGTCACCGTTGGCACAGCCAACAATGAGGCCGGAAAGGCGGGGGTGCCAGGCAAGCGTACGGATTTGAGCCGCAGCCTTGAAGGTGCGTACTAGGTTCCATTCCCCTTTTGTCTCATGTATCTGAAAGTATACGATCATGGGTTGTGAACCTTGCGAGACTAACCACCAATCAAGGATGACATACCATAAGGAGCCCACTTTCGTCAGCGCTGGCGATGTACCTTCCGTCAGAAGAGAATTTGATGACATTAATTGGGACGGTGTGACCGCGAATGCGGCTATTATCCATAAATCCTGAAATATTCTCGAAACTATAATCCGCTGTTAAAACTGAGATCGTCCTATCGGTAGATGAGACCATTGGAGAGGAACGAGGAGGAATATCAATTTAGGATGCGTGGGGAAGGCTATAGGGTAGGCAGGTCTTCCAGTGATTAATGGGAGATTGTAACAAGCTTTGGGTGAATTTAAACCGTGTCCTAGGCCTATAGCTATGCTTTTGGGTGTACCATAAGGATGCCGACATTCGTTTCGCACTGGTTCGGCAGCCACCCAGCAATCCTCGGTCCGAGAGTCGAATTCATGACATGCGTTGGGCATCGGGCGTTCATGGTAATCTTGATTTGATCAAAAAACTCTTGCATAACATCTTTTCAATATTGCGGTAATATTAATCCTATACATGCAGGCATGCGCGCGCACTAGTCCTAGGGCTATGTGGTCTGCTAAAGATTCGTGCCTGGCCGCGGGCTGCTCGATCGCGCAATCCGAGATGGTCTGCGTAGCCGGAAGCATTAGGACACCACCAAACCGAATCTCGCGGATCCAGGGCTATGAACGTGGTGGCAGCATGTCCACACAAGCTGCCTCTAATCCTAGTCAGGATTCCTGATCATGATGAACAACTCCACTTGGAATTCGAACGATTACGCATGGATCATCTGTAAATAGTCAATGTGGATATTTATTGATTTACCAGGATATCGCCACTTGTGGGTCCATATAGGTCCAAACTGACCACAACATCGCGCTAACGTGACGGGAGAGCTAAAGACGCAAATCAGTTTCACTGAGATTGTCGCAAATCCCCCCCTCAGTACTCGCAGCGGTAACAACGTGTCAGTCTCCCGCCTACTTCGGGCCGAGCCTAGAACGTGATCATAAACGTGTACGTCAAAAGCATCGACTTGGTAGTACCGAAACCGTGGTGCCGGAGTCTGATCATGATCCTGACATATATCCAATGATCTCCCAAAGCAGCTGGATATGGGCGATCAGAACCTTGGAATGAGGTCTCGCGTACGCGTGGAGAAATACTCCGGATCCGGTCCGTAGTAAGTACATACCGGGCGAAACTCGAAGAAAATCTTGGTGGTAAATGACCCCGTTCTTCTAGTTCTACATAGTACGATAGATTTGGTATAGCCCACAACATCTAAACGTTAATACAAATCAAACAGACTGCCAAGTAATAACTACCATGCTTATCCCACTAGTGCTGGGAAAGTGGGACGCATAATTAAGGATCTGGAGCGTATGTATACGGTGCCCGGTACATATATCCTTGTCTAGACTGGTACAGTCGAATCTTGGAGGCGGAAGCTTATGGACCGATAATGTACAACGGGTGGTATCCCTGGCTTTAAATCAGCTGCGGCTGGCAAACCACGGGAAGGACACTAAGCTTAAGATTGGCATGTATGAGAATATCTCAACTACCATGCGGGGAAGATGTTAAAGCGACCTTTAATATTAATTTGAAGGGACCGGTGGGAGGCCAAGGAGGCCCCGGTCGCGAGGCCCGATCAGCGCTCACGCTCAAATATTAATACCCCCTTGTGCGCGTGAAGACCCATGATAAATTTAAAGCTGTTAATAGGTACGATCCTCCTCGGGATTATTACCATCTCTATGTCCTTATCGGCACGCAGGTCCATTTCTGGTCTCGCTGATCGCGATTGAGCACACGACGAGGCCTAAGCTTAAGGGCGGTCCCCTCCAAATTCAAAACGGATTGTCCCAGTTGGAAGCCCGATCGTGAATCACGATATGTATACTAGCACTGCCCTATCAATATTAAGAAACGGAATCATATATGTGTACAACACATATACAGCGGGTCTGCCGAAGCTTCTGCGGCTTGCTGTGATATGATTACGAGCATTAGCTGTTCGGGCCCTATTTTTTTTGACAGATCTAGGACAGATAAATTAATATTCCTGGCTGTGGATCTGGAGGAATATTCTGGGAGAATCCTGGTATAATCTCATTCGCAAGCTGCAGACCTAAATTACAAAACAGCATGTTCGCCTATCAAACCCGAACACCAGGAAACCAGGCGTACGTGGGCCCGGGGTTGAGCGGCCACGTTGAAACTGAGGGTGCAACACATTGCTTCCTCCCTCTAGCTATCGGCTTAAGCTTTGGGCATCAAATTTAGTACTACTTGCAATGATCATGGGTTGGGTCAATATTGATGATAAACTGATACGTACGGCGCACGGACCGACATCAGATGTAATAAACTCACGCGGATGACGTGCAACGAGTACTTGAACATTGAGTTGACGTTATCAGCAACTAGGCATAGATCTGGCCAGGTTCTCCTCATATATATATATATTTACATATCTTTGCATGAAGCGCGGCAAATATATATAAAATCGAAACTTACCGCACGCGTATATGGAGCGTGTATCTAGACTCCCTGATCAGGACCACTCCAGCCATGCCTCGCATTAATACCCGAACACCCAGGTCCTCCGATCGTGATATGGGCATCAACGCAGAGGACACTATCGTACTGATGACCAAAGGGATGAGCCCTTTCTCCCCAAACGATGAAGGCACAGACGCAAGTCATCTATTGCCGCTCGGCCCTGCCTGAGAATTCCTGTTCATAATCATTTCATGAATTGATGTAGATCCTTCGAGCAACATTTCCAAAGGAACATGTGCGGTTTGCACAGGAGGTCAAACCGCAATCCTCATCCACCCAGCATATTTCAAAAAAGTCCGGCCATGGCTCCCAGAGATCTTCAGGTCACCTTTCTCTATTGGCCCTGCCCCGACCCCTGTTTGGTTCTGGGTTTGTAATTAGATCATCAGTATCGCGGGAAATCACCGCTGACGGCTCTCGTTAGAAATCCACCGTTCGAGACCGCCAGCCATAGGGCATTCCCTCGTGGCCTATCGACGCCCAAAGAAGGGTCACGACAGATGTAGTGAGTATCCCCCACTACCTTCACAGTGCTTCAAGTTCACGTTCATATTGCGCTCGCACGTCAGCTCTCAACTTGGGGATGACGACGCCCTGCCTGAGCGAATCGCAATGCCGAACCCTGAGATCAAAGAAACACAAAGGAATCCATTGCCATCCCCGCCACCTGAGCCGCAGCCTCGAGCACATGTACATGTACAGCACGGAGATCGAGGGGACGCTTTTAGGTAGGCCTAAATGCAGCCATTAGGTCCTGATACACGATTGACTGGCCTTTGGTAAGGCCTAAACTCGTGGAAGAGGCTGTTAGTTTTACCCTCGGGGAAGGGGCGTCGTCGAAGGAAAAACAGAAGTCAAGGGACCCATCTTCCTCACCAGAACCGCAACCCGTCGCAGATCAAGGGCGCGGATTCAAGTAAGAATTCTTCGTGCAGCCTTGATATCTGGAACTTACCACCCTTCTGACTATCAGGCAGGAGGACACGCCTCTCGCCCTCGAGGGAGAAACATCGTCGAAGGGGAAGCAGATGACGGGAGTGCCGTCCTCGTCACCAGGAACCAGCGTTCCCCTGGCCGATGAAGCGCCTATGTTCAAGTAAGCATCCCCCAAGTTCTAGTAGTGCTGATATCCATGAACAACCACTCCTCGTTTAGGGAGGACGACGCCCCTCTTGCCCTCAAGGGCGAAACGTCGTCGAGCGGAAAGCAGGGCGTCAAGAACCCAAATCCACCATCAGAACCGCACAGCCGCACGGCTACTCCGGTTCCAGAAACAGACAAATCAACGCTCCCTATCCAGACGGCTGTCGGTAAGATCCTCAGAAACCATTGTAGCCACGTTGCTGGCATAGAAGAAACGCTTGTCAAGGCATCCAACCTTGTCCTTTCGGCCTTGGAGTTCTCCTCAGAGAATGTTGACTGTATTCAAGTCGTCGAAGGGATCTTGATGTCTTTGAATCTACCATTGCGGGACCGCAAGGCCCTTGGAACAATTGCGTTAGCTATTGTTTCAGAAATAAAGGGTCATAATCTGCGGGTGAGGTCCTGAAACTTAGTCCCGTTTTTTCACCTTGGTCATGGCATTGTTACGAATTCTGCTCAGGAGACTTCTTCCCTAGAGACAGCACCAAGAATGAAGGTTTCGAAAATTGGTGTCAGGATTACAGAAGCTGCCGTGGCGGGTGCAACGCAGTAAATATATCCTTCCATTCGCGTTGCCGTTCTCTATTGATCACATTTCTCAGAGTGACCAGCCCTCACGATGGAAGGGCGGCGCCTGCCGCGAGTGCCAGCTACCCATCGCGAGGGTCGTCTGCGTCAGCCGCCCCGCCTATACGATCAATATCAGGCGGAATTTCCCAGCCAGGTGCAGGGTGCGTGCAACAAGCCTGCAGTTAATGCATCTCCGCAATTCATCGTGTTTTTAGACCAGATGCAGAAGCAACGACCGCAGATAAGAATGCCAGCGCTGGTACCGCCCTTTCATCTGGGTGAGTCGAGCCACAACCTGTCCCGAAGTTAGCTAATAGAATGTTATAAGCGGGCACCAACTGGCCTTCCCGCTCGCCTTCGTTCTCAAGAAAGCGCCGTTAAGGGGATCGACTGTCGTCGGCAGAGATACACGCTGGTTTGCTTCGTCATCTGAGAAGGACATCCAACACCCACCTGTTCTCGATCCCAACCTCGGAGATCTCTGGCAGCATCTGAATACCACTTCTGATTCATTTGCATATTGGCTCTATGCATCGAAGAAAACTGGTTGGAAGCCGATCACGATTGGGCCGAAATTACAGCACCCCGCTATCCCAGGTCGTTATTTGCGCGTTGTGGAAGCGGTACCGGAATGGGTCATAAAGGCGACCTGGGAGAGGTGGCAGAATAACCTGCCAACCTCGACTTAGCAGAGGCTATTCACGGACATTTTGGTGACTCCAACCTGTGACGCCTTCCTTGATTATATGGCCAAACTATTGGTATGTGAATATGTACTGTAAATAGGCTTAACCTCTCGATGCAATATTACGATGCGGCTATATCTATATATGCAATGTTGAATTTGGATTTTCGAGGACATGCGAGCTCCCGCGATGCACGCTTGCGCCGCCTCATTATTGTTCGCCCGCCTTCAGTCCGTTTTGGGATACTGTGATGTTTTTAGCTATAGGCCGTAGCTACGTTGATGTGATAGTACGCATACGTACCTAGATCTAGACCTGACCTTTCATCCGTTTCCCTCACGAGCTCACCGAGGTCAAACGAGAATCTCATTTATTTGGCGTTGGTGCATTCTCGTCGGATTCTATTTCAACGAGCGTTTATTGCCAGTGGAGATGGCCATATATACATCGACGCCAGAGAGAAAAGTCCAAAAACTGTGTCACGTGCAAAACCTCGGAGCATACACTACGCCAAATAATGGAGGGAGGGAAGTTGCCGCGTCAGACGGCCTGTTGGGGTCTGATCCGCATTGTGGCTGTGGTGCGCTTCCCGCCAAGGTCCAGCACAACCAAACAGAGGGAAGTTACCGAAGAGGATGACAAATGTCTTTCCCCGGCAACTCCCCTAGCTCTCACGTGTGGATGTGAACTTGACTGTTGTTGTGGCACGCCAAACAACTTTGAAATCTTTCTTCGTTACCATAACATACACGCGTCTAAGGCAGCTGAGGTAGCCTAACCCTCGTGTAGATAATAGGCTAGCTGGTAGTAAGTGCACATGTTTCTATCGCGGTCAACCGCCCGCTGTAAATGTTCCTTTGAAATTGAGAAATGGAGTGAAAAAAAAAGAAAAAAAAGCATCTTGAGAGAAAGTGCCACGTGAACCGCGGTCGAGCAGCTGTTTACTATTACCTGTTGCGCGTTTTACCCAGAGAGTAACTAAAAACACTTCTAGCTCCAACTCAATGGATATTAAGAAGTTCCTTGACATCGAGGCTACGGATGACACGGATGACGAGGATGGTTTCGTGAGCGATGAGGATTTAGGTATGTTTTCTGTCGTCTTGCGTATATCTTCCTAAACTCATGCCGTTTCTCAGAGTTCGTTGTTGCTGATCATAACAATGAGGACGAGATTGAGCCGATCCACACCTGGGACACGTTGGACAGTTGGAACGAGGACGAGAGCCCCGAATTTCTGGAGGATATAGCGCGGGGCATTCAACGCAGGCATGCGGCGACTTCGAGCCCGGGTACCTCCCCCCACGACTTCGACGATGAATTGGTTTCACGGCTTGTTATGGAGGAAGATCGAATATGGCGAGTTCGGGTCAAGGTAAGGAGACTTGGCCTTCGTCCGTACTCGACGTCCGATCAGACCGCCCTACAGGAAGGTCGGGAGCGGGATGTTGTGGTGGCAATCCTGCAAAAATCACTAGACTCATCGCCGTCTTGTATTCTTTCTGCCTTCACAAGAGATAAGATCCATGGTTGGGTTTACGTTGAAACTGCCGACGAAAGCAATCTTGCTCCCCTTTTGCGCGGCATCCCTGGCGTCGCTCGCCGGAAACAGGGATCTTTCATCGGGCAACTCGTGGATCTGGACGATCGGCCCATGCTGCTTGATATGTCGCTGAATAGTTGGCTGCCATCGCTCACTGCGGGTTCTTGGGTTCGTGTCAAGCGCGGGCTATACAAGGGTGACCTTGGGCTCGTGGAGGGCTATGACTCTTCCGAATCGTGTTCCGTGCTGTTGGTTCCCCGCCTCACTATGAGTCGGAAACGCAAACTCAAATTCCGCCCTCCCAAGGCTCTATTCGACGAAGTGGCCGCTCGAAACGTGTTTGGCGAGAAGGCAGTGGAGGTTCGAAACCAGTTGCGAATGTTTCGGAAGCAAATGTTCTCGGGAGGATTCTTGATAATGCAGTGCGAGTTGGCTCAGTTATCCCTGGAGACAGCTCAACCATCTCAAGATGAACTGGAACTATTTCGGTTGTGCGAGTACTGGGCCCAGCCTTCGTCCTCTACCAGTCCCCTTCAGGCTGGCGACCGCATCTTGATTAGGTATGGGACGCTTCAAGGTAGCTCGGGATTTGTTGTGGAGGCAAACAAGTCCACTGTGCGGTTCAGCCTCTCTGACAACAAGACAGCCGTCTGCGAAGTCCAAGCACGAGAGGTCAGGAAGAATTTCGCGCCCGGAGATTTCGTCGAGGTCTTGGAAGGGCCCGAGCGAGGCGCCACAGGATTTGTTGTTGACACCAACGACGTCTCCATCGCGATATACAGCCGGACCGTGACAATGCTCTGGGCAAGCAGAGACTACATCGCTCATATTGAAGAAGAAGGTCGTGAGGCAGGTATTCTAGTTGTTAAATCTCGCACTGCATTAAGATTACGTCTCTAGGTATACGCAAATCCATTGCATGTCGACTGGAAGGACCTTCCGCATTCTCTTGGAGGCTCTGAAGCCAATTCTTTAAGCACAGCTGAGGTCCGCCAATGGGATCCTGAAGATATTAAGGACCTACCTGGGACGGTGGAGGAGCGGAAAAGAGGAATCAATAATGAACGGATAGCAATGCATACTGGTGACATCTACCAACACATGGAAGTCCGGATTGTCAAAGGAGGGAACAAAGGGAACTTTGGTATGGTCAGAGGAAGTCATTTCTCTCGAGAAGGACGCATGTTCGTCGAGGTCCTGACAACTACCATGGCGAACAATACATTTTCCACATATCCGATCCAGGACTTGAGAGAAAGATTGTATGTATGAAAGTGTCATGATCACTGCCTCAGTTAACCATCATTGCAGCACCGGCTTACCACTACCAAAAGCTCGTTGGATCCCATCGCGTCACCGACGCGCTACTCGAAATGATCATTCCCTACCAAAACGGACAACACCGACACCGACAACTCCACTCCCCGTAGGTTTTGAAGATACTGGCAGTGCCTTCCCACCAGGTTCGGGTGATTTCCCAAGCTGCCCTGTCACTTCCCCTGCAGATGAGGTTATCCCTGAGGTCTCCTCGCCCGCCCAAACACCTGCACATGGTGAGTGGTTACGTGTAGCATTACCTATTGATGTGACTCACTGGCTCCATTCAGGGACTTGGTTGCTTGATCCACGCCTTGTCGGCAAGAAACTAGATGTTCGTATCCAAGGCACAACAGATCCTCCCTTTCAGGGAGGTAAGTTTGAAGGTCGTCTTGGCTTTACGGTCCTTACGAAATCACCTCGAAATGTCATGGACTCGAACATCGTGAAGCTGGGTTACTCAGAGAATCGCCTTCTGTTCCAAGCCCAGCATCTTGTTCCAGAAACAACCACGGAAAGAGACCCATTTGTGAATCGGGAGGCGGCAGTGTCAATAGCCTCTGTGGTAGGCATGCGTGTTGTGATTATTGGACCGGACCTCGAAGGGAACTCAAGCTGGATTGGGGATTATGGTTTTGTTGTAGAATGTCCCTACCCTCTGCAGCCTGATCAAGCATGTGTCCAAGACTTACGGTCATTCTATCATTATTTCTCCACCACCTCTCTTTGCAGATCCTACACAGAGAGTGGAGTACCTATCAACTGGTACGGGGCGATGATATACTAGTGTCCTTGTGTGGTGTTAGTTCGCACAAAAAATAGGTAGACCACTGATCATGATTAGTATTGTGTTGACACAGAATGCTTTAATTTAATCTGATGCTTGCGGGCCACTGTGCTAGTATCCTTAAGCTTCGCCTGAAGACTTCACAGCTTCCGAGATGGACAAGATGCCATCGACCAACCTAACCAGTATCAGGGAAGTATGCTTAAGTCTGTGACCAGATTAATATTCCAGGCATACACGTAGATTGCCACGCGTTCAGTCTTGCCAATTCAATCACACGGTAAAGCTAATGAATTGTGGGCACAACTCATCGCAGGCTCCTCTAGACGCGCCCTATTGGGGTCGACGCGCAGATAGATAGTTATATTGTTTTCTTTGTGATGCTGTCGTGCAAGCATCGTCAGCTGCGATACGCAGCTGCCCGTGACAGCTTCCCACAGCCTGGAGGTGAGGACAATATTTTGGAAATGTCACGGTTACAAACCGCACCGCTACCCACGATCGCCCGAATATCTGAATCGGGGGGATGAACCGGCACAGACCTCCCAAACACACGCTAGATAGCGCGGGTATCCTCTTTTGCCCTGCTCAAGTTAAACTATCTAATTCCCATCGCGATCAGGGGATCCGGGGAACCTGATGACATTAATTGGGGTTACATGTACATGACACCAATGTGGACGGCGTCAAGGAAGCGTGATGTGCCCTGGAAAATGTGAGAGACACGTTGATTAATTATCGCGCAACACGATGCTCTACGAACGCCCGACATCCGTCCTGGTTTGAGATGTCGAGACGACAGGTGACAGGCCTAGGCTTGATATGCCCGAATACCAGCAGCCTTGCAGATCCTGATGGACAGTTTCTCGAAAATGAACACGCGCGTACAGCCATCTCGAGCTCCCAGCCGACTATCGATGTCTGGTGCTGCTATTCTAAGGATCTGTCCCCCTTCGCGGCCCCAATATCAATGTCAATCGGTGCTTTTAATATGAATGTATGAAATTGAGGCTTTCTTAAGGGCCTAGTCTGCATTTAAAAGGAGCATAAATTTAAGCGAGAGGTGAAAACGGCGTCTGCAGATCCAGATCTATACGGGCACAATAATAATGTACTCGTGCAGAAAGCTTAAGGGGAACAATAAAACAGCGATTGCGTCCCGTAGAGCCTATGGGCGCCAGGACCCAAACCTGGTGTACGCCTTCAGTCTGTTTGGTCAGTGTGGCTTCTGGAGGTCGACGTATAAGTAAATGTGTGTCCTTATTGATTTGCCAAGATATCGCCACTTGTGGGTCCATATAGGTCCAAACCTGCCAAAACACCGTGCTACCTTCACAGAGGAAGTAAAATTGAAGATTTTCCTCACTACCACTGCCGTCAATTTCACCCCCTCAAAGCTGGCGGCGGTGACAACGTGTTAAGTTCACCCGCTCGCTTCGGCCCGAACCTGGAACGTGATCGTAACGTGTGCGCCGAATTCAGCTCAGTGATCACCTTAATGTTGGAACTTGGAACCGTGGTGCCGAAACTCTGGTCATGTCACGATAATCGCTTCCAAATGTCCGCGGGAAATCAGGGCAGATATGGGCGATTAGAATGTGAAGCTTCGCGAATTCGGCAAGGTGCGTATGTAGGGCGTGGGTCAGCTGCAGATGTACGAGGCATCCTACTATTATGTATACTATGCTCGATTGCAAGAGACATATAGCTAGAAATGTGTTGACCTAGGTTTAACATTTAGAGGCCCCGGTAGCATGCATGTGGAATTCTGGAAAGATCTTGATGCCGTTAAGTGGGCAGTCACAGATCGCGGGGGACACGCGAAAGACAAAAGACACGTTGCCTTCAGCCGGTCCATGAAGTAGCAGATCTAGAGCACGCGTTTCAGGAAACTTAAAGCCAAGCCGTAGCTATATAGCTAGCTACCTCGTCGACAATTTCAAGTTAATTATTTTCTTGTGACTATATGTGGGTAACAATATTGACACGCGCACTCACTATATAACAGGGTCTTATAAATAATTTGACGACCCGTATGCCGGCACCCGCATTAACATTAACATTAGACTCTTGACTTCAACGACATGTCACCCCGCGTACAGCAGCACCATGATCGATGTAACCAGTCTCAATCCCGACGAACCCGCCACTCGGTATATGTCAGTGATTAGCCCACGAGCCAATCCTCCACGTATGCGAACCTAGCTATAGGTAGCTGACCGAATATCCCTACAGGGCAACACCGTGTTAGGCCAGTTCTACCCCCGATACGGTCGCCGCGCCCTGCGAGCGTTTTCGGTATTCGACCATGGACCCGGCACCATGCCTAAGGTTCACGTGGAAAGATTGTTTGCCTCGAGCGAGGGTCCAACCCGCACCCACTCGGCTCGGGTCAAGGTTGGCGATATATACTTCCTCGTCGTCGGAAGATACGTAGTAAACGGAGGCCAAGACGACGTTAACGACACCATCTCTTCCATTAAGCCCAACCCCCCCTGGTGGGGTGAGGTGGCGAGTTTCGTATTTGGGAAGCGAGGGTCGTTGCTGGCCTATCCCCGGGCGCACGTTAAGACCCACAACTTGGCGGTCAGTAGGAAAGTATCTTCCTTGCCATCAAGACGATATATTCTCATAGTAATTCTCACACAGATTCGTCTCTCGAGTGGTCGAAGCATACGACGATAATCGCCCCCCCCCAAAACGAATCGTTTGAATTGGACCATTCATGCAGAGTACTATTCCATTCCTCCTTATACGCATATGCAAAGTTACTGAACGGTTAAATTAACCATTGCGGCTCGTAAATACATTGCACTCGAGGCCATGTACATTAATCAGAAGCCCTTGCCTAGATATAGGTTGACCAGAAAACGTTGGGAATACCAATATTTCGGATTTGGATGGGCATATTCATTTTAAATTTATCACCATTAAAATTAATATCAAGTGCGGGAGGGCCTGTCAACATTAACATTTGTCCAAGACCTACACGTGGTTCAGGCACAACGCTGCGGTACTAGTCAATCCCAAATATATAACAGACAATCTTCTGAGTCCACACGGGGATCTAGATACGTCAACGTTAGGGTGGTGTTATTTGATCGCTTGCAGGCATGTATATACTTGGGTCCGACTTTGGATCTGGAAAAACGTTGAGACCACACAGCGCAGATTTCGATGCAAGCAGATCGACCCTGGCGTTGGTAGATAGTAGGTCGTATTTGCACCAATTTACATTCGCGGACGGAGACTCATGAAGAGGTCCTGAAGCCGAATATATATTTCGACGATATTTCGGACCCCTGATCATGATCAAGAACTTATATTAGCTTTACACGAAAGCCACATAGCTGTGCACAACAATTCCCAGCTACCAGCCATGGCTCGCAGTACCTGCACTCGTACTTCGTCTGAAAGCGATACCGCCATCGATCAGGAAGAGACTGTTTTCCTGTTAACTATGGGGATGAGTCCTTTCCCCCCAAATGACGAAGGCGTCGACGTAAGTCATCGTATTTCCATCCGGGATCACAGGCCGGAGCATTATGTATAGATCCTGCGAGCAACCTTCCCAAGACAGAACCAAGGGGGGCGCACCTGGGGCAGGGCAGCAAGCCCCGCCAACACTGCCAATGAATCTGATGAACCCTGGCCCCCGGGACACCTTCCCTTGTTGCTTACAAGCCCGGCTGGACTCTTGTTAAGTTCTAGGTTACTGTTATTAGTTTCAGTGTTGTCAGGAGGCGCACTGATAGGGCTCCTCAGAAATCCCCCCCTTGAACCACGTAGGGTGTACCCCTTCGCCACCCCGACTCCCATGACGGAGCCTTTGTGAGTACCTTTCATTATCACCGCTTCCCTAGATAACGCTGTTTGGCTAGCCTTCGACCTAGAAAGGATGACACGACGCCCAAGAGGAGCACGACAACCGTGACAGCGCGAAACCCTTGGCCATCTCCTCCACCCGAGTCACAAGGTCGTCTCGCCATCACAGAGCGAGGACGGACATCCAGGTCAGCAGGTTGTTAATCGCTACTAGGATTGATACATTGGCTAAACCACGGTTCGGTTAGATCTGACTTTACGAAAGGGAATCAAGTTCTTACCCTCGGTGACACATCGTTTCAGAGGCAGAGGTTAAGGGGCGGGTCTCCTCTGGAACGGCAGACTCGTTTCGTTGTCGCAGGGGAGGAGCATGCCTTGAGGTAGGTTGAGTTCAGGCTGCCCGCAGCCTCGGTGTCATTACTGACAATTTGTTGCTCACACTTAGCGAGGACGAACGGATGCTTCCTCTTGAGGAACGAACATCGTCGAAGGGGAAGGAGAAGGCAAGGGACCCATCTCCCTCGCCCGAACGCCATGCTCGCTTGCTTATCGCAGACCGAAAATACACCTCAAAGTAAGCACACTTCCACGTATCCTCTGGACTTGGTAGTAATGCTAACTGTTGATCACATCTGAACCTAGAGCGGACGGGGGGGGGGGCCTTCCTCCTGAGGGAGGAACATTATCAAAGGGGAAGCAGCGAAATGCAATGCCACCACCCGAACAACGGATGCCCGGGCTCAGTATGCGATCCACCACGGAAAATCGGGAAAGCCTCCCCCTCCCTAGCGAAACTATCCTTAGGATCCTCCGAAATCATTGCGGACACGCCGCTGGTCTCGAAGAGACCTTGGATAAGGCATCCAAGCATATCATTACAGGCCTTCAGCTTTTCAGGCGGAAGAAGGATCGCTCTCAAGTAGTCAAAGCGATCCTTATGTCTTTGGATTTGCCGTTGCGGGATGGCGCGGTTCTCGGAGCAATGGCTACGGCTATTGCTTCAGAAGTACATAGTGTAAAGTCGATGGTGAGAGCGTTCCCATTCATTCGTTCCGTGGATCGTATTAACCAGAGTTTTGCTCAGTACACTTCCCTCATGGAAGGGACGCCCCAAAGTGTGAAGCGGTTGTATCTCAATTCTGTGGAGGCAGCAGACCCAGTGTAAATTTATCTATCCACACCAATGCCCCCTGAAATTGTTAACATAACTCAGGGATATACCCGGCGATCGGGGTAACAGCACAACAAGTCTGGAATCGGCATCAGTCGGGACCTCCCAGGCGGAGGCTGGGTGCGTATCATGGTGGACTATCCTAAATTCTTCACTTATCAGCATTGCATCGCCGTCTACATCTCGCTATAACAGAAAGGCGACGCCAGTGAGAGGTGTCAGCGACCATTCGTCACTGGACGCACCACAGATACCATCGACATTGGGTGTAATCTCCCAGGCGAAGGCGGGGTGCATTTATCATGGCAGCTGGTCCCAAACAGTTTGCTGATTAGTATTGCATTTATAGACCTTCCGAATCTTACTGTAATGTCGAGCCAACGACCGTGATAGAAGGCGCCGGCGACGGGGATGACATCGATAGCGACAGTAACAACAGCGATAGCAACATGAACAGCGATGGCTACGACAGCGACAGAGACAGCGGAGAGGGCGCCCAACGCTCCCCATCACTCGCGCGACGCATTCGATCGACCTCTGGTGTGATTTCACAGGCGGAGTCTGGGTGCGTGTATCATGGCCGCCAATCATAAATAAGGTCACTGATGTGTTAGCATTACTATTGTATTTGTAGACCTTCTAGATCTCACTCCATGGCTCCGAATGGCCATTCATCAGCCAGGTAGCGTATCCTGGTATGATATTGGAGTCAACTAAAATAACCTGTAATTATAAGCGGGTACCAGCTTGCCTTTGACCTCGACTTCGCTCTCAAAAAGGTACCACTGAGAGGTCGGACTGTTGTCGGCAAAGAAACACGTTGGTTCGCTTCATCGTCGAAAAAGGACATATCATTCCCACCTGTTCACAACCCGGAGGTCGGCGATCTATGGCAACACTGGAATGAGACATTGCATTCATTTTCTTACTGGCTTTATCAGTCGGAGGCTGTTGGTTGGCAAGAGATTCCGATTGGGCCGATGGTGAGGCACCCCACTATCCAAGGGCGCTATTTTCGGACCGTGGGAGACACACCAGAGTGGGTGGTGAAGTCAACCTGGGAGGCGTGGCATCTGCAGAAGCGCATCTGAATTTCCTTCCGGTTATTGTCCACAAGTTATTATGGCGAAGAAACAAATCTAATGTTTTGCTTCATGTTTACTAGGGAATGGTATATGTTACTATGTAAGCTACGATCAAATGCTCGTGGCTATGCGAAATACCCAATCATGATATATTACGCTACTGCGAGATGATCATGGAAGAAAGAGATGTCGGGTCGCAATGGCTGCGCCGAACAACTTGAGGGCGGGAAGTTGCCGAGCCCGATGTTTGTTGCACGCTTTCAGTTTGTTCCTGTAGTCGATCGCAAGTACATGTCTCGATCTAGATTTGTAGTATATTTTACATAAGACCAATCTCGTCATTTCGCCGGATCCAAAGCACTTCCGAAAGTGGAAAATCTATCTCCATTTTAGGTCGCTTCGCGGCGAAAATCATCGTTAGTCACAAAATTTCAGCCACCTGCCAAGCAAGCCCAATATTCCGCCAGGCTCGTCGTCATAGGTCACACATTGGGCTTAGGGGGGAGAGGAGGGGGAGGAGGAGGGAGGTAAGGGGAGGAAGAAAGGGATGAAGGCTGGTTGGGTATTGCTGCAGACTTACTATAGGTATCGCCTGCATGGAAGATGAGCAGGCCTAGGGTGGTCCGGAAGCAGATGGGTATTGTGATAGTGCAACCTTGCAAGTAAAACATTGAGAACTTCGGAATGCGGAGCTGAGTCTGGAGAGCTCCCTTGTTGGGCCCCAGGCTCTATGTAGGTCGTCGATTGTCATGCACTATACCACAAACCGGTTTGACAGGCTAGGCCTTGAAGGCAAAAATCCTCATTAACATTTTGAGAACTAATGCCTCAGAAAGCACCCCACGCGCCCGTTTTCGAGAGTTGAGGAGTAACACATTGTGGTAGGTATAGGAAATATCACTGCATCGATGAATAAGTGCGTACGTGTCGCAACGGCTCGGCGCATGTGTACGTGCCCAATTGCAGGACGCCACCGGATCTATTGATATTAATATTGAGCACCCGCCAAATTCAAAGTGACTGATAGTAGGGGCCCAATCTAGACTTAATGAGGAATTACGAAGCCGATTCGCAGGCGCCGGTAATGCGAGCTAAAGACTGCCTAATTCGCAACAAGGCTTGTACTATGCCGATGTCACCGTGGAGCTATCATTATCGGAAGCTTTCGAATATTTCTTCAGGCCTCGAACTCGACATGCCTTCCGCCTCATGCATATAGTACCTGTGCCTTACAGCTGACACAGGCCTAGGAATATGTCGATCATGATCATCTGAACCGGATTTGAACCAGTTCGTCCTTAGATGCCCGCGTATCAATATCAATGTCGAGTGACGGCCGATCGACGTTTGTTTCTTATGTATCCAACTTGAACTCTACCTTAGTGCATTCTTCCAGATGTCATCGACTCGCGGGACTCCTCAACGCGACCAAGGAGGCACTTGGGACCAACCACATCGGACATCCCATTCTGGTTATATGTCAGACACCAGCGATATCGAACCCACGAGTGGCAATGAGAAAGGTCAAGATTCGTCCTCTGAAATCGGGATTGAGGTTGATTAAATTTACTAAGGCTCTCGCAGGAAGGGTTTCTCTTACGAGCAGCAAAGCCGTCCCTCCTCCCGTATCTCAAGTAATGTCTCTTTAATGACATTTGGTTATCGTCATCTACATGTTCATGACGTGCCCTGTCAGCCCAAGCTCCAGCAAGAACAGTTCGCGGCAGCTCCTTTCATACAGGCAGGTTCATTTATGGCAGTCTTGAAACCCGACCACTTAAACAATCTAGCCTTTGATATAGAACACAGGTTACGCGATGTCCATGGTCCGTTCCCCACTCTCACTCTAGGATTATTGTTGACTCACCGACCCGACAGTCTCGAGAACTCCAAGTGCGACAGATGATACGGCTTCCAGATCTAGAACCAGATCACCAGGTATGTCTTTTAAAGTGTTGTTCGCTTTCTCATTTGCTTTGAGCTTCCTTGTTGTCAAAGGTCTGGATCCCGATGTGAGGGGGTACTATGGTGCGTGGTATCTTCAACGACAAACAACCGCTTATTCGCAGATGATAGACAAATTATCGGAGAGATCTCAAGGAATTCCGAGTCGCTCAAGTTCTACCCCAGACTCTGGCTCGCGAGAATCCAATTGTGCGCTTCGGGTATTGCAGGTGCTTGGAGGCGGCTCAAACTCATATTTTACTCAGCTCGTACATTCTCGTTGCAAACGAAACACCTGGCGGGGGTAGTCCAACGTGAGAACCGTGGCTCTACCCGACCTGGACCCATAACTCCCTTGGAAGTGCAAGCATCCACAGCCTTGCCTGTTCATCGCAAGAGGCAGGCAAAACCGAAGGCTCCAAAGTGGTACAGTCTACTCCAGGAAAAAGATCAGTTACCTGGTCCAGTCCGCCTACCATCCATACAACAACTTCTGGATGCACCAACCACCACGATTGCTCGCAGGAAAACCCCCTCCAGACCATTGGCCCCCCCTTCCCCAGGTCATAGCGTCCGATCGCAATATTCATTGGCTCAAACTCCTGTCCCTTTGCCGTCGCACTACGAACCCGAGGTGGGTATGCTCGCCCCTGTGGACACCGGATTAGTAGTGGCCCCGTCGTCTCCCACCATACCTATATCCCGTCCGCCATCCTGCGATCGATCCGGTTCTCAACATCATTCCAGTGTTGCTCCTGCCGACAGTGGATTAGTGCGCTACCCCCAGCGAAGCCGGTTTTATCGCTTCGGTCGAGATGAGTCAAATGACGATGGAGGTGGTGGGGAAGACGCCAGCGCACTTGGCGATGATGTAGAAGTTGGCGGTGACGATGATATGCAAGCTGGTGATGATGACGATATGCAAGTCGGTGCCAGTAGAGACCCTAGCGCCCCAGTCGACTTCGGTGGTGGGCTGGACGAAGACGACCAGGACGACGCCTACAACGAAGACCGTCCTTACAACTCCAACGAAGCCGACGAATGCAACAACCATGGCAGGGAGAAACACAACCCCAGGCTTAGCAGCAATGGCGTAAGTTACGAGGTTCACTCAAACATTAGTCGCTAATCGTTTGCGTGTCTGACTTCAGACTCCTTGTTCGAGGCACGCACATTCTAGATTCGAGGCCTACCACCGCCATATCACTGGCAGCCTACAGTCTGGTTTCGATAGGATTGGGGATGGCATCAAGGGGGGTTTTGAAAAGATTGCTCAGGCCATCGCTTCTCAAACCACTACTGCTCCGTCGCCCCCACGAGACCCACGCAAGAAGCGCCACATTCCTAAGGTTACTACAAACCCGATCCGTCGTACTGTGGAGGTGAATAAGAAAGCGGTAAGAGATACATCCTTGCTTTTTTGGATATCCGAACGACCTACACGTGCACAGTTTACGATACGAGAACATTTTGAGAGACTTGTTGGTAAACCCAGACTTCTGCAACCCTTGGTGAATCAAGATGAAGCAGTGTCATTCGCTGCGCAGTGGAATGCGATTGGTGGAGACAGCTGCCAACCTTGTTGCGATGCGGATTCTTTTAGGTTCGATATTCTTGGGCCGCCGCATAGCCCGTGGAACAAATCAGCATCGCGTGTATTCCGCGATAGCTACATCGACTACTATAACCTTCCATCCACTACGGCGGTCATGATGGACGTCGAGGACTCATTTTTTGTACGCTTGAGGACGCTGAAGCGATCTTACAACGCTAGTCGCCTCATGTTGGATCAACGTCGGAGTGTATCCTCCAAGGCACGACGCTATCAAAGAAAAGCACAAGTATGTAGTTCATGATTTCGTATATGATCCTTTTGCGTTCTGATGCGCTTGCATGAAGATGTTTCATAGACGCCTACAGATCGCCCAGCAACATCCGGAACTTCAGACTCATGTCCAAATCCTGGAGCGGCTGGGCATCGACGGCATGTCAAGTGATGAGTCAGACCTTGAAGAACTTACCGAGCATCGACACGCACGGTTGGAAAATCCAAGGTTTTACGTCCTCCGCCCGCCGTGGAGGTCATCTGTGCTGAGTGCTTGGTTGCATATCTTTGATTCAATGCATATGATTTCACGCCGGTCCCTCCTCGGCCCTTCGAGAGGAGCATACCCTCATTTGCGGATAGACAATGCAGAATCTCCGAGATATAGCACAAGTCCATCCTTTGTTCGCGATTTGCCGATCAATGCATACGATGCCCAGTGGATTGCAGGCAAGACTGGGAGCGATTACTCTGTGCGACCCAACAGAAATTGGAATTACGATTTCTCCCACAGTAACGATCTCCTGCAGTGAGTTGTCTATCAATGTTATCGTTGTCGTCGAATCTAATCACTGAATTGAGGCACATTGTGCCCACGCTGTGATGAAGGAAACCCTGTACGAGTACGTTAGAATATGTGTATCTTGCCATCTAATTTATTTGGTGGCTCCTCATCCGCCTTATACGTAATGGGGGAAGCGTCCGGTTTGTGTCGCGCTTGTCAACGGTGGTGAAAACGTTCTCTATTGTTTTGTTGTAGCTAACAGAATGTCGCAATGGTCATGAGTGCTTCGAGGCTCGCCTCTTAGCGGATGTGAAGGAAAAGGAATTGGAAATGAGAGGATGATATAGATATATATATATATGTACGGTGGAGATTTTGGAAGCACAAGGGTTCTTAGTGGCTGCGTACGAGCATCGCCAAGCTTTCCAAAGCGACATTTCGTTCAGGTGCAAATAGAAGTTCCTGCCGGCATACGGGACAGGGAACACTGGGTCTCTTCTCCTCCCACCACTTCGTTGAACATTTGCGGCAAAAGCTGTGTCCGCAATGTGTGCTAGAGCAACGAGTTCAAGTCAAATAATATTCAAAGGCCAAAGGGAATGGCCGTCAAACTCACACGACAGACTCCGCAAGCATAGGATCCTTGCATATGGGGCACGCAGGAAATTCGCACATCACCCGATAAAGGCGCTGCAGACACCGTATTCTATTCGAGACGTGGATACGCAAGGGAGTGAATTCCTGACATGGATGCACATTAAGAGACAAGCGGAAGGTCGAAAGGTCAACCTTACACGATTCAATTCCTCCACCTGCTTTTCTAAGTTCCGGATGAGGAGCTCTGAAGTCAACGACGGTGGCTGAATGCCCTCCTCTATCTCCCCAGGTTCGCGCATAGGTCGCGCTAGCGTCGCTGCCACCGTCCTCGGATTCTCAATGGGGTAGGAATCTGCGGGATACGTACAATATCAGAAAAGATCTACGTGAGATGGAGGTGACATTTACATGGACTAGTGAGGGGGGAAAGATCCATATATACCGTTCGTATCTGAGGAACGGAGAGATTCA
>Ga0193694_1000018_pt1 | contig 26223 bp, 39 predicted proteins | sample L3s1metaG_FD_160567 | JGI IMG/M metagenome (GOLD analysis project Ga0193694, IMG submission 160567) | Soil microbial communities from a riparian zone of the East river system, Colorado, United States - L3s1 | ecosystem: Environmental > Terrestrial > Soil > Riparian zone | place: USA: East River... | reverse complement strand
GTGGACGGAGATGAGGGCAAGCTGACGAGGGCAGCCTATGCCCGCTACCAGACCTTCCTCCGGGCCTTCGGGTACACCGGGAAGATCGATGGCATCTGGGGCACGGGCACCCAGGCAGCGCACGGAGCGTACTACGCGACCATCGTGCCGACCTCGGCACCGGCCCCCGAGCTGGGGGGTCAGAACCCCTTCGGACTGGCTGATGTCACCGGTCTCCAGAAGGTGGCCAAGAAGTACGGCTACACCGGCCCGATCGACAACATCTGGGGATCGGGATCTGCGGGGGGCTTCTCCAAGTTCCTCCAGCAGAACTGGAAGGGATCGATGGCGTCTTGGCTGCGTGCCAAGTACCAGTACGTCGGGAACGATGTCTACGGTCCCAACATGCGTGCGGCCCTCGCACGTGCCAACGCGGCGAACAAGGCCGCGCTCTAACTCCCCTGAAAGGAGAGCACCATATGAACATCGTGTTCAACCTGCCACCGGCCCTCATCATCGGGCTGCTGGTGTCCACCATCCTGCCGATCCTGGTGGGCCTGGTCACGACCAGGGTCACCAGCGGTGGGATCAAGGCCGTCATCCTGGCTGCGCTTGCAGCTGCGACCGGCCTGCTCACCGAACTCGGCAACTCCATCGCGGCAGGTGTAGCGTACGACCTGGGGCAGGGACTCATCCTGGCCTTCGGCGCGTTCCTCATCGCGGTCGGGTTGCACTTCGGACTCTGGAAGCCGACGACCGTGTCGGCGAAGGCACAGGCCGTCCTAGTCAAACCGAAGGAAGACGGCTCGTACGACATCAGTTCCCTTCCTCCTCACGTCGACTGATGGACGAGGAGGTCGGTGGCTACGCTGTCCCGGTTGATCCCATGGACGACCTGATGTGCGACAGCTGCCAGTAATCAAGCATCACCCTGGGTCCCCCTGGCTATAGCTGGGGGGACCCCCTTGCTTATCTCGGTCTCACGCTGGCCAGGCTGTCTCGAGAATCGCCAGCAGGTTGCCCCCGTGGGGTAGGGCCGGGTGGCCCCCAGCGACCCACACAGAGACGCGGGCTAGGCCAGCTCCCACCGATACTCCACGAAGACCCCGTTCTCACGGTAGGCCCACATCCGCAGGTGACCCATCGAGCTAGCTCGACGCAGGCGCTGCTCCCGCTCATACGGGTCTGGCCCCAGCTGGAGACAGATCATGCTGTTGACGTTGAAGGTGCCGATGCCCTCGCAGCTGGAGAGGAACTCGCTGAGCCAGAGGATGTCACTGCCTACCGGCTGAAGCTCGGGCTTGGCCACACCGAAGTCGCGCTGCGCATGCTGGGCCTTGGCCCGCTCGTGGCTGGCACGGCTGGCCATCAGAGCACCACGCCCTTCGTCGGACGGGAAAAGAAGCCGAAGCTCTTGTCGTCGCGGCTCTGCTCGAGTGTGGCCGAGAACTGGATGCGCTGGCCCTTGATGCTGTCCCAGAAGGAGGCGTCCTCCTGATTGTGCTGGATGAGGGACCAGGCTCCGAAGAACTCGTCGTTGATGGACTTGGGGAGGGTGCCATACACCTTGAAGCCCCGGTCGTCCTTGACGAGGATCTTGGTGGTGGTGCCGTACTGGGTATCAACCTGCTTGACCGAGAGGATCTCGCCGGTAACCAGCTGCTTGCCAGCCTCAACCGGGGGAGCGGCCTGGGCCTCAGCCTCACGAGAGGCCTTGGCTGCCATCATCTTGCGGACAGCTGCAACCATGTTCTCGGTGAACGGCTTCTTGGCCTCTACGACCATGCGGATGGACTCGGCCATCGCCCGGAGGAAGCTGTTCTTCTCGGTGGTGGTCCAGCTGTAGGTGGCTGCCTCGTACTCCTCGTAGGAAGCGAAGTCGGTGTAGACGGGACCAAGGTCGATGGCCATGAGGAACTCGAAGACGTCGGGGGAGGAAGCCTTGAGCGCCTGCTGCTTGGCCTCCATGCGACGGACCTCGACCATGCGAGCGGCCTCAGCCTTGGCTTCTCGACGGGCCTTGGCAACGGCCCGACCGTGAGCGTGCTTGGCAGCTGCGGCTTCGTCGCCGATGAAGGCCCCCAGCTTGGCCGATGCGTTGTTGTCGCACAGGTAGCAGCGGGAGTGGTCACCGTTGTGCGAGTAGTGGCCGGTGCCACCGCAGCGACGGCAGCCCGCGAAGAACGCGTCGCCGACCTGGAGGTAGTGGTACTCCTCGAAGAAGACGCTGACTGCCTGCTCTGCACGCTCAGCGTTGAGGTTCTGGATCTTGGCTGCGACGAGCAGCGGGTGAGCGTCAGCGTTGGCGACGCGGAGGGCTTCGACCTGGGGGTCAGTGGGGCTGTTGATGTCCATGAGAAGAGCTTACCTGATGCTCCAGGTTTGCGCAAGCACCCTACTCCGGAAGTTCTGGAGGCGGTGTCTTGACGATCTTGAGCTGGGTGTTGATGTAGTGCAGGTGGTTACCCATCTTGGTCTGGACACCCATTCGGAGCAGCTCGCTGTCTTCGCTCGGGGCCACCAGGTTCATGATGAAGTCAGACCAGGCGTGGAGAGCGGTGCTGCCCAGGACCATCTCCTGGATGGACTCTCCCTTCTCGAAGACACGCTTGCGGGTATGGTGGATGAACATGATGGCACACCCTGTCGCCTTAGCGATGGTCTTGATGTCTTTGAGGATGGCGTACATGTCCTTGGAGTTGGACACGTCGCTCTTGCCGATGGCCATGCTGAGAGTGTCGATGATCACCAGCTTCAGCTCGTACTTCTCGATCGTCTCGTAGAGCCGCTGCTTGTCGTCGTTGTCGCTGAGGTCAATCTGGGCGAAGTTCGTGAAGAGGCTCATGGGCTGCGCTGGTTCCCAGGTCAGGTCCGGCTTGATGTGACCGTCCCAGTGGTACTGCTCTCGGCCTCGTGAGCCGTTGATGCCGGAGTTGAGCCTGCTGCTGAACAGGTACTCGCCGTCCTCCAGTGAGAAGAAGCCCACGGCCAGCGGTCTCCGGAGAGGGATGCCCAGGGGCTTCCGTCCGGTAGCAAGGCCCAGCGCCATCTCTATCGCGATGCGGGTCTTGCCCACCTTGGGCGCTGACACCAGCAGCCCGCACCCGGCCTCGGGGATGATGCCAGGCAGAACCCAGCTGACAGGCTTGCGGATGACGGGGCCGAAGCTGTCGACCGTCGCCATGCTCCAGGCTTCAACGTCCTCGGCATCATCGTCATGGGCGTCGTGCTGCTGCCTGGCCTGCGTCCTCTCAGGGTCAGGGCTGGGTGGTGCAGGCTGCTGGTCGTACGCTCGAGCGATGTCCTCCTTGAGACGGTCCGGCTCATCCTGCCACTTGTTCCACTTGGCTGCCCTGATCAGCTTGAACGTGAGCTCCTGCGCCAGGCCCAGCTCAGCTGCGTTCCGGGCGAACTTCCAGAGGAGCTTGCTGCGGTCTCCATAGGGGTCGTCTGCGCCCAGCTCAGAGGCCAGCCCAGGAGCGAACCCGAGACCCCTGGCCACACGGGTTAGCACCTGCCCCCGAGACCACACCTGGCCTGTGCTGCGTAGGATGCGCCCCTGGTGTGGCTTCCGTTTGTGATGCCAGGTGCCAGGCACCCGCAGCAGCTGACCGACATCCACGCCGGACTTGTCGCCTCCGAGCGCGTGGGTCAGCATCCCGATGAACCCGTCACGGTGGAACTCCGCCTGGCTAACGGCTTCGTTCAGCAACCAGATGGCCTGCTTGTGCCCTGGGCTGGTCTCCCACATGTAGCTGGGCTTCAGGCTCTCTAGCAGCTTGTCGTCGTACGACTCGTCGCAGTCTACCCAGATGACCTTCTGGGCTGGGTACTGCTTGGCCAGCCGGGTCGCGCTGCTGCTGACAGCCGGTGTCCAGTACCAGTCCACTGAGTCACGGAGTTCGGGGAACTCTGGGCTGCGTGCGTTGAGCATCGCCCCTTCGCGGAACTTCTCCTTGCCCTTCACGCCGATGGCGTAGATGTGCGGAACCCACACGTTGCCCGTCACTCCTGCGTGACGCCACACCTTGCGGATTAGGTCGAGAGGGTCGATATCCACTCTGTTACTTCCTGAGCCTTGGGATCGTGGCTGACGAAGGTTACTCCGCCAGCTTGCGCGAACTTCTTGAGGTTGTATCGCTGTGCTGCTGAAGGCTTTTCGCTGGCCGTTCTCTTGGCCTCGATCGCGAAGAACCTGCCGTGCGCACACCCCAGAACGTCGGGGGTCCCCTTCTGCTGAAAGGAACCCCCGTGCGTCCTGATGGCGTACACACCCGGGATGGCATTGAGGACAGCCAGCATGCGCCGGACTACCTCTGCCTCCTGCATGGCTCTAGCGGCGACGAACGACGCGCTTGGCCGGTGCTGCCTTGGCAGCCGGTGCACGACGAGCCGGGGCAGCAGCTGCGCGACGGCGCGGTGCAGGTGCTTCCTCCTCTTCCTCGTCGTCCTCGAACTCCTCCTCGTCGAGTTCCTCGTCCTCCAGGTCCTCGTCATCGAGGTCGTCGTCGGACTCGTCCTCTTCCTCGTCCTCCGCCTCCTCGATCGCCTCGATCAGCTCGGCCTTCTTCAGGCCGGTGTGGTCGATGCCGAGACCCTTGGCCATCTTGCGAAGCTCGGGAAGGCTGAGGGCGTTCAGGTCCTCCGCCTCGTCCTCGTCTTCCTCTTCGGCCTCCTCCTCGTCCGACTCGTAGTCCTCCTCGTCGTCCTCGTCGCCGGGCTGGTTGTCCTCGTCGAGGATGTCCAGGCCGTAGGTGCCGTTGACGGTGCTGCGTCCGGCGTACTGCCCGGTCTCGTCCTCGACCTCAGCGGCGATGAACTTGCCGACGGGGGCATTCGGGTCGATGAGCGTGGCCTTCTTGGGCACCGAGACACCAGCTGCCACCAGCAGGTCGCGCAGCTTCCAGAGCTGGTTCTGCTGGAGCTTGCAGTAGTACGGGAACCGACGCGACTTGTAGCGGGAGTCGGTGGGCACCATGGAGAACACGAGCATCGCCGTGCCGTCCTGGGCCTCCGTCTCCTCGACGCCGTCGACCTTCATCTTGTGCAACCCCTCGGGGATGCCACGAGTGTTCCAGCCGGAGCGCTCCTCGACCTTGCTGAAGTCGAGGCGGATCTTCTTGACTGCCATGATGGTTCTTCCTTCTTGTTTGATGGTGGGTGTTACTTGCCTGCTCGGTTAGCGGGTCCAACCGAGAAGTGTGTTGAGCCGTTCAATGCTCGGCTGCTTGAGGTACGGGGGAGTCCCGTGGTACACCTTGCTCCGAGCGCCTGCTACGATGCTGCTGCTGGGGCCAAGCCAGAGACGGCGCACCGGCTTCCCGTCGACGTGTGCGATGTACAGACGGGCGATCACATCGGACATCTGCATCAATGCGCTAGTGGCACCAGGCGACAGGTCCACCGTTGTCATGACAGCTGCATCCTCGTCCTCGTCTTCGGGCATCCAGTCCTCGTTCGGAAGCACCAGCTTCTCCTGACACGTGACGATGATCTCGCGCTTGCTGTCACGCAGCGTGCGGAGGAGTGTGGCTAGCCCGTTGTTCGCGACCCCGTAGTCCTGCTTCCGGGGGGTCGCCAGGCCACCGCTCGCCTCCTGAAGGAACGCGCCGTGCACGCTGGTAGCGGTGTCCACGACGATGCGGGTGTGCTTGGCAAGGAAGGCACTGGTGATGGTCTTGTTGATGTTGCGGGTGCTCAGGTCGTCGATCACAGTGAAGCCCGTGACGTCGATACCGATGAGACCCTGATCTCCGCTGAAGACGGCCGTCTTGCCCTTGGGTGCGTTCTTGAGAGCGAGCGTGGTCTTGCCCACCTTCGGGCGTCCGTAGATCGTGTAGATGCTCATGCTTCTTCCTTCTTCTGGTTGGGGTAGTAGTCAAGCGGGTCACGGGTCGTGACGTAGCGGGTGCGCTGCTCAATGGTGCTGTCACCGTGCATGAGATCGGCCACGGTCAGGTCCTTGTAGTTGCACATGTAGCTGGAGCAGGCGTTCAGGTTCCGCTCCACACAGTCGGGGTCGTCCCAGCTGTAGGTGAGCAGGCGTCGGGCGCTCTTGATGAACGCCTTGTGCTGCCGTGCCGACTGCTCCGGGCTGAAGGTCATCTTGTCGCGGCGGAAGAGATCGCTGTAGTCGCGCTGCTGCAAGGCCACAATGAACTCTTCCACGTAGGCCCGCTCGGTCGGGTCCTCAATGGCGATCAGGTCCTTGCCTCGAATGGTGGTCATCTTGCCTACGCTCTTCAGCCATTCCAGGTAGACGGGGAGGGTGGTGCCCGTGGGCTTCACGACGCGGCTCTGGAGGCCCTTCTGGGTGAGCGTGGGGGCGCTGATGCTGCCCGTCTTGCAGTAGTCGTAGATGAAGCCCTTGGGCTGGGGCAGGGGCTTTCCCTTGTAGCGGAGGGCTGCGTACTCAGGTGACTCCTTGACGGCCCAGAGGTAAGAGTGGTTCTGGAAGGACAGCTCACGATAGCGCCACTCGGGAAGCTGCGCGTGAGTCTTGTGATCGCCCAGCCACACGTCCCCGTTCTCATCCATCCAGATGATGTCGATGCGGCCTCGGTACAGCACCTTGTTCCGGAACATCGGGCGCTCCACCGTTAGCTCGGTGAAGAGGGGGATGAGGATCTCGTTCCGGTGCGCGTACTCGTAGCTGAGGAGGATCCGGTAGCACTCGTCGGCCAGCCCCGCAGTCTCCTCCTCGAAGGTGGTCTCTTCGGCCTTGAGCGTCAGCTCCTTGTGCAGCTCACGCCAGTCGCCCCCGTTGCCACGCTCCTCGAGCAGGGCGTGGACCCAGGTGCCGCGAGTTAGGGGCTTCTTCTCGATGCGGGGGCGGAGGCCCAGGATGATGCCGTAGTACGTCTCGCGAGGGCACTCCACGAAGCTGCTGACCATGCTCTGGGTGATGATCAGGCGACCGTCAGCTGTCTTGGGCCAGGTGCCTCGCGGCCCGTGCCACGCCTTGCTCCCGGGCTTCTTCCCGGTGGAAGGCAGCTGCGCCACTCTAGAACTCCGCAAGGGGTTCGCCTCCCCAGCAGCGCGAGATCGTGACGTTGGCCTTGAGGAAGAACTTGCGCGAGAGGGTGTCATCAGCCTTTTCCATTGTGTCCTTGACGATCCGTCCGACTCTACGTGCGGTGCTGTATGGGGCAGTCAGGCACACGGAGTCGTGAACGGTGGTGACCAGCTTAGCCCCCAGCTGGGGCAGCCGCAAGTCTCGGGAAAGCCTGGCCAAGCTGACCAACATGAAGTCACTTCCTGTGGACTGCACAGGGCTGTTGATGGCCTGACGGAAGGCGTTCTCCTGCACCCAGAAGTCGGCGTGGTACACGCGGGGCAGGTGCCGGAACCGGCCGAACTCATTGTGCACACCACCGAACTCGAGCGCCTCGCGACGCTGCTTGCGATACCAGTCAGGCAGGGCGCTGAAGTTGTTGAAGTACTCTTCGCGGAAGGCCTCGGATTCCTTAGGGGTGGTGATGACGCCATACTCGGTGCGCACGTAGTCCGCGAAGTGCTTGGCCCGCATGCCGTAGAGGAACCCGAAGTTGACACCCTTGGCGAGCGTACGGTGCTGCTTGGTAACCTCGCCTCCTCGGACCAGCCGGTTGGCGATGTACATGTGGATGTCTTCGTTGGCCTCGAACAGACCGAGCATGGTAGGCTCGTTAGCCATCACCGCTGCCACTCGGAGTTCCAGCTGGCTGAAGTCCACCTCGATCCACGCTTGCCCGCGTTCCCCGAAGAGGTTACGTGTGGCCTTGTCACGCGGAATCTGCTGCGAGTTGAGGCCAGGGGTCTCGTCGTTGGGGCTACGGCTGCTCAGTCTGCCCGTCACCGTACCGATGAGACTGAAGCTGGTGGAGATGCGCCCGTCCACAGTGCGCGTCATGATCGGGTTTAGAAATCCCGTCAGCTGCTTGTAGAGCGTGGACCGTGCACTGAGCAGGCGTGCTGCTGGGTGGTCAATCTTGGCGAGGTCCTCCTGAGCGAGGCCTGGGTTGCCCTGGGGCCAGGTCTTGGTCGGCTTGCCACGACGCGGGCAGAGAGCGCCTTGGTACTCATACAACCACCACTTCGTCCAGTTCGTCGCACCCCAATTGACCTTCTGCTTCTTCAGCCAGTCGGGGCGCTCTTCCACTGGGGGGATGCTGGCATCAAGCTTGCGCTCAATGGCTGCGATCTCCTCTGTGACCCGCTCCTGCGTCTTGGCCACCAGGCCTAGGCGCACAGGCAGCCTGTTGTCCTCCATCTGTGTGAGAGGCTTGATGGCTGGGATCATCACGTCGCGCATCACGCGCACAGGATCTTCGTGGGGCTTGAGCTTGGTGCGGATGTGCTTGCGCTGCCAGCGCAGCAGATCACGCGTGACATGGAGGTCCATGCCGTTGTACTTGCTGATGCGCATCTTAGCCTTGGCTGGCAGGTGCCTGTCCTCCCACAGCTGGCCGAACTCAGCACCCAGCCCGCCGATGTTCTCGTCAGACCAGTCCTCGTATCCGAGCAGGCGCTGCCCCAGGTCCTTGAGCTTGAAGCTGGTCAGGTTCTCGTTGATCAGGTACGCCATGAACATCGTGTCCCAGACGGCGCGCACCTTGCAGCCATACGACTGAAGCCAGCGCAGCTCGAACGGCGCGTTGTGCGCGACCATCCTGCGGACGACCAGCTGCGCTAGGTCCTCCCGGGTTTTGGGCCACCAGACCAGCACGTCGTCGCGATCGTACGGGGCGAAGCCCACGCACAGCAGCTGGCCCAGCCCGACCGTCAGAGACGTTGTCTCGATGTCGGTGATGATGGGGGCAGACGACTGGGCCAGGTATTCTTGAACCTCAGCTAGATCGTCGGTGATGAGAAGCTGCATGGGTGGACTCCTGCCAGGCCGGATGAGTTGACGCTAGAGATGGCTGTAGCCCCCAGCCTAGTGACTGGGGGCTACAGAGCCGCTGAATTAGCGGGTGGGGCGACGACGCGGGGTCGCGCTCTTGGCAGCGGCCTTGACCGGAGCCTTGGTCGGCGCGGCCTTGGTCGCGGCCTTCGCCGGAGCGGCCTTGGCCTTGACGGGGGCCGGTGCCTTCTCGACTCGCTCGATCTCCCATCCGGCGGGCAGCTGGTCGATGTTGGCGATGGCCTCGTCGACGAGGGCGTCGAAGGAACCGTTCTCGATCGCCTGAGCGAACGCCTCGAACGCGATGGCACGCATCGCCTTGTAGCGGTTCTTCTGGACGTCGATGCCGGTGGCCGCGATGACGCGCTCGATGCCCTCGTTGATGACCTGCTTGGTGGTCAGGTCGGCCTCGGTCTCCTCGACCTCGGTGGTGTTCTTCGGTGCCATGATGTCCTCCTTGGACGGTGTTGGTTGGTGGCTCAGAAAGCCGTGATGGTGTAGCTGGAGCCATCGAGACGACGGTAGGTGACTACACAGTGGCGGACGCCCTGGGTGTCGGTGGTGTAACGTCGCTTGGTGATGATGTCCATGAGTAGAGCTTACCTGACCCTCCGCGCTAATGCAAGTCCGTGGCCAACATTCTTCGACCTGATCCTGCGGATGACCTTGGTCAGGTGGGCATGGTCCTCCTGCAAGGTCAGCCAGACATCCTCATCCACGGTGCCCCGGCCACACAAGAACCAGACCCGTGGGTTGGCCGGGGACAGCTTGATGCGGTCGCTGGCCTGCTTGAACGTCACGTAGTTGAAGTCGCTGGTGTACCAGATGAGGTCCTGGGCCACGGAGATGTCTACGGCCATCGCCACGGTCCGGGGCTGCACCAGCAGCACCCTTGCCCCAGGGTCGCGCTGGAACGCTTCGATGACGTGGTTCTTGTTCGGTGTGGCCCCGGTGATAACCAGGTGCCCCACGCCTTTCATCCGGAGGTACCGACGCACTAGCTTGATCTCCCAGAGGTGGGTGCACGCAATGATGGTCTTGCCCTTGCAGCGGCGGAGGACAGCGCCCAAGGCACCGAGTCTGGCTCGAGCGGCCTCCGGGACAGTGTGACTGTTACCCTCGTCGTCCTTCACCCAGCCTGCCACCAGCGTCCGCATCCGCAGTAGGCGGACCAGGGGGTTCAGGCCCACCACGTCTCGGCCGTCGATCTCTATGACGCCCTTCTTGAGCATGGCCTTGTGCAGCTCAAGCACCGTAGCTGGCACGGGGTAGCGCACCCGATGGATCGGGACAGGGTTGCCAGGTCCGACCATCGTGATGACGTTCGGCTGAAGGTAGGCGTTCAACTCGTACTGGTTACGGGGGCGCACCAGCTCAGGGAAGCCCTTGACGGTGGTCCACTCGCCGAAGTGCCCACGGAAGTCCCGGGCAGTCTCCCACTCGTTCCGGATGCTGGGGTCTAGGAAGGTCCACTGGCCGTAGACGGCATCCACCTGATCAGGGTTTGTGACAGGGGTGCCAGTCATGAGAAGACGGAAGTGCCAGCTGTGTGCTAGCGGGCGGATGGTCCTGCCGAACTGAGAGTTCGGGGTCTTGATGATGTGCGACTCGTCCAGCAGCATGGCACCCAGGCCATCGTACTGCTTGGCTAGCTTGCGGAGGAACGGACCCAGGCGCTTCCAGGGTGCCTTGCCGAACTGATCGTAGTTGACGAACAGTAGCGTGATGCCCTTGGAGAACATGACCGTGTCGGGGTAGGAGTTGCCAGCTGTCAGTGAGAAGAACCTGTAGGTGGTCGTGAGCCACTTGGCAGCCTCGGTGCGCCAGACAGTCTCAGCCACCTTGGGGCCGACGATGACAGCGACGTAAGGGTTGATGTGCTCGATCCACTTCAGGGCGACTGCTGTCTTGCCTGAGCGGGGTTCGGCCCAGAGAGCCGCGAAGGTCCGGCCGGGTTCAACCAGCCGTTCCAACGCGACTCTCTGGGAGTCCCTGAGCTGAAGGGACACTAGACCTGGTTACGGCGACGCGTCGCCCAGGTAGCGACCCAGACCAGCAGGCCGATCATGATGAGACCGAGGCCCCCTGCAACATACGGCAGCGGGTTGTCGGCTCCGGTGAAGGCAAGGCCGGGGCACTCAGTCGGCGTGACCGCCTTCTTCGTGACGACCGGGTCGCCTACCGTCTTGACCAGCTCACCGGTCACCGGGTTCAGGACCCAGCTGGTGTGGATGGTCGTGACGTCGACGTCGGTGACACCGCATGCCTGCTCTTCGGTGGTCACGTCGTCGCTGCCCTCACGCAGCTCCACGAAGCAGGGTGCCTCGTTGGTATCCGACTGGAACAGCAGCGCCTCCGGAACGACGATCTCGAAGACTGCCTGCCCGGTGATGATGTAACCGGAGTGCGCCGTAGCGGTCACCGTGTAGGTGCCCGGTCCGGTGCCAGCGGGGGACACCGACAGGTCGATGTTCTCCAGCTGGGGCAGGGTGGGCAGCTGCCCGTCCACGCCACACTGGGCCGAAGGTCCGCTGACCCCCAGCTCGACGACGACCGGGATGTCCTGGTAGTCGAACGAGTAGGTGGTGCAGCCAGCAGTGACCGTGTGCAGCACACCGTCAGCGAAGACGCCGGAGCCGATGCCGAACTGGATGCCCAGCACGGTCGCGTCCGGGTAGTTGACCAGCCACTCGTTCACCGTGCCGTGACGGGTGGAGCCGTAGCCACCACCGTTATCCGGCGCGATGATGCCAGCGTTGGACGACTCCGGGAGCCAGAGGTCCTGCTCGCCAGCCACGTCGTAGACCGACTCCCAGATGAGCGTGCCGACGATACCGTCGAAGTCAACGACCACCTTCACGCCCGGTCCGGGGCCGAAGCCCGTGTCGTAGTTGGCAGCGAACTGACCGACCTGGCTGAGCGGGAAGTCAGCGACGTCCTTGGCCCGCTGGAGCTTCGCGTTGGAGGAAGCGTCATCCGTGTAGATGTGCAAGCCCCCCTCCACGTACTCAGCGTGTCCGGCGCTGCGGGTGTCGAAGGGCACCCAGCCGTTCGCGTCCAGGTTGGTGGCCGTGCCCCCGTCGGTGTACGTCTCGCAGATGACGTTCGTGGTGACACAGTCCTCGTTGTCGATGTACTTCCACGGGTTGCCCTTGACCGCTTCGTAGGCCAGGTGCTCAGCGGGGTTGTTCGGTCCGTTGAGCACACCACCTGAGAGCAGGCTGGCCGTGGTCTCGTCGTCGTAGTAGAGGTCGATCTGGTAGTCCACCCCGCACGTGACGAGCTGTCCGTCCAGTGCGTTGAGGTCACCTTCTGCCACGTCGATCCACGTCTTGATCAGCTGACCGGGCCAGATCGGATCAGTGACGTCGCCGGGCAGCTGCCAGGCGGCGAGGATGTATGGGGTCGTGTCCGCCTCTTCGACGGGGCTGGGCACCGACTGGACAGCGAGGCTCTCGGCCGGACGCTGGTCCTCGACAGGTGCTTCAGGTGTGGCCTCGGGGACAACGTCCTCGACGACCTCAGTGGGGATGGTCGGATCCTCGAGAGGAACCTCATCACCCCACGCGGCAGGGGCAAGTGCGAGCGCCCCCACGACGGCCAGGGCTGCGGCAGCCCCGACGATGGTCTTCAACTTCATGGTGTATCTCCTTAGATGGTTGGATGGTGCGGGGTTGGTGGTGCGGAAAGGTTCAGTATGCCTGACCAAGGGGGTCACGCACAAGCACCCGTGTCATCACTTCACAGTCGGTCAGGTACTGGATGGGGTTGGGCCGATGGGGTTCTGGTGCCTTGAGCATGACCAGCTCGGCCACACCTGAGTTAGAGATGAGCTTGGCGCAGTCGGCGCACGGCGCGTGGGTGGTGTACATGACGGCACCTTCAACGTCGCTGCGACTGGCATACAGCAGGGCGTTAGCCTCGGCATGGATGCTGGGGCAGGTGAACCCGTAGCCCAGGGCCAGGTCGGGGGTCTCAGCGGCTCTCAGGCACCAGCTAACGCACCCCAGGTCGGTGTCGGCCGGGTGCCCACGGGCAGGCCCGTTGTAGCCGGTGGAGACGACCCTGTTGTCCCTGACGATGACGGCACCCACTTGGGCACGATCACAGCTGGACCGTCGGGACACGGCCAGAGCTACCTCTGCCCAGACCGTGTCCCAGCTGGAGCGCGTCACCGCTTGCCTGCCTGGTCCCAGCCCCGAGCGAAGTCCACCCACATCTGATTCCAGGCGTCGCTGAACTCGCGTAGGGCAGCACCCAGGACTTCCATCTGGGGAAGGGTTCGCTGAGCGACTAGCTCCTCGGGGGACTTACCCAGGAGCCGAGCCTCAGCCTTGAGAAACAGGGCGTCCCTGGTGAGAGCCTGGCGACGCAGAGATGCCTGGAACTCCCTGGCCACGTCCATCACTGCCACCTGTCAGCGACACCCGACTCGAGCAGCTGCGCCAGCTTGGGCCGGAAGTAGCTTGGCCCCTTCTTGACACGGCCCTCGAAGATGCCGTCAGGGTCGTCGGGACCGGCGATGATGACCTTGCCATCAGCCCCCAGCTTGGACATGTTGCTGGAGTGAACCTCGTCGAAGAGTGGGGCAGCGTTGATGCCCATCTCCACGCACAGGCCGAACACCACGTAGAGCAGGTCGATGGCTGCGTCTGCCGACTCCACCAGGTCACCCGCTTGCAAGGCCGGGATGAGCTCATCCTGGAATTCCTCACGGATCAGCTCGATGCGCACGGCCACCCGGTCGGCGGGCAGGGGCTGCGCGAAGGCAAGGATCGGCTGGTCCATGGCGTGGTGGAACTCCTCCACCTGGGCCTGCATGCGGTTCATCTCGTAGACCGGGCCGGTGCGCCGGATGACGGGTGGTTCTCCCGTGTGGAACACCTGCTCCGTCAGGTCGTCTCGCTCGCTCATTGCTTGCTCCTTGCTGCGCGGATGGCGCGTCGTTCTTTCTCGAACAGATCGGTCAGATTGTCGACCTCATCCCAGCTGACCAGCTGGGGGTCGTTGGCGTCCTCAACGCTGAAGGGGTTCAGCACCACCTGGACGGCCTCAGCGAAGCCCTGGGCCTCCGCCTGGAGTGTGGCCTTCTCGGTGCCCTTGGCCTCGTCTGCCAGCACGACCAGCTCGTCGTACGAGTTGACCAGCTTGCGGGTTATCTGAGCACCCACGGTGTCGCCAGCCTTGAGCACTGAGTTGAAGCGCACCCGCTTGTCGGGGATGTGCTGGAAGGCGCTGGTAGTGAGGTAGCGGGCTATCTCCTCGCTCGTCTCGTGGCCAGCGTCCAGGGCTGCTTCGATGGCGTCGGCGATGATGTCAATGGTGGTGACCTTGCCCACCCGCATCTTCTCCCTGTCGTCGATGACGGCGAACAGGATGCCCTGCCCGCTGAACGCCTTCGGCTCGTCGTGGCACTCGCAGTCGCAGCGTTGCCCGTTGCACTGAGCGTGCGACCCGGGACTCTCGAACTGACAGTGCCCAGACTTGGTCATGGGCTTGCCCATCTGGTCCTCCTTCTGCTTCTGGATGATGAGCCCCTCGTCACGGTAACGGAGGAGTTCGGCAGCTGCCTCCTTGCGGACAGCCGGTGGGTACAGCTTACCTGATCGGGCAAGCAGTAGTCCCACCTTGAACAGGTGGTCCTGATGCCTAGAGCCGCTGGTGTTCGTCATGACGCAGGAACTCCAGCAGCGCCTGATCACCCTCGACTGGGTCACCCTCCCCCAGGGTCCAGTCGCTAACCGGGCTGCTGAAGGCGACAAGGCGCTGGCTGAAGGTGCCGTCTCGGGGGTCGTTACGAACCTCCACCAGAGACAGTGACCGGAACAAGGCGTAGTCACGCTCCTCGTTGAGGCCGTTGAAGAAGTCGGCGAAGTAGTAGTACATCGGGTTGACCTGGGCCAGCTTGCCCGTCTCGTACAGCTCATCGTCGATGAAGCCAACCAGGTCGGGTGCATGCAGCTTGACGACCAGGTGGGTGTCGGGCATGGCGAACACCACGCGCACCTTGTCGTCGTTCCAGTCATGGTCCGGCATGCTCAGCCGGTAGACCATGTGCCCGAACCAGATGATGCGGTCGTAGGTCACCACCAGGTCAGGCTCGGGATTGATGCGTTGCTGCTGTACCAGGTGGTCGTACTTGCTGACCTCATGGATGGTGGTGCCGTCGGACGACAGCTGCGTGGCGCTGGTGGACTTGCCCGTCTTGTCCGGGCCTTCGAACGCGATGAACATCTAGCTCTCCTTGATGAGTGTTGCCAGTGGGATCTCCACGGGCTTGGTCTCGGTGGTCTTGTACCACCTGCTCCAGTTGACCCCGATGCGCATGACGCCTCCCAGCCTGTTCCGCATGGACACGCGGAGGACTGGGTGGATGTCGGGGTAGTGGTACTCGGTGTGATCCAGGTGCGGCCTGCCGACTGCGTCCTGTGGATCCAGTGGAATGGTCGTGACGATCGCGCTGTTCTGATCGTAGGCCACACCGGGCAGGGTGAAGACCTCCTGATCCTGAGTGAGGGCATCCAGGAACATGGCCAGGTCCTCGCCGTGGTACTGGAAGGGCTTGGGCATCTCTCGCATGTCGAAGCGGTCCACGTTGAAGAACATCACGCAGGCCGGGAAGCTGCCTTTGTTGAGTGTGGCCCCGACGTCTGGGTCCACGTCCCCGCTGAAGAGAGCGTTCCGGGCTGCGCCGTAGCTGGCAGCTGGCCGCTCTGCGAAGACGCCGTCTGCCAAGTAGCAGGCGACGGCCAGGCTGCGCACCAGCAGCATCGGCTCAGGGATGCCTGAGACCCGTGCACTGTAGCGCCTGGTGTGGGTGGTGCCAGCTGGCCGCTCCAGCAGGCTGACATGACCAATGTCGTCGTCCAGAACGGTGATGTGTTCGTAGCCCTGCTGCTCTGCATGCACCAGGCACCGCATGCGCGCCGGACCGATGCCAGGTTTCGCCTCCGATACGACGGTGGCCCAGGGGTAGGCCCGCTCGTAGTCGTAGGTCTCGGACGGTCTGACGACGATGTGCACCCGCTTCTTGACGCCGTCGGGCGCACCCTTCAGCATCTCCAGTAAGGGTGCCGTGCCTGCCCGCGAGTAGCTAGGCACGTAGATCGGATACAGCCAGCTGACCTTGGACCGACGCAGCAGCCGGATGTGTTCGTTGCTCATGTGGACTCCTTCTTGGGTGGGTGCTGGCAGGGAGGCTCAGTTCACCTGCCAGCGCCCGGTCTATGGTCGGTGGAAGAAGCCCCAGCCCCATCGGGCACCAGCGCGAAAGGCCTCCAGCTGCTTCTTATCCTCCGGCATGATACCGTGATCGTACATGGACTGAGCGACCACGGTGGCCTCAGCCATGTAGTCGTCCTGGGCTGCGGTCGGGTTGGGCAGGTTGTCAGGGTAGGGCGTGGTCCGCTGCTGGGGGAACCACTTGCGGATTCCCCCGACTGCCCCGATGACGACGGCGCTGACGATGACGATGGCGATCAGCACCACCAGCACCAGGACGAACCAGCCTAGGACGGTGAGGATGTTCTGCCAGGGGTTCATCGCTTCCTCCCCAGGTTGAGCGCTGCTACAGCGCCCTCGGCAGTCCTGGCCCCACCGTGGCGCACAACCACCCCGTTGTGAAGCTCCAGGGATCGCCAGGGCAGCTCGTTGACCGGCTCGTACCAGAGCTTCACGCGCCTGTTCATGCTGCGTCTCCTGTCGGACGCACAGGGATGCCGAAGACCCGACGCTGCTTGCCCTTGTCGATGGCGTGAGCCTCGTCAGCCAGCATCGGGAAGTGACGCGGGTAGACATGCAGGTTGGCCACCTGGAAGGTGATGGTCCCACGGGTCAGCTCCGGGTACACCGTCTCCAGGTAGCCCAAGGTGTACTCCATCAGGTTGTCCCACATGGAGTAGTCGGCACGGTAGCCGAACACGGCATCCATGCTCCGCATCTGCGCGATGATGTGCAGGCGGTCCTCGTGATCGATCATGAAGTTGAGGGCGTTGGTGCAGATGAAGTCGTTCCGGCCGTTGTACTTGGCCAGCTCATGCACCTGCCGATCGCTGATGATGGCGACCGAGTGGCGCGTGCCCTTGCCTTCCGAGAAGAAGGCGTTGGCAGCTGCCTCAAAGATGCCAGCTTGGGCAGGCTCGTAGAGACCGGTCTGGCCGAACAGGATGTGCCCGTAGGCGCTGTTCACCCGACCGTCGTACCCAGCGCACGCCTGGAAGAGGGCAGGCACCGGGGCTTCCATGGTCTCCAGCAGGTCGCTCCCGGAGCGGAACCACTCCAGCTCACGGCGCACCCAGTCGGGGTTCACGTCCCCGATCATGGAGTCCTGGTCGGCTACCCAGTCAACTGAGTAGAGCACCTTGTTCCCGGTGCGGGGATCGACGGGGGCTGCGGCCAGAGCCAGCACCACGTCGTCAATCGTGTTCGTGTGAAGCATGAGTCCTCCTTGGGGACGATGGGGCTAGTGGGCACCAGCCTTGCCATCTTAGCGCACAGCTGGCCCCGATACAACGGGAAAGCCACACCTGACAGTGTTCATTCAGGTGTGGCTTTCGGTGGTGCTACTCCTCTCCCTCCTCGTAGACTTCGTGCCCGGTCTTGTCCTCGTGGGTCACGGCCTGCTTGTTGCTGTTGGTGGCGAAGGGGCACTCGCTGCACTCGAACCAGGTGTCCATCATTCCGCCGCCGTTTCCAGGTAGCCGCGCAGGTTGTCCAGGTCGATGTCATCCAGAAGGCTGACGGCCTCCTCGAGCTGGCTGAGGGACTCCTCCGCCTGCTGGCCACGCTCCGAGCCGTAGCGAAGACCCTCAGGCATGACCTCCAGGTACTCCGACTCCTCGTCGCGCACCTGCTCTACTGCGTCCTTGATTTCGGTGAGCAAGTCCTGAAGGCCGTCCAGCTTGCTGACGATCTCTTGGATCTCCTTGCGTCGATTGTTGTTCATTTCTGAGCCTCCTTGATGGTGGTTGGTTAGCGACGGGGGGTGGAGTGCAGCTGGTCGCGGATCTGACCGCGCTTCTGGTAGAGCGCCTCGAGCTGAAGGCTCAGTGCGTTGATCTCTTCCTCGACTGCGGTGAACTGAGCGTTGAGCTCGGAGCGGGTGGGGCTGGTGGTGTTCGTCATGAGATGAGTCTAGCAGAAGTTGGAAGGTTCCGCAACTACTTGTTCAGGCTTTTCTTGGCCTGAGCCAGGGCGTCGCCACTGACTGGGGTGTAGTTGCCCCCAGCTGCCTGCCAGATGAGCTTCCAGAGAGGCCACTCAAGCCGGATGGCGGTGAAGGCTGATGCCCGCACCGCCGTCCAGTTGATGTTCACGCTCCGACTGCCTTGGTGTTGCCGACGGACTTTTCGCCGGTGTTAGCCTGCTGGCCTGCCCGGTAGCCGTGGCTCGCAGCTGCGTCAGCTCCAGTGGCGCTGCGCGAGCGGCTCTTGCGGAGATCCTTCTGGTCGTAGTACGCGTCGACCTGGTCCTTCCGGTTGACCAGCACCAGGGCCGTGCCCGTGCTGACCTCCTCGACGACCTGGCGACGGCTCTCGGTGATCCGCTTGCCAGCACCAGAGCCGAAGCCGTGCACGAAGCTGCGGCGGGCCTTCTCCTGCTCGTAGCTGCTCTGCCAGCTGTACTCAGCCTTGTTGAGCTTCCACCACTCGCGGACCGCGACAGCGGCCTGAAGCTGGAGGGACTCGATCAGGATCTTGGCCTGGGCCACATCAGACTCGAAGCCGATGATCCAGATGGAGAACACCTTGCCAGTGCCTCCGGTGTACTGCATGGCCCGCAGGTTGCCCAGGCCGACAGCGACGCGGAAGGCCAGGTTGACCAGCTCGCCACGGTAGGCTCCGGTGAAGTCGAAGCGCTGCTCGATGATCTTCTCGCTGGCCTCTCCCTTCTTGGCGCGACGGGCGTCGATGACCGACTGGTCGATCATGTACTTGACCATCAGCTTCTCCGCTGCTGCGGTGAGGGCTTCGGCCTCTTCGGGCGTGGTGCTCTCGGCCTTCGCCAGCATCTGGGCGATGAGGTCGATCTTCTTCTCTGACATGGTGGACTCCTTGTTTGGGTTGATGGTTACTTGGTGGTGTAGCCGAGGGTCAGGGCGCACGACTGGCAGAACCAGCCGAAGGTCTTCCAGCGCTTGGGCTGGCCCGCGACGGGGTACTGAACGCGAACAGCGGCCTCGTGGAAGAAGCTGCCACAGTTCTGGCAATTGGCCACGGTCGGGAAGTTGGACTTCGTTACGAGGGGGCTTTCGGTGTTCGTCATGAGATGAGTCTACATGACAATTGGAAGTTCCGCAAGCCCTACATCAAACTAACTTGGCTGAGTGCCCCTGGCGCGTACCGGACACGGATGGTCAGGCCGTGGTACTTGCAGTCACCAGCTCCAGGCATGCCCTGCACCACCTTGGCGAACCGACCGCACTTGGCACAGTGGATGTTGTGCTTGTGCGACGCACGCTGCTCCACATGCAGCTGGAGCGCAGCCTCAGCCTTCTCCTCCAGGATCTGCTCCCAGCTGGGGGGCCACTCAATCGGCGGACCTGGGTGGTCGTGCTTGTAGACGCCCAGACCCAGCACGGCAGACACGATGACAGCTGCACCAGCACCGGCCATGAGTAGCACCGCACCGATGTCCATCAGCCCCTCCGGATGAACTGACCGGGAATCACGGTCAGGAAGCTGCCGTGGCGCTCGTACGGCCTGCCCGTGCCCTTGTCTCCGCGCTCCACCATCCGGGCGTACTTGCTGAACTCACAGAACACGTTCTGCACGTCCATCCAGCTGGCCGGTCGCCCGTTGCTGTAGGGCAGGGTGGGCAGCAGGTCAACCGGGAACGACTTGATGACGTCCTCGGCCTTCCGGTCGCTGATGAAGCTGACGCCCTTGCGACTGCCTGGGCCAGCCAGGATGAAGTCGTTCTCCTGATCGTACTCCCCGACGGTGTAGCCCAGATCGGTGGCTATCTGCATGGCCAAAAAGGGTCCCAGACCAGGGGTTTTCTGTAGCCGACCTACCCGTGCGCCCAGGGCGCTGAGTGTGGCTACGTCCTCGAGGTCACGTCTTGCAGCTGGAAACATCTCCCTCATCTTGTCTACGGTGCCCCGGCTGTCGCCAGGCTTGATCAGGATGATGTAGGCACCGCTCAGGAAGGCACCGGGCCGCGCTGCCACCACGGGTGCTACGACACGGTCGTACCACTTGGGGTCGAAGATGTCTTGAGCATCCGGGACCCAGCTGTTCCGCTGAATGATGGCCTGCATGGTGTCTGGCCGGTTGACCTGACGGTAGAAGTAACTGATGGCCAGCCGGTCTATCGGGTCGTCGTACACGTTCATCAGGCTGAGCAGGTACTGGCTGCCCCTGTCCAGCACCCGGAACACATTGGTGAACTTGCGGGTGCTCAGGATGGGCGACTTGACAGGCTTGCCCTCCCACAGCCGGTGTCGCGCCTTGGCGAACTTGACAACCGTGTCCAGGTTCATGTGATGTCCGCCGTGAAGTACAGGCCGGTCAGGTGCTCCAGCTGGGCGTAGGGGTACATCTTGCGAAGCTCCTCGTAGGTCATGACACGTGGCTCGGGGTTCCGTAGCACCTTAGTCAGGCGTGCCTCCACCGCGATGTCTTCGAACCGTCTGTCGGCTGCGCGTTGCGCCTCCGCTACAACGTCCCTCTTCTGGGCCTTGAACAGCTCCTCGTCTACGAGGACGACTGCGTATGCGAGGCTCACTTGCGTACCTTCTTCCGGGGCTTGGGTTCGGGTGCAGCTGGTGTCAAGCTGGGGACGGCCTGGGCCACACGAGAGAGAAGGGGCTGGGCCTCTTCAAGCTCACCCTCTTCAAGGGCTTCCTGGGCTGCCACCAGGTCCTCCCAGCAGTCCATCCCGTTGGCGTAGTTGACAGCTGTCCCGACGTTGTCCTTGAACGGCTCCATCCGCTTGAGTGACAGCTGCTCGCTCTCAGCCAGGTGCTTCACTGCGTCGCGGAGGATCATGAGCACCTTGTTCGGGACGGTCCGCTGGGTGGAGTACGCGCCACACAGATCGGCCAGTACCTGCACGACGACTCGCTTGTCCTTGTTCATCGGACACCTACCCGTCCGTCGCCCAGCACGTCCAGCTGGATGGGCAGACCCAGCAGCGTGGAGCCAGCCACCAGGGTCTTGAGCGGATCCACCCCGTTCTCCTTGCACAAGGCGTCGAAGGTGGTTCGGTTCAGGAAGAACATGGATGGTCTCTCTCCGGTGTAGTGGGTGATCTCAGAGTAGTACAGGTCCCACGACTGGAGGGCTGCGTCGATCACGGGGTGGTATCTCGTCACGGGCACGTTCATGACACGGCCTGCTTGAACGCCTCGCGGATCGTGGCCTCGATCTCCTGCTGTGAGTAGTACAGACGATAGGGGCCAGCCGACTCGCGGACGATGTAGCGGTCAGCCAGCAGCTTGATGACTCGGTCTGCCTGCTGCTGCGCCTGCCAGGTCGCACCCTCCATGAAGGCACGGTTGCCCAGCTCGTCGTATCCGTACGGGTCGGACTGAGCTTCGCCCGTGTCACCGTGCGGATCGTCAACAGGGTGGTTCGGTGGGTACAGCTCGTCCGCTGCCTGTTGCGCGCTTGGGCCTGCTGGCACGACGCGGTTCTGAGCCTGCACCAGCCGACGGATAGCGAAGGCCAGGGTGGGCCAGCGCTGCTGGAGTCGACTGATCTCCTCGAAGTGACGTCGGGGCACTGGGCCTGCGTCGGTCCAGGCGTCGATCACAGCTTGCACTTCCGGTGGTTGGGTCATGGTCCTGCCTCCTTGGGGCGTAGGTGTGGCCCAGCTTGGCACAGACCAAGCCTAAGAGCAACGTGGACCCCAGGGAGGTCGGTTTGTTACCTAATTACTTTAGGCTTCGAACCCCTGACTCCTGCGAGTGCCGGAGGCACGTAGCAGGGGAAGGGGCTTGATAAGAGACCGTCGGTACGCCTGCTCTGGCACCAGCTGCTCCAGTGCTGCATCCTCGCTCACGCCTCCGGCGCGCTCGGACGCAACAACGCAGTCCGGCTCGCAGTCTGGGTAGCACACGACGATCCGGGTGACTGTGCTTGCGCTGGGGGCGTGTGTGGCGTATCGTGGGTGGTGTGCTGGCCTGGGGCATCCTAGCCAACCTCCCGAAGGTTGAAGTTCAGCTCCGTCACTGACGGTCACGCCAGGCCAGCACACCTTCCATCTACCTAAGGAGTCCACCCTCATGGCCGAAGACGACATCGTTGAGCCGACGCCCCAGCCGAATCCGGTTGACATGCAGCCCAAGCCTGCTGTCAGCCATCTCGCCAGGCTGATTCCCTGATGGCCCACCAGAAGTCCGCAGCTGGCAAGCGTCACGTTCACGTGATGGTCGCTAGCCACGATGGGGAGGGCATCCTCAAGTGTGCCAGCTGCCTGTTCCGGTGTGCCAACGATCCCAAGGTGCTCAAGACCGTCAAGGAGCGCGAGTCGCTGCACCTGGTCGTTACTCATCACTCCCCTGAAGATCTGAAGGCGGTGTACCGTGGCTGACGTCCGAGCCTGTACTCAGGAGCTGATGCATCCTCCTCATGAGTGGTCATCCATCTCGGGGTATCATCACTGCCCTGGCCTGCCGTCTGACTACAGCCCGGCTCAGCGAACGATGCGCACCGACATGGAGCAGCTGGAGGACCGACTGATGAAGCAGGATCCAGGCCTACACCGTCGTCTGGAAGATTCTGTCCAGCTGAACATCGCTGTAGATGAGGTGCTGGGTGAAGAGCGTGATGGCAGTGAGCTGAGCGCCTATGGTGCCTTCCAGCGTGAGGTGCCTGGCATGGCTCTGACCATCATCTCAGCTCATCCCAGCCTTGTCATGGGACTGGCTGACTGGCGCGTGGTGCAGACCATGATCGAGGAAGGCATCGTCCTGGGGTACGACCAGCGCGGCTAAGAGGCGCGTAGCGGTCCTGCTTGCTGGCTGGCCGCTGGGTGAGGTATGCTTCGCCCATGCCCTCCCAGCCGAGCCGTAGCTCCTCTCGACAGGCCGTAGCGCCTGGCCGTGGGCTGCTGTGCGCCGCGACGACCAGCGGGGGGCAGCCCTGTCGCCGACAGGTGGTTCCCGGCCTGACCGTGTGCAAGTCACACGGAGGAGGGACAGCTGCCAGTGTTCGAGCGGGCAAGCGGCAGGTGGTCAGCCAGCAGGCCGCGAAGCTATGGGGCATCAGCTCGGACGCTGGCAGCATCTCCGTCGAGGATGAGCTGCACAAGCTGGCCCGCAACAAGATCACCGACATTCTGGCTCTCCGCATTGAGCTGTCGCGTGAAGGTAGCAGGCACATCGGTCTCCTGACCAACTCCAAGGAGGTCACCGAGGCTGAGGTCGCTGATGACGTGTTCAACACCGTCAAGACCAAGCGCCTGTCGGGTACGTCGCCCTGGGTGCAGGAGCTGCACCGTGCCGAGACTGAGCTGGTGCAGATCCTCCGGCTGCTTCAGGATGTCACTGGTGGGACCGAAGAGGTTGACACCAGGCGCATCAGGATGCAGACTGCTCGTGAAGCAGCACGCCTGATTCGGGCGTTCCCTGGTCTCAGCGTTGACGAGGTTGCTGCGGAGGTTGCCAAGCGTGCCTCATAACACGACAGCTGCACTAGAGGCAGACCTGGAGCCGTTCGACGCCGACGACTGCACCTACGAGCAGGTCAGCGAGGACTTCGCCCTGTTCTGCAAGGCGTCAGGCATTCGCACCAGCGCTCTGACTGAGGTCCTGACTGAGAGCATGGATGAGGAGGCTTTGAACACGTCTCTCGGCTGTGTGGCCTACTCCACGCCACCTCAGGAAGGGAAGACTACCTGGATCGTCCACTACCTCGCTTGGCAGCTAATTCGGAACCCGTGGCTCAAGATCGTCTACGCAACGTACAGCCAAGCCCGTGCGAACGCCGTGTCTCGACAGATCCGCGCACTGGTGCAGCACTGGACTCCATTGAGGTCCGGCTCAGCAACGGTTGAGCGCTGGGAGACCCGCGAAGGTGGAGGCTTGCTTGCAGCTGGCCGGGGCAGCGCGATGACCGGATTCCGCTCAGACCTCACCGTCATTGACGACCCTATCAAGGACATGCAGGAAGCCCAGTCTGAGCTCATCCGCGAGACGACCGTTGAGTGGTTCAGCTCCGTCGTCCTGACCCGCATGGCCTCCCTGTCCCAGATCATCGTGATCGCGACACGCTGGCACAAGGACGATCTAATCTCGCATGTACAGAAGGCACTCCAAGCCGAGTACATCAACATACCTGCTCAGGCCACACACGATGATGACATCTTGGGCCGCGCAGTCGGGGGCTGGCTGCCCTCAGTGCAGAACCGGAGCGTGAAGTCCTGGGAGCTGATCAAGTCAGCTGTCGGAACCTACGTCTGGCAGGCACTCTATCAGGGTGACCCTCAAGTCACTGGGGGCAGCTACCTGAATGTGGACAAGATTGACGTCATCCCGTGGGAGAGCGTCGTCTACCAGGATGAGCGCACCGGCTGCATGCAGACCCTGGACAGGGCACTTATCATCCAGAGCTGGGACCTCACCTTCGGGCAGATCCAGAGTGGCACGGGCAGGAAGAAGAGTAGCGGCGACTTCGTGGCCGGACACGTGTACGCCCTCATCGGCTTCAAGTGGGTGCTGGTGGACCGGGTCCATGAGCGCTACACCTTCACCGAGTCGGTCAGTGCCATCCTCCGCATGAGCGCCCGGTGGCCCCAGACCAGTCGCATCTACGTGGAGAAGAAGGCCAACGGCGCTGCCATGCTCAACACGCTGCGCAAGCGGGCAGCCCTCATCAAGCCGGTGGAGCCTCAGGGCAGCAAGGAGGTCCGCGCCTTGGCAGCCCAGCCCACCGTGGACGAGGGCAACGTGGCCGTCATTGACACCGTGTTCAGCGAGGGCATGTTCCAGGAGTTCCGTGACTTCCCGTTTGGGGCGCACGATGACGACGTGGACGCATTCACCCAGGCCATCAACCAGGGCAAGCGCGACTACTTCAAGATGGGGAGCTAGACATGGCAGGACCTTTCGTGCTGTACGACGCAGCAGGTAACGAGATGATGGGCGACACCGTCCTCACTCAGGACATGAAGAACGAGTGCGACGATATCGGTGAGGTCATCAAGGACCTGGGCACCGGGCTTGTCGTCTACCCTGAAGGAGCAGGATCATGACGCAGCTGGAGACCATCGAGACGTATCTGCTAAGTCGGGAGAGCCCTACCTTCAGCAGCTACTACAACGGGAAGATGAGCTACGCCCTGCACGGCAAGGCGTGGGAGAAGTACGTGGCTGACGCCTTCCCGCAGCTGAAGGACATGCAGACCAGCGAGAACGTGTTCAAGGCGGTCATCGACTTGTACGCCGAGAACCTCGTGCCCCTGCCCGATGAGCTGAGGGGCTTCAGCAACGTGCTGGTTCCCCTCCTGTCCCGTGGGGAGTGCCCAGTGGTGGTGGACTCCGCTGGTACTCCCCACTTCCCCGAGCACTACGAGATGATCAGTGACGGCAAGTACACCTGTGCAGCCATCTTCACCCGCAGCCTGGAGAAGATGAAGGACATGGTCACGTTCGCCTACAGCGACGGGAAGACTAGGGTGTTCAGCAAGGACGTCCCGAAGGACTTCGTGGCAGCTGGTCCCGAGGGCTACATCTTTGACGCGGAGGAGACGGGCAACACCCTCTTCCGCTTCGCCCTGGACGACAAGGGGTTCGGGGCTAGCATGGCTGCCTTGCAGGACCGGGTCAACCACTCCATCATCGACCAGACCGTGGTCGCGGAGATGTACGCCCGTCCGTTCTGGTATCTCCTGAACGTGGAGCTTCCGCCCAAGAACCCGTACCTGCCCGCAGCTGCACAGTCCGAGACCGAGGCCATGAAGGAGCATGAAGGTGACGGCGCATCCGGTCGCATCTTCACCACCAGCAGCGAAGGTCCGTTCGGCCAGCTGGACCCGCCGACCATCATGGACATGATCGCGTACCACGACAGCATCACCGACAAGGTGTCGCAGTCCAGCGGCATCCCCCAGTATTACTTCAAGCCGGGCACGGGCACTCCGCCGACTGGTGTGGCGCTGAAGGTGTTGAGCAAGCGGTTCAACAACAAGATCGCCCGCATGCGTGAGGACATCGAGCCTCAGCTGGAGGAGCTGGCCGTGCTGCTCAAGATCGAGAAGACGGGCACCGAGAAGGACGCAGCTGGTGCGGAGGAGAAGGTGTACGAGTTCTGGAACACCAGCGATGATCTCCTTCAGGAGTCGCTCGACGCGCACGGCATCGCGCTCAGCACGATGGGCTACCCGCTGCCCTACATCGCCGAGGTCGTGACGCCTGGG
>Ga0193694_1000017_pt1 | contig 26403 bp, 40 predicted proteins | sample L3s1metaG_FD_160567 | JGI IMG/M metagenome (GOLD analysis project Ga0193694, IMG submission 160567) | Soil microbial communities from a riparian zone of the East river system, Colorado, United States - L3s1 | ecosystem: Environmental > Terrestrial > Soil > Riparian zone | place: USA: East River... | reverse complement strand
AGCCCCGGTTGCATTCTTCTTTCCTGATCCATGGCAAGATGGACAATTCTTAACTTTACCATCTGCGTACTTAATACGACCTAAATCGCAGCGTTGATCATCGTGAACAAAATCACAATCCTCTACGACTTCAACTTTCACCGGGTGAAGGTGAGCAATGTAAGCAGCGAATAAATCGCTCTCATGCCTGATGGCTAGATTCCAAGAAGGTAATGCAGGTTCGAAAAACGATACATAATAATTAAGGCCTTCGTCCGTAGTTTCGGAATCGCCTTGTAAAAACCATACTGGAATTTCATTGAATTGTGTCGGATAGATAAATTTTTCATCGGTAATAACTTCATTCGTGCTGATTACCTGTGCCGTGAAGTCGGCGACAAAGTTTTTATCGTAGTAGGTAAAGTAATGAAGTTCGCCAAGGTTATTGTTCTCCACTTTGGTGTGGATCACCCAACAATCCATATCATACCACCAAATCGCTGGACTTCCATACATCACAATTACCGGGTTGACTTGTTGCAACTCCGTTTCTGGATGTATAAACGTTCGAACCGCCATTACTCCGTTCGCGTCAGCAACCATTCTTTTTACTCCCGTTTCGGATAAATATTTTATGATCGAATTAAACTCTGGATAATATTCAAGTGTGTATTCGGCCAACTTCTTTCCGTTTGTACTTGTCGTGGTCCATTTTATTTCAGAGAACCACGGGTTGAAAATCTTTTGAAGTATGCTTAATGCTTTTGAGGCCGTTGATTTTGTTGTTGGCTCGTAGTTATCGAGACGGTATTGTTTTACATCTTGCGGCTCCCGTGGGCGTGTCTTATTGAGTAACTCAACAGGCAAGTCACCATAAATATGCGGCTTCATGCATCGATATTCTTCTACTGTTTCCGCGTAAAGATCATGACGCTTGTTATTGCGTATCATGTCGAATAGAAGTTGCTTAAAATCAGGTGTGCCGTATATCATGATAGTTGATTCTCTTTTACAAAGCTCTTATCTGTTAGCCATACTTGGGCCGTCTTTAGTGGATACTTTAAATTACCTGGGTTCTTTTGGTACTCGTCACGCAGAAGCCAATCTTTACCGTCTATAATTACTTCATCGCTACTCAAAACAAGTAATAATTTAGTGTGCATATAGTGAGGCATCATTCCGATTTGAAGCAAGCGCTTGCCCTCTACTTTTGTGTACAGTCGAACAATATTGCTATTGCTCAATTCAATGTCCTCTTGTGTTACGGGGTTATCTTCATGGAAAAATACTGCCGGAATTCTTAACGTGAAATAAGTTTCTGGACTTGAGTCAGGAAAGTTCAGGTCATCGAAGTCAGATCTGTTCCTATATTGAATAGGTACAGTACATGGATTTGAGGTCTTTATCCCAAGACAATCTGAAGGTCCCCTTGTAGTCCCTGCCGCTTTGTAAATTCTCAAATTTTCATTTAACAAATATACAATAGGAGTAGCGGGCGCAGTGGTTAACGTTAACGAAATCCTAATCTCGGTTACCGAACCAGTAATTACAAACGAAGATGTGCTTAGATTATCCGTTAGGATAGTATTTACACTTACTGTATTTGAAGCAGCCATTGGCGCAGCCCCATAAAATGCAGCTTGTATATGGGATGCCGTTGCCGGTAAACTTGCGATTAAATCCAAAAACACTTTTATTGAATCACCTATCTCAATTCCCTCTACGGGGATGAATAAAGTTGTCGTGGTTTCTCCGGCCGATAGCGTAGTATGTGCGCCGTCTGGATCAACCGTCCATGTAGGAGAACCAGGAAGTGATACCCATGTTTCTACGGGAGTTGGATAAACTACATCCTCCGATGGGGCGTCCGTTGAAATAACAAGTCCTACTGACGCGTCACATAATCCTAAGTCATTAGGAACAAAAGAAACATCATAAAAAATATTCGACAAGTCGCCTACTTGTGTTCTGCCGATACGGACGTCAATGGTTAACGCGTTAGCACTGTATATGAAACCAACTCCGATTGTCTCGTAATCAACATCTGCCGTAAATGCGAAATTGCTTATCTGTTTAGTGTACCCGATTGACTGACCTTCAAAAACATCTACGTCGATGGTCTGCACAACTGTACCCGCATTAATTAGAAATAATTGTAGCGTTACTGTCTGCTCATCGCTTGCACTATTTTCAAGCTCGTAATAAATATTTAAGTAATGTTGACCTGCAGGTATTGGAAAATCCTCTGATAAAATATAGGTATGTTTTATAGTGCCTCCAACCTGACTAACGTCACTCACAGCTAACCCACCTATCCAACTCCAATTTTCTGTTTTGTGTAAAATGCCATATGAACCACCGGCCCATCCATCAAGATCATCTGCAAACGGTTCATCAATGAAATAATTATTTATTTGTGTTTTATCGAATTCTTTGTACCCTAATAATGCACCATCCTTATCAACCATCGATAGGAAATAATCGCTATCGATCAAATCAGAAACTTGTACCCGGATGTTGTCATTACAGTTAAACGGCTGGCACCAACAAACTTTTGTAATTCCACAAACATCCTTTTCATTAAATGTCTCTTCGCCATTTATCCAAAATTGAACAGGATTTGAATTTGAGACTACCATATGGCGTGTTTTAAGTTTTTCTTCATTGCAAGTAACTAGTAAAAATGCCAAAAAAGCCCATATTACCTTTTCCATAAGGTAAAGATAGCTTTTGATTTATTAATGTCATATTCTATTTTTTTTATAAAGCAAGTAATATGATCGGAATTAGTTTCACTTACACCGATAGCCTTGTGCCTGTTGGCCTTGATTAATTTGTACTGTGCGTAGGTCAAAGGGTAAGTAAATGTGTAAACAATGGGCTGGAATAAGTGCCCAACCAATCCTAAATAAGCAGGTCCGGTCAAATTAATATCTTGCCCCTCACTTAAAGGGTCGCCCGTAACTGCTAAACAAACTTCCGGTGCCGATCCTGAATAATCGCTAGACATAGCATAGTTGCCCTCACCATAGGTGAATTTATACGGTGTGTTCAGGTTACGCATCAGGCACCCGTTAAGGAAATTACCCCACCTAAACAGGGCTCGAGCTGGTGTAAGGATCAGATTATAACGGGTTGACGAGTTAAGTAAATTTGAAACCGAATTATAGTTTTCGTCAAGCTGTGGCAAGAAAGTATCCGGCGGGCTTGTGGCCTCATCGGGTTTAACCCAAATAATGAAGACGTTATTATCAAATTTATAATCTTGTGACTTTTGAATCGTGGTGCGTCGCGTCTGTTCAATGGCTAGACTCGCGGCAATAAATCCACTTTCTATATCGATCTCTTTACCGACGGTTTTGAATACAGTTGAGTACTGATGAGTGGTCTGTGGGTCGTCGATGCCGGAAATATCCTCAGATTTCCAAGTTGTATACCCTATTTTGATTTTATTGAAAATATTCTCAAGGTCGTAGTCTTCCTGTACTAGGTAAAGGAAAATGTCATCCTCGAAAAAGAATGCTTTATCCTCTACACGAATTACTAAATTGTCGTCTATGGTGTCATAACAAAGCCCAAGATTTAAGATCGGGTTTACGCCTTGCCACCAATCATTAAATGAGATGGAAAACGCTTTATCTGCTAGTGTGTATTGGCGTAATTGTAAGCCCTGGGTGACCATTAAGTGTGTCGCGCAGCCGTCATCTGGGTAAGATCCGAGCGTGTGAACGCCCCCTAAATATTCGGAATAAAAAGGAGATACTACGGATTGCTCCGTAATGCGTTCTAAAATCTTTTGTGCTACGTCGTGGATGAAGAAAGCTTTGGAGGTTGTTTCGCCATAACTTGTATTCCCCTGTACATTTAAATGGGTTTGCCCGTATGCTTCGAGTCCTTCATATAGGTGTTTTGGCGCAGCCCACCAATTAGCTGCGGTAGTTCCTGGATTATCTACTAAAGCCTGCAAAGCATAATCTTTTAGTACCGGAACCCCGCCGAGTACGCCAGGTGTAGAGATCAACCAACTAAATCCGAGTTTTACCGACGCATCGCCGTTATTCGGGTAAGTATTAAGTGAGGCATCCCAATAACCTTGAAATGGTGGGCCGTTTGCTGCATTATACCCTGCACCTCCGGTCGGAAATGCATAGTTTTCTATTCCGGAAAAGTCTTCATGTGCCCACCCTTGATTTCCAATGAACATATTTCCGGCTAAAACGGTATTAAATGCATATATCCGAACAGTATCATTTTTATTTAGCTTCAAGCTAGCTGTAAACGTGAAATCGGACACACTTCTTTGATCCGGAAACGGCGGAGTTATTACCGTCCCGTTATTTAACGTAACTGAATTTTCTACATTTCTATCGGTCCTTGTAAAAGGAATTGGCGTATTTGAGTTTAATTGGAAGAATACTACATCACCTGTTCCGCTCGCGGCAGGAAAGCTAAACACAATATTCGCGTTTAATCTCTGCGCCATTGTGATTTTACAATCAAAATCATAAACACCATCCTCAAGAAAAGTAAATAGGCCGAATGGTTTTGTATCTGTGGACTGGTACTGATAATGATATTTTTCGTCTATTTCGGAAAGTATCTCATTATCGAAATCGATAACCCTATAATCTGGCGGCAGATCTGTACGGTCATAAACGTTATACTTTTGTTCACCGATGTAATTTTTACGGATTAACTGTGTCGTTAATTGAATTTGATTGTTTCCGGAAGTCGGATCTGTTACGTCGGCATCGGCCAGATCTTTCGCGCTGTTGATGTTTACCGACGTGCCGGACCTTGATTTAAACTTAGCTATGAAATCATTCTGGATTACCGGAATCTGAATTTTCCGGGAGTCCATTTTCTTACGTGCGGAGTTATCCAGCAAGCCAGTAAAAAACGGTTCAAATAGATCGCCTGTATTTGGCTTTATTTCGATGTAGATATGAACCTGTGCGTCAGGACCGTATGTGGTATTGATGTCCTCAAGAAAGTCATAACCGCCGTCGAACCGTTGATTACGACCATAGAAAACCATGGGTGTTTCAAATAACTCGAATACTCCGAAATAATCTTTATCACGCTCTAACGTAATTTTAATGTCTTTCCATCCTTCAGGCTCACTTATTTCTTGGGTGCCTGAATCGTGAATTAAAGTAAATCGGTATTGGTGTCCCATTTAGTTTAACGTCTTTGAACGGATATAACGGGTGAGGTTTTCGCCTTCCTTGTGTGCTTCATAGATAATTGATCCTTTTCTAACCAGATCATTTCCGGCAGCGGCTTTTGCTACTTTGCGCGTCTCTGCGACTAGTCTGGTGTCATCGAATCCACCTACAACTGGACCTCGACTGCCAGAACTCATAATTTTATCCAGAACCTTATCGTTTAGCTTTTTAGCGCGTATTGCACGTAAAGTACGTCCACTTTCTTTGGTTTCTTTGGCCGTCATTACTGATTCACCGACAGAAATCATAGCTGGAATAGAGTCCGACCTGCTTGTGCCTGGCCCTTTGACGTCAATTACCCCGTCCTTATATTGTTGACGGCTGGCTATGGCGTATTGACTTGCGCCCTCTGCGGCCACGAAAGCGGCCTCGATAATACCGTCGTAAATCGTTGCTGATGTAGCGAAAGCCTTGGTGATACCAATGGCAGTATTAATTAAGATCGTGTTAAGCGCAGCCTTCTTTGCGGCTTGGGCGCGTTGTCTTTCCAGGTCGGCCAGTTTCTTGTCATGATCCTTTTGTAATTGCTGTTTCGCCTTGTCATTATCGCCGGCCAGTGCGATTTGCTGATTGTAGAAGTCGTTTAGTGCGTTAATCCTGACATCGTAGGACTTAACCTCCATTTGTTCAATAGACGCTACTTGTGACTCGGCAATGTTGAAAGATCGGTTAATTGCCTTCTTAACTTGGGGATCATCGAAAGCCTGACCTAATTTATCCAGGAATGTATCGATATATTTTGGAGGAGGAGGCGCAAGGGTAACCGGAATTATAGGCGATGGACCTTTTGACAGGTCAACGCCCAAATCATTCAAGAACTTTTGCAGGAATTCAGACTGATTTTTGTCACTTACTTGTCCAGTTTTAGGATCTTTAAACTGCAGGTCAACGACAGTCCTGAAATTACCTGTCGCCATACGGCGTTGTAACTCCTCTTCCCAATAAATTTGGGTTTTTATAATGTCTATCTTGTCTTGCGTCGCATTAATCTGATTCTTTATAGATCTGGCAGCGGCAACGCCTTGAGCGGTGCTAATCGGTGTTACATCTTTCAGTTGTTCATTTAAATCCTTGAGCTTCTTTTCCAAGGCGTCCAGACTATCAACATCTTCTTTGGTAACGGATATATTTTTAGTCATTTGTCCTTCAAGCCCCTTTAAAAGCTTAATTTGTTCAATTAATACCTTATTCGCATTATCCTGATCTTTGCGAGCTTGTGTTATGGCGACGACTTCCTGATAATTCTTAGCGGCTTTTAATTGCTCAGATAGGTTTTGAACCACTTGTTGCCCAAGGATTAAATCATGCGTTTTAGCGGCTATTGCGTCCTGCGTTACTTTAATATTGTTTTCAAGGCTCTGGGTGAAAAGATCCTGTTTGATAATATCTATACCGGCCTGCGCCGATTCTTGAATACTTTTTTGGCGGAATAATTCCCGTACTGTGATGCCCTGCTTTTGCGCCTCAACCACATTCCCTAAGGCGTCAATATACCCCTTAAAGAAATCAATAATCCCACCTTTTTGAGAGGCCAATTCAGCCAATGAGATTTTAAGATTCTCCCATGATACGGTTAATTGGTCGACCTTTGTTTTATTGGTCTCGATGTAACCGCCCATCTTTTCAAGTTCCTGCTTGGCAATTGCAGCCACGCCTACCGTAACATCAGCCACGCTTTGAGATTGCAGTGAGGCTCCATGAAATTGTTCCTTTAATCGTGTAGCTGAAAGACCAAGATTATCCAAAACCAGAATAGACTTTCGCCCAATACCGCGGACAATCGAATCTACCAGATAGTCAACTGATTCCCCTGTTTGCTGTGCCCTGGCGGCGGCAAATTCAAATAACACAGGTAATTGCTCAATAGCTACGCCCAAATTTGTGGCTTGTAGCGTGCGTTGCATTAATTCAAAATCAGTTACGGTTCCATGCGTTGCGGTTCTTAGATCATTAAGAATTGAAACCGACGCCGGGAACGCCCGAATGAATGCCTGACGAACGCCGTCTACTTTACCGGAAAGGGTAGCTGCTTCCAATGACATAGAAACGAATTGCTTAACTATAGCGGCCCCGATAACGAGTTTTAACGCATTGTAAAGCTGTGTCGTACTGTCTACTAGATTTCCGGTTGATTGTGACGCCTGCGCTTGCGCCTGGGATGTTTCTTTTAACTTGGAAGTATACTTTTCCAATTGCGCTTGTTGCGCTTTATATTGACTTGTGAGGCTATTTAACCGCGCTGTGTCAGACTGATTCGTAAGATCAATCTGTGCCTTCAATTGCTGCATTTTAAGGCGTGTACCCTCAATGGTATTCGAAAACTGCGCGTTTGAACGCTGGGATTGATCGGAAAACTTCTTTGCTGCGGCGGTTAAGTTGTCGGTGGCCGCTTTCGCCTGATTAACCTGATTTGTGGAGGCTGCGACTTGAGTACTATCTACTTTGTAGATTATGTTTATGTTTTGACTCAACTTCGTTCAGGTGGCCGTTAAGCTCATTTAAGTGGAACAGAAAATCATAAACGGAAAGTTTCTTAAATTCGGAATCTTTTCCTAATTCGAAATTACACAATTTTTTCAATTGTCTTTCCTGGCCGTCGTGAAATTCTTGCATTATTGCTCTGGCGTCTCTAGTATCAAGCCCTCTAATATCCCTTTTGACTGTTCGATAAATGTCTGTAAATCTTGTGGTGACGAAGCGCTCAAGTTTAAAAATTCTGTCATTGGCATCATGTAAAAAAAATCTAGCGTCTTGGCCTCCTTCCAGGATTGTATTTTCTTGTCATTATAGGCTTTATCGTATGAATAAAGGTCTTCTGTGTCGTCAAAGTATAGAACTGAGGCAAGGCGGTAAGTAGTGTCTACCTCGAAGGCGAGTTCGCACCTGGATTGAATTTGTCCGATGATCTGGAAGGCTTTTCCAAGCTCAATAACCCCTTTATTGCCGTTCAGTATCTTAGTAAGGTTCTCCATGTACTTTTTCAAAAGGTCGATCGAAAGACGTAATCCAGCTTCTGAAAGGAATGTTTGAAGGTACATGTATCGGCCCCAAGGCATCGAAATTTCCTTTTTGAACCTATAGTATTGAATACCTCCAATCTTTAAATTAAGCCCTTTATCGCTGTTCTCTGCCTTTTCTATGTGATCGACAAAGGTTGGATGGTAAAGGTTTGTTTTGTCTTTATCGCGTTTAAACCAGGCTTTTATCTTATTCAGCATAGATCAAGTCTTTTAGGATGGCGTTGAGGCCAGTTAGGCATATAAGGAAAATAGGAAGATAAAGAAGGTGCCGGAAGTCGTAGTAAAAGGCATAAATCAAAAGACCATGGATTGAACTTTGGCACGGCATGCAACCGATTAATGGTTTATACGCCCATCGAGGCCAATAATCACGAATGTAAATGCCGATGTTTCCAAACACTTGCTTATCCCTAAATGCGAAATTAACCCCCCATATCCAAAAACAACCGATAACAAGCAATCCGATAAATTCTAACATAGCGCTTTCATTAACATTTGGTAACATCCTTCGTAACTGTAAATCTCTTCGTATGCCTTCTTACCGGCAATTCTTTTCTTATGAACATCACATAAAGGAATGTCGGAAAGAATACTATCCAGATTATTAATTTGGTCAGCTTTGATAACATAGCCGTATTCGTTGAAATCTGTATTAAATGGGAAAATGAATTCATCACTGATGTAAACTGGGATTGCTCCCCATTGCAGCGCCTCTGCTATTCTGAATGAAGATTTACCATACCCACGCGGGCAAAGTACAAAGGTTGACGCCTGAATTGTTCTGCAGTACTCTTGAATGCCAACTTTCTTTGAACTGACCAGGTAGCGTGAATTATTACCAAGTACTTCAATCAATTTCTCTCTTATAGGGTGAGTAACGGCCCCTTGGAAGCTGGCGAATATATGTTTAAGCGACGTTTCTTTGTACGGATGTGGCTGGCAGGTAAGCGGTAACGGTAAGTCAATCCGACCTCCTCCCATGCCGCAAACCAGGACATCAATACCGGATAAATCACATAGCAAACCGTCGTCGTATTGGATTGGAAAAAAATACTTTTTGCTTTTATCAAGCTTATTGATCACGCGCTGCAACTCTCGCATTTTATTGCGATCACGCCCATAGTTGGCGTTTACCTGGTAGCCTGTCGGGAAAATAGGGATGTATTCACGACCTGATTTATTATCCGCTGGATTGTATCTCTCGTAAAACCATTCTTCAAAGATTTTATGGTTCCCTGGCGGGTATTCGTTCTTAATGTGTGGCCTGAATTGACTTGGTATCATTTTTTCCAGATAAAGATTATTTTGTCATTGACTAAAATCCATTTTTCAATGTCAATAAAGAGTTCGTGTATCCTATCCCGTTTTGCCATCCCTAAAATGGTTTCTTCAAACAGCATACCCATGCAAAAATATGGATTTCGGTTACAGTGAATGTCCTCGATTATGTAAAGCCCACCTGGTAACAACGTATTTTCCCATAGGTACTTCAATGAGATTATTTGGTGATCCGATCGATGGCTACCGTCATCCACAATCACTTCAAACGCTTCTTTTATTTGGCTTAGGTCATTGGTGTAATTCTGATCGCCCTTATAAGCCTTGATTCCTAGTGCTTGAATATCTTCCTGACTTGCAAACCCTTTGTTTTGAAACAAGTCAAACGTGGCTACGAATGCATCCGGATAAAAGTCTTTCCACATCCTCAGACGCCCCATGCATACAGCCAATTTCTAAAATGCTTTCTAAGTCATTTGGCAAATACTGTTCATACAGTCTGCAATAGTCGTGCGGCTCCGGATAATTCGGCGATGGCATATCACTCTTATCCGATCCGTATTTTATTGCAAGTTCGTTTAGTGTCATTGCTTTACGATTATAAATGTGTTGTGAGGTGCATATTTTGAACTGTCGATCTTTCCGTAAAATATGTCGTGTTCTGTTATCTCAGCATTAGGCATTGTTTCACGCAATATTCGTTTTGATAGTTCAATGTCGTAATTAAGCATGATGTATGAATATTTCGAGACAGCGATTACTTCACGGCAATACTTTCGTTGCTCATCTTCTGAAAGCTCAGACCAGGAATACATTGCTATGCAAAGGTGATAATGTTTCCTTTTGAATTTTTCTGTTTTTATTCCGAACTCGTTTAAATATCTTTTTTGTAAAGTGCGGGCCTCTGGAAGATCATAGATGTAGTAATTTATAAACGCAGCAGCATGATTTATAATTTTACAAAGACCACCATAACCTGCGCCTATCTCAACGATGTTGAAAGAGTAGATGTCACCGAAAAATTTATTCAGATCAACTAATGTTTTTATGTATCGTATTGTTGTAGGCGAAATATCATACCCAAACCTACGAATTGTATTTGGTGAGCCAATGGTATCTTTATCTATAAGTGACTGTACGAGTGGCGCATCTATTCCAAGTGCAATTTCCAGATACTTATCAGCAATTTCCTCATTGCTGTTTTCCATGATCATGTCAATGGGATACGTCCGACGAAATACCGGGAACAACTCTTCGCTATTACACACGCGCAAGTACTCCTGATGGATATTATCTTCTAGTCTCCAACTCATTGTTTCACCATTAAGCAGTCACCCCAGTTACCTTCCCATTTTGTCTCGATACGTTTGAATCCAAACTTTGAAACATACACCTCAATTTCTTCTACGAGTGGACAATCTTTATAAACATGCTCTTTGTTTACTTCAAGATATAGCCATTTGAAATCGTTTAGATAATCGCCAAGGCTTTTTAATGCCATAAGCTCGGCACCCTGCAAGTCCAGATTTAATAAATCACATTTCTTAACCAGATTGTATTGCTCCAAAACGGTTTTTAATGTCTGAGTCTTGAGCTTCAACTTACCGGTAAACTTTACATCTGGATGTTGCTTTAAATGCGTTCCGAATTCTAACAATGAACTGCTTTGACCTCCGTTGCTGGCTACGTTGAAGACTACGTCTCTGCCGTCCTCATCTGATAAACAAGTGTTGATACATGTATAGCGTCCGTGGAAGTCTTTAACATGGTCCACGAGCTTTGTAAAGATGTCCGGCAATGCTTCAATGTAAACGACTTCTTTAACGCCGAGCTTTGCGTAGGTTTCGGTTTCTTGACCTGTATTAGCACCGCAATGTAGTATTCCGGTCGGGTGGATGTTATGTCGTGCAAATAGTCCTTTGAAATCAATCAGCATATATCAAAATATTTAACAACTTCATCTTTAAACCATTCCGGTAAATCTTTATCATCTCCAAATTTACTTTGTGAATACCCAGATAGTCTTCCCTCAGCAAATCCATTACCGTAATATCCATCTATTCCGCCGCCAGAACCCCAATTACTCCCATATTTACCTGACTCTATCGGGGCACCAAAATATCCTATAACGTATCCTTCCCTAAATCCTACATACCAAGATGGCGGACAATCATCTGGATTAGCCTCCCCTTTAAATGTTATACTTATCATTTCATCTGTTTAAACTTGTTCATAATAACCGTGTGAAGGTCTTGAGTTAAATGTCCCTCTGCCATGTAAAGCGATCCGGTGTGTATCGTATGCTCGTATTCCATACCCGGAACGACAAAGAATTTATTGCCCGCTGCGATCCACTGTAAATTCTGATAGATTGAATCGATGGCATACGGTTTTGCTTCACTATCCCAAACTCTTAAATATTCATCGCGATTAACAAAATAGTTCATCGTATTCATCATAGCGTCGAATAATTTCTTACCGACGAACTTTGAAATATTCATCTTGGTTAAGATCCTGCCTTCAAATGCGGTATAGTCGAATGGCTTTGCTTTGGATGGGGCATAGATTGTGTTCTTATCCCATAGTCCGTAAGCGTAAATATGATCGATGTATGGTTTATCGAAGATGTTATCAGAATCCCATATCATGCACCATTCATTTTTGGCGTGACTTATTGCTTCACGCTTGTTACGATAGCACCCAAGGTTTGACTCATTCCAAACGATCCTTATTTTATTTTTACCATCTGCATGAGCTTTTAGCCATACCATATGGTATTCATCTGAATGGTCATCCACAATAACAATCTCGCTCACCCGTGGGTCATCAATAACTTTTTCGATAGCGCGTTCAATCATATCGCTACGATTGAAATGGGTTAAACATATGCTTATCTTGCGTGAATCTGAATCCATTCGTCTGGAATTAAAGTACTTGTATCCAATCTACATTTCGGCCCAAACCAAGTTTCTTTGGAAGGGCTTACTACTATTTTATTCGTGTTACGGTTATACCATGCGGCAAACCAACTAAAGCTACTGTTTGCTATCACATTGTGTTCACACGAACTCATCAAACTGAGGTCGGTGTAAGCATCTCCTTCCGAGAATTTGAAGGTACAGTCTGGGAAGTTCTTAGGCAAGTTATTGATACACCATTTACGATCATCGCTGAAAACTAAGAAGTCTTTGTATCCTTTGTCTTTAAAAATTGTGATGGCATCACTTAGATACTTCATTGTCACCGGCGGGAACTGGTCAGGATATTGTAAGTAGTCACCGCGCCGTACATGGATGCCGACGTAATCAACCGGCGTTTCATTCAGTTTTAAAACTTGTCTTACTTCATCCTGGCAATGTTCAAAGAATTTAATTGACTGAAAGAATCCACGAATCTTTACGCCGTCTTTGTACTTAGGTATTTCTTTGTAACGGAATCCAAAGTCATTGGCTACATCGTATTTGAAAAGCGTTGATACGTCGCCTTGAAATACTGGAATGTTCGGGAAGTAGTTATAGATTTCTTTGTGATGGTAATTTTTAGGAATGAAGTATTTGAAGTTGTGTTTACGAGCATAGCCGATAGCAGCGGCTACCTCAAAGATGTTGTTTCCAAGCCTCCCGAGAAATTCCGGAACTACTATACTCATAACAGCGGTTTTGATTTAGCTATACGTTCATCCCATTCCTTGCGGATCTGTCTTTCTGAGTCTAAGTAATGTGATCCCCATCCCATTTTCCTATTTCTATAACTTAATCTTTTTGCAAGCAGTCTGTTTCTAGCGATCAGCCGATCCACTCCACCTATTTGCTTATAGTGTAATAAAGGAATCATGTCCGAGCTGTAAAAGATAGTACCAACGGGTCTACATTCATGACAACCAGGTTGGTAATTAATTTCCTTGATGTCATTTGGAGAGAACATTATTGATTTGGAATAGTTTTTGAAATGATAACCCGTTGTAATCTCAAGCAAATCAAATTTAGGCATTGTATAAGAATAGATGTTCCATCCATAGGTTTTCCAAATAGTAATCTTTTGGTTAGTCGCTCCTGTTTTAACTTGTCCGTCTATCCAGTCGCAAGGATGGTTCCACAAAAGTATTTCGTCAGTATCGCACACAATCACATAATCGGCATCAGATCCTTTCCAACAATTATTTTTTACATCCAAATAACTTTGATCATCCAGTTGTCCTTTGATGCCGAACTTCTTTACATCGCATCCCATTGACTCGGCGATTAGTTGCGTTTTGTCATCGCTGTAATTATCCCAGATAGTTATGTGTGAGCAAAAGTTTTGATAATGTCTGATTACCATTGCTATGATATCTGATTCGTTCCATGCGATAATATGAGCTTCTATTTTCATAACAGCGACATATAAAAATCAAAACTTACAGGATCAACGTGAGACTTTAACCAAGAAAATGCAGGATCTTTATTCGGAAATACTTGAATATGTCCGCGACCACCCATTTTCCCTGCGCCGTGACCTTTAATCCCTATAGCGCCAGCATTCACAAACTTCTTTTTTCCTTTCGAATGTCCCCATAAAGCAATGTCTACGAACGGCGTATTAATTGGCAACGTGTAACCATTCAATGCGCTTATTCTAAATCCAGTAGTAAATAAAGATGATCTTCCCGGATGGCTGGTTATCTCCCATGTTCGATTAAAAATGTGGTAGTAAATAGTGTCTTGGCTCCCGAAGAATTGATAGCCGTCAGTATTTCCAAATCGTTCAAAATAATCCTGCGGATAGGCGTCATCGTTCTCGATTACGAAGCATAAATCAAAGCCATCAGCTTTAGCCATTCGTATTCCTTCGTTTACCCTGTCGCCAATATCAACCGAATCGCCCTTAGCTGGATAATCGATGTTATAAATCATCTCAGGTTTTAACGTCATTCGGTTGATCTGCCAAATGCAGTGATCGAAGAGTTTTTCTCTACCAGGTCGATTGGGGATAATAACGGCAAAACGCTCCATTATTTCAAAAGTCTGATTTCGTTAATAGCTCCTTTTATAATATGAATCTCAAGAAACACCGCGAGTAATTTTCGTTTCAATATCGTGCGCTTACGTAACTGCCAAAAGTGCGATGAGGCCAAATCCTTCTTTACAAGCTCTATATTTGTTTCCGCTTGCTTAATCCAAAACACGAAACGTTGCTCAACTCGTCCTTTGAAGTAGTCGAATGCTTTGTCGCTATTTACTTTCATAAAATCTAGTCTGATTCTTGTATTGATTCTTCATTGTGACATGTTTTACAGATCAACCTTGTTTTATGCCATGAGCATGATGGATAATTTGCATAATCGACTTCGATTTCAGTCAGTATCGATCCGCATTTCAGACACTCAATTTTGAAATCCTTCAACTGTTTAATGTCGTTACTGTTGACTTTTATTTCTGCCATACCGGTAAAAACTTTAAGTTACTCCCTTCGCATCCTAAAAATACCTCACATCCTTTTTCTTTCAAAGACTGGCAGAAGGTTTTATAAGAAGTGTATTCGTTCTGGAAAAATCCGTTACCTGGTTTGTAGGTCTGATGGTCAACCATATCAACGCCCCAAAGAACAATGTTTTTAAATCCCCATGAGAACGCCAAGCTAATAGCTGCAAATGGACTTGTCTTTGAATGGTATAAATAGTTTGTGCTGATCTTTTGAAGGCGGTTAGAGTGCGCCCATTGCCGGGATACAAACTCAACTACGGGCACACTCATTACCGCTTTCCATTGGTTAGGATAACATGTATAAACTTTTTGAACTTGTGTATTACGTATTATTTCAAAACGGTTAGCCTCGAATTGATTCGGTGAGTTCAGGAGGAGGAGGTAATTAAGATTGTGACCCCATCGATTCGAATCGTTAACTCCTATAGATGGGCCTTCGCCGTTCCAATGCTGTGCTGATGAACCTAAACCTATAATGTGGATTGTCATTGATAAGTGATCCTAAGTTCTTTGTTCAGAATTTCGTCTAGGCTTACGTTTAATGTTATGCAAATTGAGTAGAGCTCATCAAGTGATGGTTTGCCCCGACCATCTTCAAAATCTGAAATTCGCTTGAGTTGCCTTAAGTCTGCCTTAACCGCTAACTCTCTAGCGGATAATCTATGCACAGAACGCAACACTTTAAGATTATTTCGAAAAATTGCTAAGTCAACCTCGTGCATGAACTATAATATTTACGACTTATTCGTAAATAAAGCATATTATGCAGTGATAAAAAAGTATTTCAAGAGGTTTTTTTCTTGTAAAGGTGCGGGCGGTCAAGGAAATCAGGGAATTGGCATTCCAGCATGTAGCGGAAATTATCGAAAAAGTGCAATGGGTGTGCTTTATCCTTAATCAACTGGCCATAACCGTCTACATTAGCCCCAAGATCATTAACCAGGTCAACACAGTTCTTTGTTATGGTTACATCGGCGTTTTGGAGGATTGAGTTACAAAGTATGCGGCTTGCGGAGAGTTCTTTGTTCTTTGTCTGCACTTTTAAATTGTGGTCTTTGAGCTTCAGTTTCTGCCGTATGATAATATAGTGATTAATATCGCCCTCCACGAGCGGGCTTCTATTCCTTCCGGTTGAGTCCCCGGTAACATCCATTTTGCCCATGAAATGAGGGTATTTGGCAATAATCATGTTACAAAGTTCCGGCGTGGATCCGTTTGGAATCTTCATGCAATCGAATATTCTCAGTGTTCGTATATCCAGGCCTTGACCGATTGAACACGTCATAGGATCAACATTAAAATCAAAACTGCAAATGATATTCAAATGTGGGTTAGGCTCATATTTGTCATTTACAACGTGCACGGCCTCATTAAAAGCGTATAGGAACCGTTTTTCAGTCAGGTCTATAAACTCACCATCGATTTCCTGTTTGGCTGTCTCAGTGTCCATATTCTCACGAATAAGGCCTAATTCTTCCCTGGCAATGAAAGGATTGTCGTATCCTGTAAAATGTAGATCGCGGTAATTCTTATCGCCGCTGATGGCTTTTTTGTAAAGTGAGTAGAATTTATGTTCTCCTGTTTTATTGCGCTTACCCTTTGGTGCGCCGGCTACGATTATCTTCGCTGTTGGAAAGTCAACAAGCATAGGGAGAACGGCATTTGTGTAGAGGTAGTCGTCTTCAAGGATAATGCCGGCCTCGTTTAGAAAAATAAGGTGATAACCGAACCCTTCCCAGTTTTCCGGTCGATCTGCAGACCTAAAGTCGATCGTAGCACGTCCGATCTTCATTACCCTGTCCACTGTACGCCATTTCCAAAGGCTTTTAGGCAGTTTATTGAGCTCTGGCATGAAATACCGCTCGACGTACTTGTCAATGTTTGCGCTGATTGTATCACCCCATAGAAACAGTAATTCACCCTTTGGGAAGAAATCGTAATCCTCACAAAGGCTGTATTCGATCATGGCGTTAGCGGCTCCTTTTGTAAGCCCTCCGCGCCGTCCTTTTCTTACGATCGTAAATTTTGGGAATCCATTTTCAGGGAAGAATAGCTCCGTTTGCGGTTCTGAAAACTCTAATTGGAAATCTATTTCGGTCATTTAACGACCTTTCGTGTGATGTTAAGGCTTATTCCAGCTTCCAAGGTAAGATCCTGTTTAGGCTTTCCGTATGCCCTTTCGAGGATTATTTCGGCTGCGCGTGAATCACCCTTGTACGCTTTCTCTTGTAAAGCTTGAAGTATTCTTTGGGCTGCGGTTACACCGTTTGCGTCCTCTCTGCCTAATACCTCAATAAGCAGCTTATCTAATGAGGGGAGTGTTTTTGGCCTCCCCGCTGGATTACCGGATTGCCCTTTCTTGAAAGGCTTTAGATTCTCTAATCTCGGTTTTTTGTTCATTGCTATTCCGCTGTTCGTTTCACTGCTCTATCAAAAATAGCGAATTAGCGTAATCTTCGCAAATCACTGATTCCTTTTAACTCTTTATCCTTTCCTTTTTATCTTGTCGCTCATAGGACTATGTTGTCTTCTGATTTTATAGATTGTCTGTCAATTACAGCTTCTGTTATAACGCCGCTTTGTGACTTACAACTTATGGTAGCATTTTCACTCGCTTTTCCAAGACTAGCTTTACAACACTCTCTGGCGTAACGCTTGCAGACTTCATCAATCCATTTGCCTACATATCCGTAAACATGTATAACCTCGTCCCAGTCAATCAACCCGTGTTCTTTCGCTACCTCATCCTTTATTTCATCCAGTGTCTTCATACCTATTCTTTTTTAGTTGTGCCTTCGGATTGGATTAATTGTTTTATCTCTTTTATTTTTACGGTTGATGCGTAATTGTGTTCAAAATATCCGATACATTCGTAAAGCATTTCTTTAAGGTCATTGTTGGATTGTTCGAGTTTTGAAATCTTCTCAAGTTGTGATATGTATACTTGTCCGTGTTCAATAGATGTTCTTGTGTGGTATTGCTCCAAATAGATTACACCGCTTTTAAGCTTTTCAATCTCCTGCTCTTTCTCTTTGAGCTTTAGACATAGTGGTTCTACGTAGTCCTTATACATTTGGCGCATCATGTACTTACATTCGCCTTTGTCCATCGGTAAATTATCACTACCTCCTACAATCAAACCAATGTTAGCGTAAATGTATTGGTCTAATATGCTTTCCAAATCCGGTTTATCTTCTGACGGTGTCATAAATTATTTTTACTTTAATTGCTCTGTCTCCTTTTTTCCTGGCGTAAGTCCACGATATCCCCAGATCGTTACAATGATGTATAATAGCTTGATGGCGTGTAAACCACCATCCTGTATAGAGGCCATGAACTCCAACTATTGCCCATCCTTTTCGCTCTTCTGACGGTATGCTCATAGGTTTACGTTTTATCTTTGAAAATGCTAATTTCTCCAGTCATAAACAGGATGGACATAACGAACAGAACGCCGCTTGTAAAACATACCAAGTACCCAAGTATGCCAACCGAGTGTGTGCAACAATAAACAGGAAACAATATGCTAATTAAGCACATAGGGATAAACTGCGGATTAAATTTTTTCATTTCTGTTTTATATTTCTGTGGTGTCGATGAGGTTTCGATATAGTTTGAATGCATATTCTCTTAGGTCCTCGTCTTTTTCATACAATTCATCAAAAGATTCCTTCAACTTCGCTTTATACTCCGCTAGTACTGCATCAACTATTCTTTTGCAATCAGCTTCATTCACAATACCATTTTCAGCGTATTCGTGAAGCCAATTCAATCGCTTTAGTTCATCGAATTTCGTTTTCATATCTTTTATTTATTAAGTTCAGGTATTAAAACTTTTTATGTTTCCGTAATGCGTTTTTGTAATTTATAGCGAGATACTTTTTCCCACCAATCACAAATTCCTTTTACACCCTTTGGAATTATCTGTTTAGGCGGCTTGCCGTCATCGTGGAATTTTGATGCTTTATGTCTGTCATCTAGCATGTTCATTCCTTCCATCATTGCAGCGGCCATTGCGGCCATCATCATCGCTTTACCTTTCATGGTTTCATTAATTCAGTTTACACTCTTTACATTTTGTCTTTCTCATAAGCTTTGAATTTTAGCACCGTAACCAAACTTATACTGAACCTTGCCGGGACTTGCCCATGTGGTTGATTTCACCGGAAGAAGATTAATGCTGATGCCAGCTTTTTCACATGCCGTTGATAGCTCCTGATCCGGATGGTAGTCAACACCTAAATTGATATGATCACCAAGTTTCAAACATTCTTCAACAAGCGTTTGTTTAAATGTTGCTATTTGTTGTTCTGTTGGCTTTGATGCGGCCGCACGCAAAACAGATCCAAATATATTGTGCATAGCCTCACCGTTATCCCATGACCCATTCATTATCTGATCTGCCCATAAGTCGGCAATAATTTCTAGTTCTGTTCTCATAAGTTAAGTAGTTCAGGGGTGGAATGTATTGAGCCTATGACTTCAAATATGTCTCTTTGCCGTGGGAAAAAATCTTCATTAAACCACGATCCTTCGCCGGAATGATGCTTTGGGATAAACGCTCCATCTTCAAAAGTAACGACACAAAGACAAGATATGCTTATCATATAGTCCTTTACGGGGATAGAGTAGTCACTTTGCGAAGGCCAATCACGTTGAAGTATACGCATTATATCCCCCTCGTATATCTCTTTTCCATGCTTATCGTGGAGGCCTGTGAATTGCATTAATGTAAACCTCTCTGGACTGTCAATCATATGGTAAAACATCTGTGAGTTTTGAACGTCCGACTCCATAGTCCCAAACGCATTATCCCATGCCCGGAACTTTATAATTCTATTGTTCATACTTCCTCCTTTTTATAATCAACGGCTGTTATCGTTACGATGTACTTGTGCTTTAATTGGGTTAAGATATCAAATCCATCAGGGGCGCTTGTAAGCTCGATGTTTTCAAGTTCGATGTTTTCCGTAATAAAATTGTTTACATTTTCGTAGTCACTATCCTTTGCGAACGTTTTGCTTTTACATCTATTCATAAGTCAGGAGTTAAGTTCGTTCCATTGGTTTTCAGGCATCCAGTTTTCAAGTGGATCGCCGGTTCTGGCATCGTAGTTTTCCAGGATGTATTGAAAATGTCTTTTCCGGGCATTCAATTCCTCCACACTTGGCGCAACATATTCTTTTGCAATCGGCCTAATCTGGCCTTCCTTTCGTATTTCCTTTTCCGACATCGGCGCTATCGGCTTTACGTTTACCTGCTCCACTGACTCGCTCCAACGTTTCAGCCAATCAATTCCATCGTCCTCCGATTTGATCGGTTTAACCTTAAAAATATCATCCCTCTCAGAATGCAGTTTATTTTCGATTACAGCGTACTTCTCTTCAAGGTATGTTTCCATCCACGAAAATATAACGGGGCCGTCCAGCCTAAACAGTTCGCCAAATTCGCCCATCCTGGCTTTCTTTAAGACTAAAACGAAGTCTTCAAGAGTCTCATGTGGGTACTTTTCGATCAAATCTTCAACTATCTGCGCTATTTGGTTATCTGAAAGGTTCCACTTGAGATTTAACCCGGCGACAAGCTTCGTAAGCTGGATGTCCACGGCTTTTTTAATCTCGGCCATACCTGAATACCGGCATACTTCCGAAATCGGCATGCACTGATTAACGATTTTTTGAACCGTTAGCGACTTTTCATAAGCTTTAGCCTTCTCGGAATCAGTTAGTATAGCGATTAAGCCGGTCACGTGTTCCTTCCGCTGTAACTCCCTTTTTTCCGAAATTGTTAGATTGGTTTGCATTCTTGATTGGTTTTGAATTTTTTAATTGGTACTGAAAAGCTTTCCTGAGTCCCGGCGCATCGCGTGAATGGTACTCGTTCGGGTCATTATCGCACTTGGTTCGAAATTGCTGGAGCTCGCTTTCAAGGTCAAGACCCCTGAAGGTCATTTTGAATCGATCACACGTGGCATCGTCAAAGGCCTCAATGAAGGTTTGTTCAAAAGTTGATGACTCTTTTTTTATTAAATCATTTTCAATTGCATTTGCATTTTCAATTACTAAGGTATGTGTTTGGATTAGATCCGGTTGTTCCGTGGTATCACTTTGGAATGAATCCGGTTCATCTTCGGTACTTTCTTGCTTCTTTTTATCCCAATAGTCCTGAATTCTCTTTTTTTGTTTGGCGGCGTGGATGGCGCGGTTTTCGATTGCGTTGTTCGCCCACCCGATAAAATATACTTCACCTTCCTTTTCCAAAACTGTTTCCAGAGCCGGCCAACATGCGTTGAAATCCCCGCCTAGAACCTTTTGAATAAGTGGCAATGTGAATCTTCTGAACTTCTTTTGAGCCTTAAGAATGTCAAAATAGCACCCGCGCTCCAATCGATTCATGAACTGTGTATCTTCTGACGCATCAGCAGGATAGAATAAGAACGCGGGGTCTTTAGCCATTGTAAACCTCCATTTTATTCCTGTTTACCCGATCATATATGATCAGCTCTTTTTCGCGGACCAATTCCATATTGGTTAGTAAGACGTCTATTTCGGTAAAGTCTGATTCGGTTAAATTGAACCATTCTCCGTTGATCCTTTTGTGCATTAAATTTAAATGAAGAAAGGATTCCAACTTATTATAGTTTTTTGTCTTAACGAATGAATGAAGCTCAACCGCGAAAGGCAATAGTACGCCCAAAGACTTTACACGTTTGTCAATCTTAGAACTACACCCAATTTTAAAACCATATTCTGATTTCAAAAAGTAAACCCATCCATAGTGTTTGGCCGCTTTAGATGAAAGGAAATCAGCTTTATAGCAACGTTGATATTTAACAAGATGTGATATATCAATTTGACTTGTTTTATCTGGGTATATTGTATACTTAAAAAGAAAATTATTGGTTTTGCCTGTTATTACTTTTGGTTGTGGTGGTGATTCTTCACTAATGTAATTATATATTTTGCCGATCTGGCTTCTAATATGGACTAGGAAATCATTAAATTCAATTCTTACAATATTTGCAAAATGAGTATTACCATTAGCAATCTTGTCTATGTTACTCTTGTTGCTGTTGTAAAGGTGTACAGATAACAATTCTTCAAACTTATCGTGATTCATAATAAAAGCAAAATCCTCCGGTAGTGTTCGGCGTGCAGGCCTACTAACTCCCGAAGGATCGTTTATATTGTAGATCGCTCTGCACAGCGTTGAATTCATTTTCAAATGTCGTTAATAATTTCGATTCACAAAACTAAAACATAACTAATTGTGAAATATGTTGCTTAAAACGCTGTTCCTGGGCTTCAAAGTAGTCTTTATCTAGTTCGTAGCCGGTAAAATCAAATCCCATATCGTGCGCTGCGATGCGGGATGAGCCGGAGCCGAGATGAGTGTCGAGGATCTTGTCGCCTGGTTTGGCATAGTTGTGAAGCAACCATTTGTAAAGGCTTACAGGCTTTTGGGTTGGATGAAATCTATCTTCAGGCATCTCCTTTCTAAAGCCGTCCCAAGTGAATTTGTAGTACCTCACAGCGGTTTTAAACGATGTCCAAGCGAGCTCTCCGTCCGCAAAATCGCCGTATCTGTCTTTGTCCCAAAAAATCCAGCATGGTGAGTCTATTGGTATTTTGCTGATAAAGTGGTTTGCGCCCCAGATAATTTGATTTTTAGACACACGCAAAAGCTCTCCGAAGTATTCTTTATCAGGAGTGGAATTATCCCAATCTTTTACTTTATACTTTGCCTGGGAATGATGCCTCGAGGTGTTTCCGCCGTTTTCACCAAGTCCATACGGAGGATCGCAAATTGCTAGATCCGCGAATTTGTCAGGTAGTTCACGCATAAAGTCCATGCAGTCTCCATGTTTTATAATTGATTCAGGCATTTTGCTATTGTTAGGTCTGTTAAATATCTACCAGATGGCTTTATTTTTATATTCTCGTCTCTATATTTTCCTCTTAAATTAGAGGATCTAAAGTTCATTGTTTCCTTAACATCACGATTCAGCATGTAACCGATTTCTTTTGTATCCAAACAAACAAGCGCAAATAAATCACACGTTGAACTATCTGTTTTGTTCTTATTATTCTTACCTCGCCTTTTAATATTAAAGATGTACCCATCTACTTTTATTTTTCTCTGTGGAACGTTTCTCAAACCTCTTGTGGTTTTAACCTGAACTTTTAAAAGCCTGCCATTGTACTCCATCACTACATCAAATGGTAATCCTTGTTCAGATAGGAAGGCTATAAAACCATTAATAATTAGGTCAGCACAAACTAAATATTCTCCAGCCTTGCCACATTGTAAATCATTCATAAGTACAATGTACGTATTTTTATGGTCATAACTGATTTTTTAAATTCTCAAACTCTTCCTTATAAATTACTGAAATTCAATTCTAATAACCGGATCTCGTCACGGATGATCTTAAGCACATGTTTACGTTCGGCGTTTTTCGTCTTGCTGATGCGATGCGTTAGGCCTACGTGGCATCTTTTTAACACTTCTATATCAACTATGTGCGGGGCGAACTCTTGCTTAGATCGGCTTATAAAGCCTATTTCGATGGTCTTCATAAATCTTTCCAGGTTATAAGGTCTGTTAAAAATTTGCTAATGTCTCGTTTCGACACAACCCAGTCAGGAAATATTATGTATTCCCCATCCTCATAATCCATTAACCATGCTCCGCGAATAGATGTGCCCCACTCAAGTTTACCCTTCAAAAAAGGGAAGTTTACCATCGTGAGATAATTTAGATAATTTTCTTCATTCTCTCCGTGGCGATGGTAATCGAATGTACGTTTGGATATGATTGCTTTAATAACATCAATCATCTTATTGGCGAATAACGCATCCACATAATCATCGTATGTATAGATGTCAAATACCATACTTGCAATAAATGATATTTTTGATCTATTCTCATCGATTGAGTACTCCGCGAATCTTTCATTAAGGTCTTCGATGTAGTTCATAATTTTATTTAACTGTTTCAGGTAAAGGCATCCAGTGAGTAGGCTTAAAAAACTCCTTTCTATGAAATCTTCCGAAAAGGAATAAAGCCATATCGATCTGATTACTGCCAGCTTTTGTTATTAAAACCTTTTGTCCATGTACCGGCGTTGATCGCTGTATGTCGTGCCATTTTCTGTAGTGCCTCATACTTTTGTTAAGTTATACCAGACACAAGCAAAAGCACATGTAAACGAGTAGAAAGCTATTCCGCCAACTACAAAGCAAATCGTAAAGTTAACAGCCTGCTTCGTTATGGGTTGGTACTCGGATTGTTTAGATAGTGATTTCATGAGTTGACAAAGTTTTTTTCTATTTGATAAAATCCACCCCAATGCTTTTCGCGGAAAGCTGTCTTTAAAAAATACTCAGCATCTTTGTACTCAGAGAATTTATGAGCTACGTATAAATCAACATCCCACTCTCTCCGCTCTACTCCTCGATAGTAATACCAGATTCCTTTTTGTAGCGATTTGATTACGAATACTGTCATAGTTCTCCTTTATAAGCTGCGAATATTTTTAATATTTAGATTTACCGTAATCTAATTGCGCCGAGCAATACAAACAAAAACCGTTTCCATCTGCGAAATGTCCTGATTTGGCAGTGCATTCAGGAATTAAAATGACATCATGGGTGCCGTAACAGTTACTATCCTCAAGGGTGTTTGGATAGCTGAGTTCGCCACCTTGTTTCTTTATTTCACTTTTGATCTGCCTACGAATTTTAGTTAGATGAGAAAATATTTCATCCTCTGTTTCGCAATTTATAGTTATCTCGATTATCATCGTGTTAGGGTTTCAAGGTAAGAATCCAATTCAGGTGTCGAAGTAATAAGCAAGGATACCAACCAGGTTAAAAAATATATAACGGCGGCTGATCCAACGAGGAACGCAATGACTATGATATGGAGGATAAAATGACCTTCACGATGTGATCGCTTTTCGTAGTAGGGGTTGGGCGGATGTAACATGGTTATTTTTGTTTAGGTTTGACTAATCGGTAGCGCGCGAAAGAACTTCCATCTTTCATTTTTATAATATCTGTTTCGATCTTAAGACCATATTTTTTAAGCCTGAATATTACATCGCTCAAGCGATAACCTTTAAACTTCGCAATGCATTGCTGAGGCGTTATTGAAAAACCCAGTAATAAATGCACCTTCACGCGCGCTAAAATTTGCTTCCTTTGCATATCAATTTACTTTTTTAGTTAGTGATTCCAAAGTAGATTTTTGATTTCTTATGAGTTGGAGTAATTCAAGTTTCTGCTTCACGGCCGATTCCAGTTTCATAATTATTCTATCCTGATCGCCGGCTATCGGTCTAATTGGGATGTAAGCCATCTTATCTTTTTCATCCTGCATCCGGTGATCGTAGGCAACGAAGTGACAAATAGGCGAATCGAAAAATAATAGGTTTGCCTGGCATTGCCAGTAATATTCAGGGTATTCACGCATCAAATCCCATTGGTCGGTAAGCATCAAATAATGAATCTGATTGGCGGAATTGTATGGGCATTTAATTTCCAAAATTTCCTTAGTGCCTTTAATAATTCGATCAGGTGAGCCGCCGGCATGGTCCCCGAATGGTACGAACGAAACTATGTCGTAATCCAATCCCGTTTTCTCTTTGAAATACTCCGCTGCGATAGGCTCCATATCTTCACCCCAACGTGTTGCTGCGCTGCTTATTGGTTCCGCTGCGTGCCCCGTCAATGTCTCAGCAACCTTTGAATAGATGTACGTCAATGTATCCGGCGCAAGGCATGAAGGATCTTCAATGTATTTAGTCGCGCTCCCTTTGCCCTTTTTAGGGCGTTTGGCCAGCTCTTCATCTGTCATAAGTCTTTGCCCGGACTTCATTAGAAGATACATCTGGGAGGATGTGAACCTACCGGCGCGGACGTCTACCCACATTTGCGATCCCTGTTCACTTGCAGAGGCTAGCGCCAAATCGAAAGCATCCATCAGTTCAATTGTTTTGTTTTCGGTCCAATCCCTGATAAAATTGTTTTCTGCGTATCATTTAAGATAAACGTTGATTCTGCCAATGGAATTAATGCCAGTTCCCCGTTCTCGGCCCGCTCGACCAATTTCATAAAGCCCTCATTGGAAAGCTCCTTTAAAGCCGGTTTAAAGACATCTCGTTTCTTCCGGTTAATATCCCTACCGAATAACTTACCAAGCGACTGAGCGGCGTTTTTGATGCATTCAGCCTTAAGTTTGGGGAACGCCATATCCAAGGCATTCGGTTTCTTGTTCTCAGGACTCAGGGCATATAAATTTCTATCCTGCTTTGTCATTTTATCCTTCATCTCGTCAGTCAATGAATCTACAGTGATAACGATAGATCCGGCCCCGGTTCGTCTTATCTGCTTTCCGGTTATGGGGTGCCAAAGAACAAGCTCTAAAGAGCCT
>Ga0193694_1000016_pt1 | contig 27359 bp, 44 predicted proteins | sample L3s1metaG_FD_160567 | JGI IMG/M metagenome (GOLD analysis project Ga0193694, IMG submission 160567) | Soil microbial communities from a riparian zone of the East river system, Colorado, United States - L3s1 | ecosystem: Environmental > Terrestrial > Soil > Riparian zone | place: USA: East River... | reverse complement strand
CAATACATTCATCAGGAAATTCAAGAGGAAATGACAAATGTTGTTCAACCTTTGTTGTCCCTTATCAGAGACAAAATGTCCGTAATATTCAAAAGAATTGTATGCGCGATCGTAAGGGAGTGTTTAGGAGGGCAGCTCTGGCAAATATCCCCATGTGCAGATTTATGTGACCAATGTATCATAGGCGCCGAAGAATTACACTGAACGATTTACGCGTGAATACATCTGCAATGATTCCCTCTGACGGCCAGAAGCGTCTGGGATTGTAGCTGACAGCAGACCTTCTGAAACCTACCAACCGCCCCAGTCAGGTGTGGTATGAGATGAAGGTGCAAGCATGCTCTTGGATGTCCCTGGCAAAACACTTGACGAAAGACCTGGTGAAACTCGCCACCTGTTCCAGGAAGATGTTCGGTGAGATCGGTATCTCCAAGAAAGCAACAAATTTGGGCCTGGTAGAATCTACCAACTACGGCTGCCAAGGGACACCCTATGGCGCAAAAGTTGGAAGAATGACACTCATATGAACAGGCACACCAACCCTGGAAGAGGATCGACAGAAGTCTCGCTGGCTGCAAGAAAGGTGGGGCGTTGTGGGATTGGCAAAGTGCGGCTGGCAGGTGCGAGTGTGATATGAAACCACAAGAGGCTGAAAGAATGACACTCATATGAACAAGCATACCAATCCTGGCAGACAATCGGCAGAGGTCTCAGAGGCTGCAACGACGATAGGACTTTGTGGGGTTGGCAAACCACGGCGGACTGGTGTGAGTGCGAGATGAATGTAAAAGAATTCCCGAAGGACGCAGGTGGTTGGACAATTCTCTGCCATTAGTCTCAGAGAACACAAAGGAACACGGGCTTTGTCAAATGTACCAACGGTACCTGACAGGTGCGGGCACTGGCTGGCTGGCGTGGGGGCCAGAAAGCATCAAAAGTAGATGTTATGGAATCTCAGGCTGGCACAGTTGGTAAGGTTGTCTTGCGAAAACAACGAGGTATTATTATACTGCTGTAAAGAAGGAAACTATTCTAATTTAAGCTACGGGGAGTCAAGGCGGTAGCCCCTCGCTGCGCTCTCTTCTCCTTAATTCTCGCGAGTGCACTATCCTTGGTAATGGGGCGCTTTGACGATGAACTAGAAGGAAAAACTTGGCTGGAGGGCATAAACTCAGGATAATGGTAACAAGCATCGAGCACAGTTGTCACCCACCGATTCCACCACAGCAGAAGGTCATTTACCTCAACATTTTCCTCTGGGTCTTCCAGCAGATCGATGATGCTAGTATAAAACCGCTCCGAGTCTGTAACTGTGTCCGACCTCGTGAAGACTGCAGAGGAAGTGAGAGCGAACCGAGCCTAGATCCAGGGTACTAAGTGTGATGACTGCCTATCCAGAGCAAATCCTCGAACCTGTGTGGCGGCATAGGCAATCGATGCAGGGGTAACACGAATCATGCCATGTATACGTGCATTTCCTGATCGTGTCGCCTTTGGTTCCTTGTCAACTGAACTTGGGGAAGTGAAGATGTGTTTATAGGTCTGTTGACGGCGAAGTTGTAGGGAAAGACAATAAGGCAAATGATCAGACCCACCGATACGAGGATAACGCTACGAAGCAATCCATCCCAAGGGTTTTCCGGATCATACTTGCAGTCTTTGTATATGAAGACCGGCCATTGGTCTCCTGCGACCACATAAGTTCCACTGCGAAGCTGTTCTTTCACCCTGTAGCAAAGGATTGTGTAGTCAGCCGTTAGAGGTGGGAGGTTTTAGAGACAATGGCAACACGAAACTCAGGATTCGACCAATCCAGGCCGGTTGGACAGAGAAGAGCTCCCGTGACCTCATGATTGAAACCGCGATCCAATTTTATGTTTCGTGCTATGGGAGGGGATAGTGACTGTCCACACGGTGTGATCCAGTCAATAATGACACTCTTTAGGCTCTTGGTATCGTCCGATCTGGCGCTGGAGGCCCCTTTCTGTATCTAAAGATACTGTCAATGCAAACGGAGAAAAAGTTAAATCAGCACTAGCCAGGTCAGCAATCATTGCGATCTCTTCCTCAGAGGAGACCATGAGACGCTCTTCCAAATTGGGAATGGACTTGAGAAGGGTGTCAAAGACCCGATGTTCTCGTCTTTCGCTGACAACACGACACATCAATAAGTAGAAGTAAACAAAGGATAAGCATATACTCGGGCGTGAATGACTCATCTGGGTCATCAGCGCGCTCTCCTGCACGAATAATACCGTTCATCAACAGCGAGTGGATGTTGCAGAGGGCATGAACCGCCCGGCCGAAATGTCGTCCATGGTGAACGAGAGGATCGGTGGCGCATCTGCAAGAGGCGGGTCAGATCTCCAACGAAGGACTCAACTCCTTAGAGACTTACGGCTTCTTTCTAGGTCCCCATTCGAGAGCATTGCGGGGTCGGCGAGATGCTGAGTCTTCTGAACCATCACGGTTTTCATCGGTTGGCATAGTGTAAACTGTGGAGGGGAACAAATGAAAGGAAGTTGGGACGAAACCTGAATTTGCAACTTGAACTTCAGGAGGCTCTTTATACCAATGAACGTCCATCGTCACAGTCACGTTCAAGTTCAAGTTACGAGCTCATGTGAACGAGCCCGCGTATATCTTCCGAAATTGGACCCTTTAACTTAGGCAACAATCATGATAAGGCCGAGCACTGACAGCTGTTTTGAATACCGTAGACATCCGCGGGAAAAAAGCGCGTTGGGAATTGGTGGGGAATCCCTGGAAGGACTGTTTGTGCTTCCGAATTGGACCCTTTTACTCAGGCCGACAATAGCACCGAGCGCTCGAACCATTTTTAGTCAGGGTCAAGCACCCCGCATGGTGGCAACTGTGATGGGCATGATATGATTATGACAACGAAACGGCACACACAGGCCAACGCTGCCCCATGACCAGCATGAGTTTGACTAGTGATATGAGGGGGATATCGTCACTAGAGCATGGGCAGGACACCTGCGATGAAGCAAGAGCTTGGAGCAGACTGATCCAGAATCAAGATCAGCTGGGCTGAAGATAACCGCTCATCATGACGGACGGCAAGCTGATGATTACCATAATGGCCATTGTTCCGGAGCACCAGGAGACCACTTCAAAGATGAGAGACCGTGACAGAGGTGGAATTGACCACTAGAATAGAGCACAACTTCAAGTTAGAGGTAGTGTGCACTGATCACTTCATCGTCTGATTCATCACGATCATCATCGTCATCTTGCCACTCATCATCAGAGGGTGTGCCCAAATCTTCATTTTCTCGGTCATCCATGGAATATTCCTGGAGATCATCAGCTTTGTCGCAGTGGCGATTGGACTGGCCCTCCCCTAGTAAGCGATCATGATTCACCACTACTGGTAGGTGATGTGGTGGTGTTGTATTATTTGGTGTTGAGAACGGACGAGTATCACCTGCCAAGGGTACTTGCACGTTGGACTGAACCGCGGTGTCGGCTAGTAATTGACACTTGACTGAGTATACATGACGCTCAATTCGCAACCAAGAACGTACGATGATTGACATCGATCCGGTTGTTGATGTTGGGTTGTCTATTTACATCCCCAGGCCCTAATCAGATTGTCGTTAAAATGTGTGACGCTGAAAGATTTCCTACTAGAACATACGAAGGTCGACTTGCATGTCTTCAGAATCTTGTAATGGATGATCGCTTCGAGGCTGCGGTCTAGTGGGGCGATAATTGTGATGAGCATATGTATGGCCAACGCCGTAGCCCCAGTGGTATCGCATGACCATGTCTCGGTCAACAAACCTGTTAATGCGCATCAAGATTAAGGTTGAAATTACCAGTGTTAACTGGTGCTTACTGTCCCACGTAGTATTGATTCCAGTCTTTGGAATCGCCAGCGCACGCCGATAACCCCCCAGACCGTCCATTATCACTCTCCGGATACCGTCTGCCCTTGGCAAATGCAGGAATAATATGACAGCTGCGGAGCACATCTGCAGGGTCCAAGAATCCAAATGCGTGATCACTACGCATGGGAGGAAAGGATAATTGGTGCATCTTCCGCATGGCCAATCCAGATTCTGCAACACCAACATCATGATTTTGATACCACCGAACCCACAGGAAGTCGAGCCGTTTCGGTGAGTGGTTGACCATCCCAGGTCCGACATATACAGCGTTGACATGATATATCCCAAGGACCCGAGCGTACCAGAATTTATGCTTTTGACTGGTGCCCGTGTCCATGTCATCGTCTCCAGAGAGGACCATGATGTCAGCATGTGGTGTGTTGGGGTTTACAACATCTTGAGCTCGCCGGACGTCGTAAGTAGTATAATTAAAGCGTATCACCTTGTGTTGGTACATTCGGTCGTTCCGTATTAAAACTGAGCCAGATTCGGTACCCTCACTGTGAAGGTCGTTGTTGCGAACAATCGCCCGAGGTAGCTGAGAAACATCCTCCTTCATAGATGATGAAACCACACCTGGGATGTTCTTGATGCGGGAGAGAAGGTGGGCTTTTAATGCAGGCATAAAATCCTGCATAGATCTATGGGTCAATGGTGTTTCATATCTCCAAACTGCCAGTGGGGCTTACTTTAATCGCTGGATCCCCCGCATGTCTTTGCAAAAAGAGCGGTATCTGTTCCGGGTAGTTCTGAGTAATGCCAAGGTTGTACCGAGCAACAGGAGAATTCGTTGCATTGGCGTCGGTAACCAGGGGTCTCCCTGCTTGCTCGTGGTCTCGTCGAATGCGTCGAATGCGAGCTTGGCGTCGTTCAATTTGCGTCATCTGAAGAATGAAGGCTTTGCGGCTTGTACGTTTGTATCTTGCTTTGGGAGTGCGATGTTCGAGTTCGCCCTGGTAAGAGAGTCAGCAAAGGTGGGAATAAATGCAAGACAAGGTCTTACCGGTTCAGTCGAGTACGAGTCCGTGGTACCGTATCGTCGGATTGTCTCGACATAATCACCGAGTGAGTGGTGTTTGTACGTGTGCAAACTGAATTTTGCTTCACGTTTGACTCCCTTCCGATCAGATGGTACTTGCGTAACTGACCCTTGTGAAGGTCGGAAGCGTGCACTGCTTTGTGATTCATCATAAGTAATGGTCGGTGAATCTGGGCGAGCGTCGCCACTACGCTCATGTCGCATCACTGTTCTGGCACACAACCCAGTTGCACCATGTCCATGCTCGCCGGGTTGTGACGAAGAGTTTTGGGGTTCAACATGTGGACCTGGATGACTAATGGTTGGCAGGGGCGGGTCACAACCTTGAACAGGAGGGGGTACCGAGCGAGCGCTGGTGTGATTTTGAGCCTTTCCCTTAGAATTTGACGACTTAGTCCTGGCTGCTCGACGCATACGAGCATCAGCCTCTCGTTGCAGCTCCTTCGTTTTAAAGGATGCGCAGGTGATATCCTGAAAATCACGGAACTTTGCGCCAAGGAGAATGGTATTTCCATCCAGTATTTCAAGGGTGTCGTCCGTGTGCAGTCGTAACTTTGCGAAACCGTGCCAATGTGCCAATACGAATAGTAATTCTAGTATTTGCCCATTATAAGGCTCCTTGAGAAGGCCATCGAACACTGGTATTGCACACTGGAAATATCACAAAGGTGCACACCATCAGCCAGGAACTGTACGAAGATGGCGTTCGGCTTACCTGTAAGAGGTCCTCATAATCCCTTGCTGCAAAGTGCTTCAATTCTGAGCAGTTCCTGGAAAATTTTCGAATGGTGTCACGACCATAGGTGGGAACTGCTCGATATCTAAGTATGCATGATTAGGCAGTGACAGAAGGAAAATGGACGTAAACTTTACCGACGGTCTAACTCAAGGAGGAGACGTACTCCTTGTCCTTCTTGCTCCAGAATACGCAAGAGATGGATGAAGAGGGACCGCCATGATCCCAATTCAATTTCGTGCATTAAATCAACCACGAACATCGGATACATGTTGAATCCATATGCGGAAAGCCTTTGCGAAAACGCATTCTGTGGTCACCAGAAGTTATTGTGACAGAAAATTAGAAGCTGAGGAACTCACTGCGTTTGGCGTCAGGGAATGCTCTTTGAGTATAGCTTCAACCTTATCATTGGTCACCGCGCAGTTATCAGCATAAATTAGATGGCGTGCATCAGATATTTTCTTCCGGTAAACCTCATCATCCTTTCGAGCGAGGGTAGTACGCTGCTCACGGTCATCTACGGTACCTAGCTTAGGCACACGCGACATAGGAATGAGGCAGCGCGGGCAAGGGCAACCGCCAAGATTGCGGATACTAGCCAGAAGAATTCTGTAGACGGTGAGCAACGACCAACTATCAGCAAGCTCTGAGGTGCTTACTTCTCTGGGTAATCTGCAGAATACGTAAAGATCCGAGGGTAGAAACGCCGCAGGAGACCATCTGGGCATAAAAGGACTATTCCATGTACGTACGCCTCCATAAATTCATCGTCGAGGATAATTTTCCACTGGCTGTGGAAAAGTTCCCGAGAGCAATGGGTTAGAAGTTCTTCGCTGGGACCTTTTGCACCAGCATGTACGGTAGCGAAGTCCTTGAAGTCATCAGGAAGCTATAGGAGATGGTAAGTCTAAATCTCTGCCAAGGTTAACCTTTCGGCTGCATACCTTGTGAAAATAAGCGACATGGTGACATAGGTGTAAGGAAGGTTTGCTTCGACGGTACTTGGAATCATTGCCAAAGTACATGTATAAGGGCCAGACCTTTGCCTCCCCAAATGTTGTTAAGTGTGCTACATCTGAAGCAAACATCAACGCGACGACATGTCGCGGTAAGCTGCAGGACGGCTCCTGCGGAGAACCCTGAAGTTGGTGGTGAGCCTCGAGAAACTCCGGCGAGGTATACAGCTCTCCATAGACTCGGGTGGGCTTTGTGGATTGTCCGGGTTGCCAGTGAAGCTCGAAAGGCTCTAAATGGAAGTGTCGAAATTCTTGAACATCTGTCAACTTCTCTTTAATAATGGAGACGATGCTACGGTGAAAGAAATTGTGGAGAATGTAGGTTCGAGGACCAGGCACCAGCGAGCGACTATGGAATGGAACCTGAATTTCCACGGAGCTTCGAATCCAAGTCGCGTCAAACTCGTCGACCCAATCCTCCAAGTTTTGAGAATCGCCGAGCTCACGATCGACGAGGTCCCAGTTGGTGTCCCGGATGTCAGCGGGTCGGAAATTAGGGGAAGAGACGATATCAACCAATTTCTTGAAGCCGCCTTTCGATTTCTGAGTCCCGTCATCCCAAAACCACTCGCCAAGGAGAAAGGAACTTTCATTGGGATAAGGTCCAAACCTCGGCGCAACGGGTGGTGATGTATCCAAACCCATCACATTGTCCGACACGTCCGTATTCTCCGCATCATCCTGCAGGTCAGCCAACATGACTTCTTCCTCGGGGTCATGGGAAGGGAATGTTGCCGACCTGTATTTCCGGAACAGGCCAAACACATTGCGATCAGACTCGAGGGCGTGAGACGATGCACGCTCGGGGAGCAAAGAAAGGCGCTGGCCTTCGACCGCACTCGGACAACTAGGAGGTGGTAAAATAGGGGAGTCCGGGTTAGCTACTGCGCTAGGTGTGACGTCGGGAAATGTTAAAGGGATAGGAGGTTCTGGGATCTCATCACGAAATCTTGCAGGCATACGGATTACTCGTCGACTTTTCCGTTCGGCTATAGGACGGTCCAAACCAAGATCCGTTATCATAGGTTCTTCTGGGCCAGGGATATGCACCACCAGAATTGGTGTGCCTGTGTGGGACGAAGGACCAGCCTAAATTACAATGGAGTCGATAGGACGAAAATCATGCAACGGCGTGAACTACTTACCGAACAGCCCGAGGCCGGTTCCTCAAGCCCCATGTTCTTACTAGTAATTGTAATGGTGGCCGCCTCCGGAACCAGATCCTCCGACACTGTGGCATGTCGGTGCCGTTTGTGACTGCGCTTCTCTTCCCAGATACTTTTTGCACTGGCAAGAGCACTGGACATGCGCTTCTTCGATGATTGGCAGTAGCGTTGATGATTGGTAAACGCGCTCGGCTGAGCGAATGACTTTCCACACCCAAAACACGCCTGAGAGAACTGCGGATTCATCGAAGCTCGAACAAAAGCGAAAGCAACCTGGACTGGAGCTTGAAGGGTTGGGGGTGAATCCGTCAAGTATTTAAAGATGATGGGCGCGAGACTCAGATCTAGGATATTGTTGAGCAGGTAGTAGTCATGTTGATCATCACGCCTAAGTCCGCCGCAATCATGACCCTTTTCGAGCCTGTCAGCAATGCTGTAACCTGAAGTCGGCTCCGGGACACGAGAGAAAGGGTGGGGCGACCCCGTCTGCGCATGAAACAGGCACCGCGATCGCATGGTCAGATGGCTTGATTTGGCAATGATCGCCCAGGACAAGGGCGTATGTCCTCCCTCACCACAGCGATGCTCTATAATCGCAAGCATCACAAAACATGGTTATATGTCGCATCCTTGACGCAGTACGTATGGCAATGCGAACGGATATCCATACATGGACCGCTCAACTTCAGGCGATGCGGACATGGGTGATAACAACGATTCTGGTCCGCTGTAGGAATGGAGGAAAGAAGGGGATGGAAACTTTCGACGGTATCACAGGGAGTCGACCAGCATCAAGAGCAGTGTCTACTGCTTCCAAACGCATGACGGATATGAGCGAGTGGTGGAGTAAGCGTGATCAATCCAATACGGTTAGTCCCATGACCGAAAGGTAGGGCAACAGGGAAAGAGATGGGAAGGTCAGTCACCCATGGAAGCTTGAAGAATGGGTGTTGGTGAGGGGGCAAAGGAGGGCCAGTTTGTGAACGCGGAGCTGGGACCGACAACCCCCACTCAGTTTGAACATTGCAGAGATACCTTACGCGCCATACGAGACAAGCATGTATCTCTTGCGGCTCTCAGGAATCCTTGAACGCCAAACGTGAGGTAGGGCAGACTTGGGTGTGAGGGAGGGCTACAGGAAGAGATCTGGAGGGCGGTTCCCCGTGGAAACTTGGGGGAGTAGGCAAGTGAAGGAAGGCCAGCTGGTGAACGCAGAGCTGAAACGACGGCCCGCCACACATTTCAAGCATTGAAGGGATTCCTTACGCGCCATACGAGACAACAAAATATCTCTTGCGGCTCCCAGGGATCTCCCAATGTCAACATGACTTGCATGACGATGACAGCCGGATATGCATAAGGTTTGAACGAACAGCGCCCGCCATTACAGGCTCGATGCGAGACCGCCTCCTGCTGGTGGGACTCTCAGGAACCTGAGGAAGTCAAGTCCAGTTTGTTTGGAATCAAGCTCTGTGAACGCACAAGGTGCGTAAGCTACCGACAGGTCCACGCAATCACACTCACCAACCACGCTACCGGTAGGGGAGATGCTAGGACTACTAGTAGTCACACTGGCAGGACTGCCAGTGCGTCTCTGCCGCACAACTTGAACTTGAATAAGACCTTGAAGTATCAAAGATTGTGATGCAGAAGTTGAACGTTGAACATCAAGCCTCTTGAACTTGACAGTGAGTCACACGGGTCACTCCGGCTCAGGTCCGGGGTCTCCCGACCCAGATTGACCACACAATTGGACTGCGCGGAAATTGAAGAAAAGTCCTACTGGTCACGGTAATACCAATGCTGCACTATTCGACCGTAATTACATTAGCAGTTGATGTCTAATCTCATCGGGTGTGGGGCACGATGTCTACTACATCCATCATGTTGTGGGCTGATCGCCTTCAAGTTTGGATAACCGTGACCATTTCCGAGTCAGCAGTAGCATGAGCAACATTGAGCAAAAGGACGTACAAATGGCACCTCAACCCATGATCAATAAATCCCTTCTTATCTTCCGGGCAATACTTGCATTTTAGTAGACGCTTTGGATTGAAATAATCATCATCTCTCCCCCTGTACTTCCGAGTCTTCGGCTTACGCGTCCTAGCTGGCCCGCCACTGCCATGATGAAACCTCGGCGTTGCACATGAATCAGTGTTACTGGTACTTGGACTCAGTCCTTCGAAGGTGGACCCTTGAAATTCCGAACGAGCACCCTCAAGGGACCGTTGGAGAGATAGCCAGGCGTAGTACAACTGCGCGTTCAACTGGAGAACATCGTCTTTCCATGCGTCTCGGAGATTTTCTTGTCGAAATTCGCTGGCAAGCGCCAAACAAGCTGAGACAGCTTCAATGGACAAGAAATCTGTCGCGACCTTGATACAGTGAGCTTCGTTGCTGACCTATACATCAATAAGAAATGAAATTGTAGAGGTGCTGGCCAGTAACACACTTGGTGGGGGCAACCAGCAGGAATAAACACCGCTTCACCAACCCCTTGGTGAATGGTAAATGGTACGATGTCGTAGGAAGACTTCAATTCGTTAAGATGAGATGGGCCAAGGTAATAACGTTGACAGTGAATAGGGTCATCAAGCGTACAACTGAAAACATTGTTGATATATGCGCGTAACTTGGGTGCATCATCGGCTTTAAAGATATGCCATAGGGCAGTGCCGGTTGCAGATGAGCTAAATACCATGATATTGATGGCGTCGCAGAGGTCGCAATGAAGACGGGTTGAGCCAGAGAAACCGTCTGCTTGATGACTTGCAAGGGCCATGTAAATCTTCGGTCCTAGGGCAATAAAATGAAATTTAGGTTGAGAGTAGAAACACAATATTTGGTATACCTAGGTCAGGTTGAACAGCAAAATTTGATGGGAAATGAGAAGCTAGATTGAGAATTCCATCGCGTCTCGTACATTCGGGGATTGGTAAGGCATCTGAGAAATCGCGGTATAGCTCAGGGTAGGATTCGGCGAGCTTCGCTTTGGGCGGCCAATCCTGGAACATTCAATTAGCTGTTGGTATGATGGAAATAGTCGACATATTATACCTTGACTTTCCAAATGGTCGACTGTATCTTTCCACTACCCTCAAAGAGGCGTAAGAAGGCCTCCAGTTGGACCCTTTCAGAGCGTGCCTTCCCTTCACAATCCTCCATTGTACACCACTGCTTCCCATAATCCTCAATGAGTTGCGTAGGCGACCACGAAAGCTGAAGGCGAGAATTCAGGTCCGTGATGACGAGGGGTATCCTTTGCAGCATGAAATAGCGAAATTCCGTTGTTTGAAGCCGACGGGTAGGGATTCGCAAGGTCAAGGATTGAGCTTTTGCTTTGGTGATATCGTCATGTCGGAAGTAAAATGTTTGTGATTTGAGGGATGCAGTTGAGGACGAAAATATGTTCATGTGTTCAAGCGACTCGAGAAGCTCCGTTTTGGGAAATCGAGAACAAGGAATGAAGGATTCCTTTTCGTGGCAAATGGCGAGACTCGAAACAAATTCCACGCCGGAATTCTACATGTGATCCTACATGAAAGGAATCCACAATGCGGGGCAGATGGAATTTACCTGTACACCCTCAAGGCATTGCGGACATAAATCCTGTCCACATTGAGAGCACAACCAGCTGGCTCCGAAAACGGACATGCGACAATTGTCTACGAGTAGAGGTTAACCAGGTACTATCATGAACCTTGGAATTGAGGGGCATTACCACAGACCTCTCTGACCGTGGGGTCACGCTTTCGATTCAATAAACTGTCACCATGCCTCGTAATATGATATAATTCTTCGTTGAGCACTGGCAGAAGGGCGGTTGCTATTCCCTTCTGTACGCAAGCCGTTAGCAATCATAACTTCGGTCGGATGTCGCAGACAGGGGATTGGAACTAACCAGCAGAGCATGGCGTGTGTCCGTTGTCATTGGAGCCGAAGGTGAGAATATTTTTGGGAATATGAGGACTACTGGCTCAACGAAGTGGTCGTACATGACGTTGCCTGTGGTAGATATGGCTCTCAAATCTGGATACCGGCTCATCAATTGGGGATGAGATATTCGCGCAAAGCAAAAGGTGAAACTCACACCGAAATGCACATTCATCCTGCGAACCATGTCTTTTTTGCTGGCAACTATCGCAAACGGGCACACTGATGCTGGCAGGTTTCAAGTTTGCCCGCGGTTTCAAACTCTTCAAAAAATCTTTGCACGATCCCCTTTGTACCACTGCCGGCAGTGGGGGTAGTATTGATTGAGTCCGACTGGTATTCGGTATTGCTATGTATTCCACCCTGGTGGACTCCGCTAAAGTTGAGCGTCATGAGTGAGTCAAATATGGGTCGATCATCATGATGATCATGATGACCACCGTGACGATCTCATTCAAGTTGCCACTTACTGTGAAGATGAACACCGAACATGATTGAAATCCCGAGGAAATACTACAGTAGGCGACGATCAACTTATAGTAGTAGTAGTAGGAGGAGAGTTCGAGGGCAAGAATTAAAGAAATACTTTTGAACTTGAAGAGTCGATGATGACGAACTTCACAAGTTCAATGATGATGACTCATGTGCGCCAACTAGGTTACATAAGCAACTCAGAAGTATTCTTGTAGGATCCTTAGCCCTGCGCTCACCGTGATGCGGCAGAAATGCACTTTGGATCATGAGAAAAATGGATGGTAATACGATATGGAAAACATGGTGGGTAGTAAACATAGAAAAAGTAAAATAAAAAACCAAAACGACAAGTTGCATTCAAGAGGCGTATGATTGTTGGTGTCATATCAGGTAGTACGCCAAGATCAGAAATAAAGACGCCACACCCAGAAGAACAAGGCTATTGGCAACGGGATTGGGCTACAATAGGTCAGATTCCAGTTGTCAGGCGCCAATCTCTACGCACCTGACACGCTGTGGCTGTTAACTTGGCTATCCCTATGTCGGCCTGCAGAGCGTTCGACAGTGTGACTGCTTGCTCGTAGCTCAGGCTCCACTCTGCGCCTCTCAGCTTCTCCTCCCACTTGCTACTTCGCACCGTAGTCACAAGGGTGTGAAGGTGAGGGATGAGACTGTCCTCAAGATGGAATCTGTCCAGTGCGCGGTCAGTATTCGAGCCGATGCTGACAATTGCACTGGTTAGCGCTCTAGTTGGATTGTCTGGCTGGAGAGATGAGCGGTAGTTGAGGGGGGCCAATGACGAAGCTGGGGTATCTTGAGCCACTTTAGGCGTAACAGTCATATCTGGACCTTTCCGAATCGGGGAAGAGCGGCAGCGACACCGAAAACGCGAGCTTCCTTTTGGAAACGGATCAGGAAATTTCAACTCTCCACTTCCAAATCCTCCACCACTCAGTTGAGGGCCATAAGCTAACGAAATGTAACGATTAATTTGTGGGGGTCTGATGCGCGATAAACTGGAGCTTACGAGGTGGGCTGGGCACATTTCGAATGCCTTCTGCGTCACAGCGTATTGCGAATCGCTGAAGATGTGGAAGCGCAATATCTTTTCCGAATGATTGTATAAAACTCGCAATGACCGCTCGCATTTTCTGGCCACCCTCATTGAGCTCGCGGGGAGGAAAGTAAACGTCGAGCGTTACATCGTCGAGAGACATCCCCTCGGAGGGACGGTATCCCGGGGTTCTCAACAACAAGGTGATGCCGCCGTCGACCCGGTCCAGCATTGTAGCCTACCAATGGAAAACAAAGTTCTGGTCCAGTGAGGTGTCGCAAAATTGTTAACAATGTCTTACTGCATCAAAGAGATCCGCTAGCGATCCCTCAAGAAGTTCGGTAACCTCCATCCGCTCATCCGCTGTTTTCCCTTCTCCAACGCCGTGCAATGCAACGAAGGATGGGTGCAGACCGCCCTCTCGTTTCACCTGAGGATGTGTACCGTCGATATTCGTGTCTCGCCGCAGGAGCGCTCTAGCTGCAGCCTTCCGTGGTAAGGGACCGAACGAGTTTGGGAGAAGGTGATAAATGGTGCCGATGCCGGACGCGGTGTACCTGCCATGCGACTGTTCGCCAGGCTGAGGGTGGTGCTTTGACATGTGGTGAGAACACCAACTTGAATGGGTCTTCAAGTTCGGGCGATGGAACTTGAAGGCCACGACGATTAAATAACTCTTGGTAGTGACATGGCTAGCCTGAACGTGAGAAGCTCTACTTGAAGTTGGCAACATCATGATGCGAAGTTGAACCTACTACCTGCCAGTGCCAGCCGCCAGTGCGTTCAAGTTGGCCCTTATTCTCCATTAAGGGTCGCCGTCACCGTTCAGACCATGTGCCTCGGAGTTCGAGTAAGTTACCGATCGAAACACCGCCTACACCGCCACTCCTTGGACCCTTTAACTTGTACTAACGATCCTTTGGGCTCTGACTCCTTTAGCCCTCGGCCCGGCGCGTGGTCACAATAAGCAGCACCACAAGTTAGTACCCTCAATTTGCAGCCCTTGCTCGGAGCTTATTACCTAGTACAGTTAGGGTAATTTTATTAAAGGGCTCACAGATTTGATGGATTTAGCGTGGACTCAGAATGTTGGACTCTTCCGTCGTATATAAGGATGGCCACTCAGCTTGAATTGAAGTCCAGTGCTTCGAAGCTTGTCCCCGCTTATCCTCCTGGGAATACTATATGCCTCGAGTGACTGGCAAGGCCGCCTCTGATAGATCCAAAAACTCAGTTCCATCACATATGTCCATCGCGCCAGAACCGCAGTGCGTACAACCCCTAAAATTTTATGCAGCGCCCCCCTATGACCTAAAACAGCGATTGCGATGACATTGATCCAAAGACGCCTACTCGACGCTTGGAGCTGGGCCAAGACTCTGTCGCTCGAGCTGACAGCGAACGAACGCATCCCGAACCCAGAGGCGCAGCCATGAAACTCCACCCCTATTACTACGGCCCCGCTTCTGCTAGTAATACGGTCAAAGGACGTCGAGCCCCCCTTCAGCGTCAATATGCGAAGGTATTTGACGTCGACGAACTTGGTATGTCACTGTCACTGTTTTACCTGCTCAACACGTCGTAACACCGTACCTTGTACACAGATCGCTTGGAGTTGTCCTTTAACATCAAGAATGGACTGAAATTCAGGGAGATTAACACAGACGGTTAGTTGATCTCTTTTTCATTTTTTTTGCGATTGTGATCCCAATGTGTTTCAATAGTCCTGGACATATGTCGGTTCTTTCCCAGGTCTAGCAACAAGCCTTGGTATGATCCACTCCTCGGCCTCCTTAATTCCTCAAGAGCCCCAGGAGCACCGTATAAGGACTTCTGTGAGGTAATCTGCCAGTGTCGCAGCTGCGAGTTACTCGTGGCTTTGCCCTTTATGGAAAACCACAGATGCCCAGCTGGTGCCGACGTTGCTCGCGCATCGCCCTCCAACGTTATCGACTTTGTCGATGGGTTGGAGAACATGAACATGGAGTCATCGGAATCAGTGATTGGTGTTTCCCTTCAGTCATTACAATCTCTCTATATCCAGTGCAACAGGTGCCTCGCGATCGTGGCGAAGGACTCCTCGGCCTTCCACCAGTGTGCAGCTTGAAATTTTGACTTAGAATAGTTTCATTGATACCAAATACTAGTCATCGTCGTACTACCAGTAGTCGAATGCGAACTTGAATATGTTGGTCCGTTTGTCAACTCGTGTCATGGTGGTGATTTTTGAGCAATCTGAAGTTGGTACGATCATGATCAGTCAGACAAACATATTAAGGGGCTTTAGAGTAAGGGTCATCACGATCACGGCGGCGAGGATTTTATTCATGTAAGTACTTTGGTAAGGGTCATGCGGCCACACCCTTAACCTGAGGAAATTTCCAGCGTGCATGACAAGCACGGAATCTCTGGGCAGGTGATTCTAATGCCGTTTGCCAACCATCATGACCACGACCGTAATTATTTTGTTGGATCTTCCTGGGCGAATCCAAGACACTCACTGGCAGGCTGGTACAGCTCTGCGTGTTCATCGTCAACCATGATATGCTCCTACGCTCAAACCCGGGGTCTGAATCTAGCATTACGCGGGGTGTCTCGCAGTCGGGCTCTGTCACGTTCAATTTCTGCGATATCTCGCAAGCCGATCCGACAATGCGGCAGGCCTATTAGGAGTCATAATCAGGTGGATTTCGCATGGGGTCTGTCTGTCACGCTACCGGCCACATAGTAAGGTATATATCACAGATATGCATAATAGGCGGAGATCAGTCAAGGTAGGGTTCGTCGCTCTTCAAATTGAGAGATGGTACTAAGTTAACTTTAGGAATCCTGTTCAAGTTCACCACCCACCGCAGCTAATCCTCCTCCGACGCTGTCAAGTATTCATCAAAATCAGCGACACTCGGTAAGATCCCTTCAGCTCGTGCGCGCTGCATGAGTTTATACACATGGTCGCTTGGCCGCCCCTCCCGTAATTGATACTCAACATCGTCGAAGTCTATGCTGAAGTGGCGACACTGCTCCTTGATATAATCCTTGGCGCGGAGGGATGCGCGGACGATTTCTTGAACGTTCACAAACAGTTGGATGTGGGGAAGACCCCTGTACTTATCAGGTCCGAAATACTCCACACCAAGCTTGTCCAGCAAAACTTTCTGAACAAAGAATATGTCGTGAGTGTTCACAACCGCTGTGTAGTGCTTCTCAGCATCCTGGCGGTTCTTCAAACGCTAAACAGGAAGTTTGTTGACTGCGCTTTGATATGGCAGATGCTCACTCACGACTGGATTGTTTCGACCTGGGAGGTTCAGCAGAATTTGAGGTAAGTCGTCTGTGAATGATGCGAGGGCCTTCTCAAGCTGCCGGTATATCATAGGAAGCGTAATGGGCTCGGTGCTACCAGCTGGGTTGGAATGTGTGTCACTGGGAGGAAGACTGCACCCGCTGCCATCATCGAAAGGGCTAGTCGTTGCCTTAGTATCGAGATCGTCAAACATGGTGGGATCGTGGATGGTAAAATCATAGATGCATTCCTGCCATGGGTACATGGAATAGTAGGTCATTGTGGTATGGTTTGACGCAGGTGGTGTCGGTGAGAAGAAATTTTGGGTGAAGAATGAGCTTGGAAGTGGGTTTTGGTGACTCGGAGTTTCACCTGATCAATAGCTCAGTGACCCAGGCTGAACTTGTTTGAGGACATGATTACTCCGGACGATATCGGATCAGAATTTGATCAGCTGCTCTACCATATCCGAACCATCCGCCGCATAAACTACACCTCTAGTCCTATCGAGGACAGTGACTGGCAGGGCGTCGATCACCATATGGCACATGGGCACCATGGGATCGTGACATATATTACAGCCTGAACTTGAAGAACCTGCGTTGACAGTATACTTCCATTTTTGTCATTGAAGTACTGAAAAATGCAATGTTCGAATATAAAAATCACATCATGATGGTGATCGCCAAGGACTTGACCTCGGGCTCGGAATGGTGCGCGATGTCAATGTCACCGTCACCGTGACCAGGTAGGATCGTTGCGTCAACTCGAACATCATTCAATTGAGGATTCTGTATTGTAATCTTCACCTCCAGATGAGTATGCCACCAGAACGGGATGTCCAACAAATTTCCGACTTATCAATACGACGATCATCATAATCATGATCATCCCGGGCCCCCCTCCAACCTTTCGCCTTCACCCGCTTCTGCCACCTGCACATCATGCAGGGGGGGTATTTGCAGGATCAGCACCCACCGTCAGGCTCTCAGGCTGAGCCCCGACCAGCCACTTCCGCGCGAAGTTCACAGTCACGCTCGACGGGACAGACTCGGAGTAAACGTGGGCGTCCTACAAAAGCGGAAGCCGAAAAGAACCTCCTCCTGGGGCAGCAAGCTTCCGGATTCTCAACGCCTACCCCCAGCTCCTCCCGGGCCAACTCTAGATCTGCCAGGTCTGCCAGGTCTGCTATTCCCCAAAGCCATCAGCCCGAGTTCTTGGGTAGCGCCCCCCCATCCATACCCCAGATGCCAGCCCCCCACCCTACGGCAACCTCCATATATACCCCAACGCTAATTACGAGAGCTGACGCGATAGAACTGGACATCTTCCTTGTGCGTTCACTCGCGAATGGCACGTTGTGGGATGGCAGGGGCATTTTGTTGTTTTCGCATTCAAATTCCAAGTCCGTACCAATGATTGCCGAAGTAAGTCACCTCAGATTCTCAATCAGTTAAATTCTGATAAAACATTGTCATAGTTTGAGCGGCGTCAAAGAGCCATCCTGCGGGGTGTCAGGTCGTTATGCCGAGAAACATTTGACCAGTGCTGTCGCCCGATTCTTTGGCAATTTTCTCACATCATCCCCAACCTCGAAACAGGCATGAAATTGGGTGGGTTTGATGCATTGATTCATTCACTTATGCCCTTAGAAAAGGTATGTACGATGTTCGTGATGCTATCTAGTCCATTCTGCTAGCTGACACAATTGCAAAGTGGGAAAGTCTGAAGGCATCCCTTACTCCATTGCTTGCTAGGGCTAGGTGCCATTGGGCAGGAGCTTTACGACCCTACCCAGGGCCCACCGTCCTCAGTAATGCTGATGGCCCTATCCCACCTGGCATGGTGGTTGTCCACTTCACCAACGCCATCCTTTGGATTCTACTCTTGCGCATTTTCCTATCCTTTCCACCATCCCTGACGCAGCATATTGAGACTCTGGATCCACAATGTGTGCTCCTACCTGTGAAGTTCGTGAGTAGTATCTCCTTTTTGGGGGTAAACATCGTGGATAGCTGAAATGTTTCGTCTAGCTCTTTGACCTTTATGTGGATTGGATCCGTTCGTTGAAAAAAGAAACGTACATGTCATGGCTTCAGCAAGAGACAAATAGTGCCTCCGCTGATCGGGTAAGTCATTTTTGGAACCCTGACGGCATGAGCGCTGTCGATAGCTTCGGTGCCACGCCCACTGTGGCATCGCACAGTTTGGGTCCCACGGTCCCAGGCACAGCAGATGTCCCAGAATGTGAACTTGAAGCACCCCCCACGCTAGAGCAGCTTGCTGGTGAAAGGCAGCAGAATAATGCTGCGCTGTTGGACTTTGCGTCTCGTGATGCCGATGATCACTTCCCCCTCCATCTGCTCCTGGCCAAACTACTCGAAGATGTAAAGAAAGGAACAGCATCTCTCGAGGGCGGGTGTGTGAATTTCTCTTTTCAGAAGGTAACCTACTGACTCGGAAGTGTGCCACTGGATCAGGAATATCGCCGCTGCAGTATACTATGTGAACGGGCATGTGTCTTTTCGTAAATGATTTGTGATGATGAGGTAAATAGCCTGATTGTTGCAACACAAGAGTCTCGGGCTTTGACCCGATTGTAGTTTTACATATCAACCTATGTTTTTTTGTTACATATACCTACCCCGCAGTGCCACATCAGCTTCATTTGGCTTATACAATTATATTCACCTCTCTGACTTGTCCTGAGTCAGCGCTCACTGGGCTCGGAGGTTGAAACGTTGACCGCCTGAACCATTGAAGATATTTGGTAGGAAAGAGTCGAAAGTCGATGAAATGTCCACAACGAGCACACACAACCCACGCTAGAGCGATCCTTGGCCAAAACTTGTACGCCCAACTTCTCCTCATGACTAAGGCCCGGTTCCGACTGCTGGTTGGTGCAGGTGGCATTCAAGTTGGTTGCGAACTATGTGAGCTTTTCACCTCTTCGTTTGTTCCGGCTTGTCCTGGCACTCGCGATCTATGTACCACAGTGAAGAACATCGTCTTGACGGGGTTCGGGGAAATCACCGTTTTAGACTTAGATACTATAGACTTGTCACATCTCAACCGCCAATTCCTCTTCAGGAAAAAGGATGTCAAAAAGAGTAAAGCTTTGGCGAGTTCTCTCCTTGGCCCAAGTCGTAGCGCAATGCACTAACATTCAACAGATTGCTGCGCAAACTGCGGCCCCATTCAACCCCAACGTCAAGCTTGCATCCATACACGGACATATCAAGGAACCTCAGTATGACATTACATGGTTCCAGACTTTCGACATCGTTCTCAATGCCCTGGATAACTTAGGTACTCCACAACAGTCTTCTCCTGTTCCATCGCTGTCATCCTGTCTCATCCCTCCTTCAAGACACTCGTAGCCTGAGGCATGTCAACAGAATGTGCATGGCTGCTGAGGTTCCCCTCGTCGAATCAGGAATGGCCGGCTATTTGGGTCAGGTTCAGCCCTTGTTGAAGGTATGCTCGATTCTATGATACATATGTAACTCGCCCATCTCTGGTTGGACCGAATGGAATGTTTTGACTGCATGCCAAAACCTACACCGAAAACCTTCCCTGTATGCACCGTTCTACGCCAAGCCAACCTATCCACCGCATCGAAGATCTAATCCTTTTATGACAAAACGTGGTCAGTTATTTGGAGAGGACGAAGACGCTGGAGGTGAATTAGATGAAGCCGAGCAACAAGGCGAAAATGGTAAGCTAAACTATATGACATTAACAACCGACTCTCGATCTTTGTCATATCTTAACTAGCACAGGAGATCGGCACCCTTCGCAAGGAGGCACAAGAGTTCAAGGCTGTGCGTGACGCTCTCCCAGGCCGATCTCCTTCCACCGATGCCCATAGAGATGCCGCAAAGGTGGCATTTCAAAAGGCGTACTCTTCTTTAAGCCTGTTCATGAACGTGTTCTGACAATCTCATAGGTGTTCAGTGCAGATATCAAAAACCTCCTCACTATGTCAGACATGTGTCCAGACCCCTGCCCGCCCTTGCCACTTGACTTTGAAACTATCATGGACGGGACTTTGTTCGCCGCTCTGTGGAACCACATATCAATGATGGCGGTGCTGCAGGCAGGAGCAGTAACAAAACCGTGAAGTCGGTTATGAACGGTTGTGGGCAGGTGAATGGTATCACTACTTCGAATGGGCTCAAGGACCAGCGGGCGTTGACATTGCGGGATGAACCTTTGTTGTTTGTTGCAAGGCATGTACGAGCGACGTAACACATTCCCCCCAAACTGATGAATGTCCAGCACGAAACGGTTGGCTTCCCGACTACCAAATGGGGAGGATACTATCTCGTTTGATAAGGATGACGAGGATACGTTGGATTTTGTAACTGCTGCATCAAATCTACGATCCGCCGCATATGGCATCAGCACAAAAACCAGGTGGGAAGTCAAAGGCGCGCGATCTAGTGACTTGCGATTTGGTTGCAGAGAAAACAACGATACTGGGCAGACGACAATAACCGCTGAGGTAGGATCAGCGGTCTGTTTCTTTTTTCATCCTTCCTTTTCTTACTGACGGTTTGACTCGATATGTCAGGGTTACAACGACGAACTGGAATCCAACGGCCATCACCACCACCACCACCACCACCACCACCAGAACGCAACGACAGCAGCAACCGTGACAACAATGGCTGCGACGGTGGAGCTCGGCCCCACGGTATGTTTTCTTTCTCTCATTAACAGGGCCTCGAAACGATGGATGCCAGCACTGGACTGCGGGGGGGACCAACCACTAGGCAAGACAAACGATGGCCGCACATCGGTTCCTTGGCCACAGGCACGTTTTTTTATATTTATGTTCTTTTTACTCTAGTAACGCCATTTTACACTGCGGATAGCAGAACGGGACCCTATGATGAGGAAACGACGGGAAGACTCACGATTGCAAGGGAGGGCTAACGACAGCCCCGGAGGACCAAAACCGCCCATGACTGTGCAGGAGGACGGAGGGGAACTTTCGGCTGCAGGGAAAGAACGACAACGACAACGGGGTGAGAAAATAACGGAGGAGGACCCAGGACCAACAGCGGGTAGTACGTTTGACATTTTTGCTTTACTGGCGATAATTTACACGACAGATCGCAAATGACAGAGCAAGACGGCAACCACATGACAAGGAATCGACGGAGGAGGTCCCACAACCACCCACGGCCATGCGGGATGACTAATGATGGCTGGGCGCAAGTTGGGGATAATAACGAAGGGGAAGGCCAACGACAGTACGAGAAACAACGGTCACGGCTGTTCTTTTCAGCCACAGATACGTTCTTCTTTTTGTCTCTATTCTTTTTACTCGATTAATGACATTTTTACACTACAGATAGCAGAATAGGGACCATACGACGGCCGTACTCCGAAGAAACGACAGGGAGGACCAACAACGGCTGTGAAGGACTCACCACCACGGGGCAAGGCGAACGATTGCAGGGGCGAGCAACCGACCATTCAAGAGGACCACCGACCACATGCATATGGGAGGACCAAAAGATTTTTTTTCTTATTAACGCTCTTTCCACTTTATGAAAGACATTTTACACTACCTATCACATAACGAGGACCGTACGACGAGGACCCGGATACGACAGAAGGACCCCTGACCCCAGGAGAGGACTAACCACAGCCGTGGGGGGTCAACAGCCGCAGGGGAGGGCCAACGACGGCCGCCAGTGGGCCAACATATAGTATACGACAGACAAGGGTGGCGAAACAACAGGAGTGGACTATCAGCCGTGCAGAGGAGCGACGACAGTACGGGATGATCGTTGAACGACTGCAGGAGGAAAGCTAATGACTCAGGATAGCCACAGAAGACCAACGACCACAGGGAGGACCAACCCCCACGGGGAGGCTATGGCTGACGGGGGAGACAGACGACCGCGAGGAAAGACCAACGACTGCAGGAGGACTCGGACACAAGCAACGGCTGTGGAAGACTCATGACTGCAGGGGAGCAACAACAGAGCAATATCGACAACACGGCTGTGGGGAGGACTCACCGCCGCAAGGGAACACGGAGCCGTGGAAGACCAACCGACGACAATGGAGGAGGGCAAACAGTTGCAGGGGGTCTTCAAGTTATCACAATTGGATTGTGGGTAATTACATAATAGGGTCGTTCACGGTAGCCATTTTCAGGCCATTTTCAGCTCATTTTTCAATCATTTTCCATTCCATTTTGTTCAAAAATGAAACTGAGAATGAAAGAAAAAGGAATGCAAAATGGGACCCCCCCCCTGATTTTGCAAAAAGGGGACCGAAAAATGATCATTTTTCATCTTTTTGGCAGTGTGCCTGGTGAGAAAAATGCATTTTTGCTCCATTTTTCTCAAACTTCCTTCCTAGGGGGTTCACAGTAACCATTTTTCATGTCATTTTACATCCCACTTTTTGTTCCCTTTTGTTTGTTTCTCTGCCAAATACACAAAAAGGAGCCGAAAATGAGTTTGAAAATGAGCCGAAAATGGCCCAAGAATGGCTACTGTGAACGACCCTAATGGTGACTTATGTCACCTATTACCACCAACAACTCAAACTCGAACATCGGAGAGAGACACCACCTTGAGATTTTTATTTCAGCTGGGCACTGTATAGTATACTTTGGATCTGCAAAAAAAGGGAGACTTTTTCAAATGTTTAAGGCCTGTCTAATTCAATCAGTTCTTATCTTCCTTGTTTGTGCATGTTGGGGTGGGTCAATCTTATCATGATCACCACCGCCGAACTGATGAATCAACCACGGTACCCATACATAGTTCAAAACCGTCCTGAGCGACGAGTTGCGAACGCCTTGGTATGGTCGAGCTACTTCCGCCATCTCAGGACTCCCAAAGTTTCCGTGAAGTTGGCACGCCTTATTTCTCTGTTACGACGTGTTAGACCGCGCGTTCCTTTTTACAAGCTTGCTGCACATTGTATGCCCACACTATGGTCGCTCTATCGAGTGTTGCTGAGGGAGCCGCCTGCCAAGGATGTATGTTCACAAATTGTCTTATTCGACTATATCTAACATCGAGCACATAGATTAAATTCCGTGTCAGGATGATGTTCCGCTGCTATCACACTTGACAAGTAGCGACGCAACGAAGAAAAATCTTTTAAAGGGCTACAAGGTCTTGCATCTTACAAGCATCGTGATCATGCCATCACTCACTCCAACCCACCACAGTTCCTCAACACCTTTCAACTTGCTAATCGGGGCGACACACGCGAAACCCCTCTTAGACCGTTACAGTGCCCTCATCGCTACCAAGCGGTCCAAAGCCCACTGGGTGAACCTTGCACGCGCCGAACTCGCCTGACTGGCCAACCGACCCATCGTCACAGGCGGGTCTTCTTCGCCCGACGTTATTCAATGGACCGCTTCCATGGCTGAAGCCACAGCCCTTGGCCATCACACAGACACAGATGATCGCGAAGTGCATGGCAGCCAGGAATCGCAGGATGAGGAAGATGGAGATGCTGCAGGAGATGCTGGAAGATTTGACGATCGAAAGCCAGTTTGAAAGTGGTGTCCAACACCTACTACGCGGTGAATACCACGTCCACAACGTTTTTAGTGGGGAATGCTTACAGGAATGGGGTGTTCCCTTTATAGCCGTGAGAGAGAGCAGCCAAATGACCTACATGCCTGAAATGCTGGACATGCTCAAGCAGGCACGGCGCGAGAAGGTAGCTAACATCCCTCCCCGCACCAAGACCAGCTGACCTTTCTTGATATCAAGGTTCCTGAATAAACAGGTCCACGCTGTGGAGGCTGGTGTTGGACAACTTGAAGATGTCGACAACCAGATATGCCGTCCTGTCTATTCCCTCTATTCTCATCACCCGTTTCCTGCTCATCTTTCAGCCACTGTCTTCGATCTCCCACCCTTACTCGATCCTATTTTTCTACCTTCACGAGAGGGGGCCCGTTTTATTCAAACAGCTTTTGACCAATCAAAAGGAACGACAAAATCCCGACATTCCTCTATCAAGCGATGCCGCCCCCCATCCTCATCCTAAAAATAACCAAACACAACCTTCCTCCGCTCATGTTCGACGACGTTCTGACGTCGCCGCGCAGGTGGCCACTACTGTTTGATTGGGTGTACTATGCATGAATGCAAGTCGTTATCTTGTCGGCCCGATTTGTTAAACTATGTTAAGTGGACAAGTTCAACTTCATTCACGGCACATCTGAATTAGCGAATACGCTACACAAGCTTCTCTACTCTAAGGGCTGGTTTCATATTTTTTGACGCTCTCAAGCAACGCCACGCACCTGCCCCCGTGCCAAGTCTGGATATCACGCCACTCCTCACTCTCTTCGTCCCATATCTTCTTCAACCAGGTCATCCACGCCGCAATGACAAGGTCCGCAAAAGAGACAGTGTTTCCCATCACGTAAGGGCCATCCGCCTTTCCCTTCTGCAACCACGCGTCCACCTTTCCAAACCCGTCCTTCACCTTCGCCCACTCCACCTTCCGCGCCTCGCCTTTAGGCAACACATCCTCCAGTTTCCTGCCACCGAAGTATTCCGACTCCCTGGTCCTCCTGAAGTGGTCTTGGCTCCTCGGATTCAAAATTTTGTGGGCTGCAGGCAAGGCGAACTGCCAGAGCGAGGACAAGCTGCCGAGATGCGCGTTCGCGAGGGCGTGTTGCAGGGCCCGCGAGCCAGGCGGGAAGAGCTTGGGTGTGTCAGGGTATGTCGCGTCGATACTCGGCGATTTTTACGGAGTCAGCAACAGCGGTCTTGGTCGACGGGTCGTACATGAAAAGGACGGTGTAGGTTACGCTGCCGTCTGGCTTCGTACCGGTCGGCGGGGCGCCGATCTTCTTGCAGACAGCTTCTATCTCGGTGTGTTCGATTAACACAGTCTCGTAACGAATACTCTTGAAGCCGAGAGCATATCTGTGGCAGCGGCGGTGAGGTACGAGCAAGACTTTAGATGTGAGCAAAAGACTGACCTCGCCTTCCAGGTATTGGGGTTCCAAAATTTGTTGGGGTCATTGCAGGCCACGTCATACAAGGTGACGACGCTCGACATGTTTACCAGCAGCTAGGGTCTCCAAGGTTCACGGATAACGGTGGGGTCGCGTGGGCTTTTATACCTTTGAACGTTAATCCCACTGCCGATGGTTTGTAACGTGGTTTCGCAAGCGCGTAGGTTATTGGTGACCTTCTATCAATGGCGGCCTCTGATGACAAAATCGGTGGCAACCTTCGCTGCAATTGCGGAACCTCGGTGTCCGTGGGGCGCTTGGATGCCCGACAACCGATGTCGACCCGGTTTCAACCGACAAACGATGACTCGGAGGTCATTGCGGAAGTGGTCTGAGGCTTCCCAAGGGTAGATTAACGGAGAAGGAATCCCTGGTTCTAGTGCCCTGATTGCGAGGAGCGAGCCTTTGTTAGAAGTGGGGGGACTGAGACGGTGCGTAATCTACATTCCATTCTATTGCGCTGCTGTCATCACTTATACTCTCGTCTGGTAGAAAACGCCACCATGCGAGGTATGTCCACGACAAGAAAGGCTGCCGAGGCATCTAACCTCTCAACTATCTAACCTCTCAACTCATCATTTGTACCCTCTGTTCAGGTTCTTCCCTACCAGTGAGCCACAAGCGGACAGGAATGGAAATACGCGTCCTGGCACTGTCGTTGACAAAGGCATCACTGGCGTGTAAGTTTATCATCACCCTTTCCTCGTTACCAGCCTGAGCAACTAATGTCGATTGATAGTTTTGATTTTGACTTCTACCTCCAGGCACACACCAGTTTGCAAGGGCACGTGAAAGCAACACACTACACCGTTGTGTACGACGAGAATGAGCTCACTGCGGACGAGATCCAGAAAGGCACTCGTGGTGCGAGTTACCTGTACGCTCGTGCGGTCAGCTTGATCCCTGCTGCTTATTATGCGGACCTGGCATGCGAGAGGTGACGGTGCTACTTCTGCGTTATGTCGTCGAACTGCGTCATGTTCCATGAATCGTTTCCTTCGCAATAAGCACGTCTTAGCAGGAGTCAAACCGAAACGAGCTTTCCGTCGTAGTTACCCGAGCTACCACCCACTATCAGCTATTAGCAACATATCCCCGTCACCTCGAGTCCTCGAGTCCGCCCTGAGTTATGTACAGAAAGATGTGTCCGACGCGAATTGTCCACCTGACCGTCGGTCAGCGGACAGACGACGAATCTCCACAGTCACTACCGTACTAACCTCGTGTCCACTGCGCACGCGAGAGCAAAAGAAAGGGATCATAGGCAAACACGAAGCTAGAGAAAGGCATTTGGCGTCTGGATGAAGCCAAACGAAGTGGGTACCTGGCTGCATGTAGTGTCATAGTCATAGTATCTATAGTGCAAAATCTGGCGGTGCGGCAGCGAATCACAGTCACGTGTCGTGTGGTATGCTGGAATCTCCGAGTCCTTTTCGTGTTGTTCTAGTACATCTTCTGGCCAGTTGAACCACTAATTAAGGGGTCGTACAACACCTTTTATTTGGCCCAGAGCCTGGGAACAAGCTCACAGGACCTTGGCAACCTGTACCATCCTGCTAACCTCTGAGAAGCAGAACCAATAATTGGACGGTTCTTACAATGGACTGCACCTGCATCCCATTTGACCTACAGCCTGGGAACAGGCTCATAAAACCTTAGAAATTTATACCACCCTGCTAACTTCTGACAAACCTATACCATCCTAATAACCTC
>Ga0193694_1000015_pt1 | contig 28760 bp, 38 predicted proteins | sample L3s1metaG_FD_160567 | JGI IMG/M metagenome (GOLD analysis project Ga0193694, IMG submission 160567) | Soil microbial communities from a riparian zone of the East river system, Colorado, United States - L3s1 | ecosystem: Environmental > Terrestrial > Soil > Riparian zone | place: USA: East River... | reverse complement strand
GTATGACCCCGTGTTCGCGGCGTCGCATGGTGGTGGTGGTGGCGGTCGTGAAGGTATCGGGTCTCCCGGCTTCAACACCTACGGCTACCCTGCGTCTGGTCAGGTCGGACAGGCCGATCCGTTCGCGGGATATCCGGCGCAGTCGAGCTCGTACGCAAAGACACCCGCCCCGCCCGCGGAGTATTTCTCGCAGCAGCCGGTGGCCCCGGTGCAATACGGTGACGTCAGCGGCCTGAACTGGTTTCAGCAGCAGGCGCTGGACCCCGGCAGCTCGTGGTACGACGCGTCCTTCGCGCAGAGGTTTGGCATGGGGTTCGACCCCAATTCCTTCGCCAACCGCTTCGCTGCCGGTGGCTACTACCAACCGGGGACGCCGAGCCAGATCTCCGGCTACGCGCCGAACGGATACGACCCACTGAGTGGGCAGGCGCCGCCCTACACCTACAAGCCCGGCTTCGTTCAAGGCCCCGGCGGTCAGGGCGACTGGGCGCCGCAGCAGATCCCCGGCATGAACACCCTGTCGCAGAATGACATGAGCTACCGCAACCCCGCTGGTTCGTTTGAGGACTGGATCAGGGCGCAGGCGGTAGATCCCGGCAGCTCGTGGTATGACCCCGCGTTCAGACCTGCCGGGTCAGACAGCATGCAAAATATGACCAACACCGGCGGGTAGCCCATGCTCGAATACATCTACGGGCACGACAAGGTGATTGCCGACTTCGTCGCGCAGTTCATCCCCGAGTGCCGCGCCCGTGGCTTCGGCAAATGCACGGCGATCGGCGTCGCCGACGAGACCGGCCTGCTTGGTGGTGTGGTGTTTCGCAATTGGTGCCCCGAGGTCGGCACCATCGAGGTCTCCGGCGCGGCCCTGCCCGGCACCAACTGGCTGTCGCGCCGCACGCTGCAGATTGTCTACGACTACGCCTTCTACCAGTGCAACTGCCACATGGTAATTCAGACCATGATGGCCGACAATGAGGCCGCTCTGGCGCTGACAGCCAAACTCGGCTTTACGTTCTACAGGATCAAGCACCTCGGCGGGCCCGGCCGCGACGGTGTTGTTGCCACGTTCACCGTCGGTGACTGGGAAAACTGCAAGATTAATTCCAACCGCCGCCGCCACGCCGCGGCGAAGAAGGAAGCAGCCTGATGCCCGCCCCTTTCCTCGACCCCGCCCAGAACGGGCAGCGTGACCAGATCACGCAGGCCCTGATGAACATCGCCAACCCGCCGCCGCAGATGCCGCAGCAGCAACCGGGCATGGCCCCGCCGCCGCAGCAGGGCCTGCCGCCTCCGCAGGCCCCGCCGATGCCGCCGCAGCAGGGCGCGCCGCCGCCGCAGGGAGCGCCGATCGGCGCGCAGCCGCCGATGATGGGCGGGATGCAACAACAGCCCGGCGTAATGCAACAACAGCCCGGCGTAATGCAACAGCGGCCCCAGACGCCGCAACAGATGCCGCCGCAGGGCATGCCGAGGGTATAGGAGGCCACCGTGAGCAAGCCCGACGCACCGACACCGCCAAACCCGCAGGCCACCGCGGCGGCGCAGACCGGCACGAACGTCTCGACGGCGGTCGCCAACTCGTTTTTGAACAACGTCAACCAGAACACGCCGGACGGCTCGTTGAGCTACGACCCGACCGGCAGTTACTCGTGGACTGACCCGTCGACAGGCAGCACCTACAACATCCCCCGCTGGACATCGACGCAGACGCTGTCGCCGAGCGGGCAGGCACTCAAGACCCAGAACGACGCCACCAAGCTGAACCTCGCGACGATGGGCAACCAGCAGTCGTCCAAGGTTATGGGCCTGCTGTCGCAGCCGTTCGACCCGAACAGCAACGCGCCGATCGGCGGCAACGCCCAGAACATCCTGAACGCGCCGCAGGCGCAGACATCCTACGCGAGCGGTGGCCCGATCCAGAGCAGCCTCGGCGACTACGGCCAGCAGCAGTCGACCTTCGGCGACGCCGGCGACATCACGCGCTCTTACGGCCCGACGGACAACTTCAGCGCCGACCGGCAGCGCGTCGAAGACAGCCTGATGGCGCGCATCAACCCGCAGCTCAACATGCAGCAGGACAAGATCGCGCAGCAGCTCGCCGATCAGGGCATCCGCTACGGCAGCGCCGCCTACAACAACGCCTTCCAGCCTTACAACCAGCAGGCCAACGACGCGCGCTTCGCCGCCATCAATCAGGCCGGCCAAGAGCAGCAGCGGATGACGCAGGAGGCGCAGGCGCAGGCGCAATTCCAGAACTCCGCGCAGCAGCAGGACTACACGCAGCAGCAGGGCCGCGGCCAGTTCGCCAACGACGCCCAGCAGCAGAACTACAACCAGATGCTGGGCGCGGGCTCGTTTGCCAACGCGGCGCAGGGCCAGCAGAACGCGCAGAACGCCTCGGCGGCGGGCTTCTACAACGCCGGCGCCGGTCAACAGTTGGCGCAGCAGCAGTCCGGTTTTAACGCCGCCAACTCGCAGCGTAACCAGTACATGCAGGAGCAGTACCAGCAGCGCAACCAGCCCCTGAACGAGATCTCGGCGCTGATGTCGGGGTCGCAGGTGCAGCAGCCAAATTGGCTGAACTCGCCGACGTCGCAAATCCCGACGACCGACTACGCCGGCATCGTCAACCAGAATTTCGCGCAGCAATCGCAGAACTACCAGTCGGCCAACGCCAATTGGCAGTCGACGATGGGCGGCCTGCTCGGCCTCGGCGGCAAGCTGGGCGCGGCGGCGATCACGTCCGACGAGCGCGTCAAGGAAAACATCATCCCGATGGGCTCGGTGTTCGCCGCGAGCGAGGACGGCGAGCGCAAGAAGCTGCCGATCTCCGAGTGGTCCTACAAGGGCGACCCGGAGCGCCACGTCGGGCCGATGGCGCAGGACGTCGAGAAGGTCGACAAGAGCGCCGTCACGACGCGCGGCGGCGTCAAGCACATCTACCCGGCTAAGGTCATGGGCAGCATACTGAGGGCCGCGTGATGGCAGATCCGTTTGGAAACTTCATGTCTGGCATCGTGGCGGGGACTGACCGCTCTCAGGTGCCGCAGTCGCTGCGGCAGCGCGTTGCGCTGGCGCTGCTGATGAAGAAGCAGGCCTACCCGAAAACCCTCGGGGAGGGACTGGCCTCGATCGGCGACAGCCTCGGCGACGCGTGGGCGACGCGCGCCATTGAGCGCGAGGCAGCCGCAGCGGAGGCTGCTGGTGCTGCCGCGCGTTCCGACGTGACTGGCGCGCCCCCGGCGGCACCGACAGGCTACGCGCCGCCCGACAGCGTCGAGAACGAGCCCGGCCCGGCGGCCATCAACCGCGCGGCGCCGATACAGCCGCCGGCGGCATTGCCCCCGCCCCCGCCCGGCGCGCTGGCGCCGCCGCCCGACATGACGAACACGCCAGCCGGCCAGCAGCCGCCGTCGACGATGTTCTCGCCGCAGCGGATGCAGGGCGCGCCCGGCCTGACGTCGTCGCGCGACCAGATCGCTGGCATGCTCGACCCGCGGCAGATGACGAACCAGCGGGTGCCGCCGCCCGACCAGCAGATCCCGCCCGGCGCGTCACCCGCGGATGGCGGCTACAACATGATCGACGCGCAGGCGGGCTTCAAGCGGCCGACGCCGGGCTACATTCAGGACGCCATTACCCGGAACGTCGCCGACCCCGATCGGCAGGCCTATCTGGGCTCGCTGGTCGGCGGCGAGGCGCCGAGAGGCCCCGCAGACGTATCGCCCACCGGCGCTGATGGACCGTTCCAGTTCACCCGCGGCACCGGCCGGCAGTATGGACTGCTCGGCCCCCAAGGCGACCAACGCCGGGATCTGGATGCCTCGGTGCAGGCCGCCGACCGGCTCACCAACGACAACGCGGCGGCGTTCCAGAAAATCAACGGCCGGCCGCCCTCGCCGGCCGAGATGGCCGTGCTGCACCAGCAGGGCGGCGTCACTGGCTCGCGCATGATCGCCGGCACCGGCAATGCCCCCGCCGGCAATCTGGCGGTTAACAACATCCCGCCGGGCGCGTCGCCTGATCAGGCCGTCGCCAAGATCAAGAGCTACTACGGCATGCCCGATCAGGCCACGGGCACCCAGCGCAACGCCATCACGCAGCAACTGGTGGCCGGCCAGCAGCAGGGCGGCCCTGACCAGCGCCTCGCCTTTAACGGCCCCACGCCGCCTGCGCCGCCCACCGCGGCCCCGCCGCCGCCGCAGCAGCCGATCACGGCCGCCCCGCCCCAGCAGCCGATTACATCGGCACCGCAGGCTACGCCGCCGCCCGGCTACGTCCGCGACATCCCGCCGGAGCCGGTGCCGCCGCCGACCATGACGCCGCTGATGCAGCGCATTCAGCAGAAGATCGACAGCACGCCGGCGTCGCAGCGGGACAGCGTCAAGGAGGCGCTGGCGCCCACCCTCGCCAACGAGCAGGCCAAGCTGGCGCAGGAGCAGGCGATCTACAAGGACAAGGTGACCCAGCGCCACGAGGCCATCAAGCAGATGGAAGACCAGAAGGCTACCGCGGCCGGTCGCGTGGTTGAGGTCGCCAAGGAAACTGAGGCCGTCACCAAGGCCCGCGACGAGAACAGGCTGCGCGCCCAGTTCGCCAACCTGCCGCCGGAGGAAGTGTTCAAGAAGGTCAACGAGAGCCACAAGATCGCCAAGTCTGGACAGGACGCCCTCGTGGCGTCGGCGGCGGCGATGAAGGCTTTCAAGGAGGGGGCCATCACCGGCTACGGCGCCGACCAGAAGCTGAACGTCGCGAAGCTGTTCACGGCCCTGAACCTGACCGACAAGGGCAACCTGATCGCCAACACCGAGACGTTCAAGAGCGCGATGCAGCCCGTCGTGGCGGCGATCCTGCACCAGACGTCGGGCACGTCGCAGCTCTCCGAGGGCGAGCTGGCGTTCGCCAAGCAGGCCGCGGCCGGCAACATCACGCTCGACGCCAAGACGATCCCGCGGCTGATGGAGATCATCGACAAGCGGTCGCGCGAGGTGATCAAGGACCACCAGACGCTGACCGGCGCCATGTTTGGTGACGACCCCAAGGCCAAGGCGGTCTACGGTGTCGACATGCCGACGCAGGCCGAGGCGCCGCGCGAGTTCAGGAGCGAGGCCGAGGTGGCGGCTGCGGGGCTGAAGCCCGGCACTAAAATCCGCGTCAACGGCAGAAATGCCACGGTGCAGTGATGGGTATTGTCTACGACGACGAACAGCCGGCTACGCCTACCGCACCGGCAGCGCCCGTCATCAAGTATGACGAGGAGCCGTCGCCGTCGGCTGCCTTATTCGAGCGCGGCGCGCCGCCGCTGGCGGGCCTGTCGGGGCTGATTGCGCCGGGGGCACCGACACCGCCGGATAAGTACGAGCAGGCAGCGATCGCCGAGCGCGACCGGCTGCTGAAGGCCGGCGTGCCGCTGCCGGAGGGCTACACCAGCCGGCTGGCGTCAGGGCCGCTGCTGGGATGGGGCGACGAGATCATGGCCGGCGCGACAACGCCGCTGGAGATGATCAAGCACGGCACGATCGACCCGCGCGAGGGCTACAAATACGGCCGGGCGCGCGAGCGGCTGTCGAGCGATGCCGCGCGCGAAAACACCGGCTACACCGGCGACGCCCTGAACGTCGTCGGCGGTCTGGCGACCCTTCCCGGAAACATCTTCGGCCGGCAGGCCGCGGCGGCACTCGGCGGCGGCGGCACCGGCGTGTTGCCCGCGATCGCCCGCATGGCCGGCTACGGCGCCGAGGCGGGCACGCTGGGCGCCGTGCAGGGCGCCGGGTCCGCGCGCACGGTCGAGGATACCCCGCACGACGCCCTGACCGGGGGCGCGGCAGCCGCGGCGCTGGGCGCACCCTTCGGCGCCTTCGCCAACGTCGCCCGGCGCTCGACGGCGGCGGTGCCGACCGAGGCCGAACTGAACAGGCTCGGCGCGCGCGACTACAAGGCGCGTGATAGGCTCCCGGTGTCGTTCGATCTCGAGCAGGTCGGGCAGCGGCTGGCCGACGTCGGAAACGCCACCAGAGGGAAATATGGCAGAGACACCCCGTTTACCGTTGCGGCCCTTCGCGACCGCGCAGAGGAAGCCGCCGCCGACGTCGCTCGCGCCCGCGCCCTCAATCCCAACCCGCCCAATCAGGTCGCCGCCGGCCCCGGCGGCGCTCCCAACCAGTGGCAGGCCGTCGCCACCCCCCGCGACATCGCCAGCCTGCGGCGAGAGATTTACGACGAGGGCGCTCGCGGAACACCAACGGACGAGCGCGCGGGGGCCATCGCTTCCAAACTCATCGACCGTATCGCCACTCGGCCGGATCCTGCGATGCTTGCAAGCGGCGTTAACCCGCGTGATGCGGCGACGGCCGCCATGCTCAACCAGCGGGGCCGGGGAAATTTTGCCGCCGGCTACCGCAGCCAAGCCGTCACCGAGGCCGTCGACAAGTCCCTCGAGCAGGCCGCCGGCCAGCATTCCGGCCTCAACTTTGAAAATATCATCCGACAAAATCTCCGTCAGGCCAAAGCCAAGGACGCCTTCGGCGGATTTAACGCCGCCGAGGAGGCCGGGGCCGATCGCCTGATCGCCGGCACTGCCAAGGCCAACCAGCTCCGCGAGCTCGGCAACATGCTGGGCGGCGGCGGTGGCCTCGGCCGCATGGCGGCGATGGGCGGCGGCGGCGCCGGAGGCGGCGCGCTGGCGTCCTACTACTACGGCGGAGACCCGTGGATGGGTGCCGCCGGCGGCCTCGCACTGGGCCTGACCGGGCGCGGCATCCGCACCTACGCCAACAGGAAGGCGCTGGCGGATACACAGGCTTTTGCCTCGGTGCTGCGGCAGCGGTCGCCGGAGTATCAGGCCCGGCTGGCAGTGGCCCCGACCGAGATCGGGCCGGGCCTGCCGGGGCCGATCTCGCGCGGCGCGAGGAACGTGTTGATGACCGGCAACGAGGGCAGCATTCGTGACGCCATTGCTCGCTCGCTACTGTCTCTAACCGGCGAGCGCGACGACAAGGAGAAGCAGTAATGCCGCGCGATGGTTCACAAGTTTACTCGCAGCCGGAGCCGAACGTGGCTCCAAGCACCACGATCGAGAGTGCTGTCTACAACCACTTCACCAACGACGTCGCGGCCGACCTGAACTACCCGCGGCCGATCATCGCCGGTGGCACCGGCGAGACCAACGCCCGCGACGCGATGATAGCCCTCGGCGGCGAGATCTCGGTGCAGGTCGTCACCAACTACGACGCCGACCCGATCGTGCCGGGGTCGTTCTACTCGGCGGTCGGCGCCACCAGCGCGCCCAATTCGACCTACAAGTTTTCCGGCATCTGCCACATCAACGTCGACAACAACAACGTCACGCTGGAGGCGCGCGAGTACATCGACGCCATCACGCTTGGCAAGAAATACGTTCGCCAGAAGGTCGCCGGGACGTGGCAGGCGTGGGTCGTCAATGACGGCATGATCCCGGCCGCGGGCGGCACGCCGATCACCGGCCCCGTCACCATCACCAACGCCACGCCATCGACAACGCCGACGACGGGCGCGCTGGTCGTCACCGGCGGCGCCGGTATCAGCGGCGCATTGAATGTTGGTGGCGCCATCGGCGTTGGCGGTGCCGCGGCTATCGGCAGTACGCTAGTTGTCGGTGGCAACGCGATCGTCGGCGGCGGTGGCGCAGGCGCTACCATCCAGTTTGGAAACCTGTCCAGCAAATACCTGAATTACGACGGCACCAATTTTAACTTCGGCGGCGGCGGTGTAGTCGCCCCCACCATCTCCACTGGCGGCATAACCAACACCGGAAACCAGTCCGTCGCCGGCAACGAGACCGTCTCCGGCACACTCACTGTCACAGGCACCATCACCGGCACCGGCAGCATTTCCGGCAATTCCATAACGACGAACAACCTTACCACGAACGGAACGGATATCTTTTATCAAACCGGAGGAGCCATCGACGGTGCCAGCGGCGGGCCATTCATGATCCAGTCCACGGGTCAGGCCATGATCACCATGCACAACGCCGGTTCGTTCGCTGGCAACCTCGGGTTCATCGGGGCTGATCTCTACATGGGCGGCTGGTCCTTCGGGACTGGCGTAAAGCACCGGATATTATCCACCAAGGACGGCGCGATCTACGCCGGCATCCCGCCATCGGGTAACCCCGGCACCACCAATGTCGCCCAGAACCAGATGTGCATCATCCTCGACGGCGGGGGCACGACAATCAACGGGGCGGCGCACGCGGTCGGCACATGCATCACGTTCTACGCCAACGGTGGCTCCTTCGCGATCAACAACAGCGAGACGATGTTCTGGCGGGCGCCGACCGGGGCTACGACAGGCAATAGGACCATCGCGGACCGCGGCGTTGCTACAGCGTTGAAGATTGCCGGCGGGCACTGGGTTATCTCAGGCAGCGGACTAACCTGACATGGCCGGCGGATCTTTCGCAGCGATGCTGATGGTGGCTGGTATTGACCCGCGCCCGGTGACGTTCAGTTACCAGATCTACGCGGGCGGCGGCGGTGCCGGCGGCCTCATTAACTTCTCCTTCAACGGCAGTGGTGGCAGCGGGTCTGGCGGTAACGGTGGCTTTGGCGGCCCCGGAGCCGCCGGAGCGACGCAGGGCGGTGGCGGCGGCGGCGGCGGGGGTGGTCAGCCCGGAGGCAACGGGGCGGGCGGCCTGACGTTCATCTGGTACACCGCCACCCGGCAGCGCGCGACCGGCGGCAGCGTCTCCAACAGCGGAACGACGTGGATACACACCTTCCCGAGCGTGGGCACCTACACCTTCACGTTTGATGTGTAGCCATGGCTGGCATCAGGAACTGGGTTGAACAAAATCAGGCGCTGGCAATCGCCCTGATCGTGCAGGCGCTGATCGCCGGGGCCTACATCCTCAACATGGAGGCGCGGCTGTCGACACTGGAGACCCGCGGGTCTCCGCATCTGGAGCGGATCGAAAACCGGTTGACTGCTCTGGAGGGCGAGACGGAGACCAACAAGCAGCGTATCGATCGAGTGGTTGAGATCATGACCCGCGAATTGAAAAAGTAGGGAGACAGCCATGCTGACCTCTGTGATCACCTTTCTGATCTACCTCTGCATCATCGCCATCGTCATCTACATCGTGATCTACGTCCTCGGCGTGATCGGGGTGCCGATCCCGCCGAGGGTTCTCCAGCTGGTATGGGTGATCGTGGCCTTGGTCGCCCTCCTGTTCCTCGTCCAGATGGTGGTGGGGGGCGGCGGGCTCCGGCTGGGCAATGTGAAAATGGGCAGTGTCGCCGCGGCTAGCGGCAGCGCCACGAGCGCCCTCTGACCACCTTGCGCTTGCCGTGGCGGCGGCAGATGTCCGGCCGCTCCGGCTCCACCGCCGCGACCTTGGCCGGCGGCGGCGCCGCCGGGGTCACCTTGGGCGCGCCGTCGATTGGAATGGTGCGGATCACTACCGGCTCGCTGGTGAGGTCGATCGAGCCCCAGCCCACCATAGAGTTGCCATTCAGCTCATAGGCCCGCTTCAGGGCGGCGGTCTTCTCGGCCTGCGTCGGCTCCTGCGCGAGGGCAGGAGCCGCCAGCGCCACGAGGGCGATCGTTATCCAGATCTTCATTCAGGTCTCCTTTGAGTGGTTTTCGGCGTCGGCCAGCGTCGAGATGTCGGCGGCGTTCATGAAGCAGAGCACGAAGGGGTGTTTGCGGCCGTAGGCAACAACCTTGCGGGCGTTCTTCAGGGTCGGGGTGGCGCGGTACTCGTTGAGCAGCTTGATCATTTCCGTCTCCGTCAGTTGAGGCTCTACCATACTGCCACCCAGACAACCCTGTCAACTATATTTATTGGGACATCGACGAAGATATCGCGGCGTAGATCAGGACCGCCCCGGCGACCATGATGACGGAGGCGACGATGGCAATGAGATCAATGTCGGTCATGGTTTCACTCCGTTGATGGCCTCGGCGAGGCGGTTGACGTAGTCGGCGCTGGCGCCCTTGAAGAAAACCGCGAGGCGCAGCTTGCCGTGCGCGCCATCGATCGACAGCATCAGCGGCGTGCTGAAGTAGGTGTCGGCGTGGGCCGCGACGGCGCTGACGTCGTGCAGGGAGATGTAGGCATTGGGTACCATGTGATGCTCCAGTTGTTGATGACCCGCTTATAGACCCGACGACAGGCTTGCCACAAGGGCGATGCTGCTATAGCGTTACCAAATTGTTTATAACCGGGAAGGCATCATGACAGACAAGCAACCACTCAACGGCGTGAACCAGTACACGTTCGTCAGCATCGCCAAGGAACTGGGCGCGTCCCTGATCCGGGGCGCGGAGGACAACGTCAAGGAGGCGACGGAACTGCTCGAGCGCGTCAAGGGTTTGGTCGAGGAGATCCAGAAGCACGTCGACGAACACGCCAAGCTGCTCGACGACGCCACTGCGCGCACCAAGGCGTACGGCGAGAGCGTGCTGGCGGCGCACAAGGAATACATCAACGGAGGCTCCCATGAAAACCCTGCAGCGTAGTCAGCGCAAGATCACGCTGGAGCAGATCCAACAGCTCGACGAGGACATGGCCGGGCTGTGCGCCAACTGCGGCCACGAGCAGTTTGGCTGCGAGCCCGACGCCGAGGCCTACAAGTGCGAGGCGTGCTACGAGCGAGCGGTCTACGGCCCGCACTGGTGGCTGATGACGGGGAAGGTGAAATGATCAAGCACGTCTGGACCCCTGCCATGATGGCCACCCTCCGCGCTCTCCACCGTAAAGGCGGATCTTTCGAGGAGATGGCGACCGAGATGTCTGCTATCTTCAAGCTGGAGATCTCCTGCAACGCCCTGATCGGCAAGGCGCGCCGGATGGAGCTGCCGATGAGAAGCACTGCCGGCCCCCGCAAACCCCCACCGACGCCATCCAAGCCGGCCCCGCGGCCGGTTCCGGTGGCGGCACCGATCCCTCCTCCCCCGGAGCCGGTCGCTGCCGAGCCGGGGCTGTCGATCTACCAGCTGGAGAACGACACCTGCCGCTGGCCTCTGGGCACGGTGTCCGATCGGCCGCCGTACCGCTACTGCGGGGAGACGACCCCGTTCGAGGAGGTGTACTGCACCAAGCACCGCGCGATCGGCTACAACCGGCAGAGGTATCCATGAACTACACGCTGGCCGAGGCCCTTGAGCGTATTCTGCGGCTTGAGGGCGCGTTGGTGCGGGCTGACGCCCGCATCGGCGTGCTTGAACTGGCGCTGCGGGCCGCCGCCCGCCGGTTCAGTTTCATGGCCAGCGTCGGCTGGATCAACGGCGTTGACCCGGCAGTCGCCCACAACGAATGCGTTGCCGCCCTGCAACCGGAGGGGGATAAATGAGCATAGCCAAGACAACGCGGCCACACCTACTCACACGCGAAGCAGCCGCCGCCCGCATCGAGGCGCTGGAGTTCGAAGTAGAACACGAACGCTACAACGTCGAGAAGACGGCACAGGAAGCCGCCAAGCGTATCAAGGCGCTGGAGGCGGCGCTGAAAGAAGCTGGAGAGATGTGGATACGCAAGGATAACCGCATCGCGGCGGTGGAGATGGCGCTGCGGTTCTATGCAAATTACGAACGTTATGATGGTGGGCGGGTCGCCCGCGCCGCCCTCGACCAGAGTTCACCGCCCAAGGCCAGCACATGACCTTGAGCGGTGCATTCCGCACCATCCTCTGATCAGGAGAATTATCTATGAAGCGACTTTTATTGGCTGCAACCGCCTTACTTGCCTTAGCCGTTACTCCCGCAGGTGCCACGACCATCAACGCCAACCAAATCGGCCAGAGTGGAACGGTGTCATTTGACGGCCGTATTGACGACGTTACCGACCCGGTCGCTGCCGGGCTCGGAACCAACGTGACCCTCACCTTGACAGGCCACAACACGCAGCAAAATACGTGGACGTTCGGTTACTCCGTAACCAACACGTCGACGCTCCCGGCCTATCAGACGTGGGGTTTCGGCTTCAACACCTCCCCGCTGATCCAGAACGCGTCCATGACGGGCTCGGTCTTCAACCAAGCCCAAGTCGGCGGCATCGTAGACGGCGGGATCAACACCTCGTCGTTCTGCGGCAACGCCGGTTTGAACTGCCTGTTCGGTGCCGGTGACGGCCTCGCGCAGGGTGCCACCACCACGGGCACCCTCACACTTGATCTGGTCGGCCAAGGCGACTCGTTCAACCTGACCGGGATGTTTGTCCTGTACGAACAGCCGTTCCCGTTCGCGCTGCACGACGCCGTTGGCCTTCAGACCGGCCAGCTCAACCTGCAGGCCGCCGTGCCTGAGGCCAGCACGTGGTTCATGATGATCGTCGGGTTCTTAGGCCTCGGCCTGCTGGGCGCCCGTCAGAAGCTGGGTGGCGTTCGCCTCGCTTAGCCAATGGGCTCGCGATGACGATGTGGATGATGTTCATCGCGAGCCTCGCTGCCGCCGCCGGCCTCGGCTACATCTTGGCCTACCTGCTCGACCAAATGAGCGACAACTGATCGGGGATCGTTATTCCCCCCGACACCTGCGGGGAGGGCGAAAATGCCTCCCCGACTTTTTACTTCAGGCAGTCTTTTGCCAGCGGCGCAGGTAGGCCTCGAAAGCCTCCTGCGCCGTCATTTTGTGGTGAACCCGGTCCAGCTTCAGGTCGTCGACGGTCTGGTCGGCGACGCAGACGCGGACGATCACCTGACGCTTCTGGCCGGATCTGTTGAGCCTCGCGATGGTCTGCTCCCAGTACTCAGGCGACCACGTCGGCGCAATCCACGCCATGTCGGCGCCGCCGTGCTGCAGGTTGAGGCCGTGCCCCCCGGAGGCCGGGTGCAGGGCCATGAACGGATACTCGCCCTTGTTCCAGCGTTCGATATCCAGCGCCGCCGCATCGTCGGCCTTGCCAGCTCCGATGTAGGGTAGATCGTCGCCGAGGGCGTCGCGCAGCAGTCTCAGATCCGAGTTGAAGTCATAGATCAGCAGCGTCGGGCCGGTGGCGTTCTCAATCACATCCTCCAGCCACTCTCGCTTCGCGGAGTGGCAGGGGATCGGTCGCTTGCCGCTGTCGTACAGGAAGCCATTGGCGATCTGCGCCAGCTTGCCGGTGGCCACCCCAGTCGAGGCGGCGACGATCGACAACCCGCCGGCGTCGGCGACCAGCTTGCGGTTCATGGCGTTGTACTGGTGACGGGCGCCGGCCGGCAGCTGGACGCGATCGATAACGATCGTCGGCTCCGGCTGCACCAGCTCGCCGTCCTTCACGGTGGCGACAAGAGGCGCGATCTCGGCGTTGAGTTTGTCCTCCGCGCCGGGGAGCGGGGTCCAGTCGTAGCCCTGAAAATCGGTCTGCCGGAAATGCTCCTGCCGCCAGCGGTAGAACGACTTGCCCCACAACTTACCCCGCGTCACCACGCGGGACGGCATGAACAGATCCTGCGCCGACGACGGCCGCAGCGTGCCGGAGAGGCCCCAGACCATCTTCCAGCGGTGGGCGTGCTTGGCGAGATCCTTGGCGCGGACGCCGCCGGGGTTGCGTAGGCGGGAGGCCTCGTCGATCACGAGCAGGTCGAACAGCGGGCTGTCGCCGGGGTACTTGGCCAGCTCCTTGACCAGCCACGGGATGAGGTCGATGCCGACGATCGTGATCTGGCGAATGCTCACCGGCAGGCGGCGCAACTGTATATCTCGTTCGCCGGGCGGGCCGTCGAGGATGGCGTAGCGCAGGCCCGTGGTGTGTGCCCAGCTGTCGATCTCGTCGGGCCAGACAACCCTCGCGACGCGTTTGGGAGCGATCACCAGCGCGTGGCGGATCACCCTGTCCTCCAGCAGCTCGGTGATGGCGGTCAGGGCGGTAACTGTCTTGCCGCCGCCGGGCCGCAGGACGACCATAGCCTCGTCGTTCTCGTACAGCGCCGTGGCGATGCGGTCCTGATAGGGGCGCAGCTCGTTCTTATGTCTCATGACGGGCTCAATACTTCGTCTGCGTCGATGTTGGACTGCAGGCCGATCAGGCCCGCCAGCGCGTTGACGCCGTCCTCGGTGTAGCGGATGTAATGCTTGTCGCCGTGCTGCATGGTCTCGACCAGCCCCAGCTTCTCACACAGTTCGATGCACTCATCGTAGGACAGGGTCGGCACTACCGCGATCGGGGAGATTTTCATAGCCCGTGTCCCTCCTCGGACTTGGTGTAGCTGTAGCCAATAGTCTCTTCAGACATCAGCGGCAGGCCCTCCGACCAGTCGAAGCCCTGCTGCATGAACCAGCGCAGGGTGCAGGCATCATACTCTGCCGCCTCGACCGTCGTCTCCAGCAGGATCTCGTCGTGGGTGTGGAGGCGCACCGAGCTCATGCCCTGCAGCCGCACCAGCGTCCCGCGCAGGAAGTCAGCCGCAGTGGCTTGGGTGAAGTTCTCCACGAACATGCCCGGCCACAGCTTCACCCGGCCATAGCCGCGCGCGAAGGTCATCTCGCGCGACTTGACGCCGGTCGGCTTGTCGTCCTCGCCCAGCACGTCGACGTCCTCCCAGCGCATCGTGCGGTAGGTCAGCACTCTGCCAGACGGCAGACGCGCCAGCAGGGAGCCGCCGAAATAGCACGGGTCGTACTTCAGCCAGACCCGGCCGACCTTGACGGCCCGGTCGGGGTCGGAGGTGTATTCCGGCGACATCGCCAGCCGCATGCCTTCCCAGATCTGGCGGGAGTAGTCCTGCGCCCACGGGTTAGCCTCGCGCCAGCGGTCGACGATGACCTTGGCCTCGGTGTCGCTGAAGTGGAGGCCGTAGCCGGCCGCCATCGCCTGCAGGGCGCCGACGCCGCCGCAGAAGCCGAGGGCGAGCTCGGCGACTTTGCCACGCTGCCGGATTGGCTTCGTTACATCCGCGATCGCCAGACCCGACAGCGTGGCCGCGGTGCGAGTGTAGATGTCGGGCACCGACGGATCAGCGTCGACGTCGCGGAAGATCTGCACGCGCGCCTTGGCGCCGCTCATGTGGTCGCACAGCCAAGGCAACACGCGGGCCTCGATCTGGCTCCAGTCCGACCAGACAAAAACCTTGCCGGGCGAGGCTATGAAGGTCGGCCGGATCAGCAGCGACAGCTTGCGGGCGACTGGGGTGCTGTCGCCGAACGCGGCCAGATAGTCGTAGCTGCAGCCGCTGTAAATATGCTCGATCGCGTCGGCCTCACCCTTGATGGTGTCGCGCGCCAGATTGTGGATCTGGACGCCCTTCGACGAGGCGCGGCCGGTCTGCGGTGCGCCATTGAAGACGTACTGGCCGTAGAGGACGCCGTCGACCTGCTGCTGCAACATGCGGGCAAACTTGGCCGGGGTTTTGGACCCCCCGTACTGGCGGATCTGCAGCACGCGGATCATCTCTGACCATTCAGGCAGCGCCAGTATATCGTGAAAATCGGTCATGTAGGCCAGCAGGCGCTCGATCCGCTTGCGGGTCAGCTGGTACTTGGCGGGCTTGGTGACGACGCCCTCCTCGTCGACCTCCTCCTCGCGCTTGGTCAGGATGGCCTGCCCCTCGGTCGGCAGGTGCTGCATCAGCCACGCCACCAGTTTGGCGACCTGATCCACCGAGGTCACCGCGCCGTGGGTCAGGTCGGTCAGCTCGGCGCGCGATCGGACTTTGTCCTCCTCAGCCAGCTTGGCCGCTGATGTCGCGAACGCCAGATCGATGCCGACGCCGCGCTCGTTGACGGCTTCCATGCTCCAGTATTCTTTCCATTCCGCCAGAGAGAGCTGTCTGGTGGCCTTGAAGACGCTCCGCATGGCGGCGATGTCGCCCATGGCGTAGCCGAGGAAGGCAATCCACTCGTCGGGGTGGCTCGTCGGGGTGCCCTGAACGCCCTTCAGGCCGCCGGGGGTGCAGAACAGCTTGATCAGATCCTTGCCCTCGCCGATCTTGAGGTCGTGGCCGACCGTGGCCGAGGCCTGCGCCAGATCCGGCGGCAGGCCGGATGCGACCGCCTGCGCCATGACGTCGATGATGTGTTCGGGCTTCATCAGCGGGAAGCCCTCGGTGGCGAAGTTCCAGACCGCCTTGTCGAAACCCGCGTTCCACGCCGCCCAGACTGCGGTCCCGGTGGCCACACGATCGTGAAATTCCTGCATATCTTCAGGCATCATGTGCCAGTCCAGCGGGCCGTCAAACTCTGCCACGGTGACCGCACGAACGGGACCGTCGCCGATCGCGTAGCTGCAGATGATGGCGTCGGCCTCGGTGGCGTAGCGGTAGGTGCCCGCCTTGATGTCGGTGGCGCTCTTGGTCTCGAAATCGATAAACCCGATGTTCTCGATCGCGAAGGTCGGCCCGGCGGCCCGGTCGAGGTCGGTCATGATTGTGGCCCTAAATGAAATAAGTGAAATAAGTGAAACAGGCGGCCCCGTGGGGCCGCCTGTAGAGGCCGTCAGCGCGCTGCCGGGCGGCGGCGCTGTCCAACGCGGGGCGCGGGCGCGGGCTCACCAGCGGGCTCCGCTGCAGCTTCCGGGGCCGGTTCCGGCTTGATCGGGGCGATCGCCCGCGGCTTGGCGGTCTGCAGCTGCCCCTCGGCGTCGGCCCAGCCCACGATCTTGAAGATCGGCTCGAAGATCTTGCCGTACTTCTTGTGGGGGTAGTTGCTGGTCTCCAGCTCGAGCACCGGCCAGTAGAACTGCTGGTCGATGACGTAGCGGGAGCGGATGTCCGACAGCAGCTGGTCGAACGCCTTGCGGAACCCGAGGCTGTTGTTTTTGTAGATCGCCTCCAGCCCCTTGTCGTCGCCCTTGACGCAGGCGAGCGTCATTCCCCACTGCCCCTCAAAGGAGTAGCCCTCGATCGGCATCGGCCGCGTCGGCAGCGGCAGCTGGACGCTGCACATGACCTGCCCCAGCAGCTCGCCGTCGCCCCAGCAGACCCAGCCGTGCTCGAGGCCGGCGAGGTTGACGGCCCAGTGCGAGCCCGGCTGCACTTCGACGTTCTGCGGGCCGTAGATGTACTCCCCGGCGCGGGAGAGCCGCATGAACGGCTTGCCGCCGCCGCCGGTCGAGAGCGTCGAGCGGGTCTGCTCGATGCCCTTCATCAGGCTGGCGCCGAAATCGGCGGGCAGGTGCTCGGTCTTCTTGACGATATCTGACATCTTCATCTTCTCTCTCATGATGTGGCCGAGGCCACGGGTTTATCCCTGTTGGGATTTCAGGTGCGCTAGTGCGGCGCGGAACTGGTCGATCGCCAGCGCCCGGTTGACCGGCGGCGCCGGGTCGTCGGATCGGGTGACGGTGGTCTCGTTGGTCGCGGGCGCGACACGCAGCTCGTCGGGGATCTTGACGCCGAGGCGTTTGGCGACAGCGTCGGCCCTCTGAAACGTCGTCAGCTTACTGTCCCAGATGTCTTCCTCGTCAAAGCCGAGTTGCTTCAGCGCGGGCACCACGGTGGAGGCATCGACCCACTGCCGCAGCTTGGCCTTCGCCTTCAGCTTCCAGCCGGGGACGTAGCCGCCGTCCTCCAGATAGGCGTGCAGCTGCTCGTCGACTTCCTTCTTGAAGATCGCGGCGAGGTCAGCGAGCTCCTTGGCCTTGGCGATGTAGTCGCTGTAGGCCGAGGGCTCGTTGACGACCACTTCGGTACGGGGCTGGACGACGCCCATCGCCGCCAGATCCAGCATCGGGCCGGTCCAGAGCGGGCAGCTCACCTTGCAGGGCGCGAAGCGACAGTGCTCGCCACGGGCGCGCGGCGGGTCGCGATCGAGGGCGGTCACGACCGCGTGGTGGAGGTCTTCTGTGAAGTACTTCACATCGACCTTGCTGATGACGGTGTGGGTCAGGGGCTTGGTTGAGCGCGGCTGGATGATCGCGATCACCAGCTCCTTCTTGCCTTTGTAGATCTTCTTGCAGGAGTGCATCGCGGCGGTGGTGTAGAACATCATCTGCGGGTTCAGCCGCTCGGAGAGGCTGTCGCCCTCAAAGTAGACCGCCTCGACGGCGACACCGCTGCCAAATTTCCAGTCGATGTGCAGGATGTGGGTCGGTGACGCCACGATCAGGTCGCAGGTGCCGAACGCGCCCGGCAGGCCGGGAAACTGGACGTGCTGCTCGATGCCGACGACGCGAAAATCGCCGCCGTAGATCGCCTCCAGCGCCTCCAGCTGCTCGATCGCCGGGAATATCATGGTGTCCAAGTGGTCCTGCGTCAGCTTGCGGTCGTTGAAGGTGTAACCGAGCATGTGCTGGGCGTGGCCCCTCACGTCGAGGTCGGGGATCGTCTGACGCGCGCGCATCAGGACGTCCATGACGCCATGCATGGCGGTGCCTTCGAGCGCGTATTCGCTGGAGACGTCGGCCGATGGCGGCAGTGCGAGCTGGGCTTGGTATGACCCCGGGCATTCGAGCAGGCGACCGGCGGTCGAGCCGCCGACGATCGATGAGTGGCGCGTCATGTTCTTCTTTCATGCTACTTGTTCAATGGACGCAGCATGCGCAGGGGAATTCATGACTGTCAAGGGTGTCAGGGAAAACGTCGTCGAGGAGGAGCTGGTGCGCCGGGTCCGCGCAATCGGCGGCATCGCCGAGAAAACCACGGTGATCGGCCGTCGCGGGTTCTTCGATCGCGTCGTGGTGCTGCCGGGGGGCAGGGTGATCTTCTGTGAGTGCAAGCGGCCGAAGGGCGGCCGGCTGTCGCCGCACCAGATGCAGCGCATCCGGCAGTTTGAGATGCTAGGGGCGGTGGTTGCGATAGTCAGCAATTCGGAAGATATTGCCCGACTGCTTTCAGACCACTGAAAAGCGAAAAGCCACGACGCGGGGGGCGCATCGTGGCTTCTCTAGGTCCATCAATCCATCCCGGAGGATAAACCCGCATGACTACGTCTAATGCATCCAATCAGTTCCCGCAATCCTTTGACGACCACAAGATCCCGGTCACGTTCTTCCCGAGCCACACTGCCAAGACCAAGACCAGCGAAAGCCTGACGCTGCCGGAGCTGGGCGACAAGATCCTGCAGATGACCAAGCCCGGCAAGAAGCGCCTGCCGTGGCTCAAGCTGGCGGTGTTTGGCGACGCGCGTACCGAGGCGGGCGCGTTGCGCCACGACGGCAACGTGCTGTCGATCACGGGGGTCGAGGTCGACTACGACACCTGCCGTATCACTTTCGACGAGGCGGTCGAGCGGCTGTGGGCGGCGGGCGTGCGGGCGATAGTCTACACCTCCCCGAGCTACCAGAAGGGCGTCGCGGAGAAGTGGCGAGTGCTGTGCCCGACGTCGAAGTCGCTGCCGCCGGAGCGCCGGTACGAACTGGTGGCGGCGCTGCATGGCCTGCTCGGTGAGGGTATCGACCCGGTGTCGTTCACCCTGTCGCAGTCGTACTACTACGGCAGCGTCAACAGCAATCCAGACCACCGGGTCGAGGCGCTGGACGGCGACTTCATCGACCTGCGGCTGGATCTGTTGTCGGCGGCCGTAGGGCGGCCGGAGGCTGTCAAGCGCGAAACACTGCCAACAAATCGGAATTTACTGCAAACAAATGCCAGCCCGTCCTACTCGGACGAGGAGATCAACCGGCTGCTCGACCGGACGCAGTATCGGAACAGCGACGGCTCGGGTAATTGGCACCCCAACATGCTGGCCGTGACTGGCGCGCTGGTCGGGCGCGGGCTCGGCAATGACGCGATCGCCGGGTGGGTCGGCCCCTACTGCGACGGCGGCCGTGACGATGAGGAGATGCTGGCGATGGTCGCCAGCGCGCGGGAGAAGTGGGGCATCCCCGACCCTGACATCCCCGCCGGCGCCAAGCTGGGGCCTGACGTGCTGGCGGCGATCGCGGCCGACGCGCCGCGGCTGGTCGAGCCGCAGTGGCGGGAGCGGTACGTCAACTGGAACCCGAAGCCTTCCTTTCACAACACCCGGCTCGCGATCGAGGCACTAGGGGTCGAATGCTCCGAGGACGTGTTTCACAATGAGCTGTACATCGGGCGTAGCTCGGCGATCGCTCCGAGCAATGCCAACTGGCCGTTCGCGGGGCTGGTTACCGACGCCGGGCTCGGGGCCCTTAGAACCCTGATCTCGACAACATGGGGGCTGGACTTTGGCGAGCGTAACGTGCGGGACGCGGTCAATGCCATGTGCCACGAAAACCAGTTCAACCCGGTGGTTGAGATGCTGGCCGAGGCCGAGGCGTCGTGGGACAGGGTCGCCCGGCTCGACCGCATGGCGGTTGATCACTTCAACACCGATGATACCGAGTTCAATCGGATCTGCGTCAGAAAGACCATGATTGCGGCGGTGGCGAGGGCGCGGCAGCCGGGCGTCAAGTTTGATACCATCCTCATCATGGAAAGCCCGGAGGGGCTGAACAAGTCCTCGGCGTGGGCGGTGCTGGCCGGGGAGGGAAACTTTTCCGACGAGAGCATACTCGGCAAGGCCTCGCGCGAGGTGCAGGAGCATCTGGCCGGGGTCTGGATACACGAGAACGCCGAGCTGGCCGGGATCACAAAGGGCGAGATCGAGACGATCAAGGCCTTCGCCTCGCGGCAGGTCGATCGCGCCCGGCCCGCCTACGGGCACTATCTTGTCAAGCAGCCCCGGCACTCGATCGAGGTGGGGACGACGAACGCCTACAAGTACATGCCCTCGGACACTGGAAACCGGCGGTTCTGGCCGATCACGGTGCGGTCAATGATAGACCTGCAGAAGCTCAGGGCAGCCCGCCTGCAGCTTTGGGGCGAGGCGGCGCACTACCAGTCCAAAGGGGAGGCCCTAACGCTCCCGGAGGCGATGTGGGCCGACGCGGGGGTCATCCAAGAGGAGCGGCGCATCATCCACCCGTGGGAGGCGTTGCTGGAGGAGTTGTCGGACAGGGACGATAGCGTTTTTGATAGCGCGTATTTCAACCGGGGGGCGGCCATCGCGCACGTCGTCGGTGACGAGCGGCGGGTGGCCACGGTGGACCTGTACAAGTACATCGGGGTGTCTGCGGGGCAGCAACACATGGGCCACGCCAAAACGCTGGCGTCGATAATGCGGAAATTGGGCTGGACAAACAAGGTTTTCAAAATCGGTGGAAAAGTCTTCAATGGGTATGTACGTACCTCGGTTATGGCCGGTTGGGGGTAAGGGGTGGATTTCAACCTTTCTGTAGTAATTGTACGTAACGTGAACATCTGTTTCTAATAAATCTCTATACACGGAGGATTGATATAACTGATATAACTGCCATTACCGTGATGAAACTAAAGAAGAAATTTGGTTATGGCAAATTTAGGTTCCCATAACAGGCATAACCGGGCCTAGCCCCTCGATTACAGGAGACGGAAATGACGAAAACCGAGATTGAGAAGATGATGGCCGAGAACGCTGCGCGTGGGTACGGCATTGACACCAGCGGCGTCAGGTATCCTGTCGATCGCAAGGGCATGATGACCGAGGCAGAGATGGAGCGCCGCTTGTTGGCGGCGGGGCTTGGCCGGGCGGCATGAAAAAGCCCCCGGCGATCGCTCGCCGGGGGCTCGGTGTAAGGGTAGGGGTTAGGCCTATTCGACCTCGGCGCGGGTTCTGGCGAGGTCGGCGATCGCCGCCAGCTCGGTGTCGCCCAAGCCCCAGATCATGGGGCCCTCGCCGCCGTCGTCCTGCAGGACGGCCGAGAACCGGGCACCGGGTCCGGGCATCAGGTTGACGGTGACGCGGCTGCCGTCGGCGGGGAAGTAGATCGTGCGGGGGTAGGTCATGGTTGGCTCCAGATGGGGTCAGGGATAAGCAGGGGAGCCCGCCGGTGCGTTCCGGCGGTCTGGGTGGGTCAGAGGTCCACGATCTCGACGCGGCACTGGGCGCGGAAGGCGGCCATCTTGGCGGCGTAGTCGTCGTACCAAGCCTTGTGGCTGGTGAAGCCGTGCTTGCGGGCCTGCTGGGCGAAATACTGGAAGTAGGCCACGGTGGCGGCGCGGCGGGCGGGGCGATCCACGAAGCTGGGCGCGCCCTTCAGGTAGGGTGCCCGGCCTTCGGCCGTCTTGCGGGCGGTGATGCGGTTCTGGCTGTGGCCGGTGTAGAGGTCACCCTGCGGGCCAGTGATCATCCAGCCTGCCTTGACGTCGCGCTTGCCCTTGTAGGTGTCGGTGTGGCCGGTGGAGAAGGTGGAAACGATCTTGGTCATGTGCTTGCTCCGTTGTTGATGCACCCCTTAGATCAGCCCCTGACAACCCTGTCAACATGACAACCCAACATTTTCAAAAATACTTGCCGCCTTGACACCCTTGCACAGGGGGCGTTTACTGGCGGGCTTATAAACGCAGGAGAAAACAGTGGCACCAAAGTACAATTGGCAGACCGATCGCCAGATGACGGCGAAGGAATACATCCAGATCCTGCAGGAGCTGGACATGAACATCGCGCAGGCGGCCCGGTATCTGGGCGTCGGCGAGCGCACCAGCCACCGCTACAAGAGGGCCGAGACGCCGATCCCGGAGGCGCATGTGCTGTTGCTGCGCGCCCTGAAGGCGTTCAAGGTCAAGCCCGAGGTGCCTGTCTGGGTCTCCGACCGCCTCGTACGCAAGGCCTAGTACGGTCTCGCAGACTTGACGCCAGCCCTAGAGGGGGCGCATTGTCCGGGTTCCCGGCGCCGTGCGCCCTTTTTACGCGTGTCCTCGCCATGGCCAACATGAAGATCATCAGCATCATGGACGCCGAGATGAAGGCCGCGGCTGCCGCCGTCGATCGAGATATCCACACCACGCTGGCCGTTGTTGAAGATGAAATCGATGCCGTTCGCATCAGCTTCCAACATCAAATTGATGAGCTGAAACAACGAGTAACCCAATTAGAGGAGCGGGGGGTGTCCCCTGTGTTAAGTGACCACAGCAAAAAGTAAAATGCCAATGACGGAGGCAGGATTAAAATCCCTGTGTCGCTCGTTCACAGAAGCGAACGTGCAGAAGCTGGCTGGCTTCGCCACTGCAGACGAAGGCGTTGAGCCTGAGATCCAAATGCGCGCCATCGCTATGCTGTTCGATCGCGGCTGGGGCAAACCTAATCAGCCGACCGAAAGCAAGATCGAGGGCAAGGTCGAGATCGTGCTGCGCGATCTGGCCGCTGAATTAAAGAAGAAAAAGCGATGAACATGCGTGTGAACATTCCACGGCTCGGCTGGTCGCCTCGCGATCACCAGATGCCGCTGTGGAATTATTTGCACAATGGCGGCAAGCGAGCGATCGCGGTCTGGCATCGACGCGCCGGCAAGGATGAGATCGCGCTGCATCACACCGCGGTCTCAGCGTTCAGGAAGGTCGGCAACTACTGGCATTGCCTGCCCGAGTACGCGCAGGCGCGCAAGGCGATCTGGACCGCGGTCAATCCACACACTGGCGCGCGACGCATTGATGAAGCGTTTCCGCACGAGCTGCGCGAGAGCACGAACGACCACGAGATGTTCATTCGCCTGATCAACGGCTCGACGTTTCAGTGCATCGGCAGCGATCAATACTCTCGCACGGTCGGCTCCAGCGCGGCCGGTGTCGTGTTCTCTGAGTACGCGCTGAGTAACCCGAGCGCGTGGGCCTACATGCGGCCGATGCTTGAAGAAAATGATGGCTGGGCCGTCTTCATCACCACGCCGCGCATGCGTAATCATGCGTTTGAAATGTACAACTACGCGGTGACGCGCGACGGCTGGTTCGCCGAGCTGCTGCCAGTCAGCAAGACGGGCGCGTTGAGCGAGGAGCAGCAGGCGGACGCGCTGCTGGAGTATCAGGCGCTGTACGGCGCAGACGTCGGGCGTGCGTCTTACGAGCAGGAATACGAGTGCAGCTTCAACGCGGCCATCCCCGGCAGCTTCTACGCCTCCGAGATGGCGCTGGTGCGCTCCGAGGGACGCGTCATCGCCGAGGTCGAGGCGATAGCCGATCGGCCGGTGCATTGCGCTTGGGATCTGGGCGTCACGGACAGCACGAGCATCTGGGCGTATCAGGCACAGGGCGGGCAGATCGTCATCCTCGACCACATCGTCGGCAACGGCGTCGGCGTCGAGTGGTACCGCGACGAGCTGTTCAAGATCTACGCGGAGCGCGGCTGGATGCGCGGCAACGACTACGTGCCGCACGACGCCAAGGTGAAGGAGTGGGGCAGTGGACGAACCCGCGTCGAGACCATGGCCGGCCTCGGACTGGCACCCTTGCTGGTACCACTGTCTACTGTCGAGGACGGCATCAATGCTGTCAGGCGAATGCTGCCGCTTTGTATATTCCACCCACGGTGTGAAACCGGCCTCGCGGCCCTTGAGCAGTACCGGCGCGAGTGGGACGACGAGAAGAAATGCTTCAAGCCAACCGCGCTGCACGACTGGACCAGCCACCCAGCTGACGCTTTTCGATATCTGGCGATGAGCTACAAGCCGGCGCCGCCGCGCGTCGTCAAGCTGCCGAAGCAGACGGGCTGGGTGATCCCGCCGCCGAGCGAACAACGCCGAGGCATCCGGCTATGAAGCTGAACCGCACGCACAAGCGCACGCTGGAGTTCAGTCGCGGTCCGGCCGATCGAGATCCCCTGTTCGAGCCGATATGGTACGACGGCTTTGAGCTGACGGTGACGCCGCCGACAGCGCCCGTGCAGGCTCCGGGTCCGAAGTGGGATCTGGCGCCGCTGCCGCCGGCGTCGGACATGCAGCAGAACGATCACGTCATGAGATACTGGAACTGGCGGCTCGATCGCTTGGAGGCAAAGCGCAATGGCTGAACGTAAGACAGCACTGACATTCGAGGAGAAGATCACCGCGGCGTTCATGCACTACGTGCGGATGATCGATCAGCAGGACATCGCGATGCTGTACGGCGTCAACGGCGGGCGCGTGAATGAAGCGTGCCTGACCATCAAGGACGCACTGAACCCGCTGGAAAAGATGGCCCGCGCTCAGTACAATCAAAATCAGCAGCAGGCGAACGCCTACAACGCGCAGGCTAACGTGAAGGTGGTAGATGGCTGAGAGTGACAAGCCAGTCGAGGACGACCTCCGCACCGACGACGAGGAATACAATCCTTCAGTCGAGCCGAAGTCTGCCAAGGCGTGGCTAAACCTGTTGCTCGAAAGCGAGGACGCCTTCGAGAGCTGGAACATCCACTGCGACAAGATCGACCGCCAATACGCCAGCCTCGAGCGGCTGTCTGGCATGGTCCGCGACAAAGAATTTCAGATGTTCTGGGCCAACTGCGAGGTCTTGAAGCCGAGCATCTACGCCAAGCCGCCGATCCCCGTCGTCGTGCCCAAGTTCAAGGACAGGAGACCCGTCTATCAGGCCGCGTCCGAGGTGATGGAGCGTTGCTGCGTCGTGGCGTTCGACCTGACGCGCATCAACGACCTGATGCTGCTGGTTCGCGACGACCTGTCCATGAACAGCAGAGGCGTGGCTTGGTGCCGCTACGAGAGCGGAGATTGGTCCCGCTACGAGAACGCCAAGGGCGAGAGCGCCTATGCCCACGAAAAGGTATGCATCGACTTCAAGGGACGACGCGACTTCCTGCACAGTGTATCGCGCAACTGGCGCGAGGTGACGTGGGTAGCCGCGGCCAGCTACCTGACGCGCTCTGAGGCGCGTAAACGCTTTCGCAAGCACTCAGGCGACGCCTATCAGGAGGCCGAGTACCGCGTCGACAAGGAGGCCAAGAACATCGGCGGCGCCGACAATCGCGAACGCGCCAAGTTCTGGGAGATCTGGCACAAGGGCTCGCGCCGCGTGCTGTGGGTCGCCCACGGCTGCGAGGACATCCTCGACGAGGACGACCCGCATCTGGACCTGCAGAATTTCTTCCCCTGCCCGCCGCCGGTCTACGGCACAGTGCAGCGTGGCTCCCTGATCCCGGTGCCCGACGTGCTGCAGTACCGCGACCAGCTCGAGGAGGTCAACCTGCTGACGGGGCGCATACACGCGCTCAGTGACGCGATCGAGGCGAAAGGATTTTATCCTGCTGGTGGAGCTGAACTGGCCGACGCCATTCAAGCCGCCGTGCAAACCAAGACCGCCGGCCGCATGCTGGTCCCGATCAGCAACTGGGCGGCGTTTGGCGGCACCAAGGACGTCATCATCTGGCTCCCGATCGACATGATCGCGACCACGATCACCGCGCTGGTCTCGCTGCGCAAGCAGGTGATCGACGACATCTACCAGATCATGGGCCTCTCCGACATCATGCGCGGAGCGACAGATCCGAACGAAACGCTCGGCGCGCAGCAGCTGAAGACGCAGTACGGCTCGACGCGAATACGCGACAAGCAGCAGGAGATGGCGCGACTTGCGCGTGACTTGGTGGAAATAACCTCCGATATCATCACCGAGAAGTTCGACGGCGTCACCATGATCGAGATGAGCCAGACCCAGCTGCCGACGCAGAAGATGCAGCAGCAGAAGATGCAGCAGATCCAGCAGATGCTGCAGCAGGGCCAGCAGATGATGCAGAGCCCGCAGGCGCAGCAAGACCCGGCGCAGGTCCAGCAGATGCAGCAGCAGATGGCCGCGGGCATGCAGAAGCTGCAGAAGATGCAGGAGGAGCCGACGATAGAGCAGGTGCTGAAGTTCTTGGGCGACAACCGCGCCAAGTCTTTCGTGCTCGACATCGAAACCGACAGCACCATCATGGCGGATGAGAACGCCGAGAAGCAGCGCCGCACCGAGTTCGTCGGCGTGCTCGGCCAACTGCTGCCGCAGCTGTCGACCATGATCCAAGGCGACCCCAAGACCGCGCCGTTCTGCGGTGAGATCCTGAAATTTGCCACGGCGCCGTTCCGCGCCGGCCGCTCGCTGGATGGCGCGATCGACGAGCTGATCGAGCAGATGAAGCTGAAGTCTGACCAGCCGCAGGGCGACGACCCGACCACGGCGTCGAACAAGGTCGCGGTTCAGATCGAGCAGATGAAGCAGAAGACCATCGCCGACAAGAACGCAATGGACGCCAAACTGAAGGCCTCGGAGCTGCTGCAGAAAGACGAACACAAAAAGATGGAGCTGCAGAACGATCGCGATATCGCGCAGGCGCAGCTGCAGTCCAAGCAGCAGGACGGCGACGTCAAGCTGCAGGTCCAGAACCAGAAGCTGATGGAGAACCGCGAGGCGCACCAGTCGCAGATGCTGGAGAACCAGCAGAAAATGGACCTCGACCGCGAGAAGGCGCAGATGGCGATGTCCCTGAAGCAGCAGGACCACAGCAACAAGACCGCCGCGGCGCAGATGGCCGCGCAACAGAAGGCAAATGGCATCGGGGGGCCGATCTGATGGCGATGGGGGATCTGGCGCGCACCGACGACTACGACCCGTTCGCCGCGGAGCAGTTTGCCAATCCGGCGGTAGCCGGCATGTTGGGCAGCCTCGCGACGCTGCCGCGTCGCGCGATCGAGAACTCGCAGTTCGCGGTCGACACCGGCAACTATGACCCGGCCGTACCGGTCGAGGCGGCGCTGACGATGATGGGCGGCGGTGTCGGCGGCACGGGTGCCAAGGCCGGTGAGACTGCGCTCACGGCCGGCTACGACCCCAAACTGTGGCATGGCGTGTCGACCATCAAGCTGCCGAAGCCGATCGACGAGATGTCCTCAATACTGCGCCCGGTCAACCCGGCGCCGGAAGTGGTCGCGGCGCCTGCGCGTTTCCAGAACAGCCTGCTGATGCCGCTGCTCGGCGACAGGACGGCCACGGCCGCCTCGCTGGAGCGGGTCAACGGCTTCCCGTTTGAGAACCCGGTGTCGCTGGAAGGCGGCCACGGCTACATGGCCAACAATCCCGGCATGGCGTGGGCCGCGGGCAAGTCCATTGCGCCCGGCATCGCGCGTGTCGCACGCGAAGGTGCCGAGAGCGGATTGCCTGTACACGGCGTCTACACGGCGATGGGTGAGCGATCGGCCGACTTCTCGCACATGGTGTCGGACACGCTGACCGAGATGGCCAAGCACACCAAGATCACGCCGGAGGGTGAGGCGCTGTTCAACGAGACGATGCGAAAGGTGTCGCCCGGTTTTCCCGGCATCCACGACCCCGACGTCGCGCAGTACCTGCGCGACGCACCGGGCGCGGTGCGCAATGTGTTTGCCAAGACAATGGACACTGCGCCGATGCAGAAGCACGGCTTCCCCAGCGTCGCCGAGGCGCGCGTCGCCGTCACCGATCCGCGTCTGCTCAACGAGCCCACCGGCGCGTCGGGGCTGTCGATCGCGCGCATGAGCCCGGAGGGCAAGCTGGGGCCGTCAGGCCACGGGACATACGACACCGGCGTCGTCGGCGACTACGTCGGCGGGCTGCCGGCGTCGGTGCCGAAGGAAGTCATGTTCCCTGACGTTATGGGCGCACTGAGCAAGCACGCCGACGCGGTGGCGCAGGCGCGGGTCGATGCGGGGCTGAAGCAGTTCCGGCCGACCGAGGACTATCTGATGAGCCGCATGCCCAAGGGTCTGCCGAAATTTCAGAAAGCCGACCAGAAGTGGGTCGATGACGTGTCGAAGCATCTGGTGGATCGCGGGTTTAAGCTAGGGTCGGCCGCCTTTGCGGCCGCAATGGGAGCACTCGCCGCGCAAGACAACTATCAACCCGAGGAGAGGATGTAACATGGCTCAATCAGCACTCACCGTCACGCCGCCCAGCCCGACGCCGCCGACCAATATGAGCTTCACTGGTGCCACGCCGCCGAACCCGCCGAATTACACCAAGGCCACCATGGCTGATTGGTACGACAACACCAAGTTTGACACCGCGCCGCCGCCCTACTTCGACGACGGCACGGCCGGGTCGCTGGTGGCACTCGCCGCCAACACCGCCGCACTGGCGTCGGGCTCG
>Ga0193694_1000013_pt1 | contig 40179 bp, 47 predicted proteins | sample L3s1metaG_FD_160567 | JGI IMG/M metagenome (GOLD analysis project Ga0193694, IMG submission 160567) | Soil microbial communities from a riparian zone of the East river system, Colorado, United States - L3s1 | ecosystem: Environmental > Terrestrial > Soil > Riparian zone | place: USA: East River... | reverse complement strand
GTCTCGGGTTCTTGAAGAAGCGGACCTGATCGACGAATGGATCACCGCCGTTCGCGCTCACGCCAAATCCCTCGTCGATAAAGGCGAGGAAATACCAGGGTGGAAGCTGGTCGATAAACGCGGCCGCGGGGTGTGGGCGGACGATCTGTCCGCTGAATTTATACTGAGGGGCGTGCTAGGCGATGACGCTTATGTCACGAAACTCCACTCGCCCACTCAGATCGAGAAGATCCTGAAGGCGAAGAAGTTGAAGAAGCCGGTTCAATGGAACGAACTGGTTACACTATCAGATCCCGGAACCGCGCTGGTTCCGGCGTCTGATCCTCGGGCTCCGGTGGGTCCGAGGGCTATCGAGTTCGAAATAGTTAACACAGAGGAACAGTAACCAAATGGCACAGAAACCAGTTGTATCGACCATCCGCCTCGGTCCCGGCCGTCTCTCCTTTCCATCCTTGATCGAGCCGTCCGGGTTCAACGACAGTGAGGAGAAATATAAGACGACCTTATTGCTCCCGCCCACCTTCGACGTGGCGCCTTTGCTGAAGGCGCTCAACGATCTGTGCGCGGAGGCATGGGGCAAGGACATGAAGAAATGGCCGCCGAATGCCCGCCGTCCTGAATCGGTCGTCCGCCGTGCTGAAGAGAAAGAGCATATGGCGGGATACGAGAAAGGCTGGCACTTCATATCCGCCAGTTCCAAGGACAAGCCGGCCATCGTTGACGCCAGCCTGGAGCCGGTCACCGACCCGCGCGCGGTTTACGCCGGGCGCTGGGCCAACATCAGCGTGAGACCGTTCTGTTATAATAACATCGGGGTCGGGGTCAGTTTGGGTCTTGGCAACGTCCAGTTGCTGAAGCACGACGGCGCTTTCGGCCGCACGTCGGCGGCGCAGGACTTCGACCAGGTCGTTGAGGAAATGGAAGACGAGTTCTGATGACCAATATCGACGACCTGCTGTTTCTGGATCTGGAGACACGCTCGACCGTCGATTTGCGGAAGACCGGGGCGTATGTCTACGCCTCGGACCCTTCCACTTCAGTAACAGTCGCCCGCCTCGCCATCGGCATGGAAGAGCCGTGGGAGTGGCGACCGGGGCGTGATCTGCTCCCGAAATACCTCAAACACCTGGAAGACCCCACGAAAGAGGTCGTCGCCCATAACGCCCAGTTCGAGCGGCTGCTGATCGAGGGCGTCCTGCACCCGCGTCACGGCTGGCCGTTGGTCGCGATCGACAGATGGATTTGCACGATGGCCCGCGCCCGCGCCCAGGCTCTACCGGCCAGCCTCGATGGGGCGGGAATGGCCTTGGGCTTGCCGATCAAGAAAGACGGCGACGGTTGGCGCCTGATGCTCCAGATGTGCAAACCGAGGCGGATGGCGGATGGCTCGCTGGCGTGGTGGGAAGACGAGGACCGCATGACCAGGCTGTCCGAGTATTGCTCGACCGATGTGAAAGTGGAGCGCCAGGTCTGTCGTTCCACGGCCGCTCTGCCCCAGCCGGAACTCGAGGTCTGGGATCTGACGGAAACCATGAATGACAGGGGTGTGCGATTCGACATGTCCTTTATCGCCGCCGCGTCGATCGTCGCCGAGGAGACTGTTAAACTTCTCAATCACGACATGAACCTGCTGACGGTCGGTGTCGTGAAAACCGCGTCCAATGTTGGCGCGCTCAAGACGTGGTTGATGAAGCGTGGCGTGGACCTCTCGCCGCCACCGGATCTCGCCCGCGAGGGTGAGCTGCTCGAAGACCTGGAAGAGGTTGAACCGGAAGAGGAGGTGGTCCCCGACCTGCGCCGACGTGACATCCAGCGTTTGATCGCTGATCCCCGTGTCGGCCTGCTGGAGAAGAGCGTCCTCCGGTGCCGCCTGGAGGCGGGGAAGATATCGGTCAGGAAGCTCTACGCCATTCACGAACGGTCGAGCGAAGACGGCCGCGTAAAAGGGCTGCTCGGCTATCACGGCGCATCGACCGGGCGTTACATCAGTCAGGGCCTCCAGGTGCAGAATTTCCCCAGGGATGTCGTGCATGACTGGGAGGGTCATCGGGAACTGCTCGACCATGGCGCCGCGATGGTGGACGCGATCGCCGGCCCGCCGCTCGATGTCATCAGTAAAATGTTGCGCGGCGCGATCATCCCCGCCGAGGGTCACGAGATCGCGGCGGGCGACTTCGCCTCGGTCGAGGCGGTGGGTGTCGCGTGGCTGGCGGGGCAGGATGATCTGGTCGAGGCGTTCCGCCAGAAGCGGAAAGTCTACGAGGAGATTGGCGCACGGGTTTATGGCGTCGATCCCTCCACCGTCGCCAAGGACAGTCGCGCCCGTTTCGTCGGCAAGACCCTGGTGCTTGGCTGCGGCTACCAGATGGGCTGGCATAAATTCAGGGAGACCTGCATCGCCCAGGCGAGCGTTCTCCTCGCCCCGGAAGAGGCGGAACGCGCCGTTAACGTCTATCGCGTGACCTACAAACAAATACCCCGCCTGTGGGAGGACATGAACCAGGCGGCGATCGACGCCGTGCGTCACCCCGGTCAGTCCACCGCCATTTGTGGCGGACGCATTCGGTTCCGCATGGATCGCAAGTGGCTGCGGATGCGCCTGCCTTCGGGGAGATACATCTGGTACAGCCAGCCGTTGGTCGAGACGGGACGCTTTGGTAACGATTGCGTTTCGTATATGGCGGTCAATTCGCTGAACAAGAAATGGGAGAGGCAGCAGACTTATGGCGGCAGGCTGACGGAGAACGCCGTACAGGGCCTGTGCAGGGATCTTCTTGTTCATGCCGCGCTACGCCTGGAACAGGAGGGCTACAGGCCACTCACGCTTATACATGACGAGGTTGTCTGCGAGCCTCCCATCGGATTTGGATCCGTGGACTCCATGTGCGCGATCATGTCGGAGCTGCCTGACTGGGCTGAAGGCTTCCCGCTGCGAGCCGAGGGGTCTCGGGGGCCGAGGTATATGAAGTCGTGAACGTCGCTCTGGCTGATCCGAAATCGATCATCCGTGAACAGCATTACACACGGTCCTGGCCATCCGGTAAAAGCCATGTCTTCCGCCATGAGGACGCACTGGTCGTCTTCTCGATCCCCGCGAACTACAACACCTCCAAATGGCTGCTGTGCCCAAAGAACCGGGTGTGGGAACTGAGCCGGCTTTTCGCACCGGACGGCCATCGCCCCAACCTTTTGACCGAGGCCGTATCCCGCGCCGTCAAAGCCTTTCACGCTCTTGATCTGGCGGATGCTTTGATCTCTTACGCCGACCCCAACGCGGGTCATGCCGGGGGTATCTATCGGGCGGCGTCATGGGTTTATCTTGGCCAGTCCGAGGAGACGCGCGCTTATCGATCTCCTCTCGGTGATATCGTCGCCCGCCGTAAATTCCACGCCGGGGCCACCTTCTCGAAAAAGGCGGATATCCTCTCCCTGGGATATGACGAGGTAAGGCTCCCAGGCAAGCATCGCTTCGCGCGCGGACTGACACGCCTGGGCAGGCGGGCCGTCAGGGATAAAGCCGTGGCCTTATCGGCCAGTTTCATACCGGAGTGGTGGTGAATGATGGTTCCGACAGTGAGGCAGTGGCAACGGGATTGCAACGAGAGTGGAACAGACCAGGCCACGCCGAAATGCCCGCTTTGCGGCCGCTGCCTCGGCGTCCGCGAAGCGATGTACAACCCGAGCGGAACAGACGAGTGGCTGTGCGACAATGCCTGCTGCGATGGAAACGAGTGGGAGGCAACGGATAATGATGGTCCCCGATCTCCTCGGTGAGCTGCGCCTCCAGATCGAGGAGCTGGAACGAACGGTCGCGGACCTGACGCACCGTAACGAACAACTCCACGAGGCCGTGACGGAGTTGCTGTCTCCTGACAAGGTGGCGGTTGACGACCTCACACGATGGCGGGACCGATGATCATCAACGTGGCGGCGGGCGGCTCGATCCAGGCGGCGATCGACGCCTCGGCCCCTGGCGATACCATCGAAGTTCAGGCGGGCGCCTGGACCAACACCTGGCTGTCGATCACCCATGACCTCAACCTCGTGGCCGTGGGCGGCTGGGTGAAACTGACCACCGCCAACGGCTGGCAACCGCCGGACGGCAAGGCGATGATCACCGAGCAGGGGAACGTGACCATCTCGGGCTTCGACATCTCGGGCGTCACCGTGCCGGATGCCAACGGCGCGGCGGTGCGATACCAGGGCGGGAACCTGACGCTCGATAACATCAACTTCCATCATAACCAGAACGGGCTCCTGGGGGCCGCCGACGCCTCTGGGTCGATCAGCATCGACAATTCCGAGATCGCGTTCAATGGCGTCGGCGGCAATGGCCACACGCACGGGCTCTACATCGGGAACATCGCGAGTTTCACGCTGACGAACTCTTACGTGCACGACACCAGTGTCGGCCATGAAATCAAGTCCCGCGCCATGAATAACGTCATCACCGGCAACCGGATTTTCGATAATGATTCTTCCTCGTCGTACAGCATCGACCTTCCGAACGGCGGCGACGCGACGATCACGGGCAACGTCATTCAACAAGGACCGAACACGCAAAACCCGGCCATCATCGCTTACGGTGAGGAAGGAGCGAGTAATGCCGGAAGAACCGTCGAAATCCGAGACAATACGATTATTAACGAGTGCCCCGGTGGTTATTTGCTCCTTAATCCTGGCGGAGGTTCTGTTGGTCTTGGCGATAACACGGTATTTGGGCTGACCCAGATTCCATCGGGTAGCACGGTTCCCGCGGCACGCCCCGTCTTGGATCTGGCTCCGATAGGATTCCTTGGACAGCAACCACCACCGTCGCCACCGCCACCAGCGGAACCACCGCCACCGCCATCAGAACCCACACCGTCACCAGAGATACCACCGCCGCCTCCGATCCTCTCGCCATTGGAACAATACCACGCCGACGTTCTCGCCGACTTCAAGGTCTGGGCGGCGATCCATGTCAAACTGGCCACCATGTCGAAGACCCTCGCCGTCCTGAATACCGAACTGACCAGCACCACCGTTTTGGGTATCGTTAAAGGCGACCGGTGGTCGTGAACCATGACAAAGGGAAACACACGATGAAACGATTGTTGATGACCACGGCCATCGTCACCGGGGCGATGCTCTTCCGCCCCGCGGCCCGCGCCGATATCATCTCGACGCTGGGCTACACCGCCAACGCGAACACCTCGGCGCTGTCGCTGATCGCGGTCCCACCGCCCGGCAACCAACCGTTGAATACCCCTTGCCTCATTTGCGGCACGAACCAGCCCCAGCAGCCGGCGGGATTTGGGTTCAACAACTACCAGCAGGGCGGCAATCAAACACTGTTCAGCGATTTCTCTTCGGGTGTCACGCAGACCAACGGAGAAGACACGCAAGGCACGCCGTATCTCGTGTCGTTCCTCCGGGCGTTCCTCATCAGCCAGTTGGATTTGAACGGCCAGTTGAACGTCGGCATCGACGTGAATACAGCCACGGGTGCCGGTCCTGAAGTGCTGCAACGCTTCGTCGTGCTCGATGTCGTCAACAAGACGATCCTGGCCGACTACAATCCGGCGGGCGGCACGCCGCTGCCAACCGCGAACAACGGCACCGGCTTCCCTGATTATGTGTTGAGCGGCTTCAACATCGATCGTAACGACCTGTCACCCAACAGCCAGATCGAGTTCTACGCGCGTTGGAGCAACGCCAGCGACGGCGCTGAGAGCTTCTTCCTGGTGCCGGTGCCGGGGCAGCAGGACGTGCCCGAACCCGCCTCCCTGGCGATGCTCGGTATGGGGCTGCTTGGACTCGGCATGGTGAAGCGCCGCCGTCGTGGTAGTGAGGGCCAGAGCGCCGCCTGAACGGTTTCCTCCTTCGAGCGGCACTCGCCGGGGTCGGGGCGCTTTCGTCTCGGCGACCCCGACCCTGGCTCCGGTTTCTTAACAAGTGAAAAGGTCAAACAGATGCAAGCGACAGAAACGACGATCCGTTACAGCCTGCTCCGGACAGCGGGCAAAAGCGAAGACGGTCTTTACGATATTCTCCGCCACGAACCCGGTTGCACCGATGAGGTGCTGGCGCGCGGGGCGACGTTCGATGGCGCCACGTCAATCGTGAAGGCGCTCAACAGTGAGATGGGAGCATGAACCACTCCCTCGCCTGGCACTGGCACTTCAGACGGAGCCGCTCCCGACTCTGGAGCGGCGCCTGGGGCTGGATCACCGACGCCACCGCCGTCCTCGCCATGGTCGGTGTGTTCCTGTGGCTGGTGGCGACATGATCATCGAACTTATTCTCGGCTTCGTGGGTGGTCTCTTTATTACGTTTCTCTTCCTGTCCCACTCCGGTCACTGATTGGCGAGATAGCCCAACAAACCCGCCACTTTGGGGTCGAGAGGTAATCTCGGCCCCGCCGGTGTTCCCGCCCATCTTATACCCGGCCTCGATGTCAGCGCCCGCGCGCCGGCGTAGGGCGTGACATCGGCGGCGACCGAGGCCGCCAGTCCTACCGGCCCTCCATAATACCCCCCGGCGGCCCACCGCGCGGGGGCGGAAAGAACCTGTAGAGCCTGTGACGCACTGGAGGTGTTGGACGTGTTCATCAGCCGTTCAGTCTCTCTGACATTCCCGGCGACCGTCAGCAGCGCGCGCAGGTTCCTGGCGACCTCGGGATCATTGTAGAGCGCCGCCGTGCCTTCCGGCTTGTCCATCTGTTGGCCACGCATCGTGGTCAGGAACGTGCCCGCCGAGGGCACGTCGGTGGCGCCCTGCTGGCCCGCCCTGGCGAGGACGGCTTTCCGTAATTGATACGCCGCCAGGGCATCGGCCGCCTGGGGCACGCGAGCGCGCAGCTCCTGCATCGCGCTGTTGCTCTCCAGCAGCGCGCGGGCCGCCGCGTCGGGAGCGACCGATTCCTGTCCGGGATTGCGTGCCTTGATCGCCTTCACCAGGGTGTTGTCGATGAAGTTGTGGGCGTCGATCGTGGTCTGGTTGGCTTCCCTGAACAGCCGCCCCTGGCCGTGCGCGGTGGCGGTGTGCCCGATATCCTCCGCGAGGCTGGCATAGAGCGAGCGCAGAGGGGCCGTCCCCACGCTGTTGATGATGTCGGGGGTTCCCATGTCCGCGCCAATCTGACGGCGCAGCGCCTGCGCCTGCCCCCAGGTCATGGACGATCCCGGTGGCAGGTCAGCGTTCAGCGCGGCCAGTCTTTCCCTGGCGAAGTTGGACCCCATGAGCCGTTGCGTTTCAGTCATTCCTCCCAGTTCAGGCGGGTTGGCCAGGCGTTGCAGCGCTCTGCGATAGGCGCTGGGATCGACGGCGGCGCCGGCCAGACGTTGGTTAAGCGGGTTCCAGACCGCGTCCTGCGAGCGCGGAAATGTGTTGCCGTGCCAGTCCTGAAGGATCTGCTGCACGCTGCCGCCCGCCTCCTGCGCGGTGCGCTCGCCGCCCAGCATCCTCGCGGTATCCTCAACCGCGTTGTGGAACTGGTTGGAGGTGTCGCGCTGCGCCGGCTGGAGACGGTCGATCGCGAACGGCATCTTGGTCGCCCCCGCTTCCAGGGAGCGCGTGGTCGGGTTTTCGGTGACGGCGCCCGCCGTGCGCGGGAAGATCCGCAGCTGTTCATAAGCGTCCGCGATCGGTGTCCGCAGGCCGCGTATCGCGTTCAGCAGCTTGCCTCCCACATCCGACAAGGCGGTGACACCTCCCGCGCCGACGATATTGCCCGCCAGTCGCGCCGCTGGCTTCAGTGATTCGGGCGCCACTTCCGCCGCGATCTCGCCCGCGCCTCCGCCGGCCGCTCCGGCGGCGACCTGGGTGGCGGGAAGAACCGGCGACACTGCCGCCCCCGGTGATGGAGCGAACGCGGAGCGGAGCATGGTGGGAACCGCCGCCGCCACGCGCGGAATGGCGCCCGCGATCTGCGGCCCGATCATGCCCGCGCCGCCTCTGGCGACCTCGGAGCGGAATTTCTCTCCCGGTGTCGCCGCCTCCGGCAGGCCGATATAGGTCAGGGCATTGTGCAGCATGTCCGATGGCGCGGTGGCGGACCCCCCGGCCGCGCGGATCGGGCCGCGTCCAAGATAAGTACCGATATCGAGCGCGGTCATGGGCAGGCTCAGTCCACCCTCGATCACGTCTCGCGCCCCAAGGCCGAGGCTTCGTCCGAACGAGGCCACTGGCGCGCCGTTCTGGTAAGCCGTCTTCAGCGGACTCGGTGTTCCCGGGTCATACTCCTCAGCCGCCGGGGCGGGGGAGGATGATCCTCCCTGGGGACCAAACGGTGTGGCGTTCGCGCCGGGATCCCAGTCGTCCGCCATCCACGTCTCCTATTTCAACAACATCAGGGAGCCATCCGGCTGACGGATGAGGCTGTTTGGCCTGACATTATGGGATGCCGCCCATTTCCTCCGCGCGGCTTTCGCGTCATCGGACTGGTCGTTCCAAATAGCGGCGACCTCCGGCGTCATCTGAGGCACGATCGGATGTTTCGCGTCCATGATCTCTCGCGTCTTCTCCAGCGCCGCGCCTGAATCCATGTTGGGCCGCGCCATCTGCTCCTGGTAGATCGTGTTGAACCGCATCTTGGCCCGCGCCGCCTGTTGCAGGTATTTGATCACGGCGGTGCGCGTGCCTTGGTCCTCGTTGAGCGACGGTCCCATGCTCTCGATGAAATTCAGATCGCGATCAGATAGCGCACCCATCTGTATTCCCGACCGTAGTTCGGTGATCGCGCCGGATATTCCGCTCGCCAACATCTGGATCGGACCCGCGTCGCCTTTCGGGACGACTCCAAAAGTGGCCAGATGATCGAGCAGGCTCTTACCGCCGTATTTCACGGTAGCGAGGCTTTGCAACGTGGCGTTCTTATCGCCGACGTTATCGGACAGAGCTTGCAGCCCCTCCAGGTTCTGCACCCGGCCCGAGGCCGCCACGGCTTCCTTGCCGAGCGTGTCCCGGATTATCTTGTTGCTCTCAACGAACGACCCTTCTCGGGTATTCAATCGGCTGATTTCGCCCTCTTTCTCTTTCAGTTGCATGGCCTGTGAGTGTGTCAGATTGGCCTGCGCCGCCGCGTCGTAGCTTTTGATCATCTGCTCGTAGCGTGGGCGGATCGTCTCTTCCTGCTTCTCGTTCCACTTCGTCACATTGGTCGCCGCCGCCTGCGCCTTGGCTTGTATCGTCGCCTGGATCTTCGCCTCCAGGGCGGCGCGATCCTCGATTATCTTGGTCGCCTCTTCCTGCTGTTTCTCGATCCGCAGGTTTGGGCGGTTGGCGATCCGCTGTTGAATGCCTTGCTGTAGCAAGGCGAACTCTTTCTGCTGCGCCTGCGAGAGATTGGGGTTGAAGTCCTCGGAGGTTGGCGGCGGGACGGCCTCCCGTTTGAAGAACTCCTGATACGAAGTTCCGGGATGCACGATGAAGCCATCGCCCGCCTTGATGGGCGGAGGCGGCGGCAGCGCCGGCTGTTGCCCGCCCGCCTGCGCGGTGACGACGGCGCCCGGCTGGCGGACCAGGGGGTTGGCCTGGGCATTGGCCATACCGGCCTCGATATCGGTGACATCGGCGGCGGAGCGGGCGGCGGCGGCGGGCGGCAGGGTCGGGATGGCGGTTCCGGTTGGCGCTCCGACATCGCCAGCCGTCTGGGCGCCGCCGGCCAGCAGGGGCGGCTCCGGGGGTGGCATGGTGGCCTGTCCAGGCGCTGCTGGTGTTGTCGCCGGAGGAGGGATCTGAACCTTGGCGTTCGGGTTTTGGCCAACAGGGGTTGGGGTCGCTGGCGCGCCTCCCGCCAACGCCTTTTGAGCGCCAGGAATGTAGCGGGTGACATTCTGGACGTAGTTGGGGTCGCCACCGCCGTTGTAGGCTTTGAGCGCCTTGGTGACGCCCTCCGGTGTCCTGAGATCCGCGCCCGCCGCCTTGGCGCGGGCGGCGAGATACCGGGCTGAGAAGTCGATATTGGCGGCGGGATCGCGCAACGCCTTTGGGTCCGCGCCCGCCATGCCAAAACCAGGAGACTTCGCCGTGGCGGGCAGGATCTGGCCCAGGCCAACCTCGCCCGCGCCACCCGTGGCGCCAGGGTTCAGGTTGCTCTCCTGCTTGTGCTGGGCGATCAGCAGATCGACCGGAACGCCGTATTTCTCCGCCGCCGCCTGATAGTGTGGCAGCAGTTCGGGAGGAACGGTGTAATTCCCAATCGACCCGCCAGAGCCGATATTGGTCCCCGGCGTCACCTGGCCGTTCAGGAGTTTCTGCGTATTCGCCGAGCCCGTCAGTTGCTGTTGCAACGACAACAGCGGCAGCGCCGCCTGCAGCTTCTTCAGATCCGCGTGCTGGCTCTCGACGGCGTAATTCTGCCTTGCCGCCAGCATCCCCATGGCCTGCCGCGCGGTGGTGTCGTAGCCGCGCTCCGCCGCCTGGAAGCCCTGTGCCAGGTTCGACCCGAGGGTCTGTCCCGGAACATAATGCGAGGCGGCCATCAGCCCGGTGCCGAACCGCGACAGCGACTGCAGGCCCGCCTGCTCCCGCTCCTTTGGCGACAGCGCGCCGAGGGCGCCTGGGCCGGGAGAACCGGCCGCCTCTCCAAGCAGGGAGATGCCGTGCCGCAGGCCGCCCCAGAAGCCGCTGGTATCGACCGGCGTCTGGTCCGGCCGGACATCCGGCAGGCCCTGCCCGACACGCAGCAGGGTGAGATATTTGTTGATCTGCTCCGGTGTCAGACCGGAAACATCGGGTGTGGCGGTATCAGCTGTCGCGTCGGCCATGGCTTATACCCCCAACAAGCCGAGCGGCCGCGGTTTGGGTTGTGGCGGTCCCCCCGCGACCACCGGGCCGTGCGCCGCCTGCTGATACAGCATCTGTTTCTCGGCCAGCATGTTTAGCAATTCGCGGATGTCCATCGCCCGCCCGTGGCCGACCGGGGACTGCGGTGTCTGTATTTGTGGTGGCGCGAGGGAGGGGATCGTGCCGGGATTCTTGGTGATGTCATCCTGTCCACCGCCCGCGCCGAATGTCTTCGCCGCGTCGGCCCAGTTGACGCCGGGGCCACTACCGCCCCAGGTGCCGCTGTCGATCGGGCCGCCCATGGTGCCCGTGGTGGCGGGTGCGATGTCGCCCCATGCAGCGTCGGTGAATGCCATGACCCGCTCCTACATCGCCGCCATTGATGCGCCCGTGCTGGCCAGTTTCGACGCCATGCCAACATAAGCGCCGATGGTGTTGAGCATGCCGGGGTCGGTCTTCTGCGTGTTCTGGCCCCAACCCTGGCTGGTCGAGGTGGTGCCGTAAGGCACCGACCCCAGTGACCCCAACAGCGTGTAGAGGTTTTGATACGGCTGTTGGTATTGCGCCGCCCAGTTGCCCATCTGCTCGTCGATCAGTTGCTGCTGATACTGCTGCTGCGATGTCCCCGCCGCCTGAAGGCCGGCGGTCTGCTGCTGATTGAGGTTCGCCTGCGTGACCGCCTGACCCGGTAGCTGCTGGGCCGCGAGCAGGCCTGATGCGAGGTTCTGGTTGCCGATGCCCTGCCCCGCCGCCTGGGCGTTCTGGTAGCCCGCCTGGCCCATGCCCGCGAGGCCGGTGGCGGCGTTGTAACCCTGCTGCCCCGCCTGCGTGGCGAGCCCGTAGGCGGGCGTCAGCGCCTGACCCCAGCCCTGGTTGAGCAGATCGCCGATCTGCTTTTGCGTCCCAAGTTGGATCGCGGCGTCGGATGTGCCTTCGACGACGCCCTGGCGGGAACCGCCGAACGCACCGACGTTATTGGCCTGGCCCGCGATCTGCTGGCGCGCGATCTGGCGCTGCTGCTCGCCCGCCTGGATCATCGGATCGATGACGCTTTGCTGATACGGCGACATGAGTTGCTGGGCGTTCGAGCCAACCTGCCCCGCCGTCGCCGGCCCGCCCTGGAGATAGCCGCCCAGCAGCCCTTGCGCCGGGTTCATCACGTTCTGCTGGTAATTGCCGTAAAGTTGGTTCGACAGGTCGTTGATCCCGCCCGCCGTCTGCGGCGCGGCCTGTCCGATCAGGTTGCCCCAGGCGCCGGCGGCCTGGGCGAAGGCGGGATTGGCCGAGCCTTGTTGCGCCAGGATCTGGTTGTAAGCCTGCTGCGTCAGGGGCGACTGACCGGCGACCTGCTCGCCCTGGTAGTAAGGCGTCGGCGTCTGGTTGCTCAAAGCGACGGAGCGGTTGACCGCCTCCTGGGACGCGTTGCTCAACCAGTCCGGCAGCTGCGTGCTGGAGTTGCTCGACTGCTGGGTCGATGTGGTCTGTGAGCCGCCTTTAGCCACGGGCCTGTTCCTCTCCGGTCAACGGCTTCCAGAAGTTCGCCAGATGCCACGGACGCCAGCCTTCTCGCGCCAGTATGGGTTCCCACTTCGGCAGGCCGCACGCCGCCGCCATGGTGCAACCCTCGGCCACGCCCCAGGCATCGATCTCCGCTTGCAAATCGAGACAGTCGCGCAACCGGCCGGAGACCAGCCAGTAGTTGAGCACACGCCGGCGCGGAGACGCCTGGACCTCGGTGATGACCGTTCCATCGCCGCGCTCCCAGTACTGGGCTTTACCGGCGCGCACGAGATCGATCACGTCGGCGACCGCGTGCGTGCCTCCGTCCGAGGCGAGAGCCTTCTCGAACCGCGACCGCTTTTCCTCGGATGACAACATTCAGGTAACGATACGATCCAGCAGCATCGAGCCCATCGGCGTCACCCGGATGCGCCAGACGCTGCCATCGGTCGCGCGGATGTTGACCGCGTCGAAGGTCGGAATGGGGTCTGGAGGCGAGGTGGGGATCACCGCCGGGGGATGCGCGAGAGCGAACGGCTCCGGCGTGGATCGTTTTGGGAGTGTCATATCCTGGGAACCTGTTCTGTCAGTATTGTTCCGGTATCGCTGACGGTTATGCGCCATGTGCTCCCGTCTGGCGAAATCAGGCCGATGAAACGGTAGGCCGGCCCCGCCAGACCGGCATTGGCCTTGCGGTTCAGTTCGGTGGCGATGGCCGCCAGCCGCTGGTCGAGGTCGCCGCCCTCGGGAACGGTGAACGGCGCGGGCGGGCGAGAGACGGGGCGGACACTCATCAGCGCCTTCCTCCACCTTTCATCTCCAGCCTCGGGCGGCCCACGGCCCAGGGGCCATCGGCGGTTGCTTCCATCCTCATGCGAACGGAACGGCCTGAGAAACGCATATCCATGAGCCCGCCATGGATGACGGTGTAGAGGCCGGTGTCATACTCGCTCTCGACATCGTGCGGCTGCTCGCGCGGGAAGAAACGATAGCCCAGGACATCCGGCGGGCCATCGGCGTCGAAGACGAGCTGCCTGACGTGGAATCGCTTGTCCCCCTCGCCGGCGACGATATCGCCGCTCTCGGCGTAGATCAGGCCGAGGGGCGCGCGGGGGATGCCGTTCTCGGTCCAGCCGTATTCGTGGAGATAGAGACCGCCCCCGGCGCCCAGCGGGCCGCCGAGGACCGGATAATCCATTGTCCCTGAAGGATCAGCCGCCGTGCGCTCACGCACGCCGATGGTCCAGGGATGCGCCGGGTCGGCGAAATTGAGCGCCAGATAACGGTTGGTGTCGAGCGACCCCTCGTCTGGCCAGTCCCACCAGAGTTCGGTGAAGGCGGGATTGGGACTACCGAAAACACGACCGGCCATGTCTCGATTGACGAGACTGTAGAACCAGTCCTGCACCGGGCACGGCAGCGGCTGCACGTTGCCCTGATAGGACCAGAAGGTCTGCGTGCCGGGCCAGGCGTAAAACGAACCGATGCCGACCACGGCGCGAAGCGAGATCGGCCCGCAACCGGTGGCGATCTGACTGATGCCGTAAGCATAAGGCGCGCCGACGTAGACCATCTTGTGGCAGTCGTTGGCGGTGAAGATCAGGATGCCGTCCGAGACCTTCACCGCCGTCATCGCGTAGGACTGCGTGACCAGCATCTTGTCGCCGGCGAGGTTGGTGACATCGGCCAGCCACGTATTGAGGTCTTCCTGATCGGACCACGCGATCCGGCGTGGATCGCCACCGGCGGCGAGCAGCACCACATGCCGTTGATCGGTAACGATCACACCGCGGTTCTGATCGGGCGCGCCCGCCACGATGACGGGCAGCACCGTTGGCGTGAGCGGGGTCCAACGATACAGCTGGCCATCCTGGGTCGGGACGACGAGCAGATCCTCGCCGAACGTATCCATCGACCAGCGGTCACCCATCGTCGCGGCGATATCGGACGGACCAATATCGCCCGACGTGCGCGTCGTGCCGTAGGTGTCCTCACCGTAGTCCCCGCGGCCGTAGCCGGTGGTGGACGTGCCGGGCGGATCGAGCGGGCCAACGCCTGTTGGCGTGATGTCGTGCAGCGCCTGGGTATCGAAACGATAGGCGAACAGTTTACCGTCGGTTCCGATAGCGGCCCAACGAACGCCGGCATTGTCATGCCACGTCAGCATGTCGCGCGGGAGGTCGGGGAAGACGGCATTGACCAGCGCGACGTTGCCGCCGATCGGCTGCAGCTGCCCGCCGCGGAAGCGGACCATGTTGGTGTCATACCATTTGCCCGGCGTCGCTTCCGGCGTGGCGTTGCGGAACACGCCTGGGGGAGGGGCCTGGGCGACGCGGGGCATTTAGTGCGGGCCGCGTGAGGGCGCCGACAGCATCCTGGCGCGCGGCGTCTCGAACAGGGCGCGCAGCGCGGCGATCTCCTCGCGCAGCAGCTCGATCTCGGTATGCGCGTCAGATGAAGTCGCGGCTGGCGCGATATCGGCGGCGGTGCGGATGGCGGCTTCTTCGCCAGCATAGATTATTTTCGTTACGACAAGAAACGGATTAAGCACAGTGAGCGGCACGCCGCCGCCACCGAGGCTAACGTTATGCGCATGGTTGCCATCCGCGTAGATGCCGTGCGTATGATCGCCGACAGCGTAGACGTTATGGGCATGGTTACCATCGCCGTAGATGGCTAAACCGATGTTGCCGGCGCCATATGTCTGGACATTGTGGCTGTGCGTTCCGGCGTCGCTCGTGGTGTAACTGCTGAACCCAAAGGCGGCACCGGATGCGACGACCGCCCCGCCGCCAGTAACGCCGACGCCCTCATTGGCGCGCGTGTAGGTGTGATTGTGGTTGCCTTGCAGATCCGTATAGCCGGTGTGGGAGTGATCCGGCAGATACGAGCCGGCATGAACGTGATTACCTTGCGCGTCCGTCGTGTGAGCGTGAGAACCCGCCAGGACCGTGCCGCCAAAGTGGCTGTGATACCCCTGGGCATCGGTCGTGAGTATGTAGTTTGGCAGGTTGTTCTGAACGATCGGGCTGTAAACAAAGCCCTGCATCTGCGTGAAGCCGAAATTGTAGGGCAGGCCGCCCTGGTCGGTCACGGTGCCGGGGCCAACCAATGCACGGCCCGGAGTGTTGGGCAGACGGAATGTGGTGGCACCGTCGCCCGCGCCCCAATAAGTGCCGATCACGGCGAACAGCTTTGAGTAGGTGACGCGGCTGATCAGGCGACCGTCACACACGAGCCAGCCTGACGGCGCCGTGGGGCCGGCGAAATCGGCGATGATCCCGATTTGGCAAAACCGGCTGACGAACTGGTCAAGCACGTCCCAGTTGCCGTTGGTCTTGGCGCCCCAGGTGTCGCGGGAGGCCCCGACCTCGGGCTTAACGAGGGCCAGGACCGTCGTGTAGCTGTCGGCCATCTAGCTGGTCCCGGCTGGTGGTTTCTGCGGTGTCGGCGGCTGGATTGGCGTCACCGTGACCGTGGCGCCATTGGCCACGGTGCCCGACGTCGCCGCGCTAATGGTAATGTTCAGGCCGTTTATGACGGCGATCGAAGCGCCGGCGGGGATGCCAGTGGCGGCGATCGGCAGGCCGACGACAAATCCGGTGGCCGACGTGACGGGAATGACGCTGATGCCAGGAGCCACCGAGGCGGTGGTCGTGGTCGTGATATTGGCGACAAGCGACGCCTCGCCTGAGTCATCGGCCGTGCTGATGTAATATGTGGCGTTTTTCGGTAGTCGCATCATCCAGCCGCCGATGCCACGTGTGCCGCTCCAGCCACCGACGTTGCGCTCGTAATCGGCATAGGTGCCGGTTGAGACGCCAGTGTGTGGCCGGGCCGTGAACGGCGCCCTGATGGTGGCGTAGCCGTAGATGTAGCTGCCATCGCAGGCGCGCCACTGCGGATCGCCTGGAGGCGTGGTGGTCATTTGGCCGGCGAATGTGGGCATATCGTTATCTCCTTGTTGTCAGCGCCCCGAGGGGCAGCGGCGCGACGGCGGCCAGGGCTTTGATCCATGGGGACATTCATTTACACGATGTTCAACGCGGTGCCGTTTCGCCACACATCGCCAGCGACCAGTCCGGTGGCGGATGTCGGGATACTGGACAGGTTGAATTTGCTGCCTATTTTCACTGAACCTGTTCCCTTGGCGTTGATATTCACCCCAACATTGGCGTCAACCGCGCCGGGGCTAACCTGGATAACCACAGGCTGACCGGAGGAAGAACCGTAAACATTGATCCAGTTCGCCGCGTTGGCGGCGGGGACGATCCCGAATGAAAAGACGTTATTGTTATCAACGAAACCAAAATAACCATGACCGGAGCCTGTCTTGAACATGAGATTGGATGAGGCTTCTCCCGCTATTTGGATCGTGCAGTCCTGCCCGGAGGCGCCGCCGGTAAACCCGAAATAGTTGGGTCCATTGCCGCCAAAGTTAACGATGGGATTGCCGCCGGAACTCGTCACGGCGAGTAAATTACTTGATGTGGTCTGGAGCGCGGACGTATGCACCATGCCAGTTCCATCGATACGAAAACCCGATGGCCCGGCAAGTAACGCACCCGTTATCGAGACCTGGGAAAAATCAATACCGTTGGCGCACGACCCGACCACCGATCCGATCATTGTTCCGGTTGGCGTGATCGGAAATCCCTTCCCGTCCCCACTCTGCGGATTGCCGAAATAATATCCAAAGGTGGCTTGTTTATAGGTCGGATCAGCGGAAGCCAACAGTAACATGCAGTCGAACCTGTTGGCCGTCGTTGAGCCCGACGCCCCAAGAACACCCATATTGATGATTTGCATTCCGACCAGATAATCAACCGACGACCCGGAACGCGGATTGATGTCGATCTCAAGGCCAGTGACACCGTGCGCGTAAACGCCGCTCATCACCTGGGTCATGATCCCAAGACCGAAAGCATCGCCAAGCCCATTACCGGCACCCGCCGCCGCGCCGGAAACATTAGCGCCCATCTGCTGCGTTATCTGCATACCGGAGAACGAGTTGTTGCTGGCGTTGGCGACGGTGCCATGTATTTGTTGCGATACCATGATAGCGGATCGCGAACCGCCGCCGCCTGTCGTGTTGTGTTGAACCTCCAACGCGGAAATGCCGTATGCACCGGCTCCCGCGGGAACCGTCATGCTCTCCGAAAGCGCGATAAGATTGACCGGGAATGTCGTCCCCTCTGGACCGGGGAAGCCGCTCGCGGGTGAACCTGTATAAGTTACTGACTCGTAGAGCGCGGGATTGTTTCCCGGAAACGCGCCAGACCACGTCCGCGCTCCGGTCAACGCCAACATGCCGGTCACCGTCCCACCGCTCAACGGCAAGAACGGCCCGACATTACTCGCTGCTTCCAGCACCCACTTGACGCCGTCCCAGCGATACCCCGCGCCGCTCGGGCCGGGGATGACCTGACCTACGGTTGGATTGTTGACGAAATCAAACGGCATCGGGTCGGTCCTCCCCGTTGATGCGTTCCGGCATCGGTGTCAGGTGCCTCATGCATTGTTGCTGAATGGCACCGATTAAAGGGGCGACGGCGTTGTAGGGGCCGTTGGCCAGCACCTGCATGACGACCTGCCACTGCTCGGCGGTGAGCGTAACATCGATGGGTTGGTTGCGTTCGATGGTGGTGCTCATGGCGTTATCTCACTTAAACAATGTTCAACGTGGTGCCGTTTCGCCACACATCGCCAGCGACCAGGCCGGTGGCGGATGTCGGGATACTGGACAGATTTAACTTACTGGCGACTTTCACCGCGCCGGTTCCCTGACCGCTCAAGGTCAGGTTGACATTCGCATCGCTCCCTTCCGCCGTGAGCAAAGGGCTGTTTCCGGTTGTCGCCCCCGTGGTTTTGACATAGTTGACCGAGTTCGCGACACCAGTGATAAAGAAGTTCCGATTGTTATCGCCGTTCAGGAAATAAAATCCGCCCGCCCCCACCGTCTTTATATACAGCGGGACATTCGCGTCCGTGCCGGTGGCAACCAAAAACACACCCGTGCCCGGAGCCCCGCTTACCGTTGATAGATAGTTCACCGCCCCAACCGATCCACGTCCCGCCACGAACGCGGGAGCGCCCCCGCTGTCGAGAACAGCAAACGTATTGGATGGCGCTATAACTCTGTCGGTATGCACATTGTTATTGTTATCAACAGCGAAACCATTCGGACCCTTGAGAAACGCGCCCGTGAACGTCACAGCAGAGAAATCAATACCGTAGCTGCATATTCCCGCGACCGAACTCAACATCGAGCCCGCCGCCGTGATCGGAAATCCCTTGGCGTCAGCCGCCTGCGGAGAGCCAAAGTAAAGACCGTATGTCGATCGTTTGTTAACGGAGGGATCAACCGTGCAAAGCATGTGCATCGCGTCGAACACATTCGCGGTAACACCCGCCACGCCGAAATTGACAATCTGCATCCCCACCAGATAGTCCACCGACGATCCGGCATGAGGTGCGATATCGAGTTCAATACCAGTGAAACCGTGCAGGAACGATCCGTCTCCCACCTGCATGTTTATTCCAAGACCGAAAACATCTCCGCGACCGTTGCCCGTACCCGCCGCCGCTCCGGTGACATTGCTCGCGTAAATCTGGAAAAGTTGTGCCGCCACGAAATTCGGTGCCGACGCTCCCATTGGCCCGAGTATCTGATGCGCCACCAGTAACCCATGCCGCGATCCATCGCCTCCTGTGGTGTTGTGTTGTATCTCGAGACCGTTGACCATGGTATCGGCCACGAGGGCTTCCGAAATCGAGAATAAATTGAGCGGAACACTATAACCTTCAGGACCAGGGAACGTGTTCACGGTTCGCACGGGCGTCCCGGTATAAGTCACCGACTCATAGAACGCGGGGTTATGACCAGGGAATGTCGGATCGTTCCATGTCCGCGCTCCCGTTATTCCAAGTCTGCCGGTAATATCGCCACCGCTCAACGGCAGGAAAGGCATATCGCCACTCAGCGCCGCCACGTTGGTCGCTGGCACCCACTGCGTCGAGTCAGCGTCGGCGTAACGAACGTAGAGCTGCAGGCTGGTGCTGTCGAACCAGAGCAGCCCAGGCTGGGACGCGGGCGCCGTGTCGCCTATGGCGGCGGTGGCGCTCATCATGTCTATTACGTTGGCGTTATCATTCCAGTGCGTCCCCCACATGTCATCGTCGGAGCCTGGGATTGGCTTTTTGAGTTGCAGGTTGGGCGTTACCGTGTAACCGCTCATCGAGAGGCTCCTCGCGAATAAGGCAGATCGATGGATGCCTGATAAACGGCGGTAGAGAGTTGAACGCTCGTCTCGGCGGTTTCACCAAAGACAACCGGCGTCCATGTCCCAGGCTCGCAGCCGGCTGGTTTCATCCATGGGCCACGATTTCTCTCGTAAGGACCGGCGCCATACGGGCCGAGGCCGTAGGGACGCGGCTTTGCCATTAGAATGAAACCAGTTCAGAACGTAACGGTGCCCCGCCAAAGTCTGATTGCTGCTTCCAAAGATTCGCCCGCGTGACTGCCTGCTGGAACGCCGCGTCCGCCTGCTGCGCCCGGTCGTCGTCCAGTTCGAACATCGCGCCGTATTTGCAGATACCGAAAAAATACACCGCGTAGAGCGCCTCGAGGACGGCGTTGGTATCACTGGGCAGCAGCAACGGCTTTGGCCTCGCATACCATCCCATCAGCACGCTCTGAGGCACCCAGGATGGGTCTGGCGGGTTTGGTATCCAAGGGTGCGGCAAGAACTCGATGCAGTCGTGGACGAGCCTGTAGGCCCTGCACGGACCCCAGTTGCCGCCGACAACGGCGCCGTCGACCCAGCCGTTGCCAGCCGGATCTGTCCAATGTCCGCTCCACTCGTCCTTGAGTTCGAGCAGCTCCCCACTGGTGGCGTCGCGGATCGACGCCATGGTGGCGAAGTCGGCCGGGAGCGAGATATAGGCGCTGTCGATTGGCTGCGTGCCCGATGTGATCTGACATCGGGCGCGCAGGGTCTCGGCGATCTCGGTCTCGACCATCAGCACCCAGCCAGGGATCAGGCTGGTTAAATCCCTGCGATTCAACCAGTTCTGAACATCGTCGATGAGCTGCTGATAAGAGGCCACCTACTTCTTGTCGTTCTTCTTGTTGGCTTTCTTATCGTCGTCCTTGTCGTCATCGTCGTCGGTGACGGCCGTCCGGGGTGGTGTGGTCGAGGTAGACTGTTGCGGAGCGGGGTGCAGACCCTGGGCGACCGGCGGGTCGTTTTCGCCAGGGGCCGGGCGATGTTGGCCCGTGCCGCGCGCGGTCGCGTCCGCGGGCGGGGTCGGATCGAACACCGGATTACCGGGGGACTGGACGCCATCGGCGGTGTGGAAAGGCTGGTGAAGGGACTCCTCGGCGATCGTCCCCACCCTGATCCGCTCCTCCGCCGCCGCCATCGCGGCGGCCACGGGGTCATCGGCGTCGGGATAGAGTTTGCCGAGGAGGGAGCGGTCGAAACCGTCCACCAGGACGGGTTTCAACGGGCCGAGGGGCTTGATCTCGGTCATGCCGTCCTCGGTGCCGGGCAGCATCCCGATGCCGGCGAGCGGCACCGTGCCGACGCCCGCCGTGCTGCCGGGCGGCATGATGCTGCCGCGGTTCATGTTGGGAGTGGTGGCGGCGTCGGGGCCGATCCCCGGTGTGCGCCGCATCGGCGCCGGGGGTGGTGTGGTGGTCGAGGTTCCACTGGCCATTAGAGTTTCCTTCCGTCATCGGTTCTGAACAGACGGCATTCACGACTGTCCAGAACGAGGTTCAGCATTTTCTGATCTTCGGTAACCCCGAGTTTTCGCCACTGGTTCCAGGTCACCAACGGAACCCGCGCGACGTGCGTCCAGCTCTGCTTGCGCGCGTTGTGCGGGTCGAAGTTCGACGCGATGGTTTTGGCGCTCTCCACGATCGCCCTGGTATCCTGCGAGTGAACGAACAGCAGCGTGCCGTCGCTCTCTCGCTCCAGTTCAGTGTGGCGAAGCGTCGTGGGGTTGTGACTCTCGTAGAGAAGGGCGCCCATTACTGGTTGAGGTCCGCGATCCAGGCATGGGCCTTTGGCGCGGTCGGACGGAGGGAGCCCTCGAACAAAACGGCGCCTTGTGTGTTGTCACCCGTCTTGGCGAAATCAAGCTCTATGACATCGCGTCCCGGCAGCGGCGCCAGTTCGACATAGTCGGTGGAGACCAGCAGGATCTGGTTGGCGGGGCAGAAACGATCAGGCGCCAGTTGGATCGTTCCGAAGTTGGTGCGGTAGACATCGACCGCGCCCATGATGGTCACTTCTTGCGATGACGTGACGTTCTGGATGTTCTGAGCCACCACCGCGTTACCCGTGCCTCCTTGCGATAGTGTAGCGAAATACGCCTTGATGTTGCCCGACATGATGCCGAGCGTCGGCTTGCCACCGGCCTGCCACGCCTGCTGCACGGCGGCGTCGAGCATCGCCAGCGTGAGGTCGCGTTTGGTGCCCGGCGTGCCCGCGTTGGACCCATCGCCGACCGGCATCACGCCCGCGCCGGTGCCTCTGGAGCCATTGGCGCAGTAACAGGGAAGGCCGCTCATGTGACGCGGGTCGGTGATGGTGCGGACCAGCGGCGACGTGATGGCGAACTCGAGATCGCGCTTCACTTCCATCCCGCGCAGGATCAGCTGCCTGTCATATTCGTCCTCGCCGCCGACCATATCGACCGAGCGCAGCGTGTTGGACACGCCCACCGTGCGGACGAGGATCTGGGCGATGTTGTTCATGCGGACGGGTTTCGTCACCGCCTGCATACTGGCGGTGAAGCCCTCGGGCTGGGCGTTATCCGCCACGACCCCAAGCTCCTGGACGACCCATTCAGTGAGGATTTGTTTCGCTTCCACACTTGGGATCGCCGAAACCAGGGGTGTCTCGTCGGGGTCGATCTGGAAGATCACATCGCGGAGATCTTCCTTAACTCCAATGGCGGCCGGCTCTAAATACGTGTTCGCCGGCGCCGCGCCCATTGATCCAAGGGCCATGTCGCATGTCTCCAACGCTGGCGCGGCGCTCCGCATGTCTTTCCATGGGGAGCCGCTCGCGCGGTGAAACCAAAAGAGAAGGGTTTCGCGGTGGATCGATCCGGCTTAGGCGGGGTTGGTGCGGAGCACTCCTCGCGGCACGTGATCAGTCATTGGCGACGGCACGGCCCGCCGGTTGGTTGGTCCTGGGAGACTCCATGGGGCGACGGGTGTCAGGATTGAGACAAGACAGCGGGTCTGTCAAGCAAATCAAAGGCCGACAGGTTCTCCTCTCCTCTACAGAAATGACCCCTTATCTCACGATCGATCATTTCCTTGAGATCGGCCCATTCATCCACGTTCATCCTGAGGTGAGGGTGACGTTTTGAGAAAGCGTCAACAACCATCACCGCCGTTTCAAAAGCATTCGCGCGAACATCGTCCGGACTCATCGCGCGGAGCCATTCATCGCCGCCCGGCGCGCCGCGATCAACGCCGCGCCGCTTCTGGCATCGGGGCGGGCCTGGAACGCCTCGGTGGCGGCGGCGATGCGCTCCGAGGGCGCGGGCGGCGGGGCCACGCCACGCGCGGGGACAGAGGATGACGGTGGCGCGGAGGTTTTCGCGCCCTCCACCCAACGATCGAACATCGCCGCCTTCATCATGGTCTTGAGATGATGCGGGGACGCGAGACCGCGCAGTTCGTCACGACTGAAACCACCCTTGGACGTGGCCCATTCGACGATCTGCTGCTGCGCCTCCAGCCGCTGTTGGGGGTCGGCCCAGAACGGCAGTTCCTTCGCCAGTTGTTCATTGGCGACGGCGACCTGCTGCTCCAGCGCCCGCTGCTGGGCCTGGCCCTGGAGGTTATTGAGACTGAACAGCCGCTGCTGCTCGGCCAGGGCGTGCTCATAGGCGGCGCGCTCGCGCAGATACTGCTGCTGATTGGTCTCGATCAGGGAGGGATCAGGCGGTTGGGGCGGATTCTGGACCATTTCCTGAAGCCGCATCAGTTCCGGCTGGATATGCGGCAGCACCTCGGCCAGCGCCCGTTGCTGCGCCTCCAGTTGTTGCCTGCCTTGCGCCAGTTCCTGGGTTTTCCGGGTGTAATCGGTCGATTTCAGCACCGCCTCGCGTAATTCGGCGGATGAGTAGTGACGGCCGTCAATTTCGAGAGTGGAAAGGGCGTTTTGAGGCGTCTGAGGGGTTTGAGGTGTGGATTCCTGGGATGGCGGGGTCGTTGGAGGCACGCCGAGGGCCTTTTCCATCGCGCTGAGAGGCGAGGGGGCCGGTGTTGGCGTGGTTTGGGGCGTCGGGGCCGCCGAAGGTGGTGTTTTCGCCAGTTCCGCCGCCGGTGGACGCCTTTCGGGTGTTTGAGCAGGTGGCGGAGGGGGCGCGCCTTCACGCCGCTGGCGCGACAGCAGACGCGCTGCCTCGGAGACGGAGATCGGCGGGCGGTCATTCGCCGGCGGCGATACGCCGGGATCGGAAGCGGGGGCCGCCGGGGCGGCGTTGGGGGCTGGTGTGGAGGCCGGGGCGGGCGTGGAAGAAGGGGCTGGGGCGGAGGCGGGGGTGGAAGTTGATTCGGACATGGTTATTGCTCTTGCTTATCGGGTGAGAGGAGACCGCCACCGCCCAGCATCAGGCCGGCGAGGCCGTAGCGTCTGATGATTTCCATGGTGGCGGGATCGAAGACGACGAGGTTGTGCGTGCCTTCTTTCATTTGTCCATTGATCTGGTCGATCACCTGTTGGTGCTGGGCGATCTCTTCCTGGCGCGCGGCGAAGTAACGCGGCAGCAGGCCAGGGTTGTTCTGATTGCGAGCGATATCGGCCTGTATTTCCGCGATCTGGTTTTGTTTCTCGACGATGGCCTGTTTCGATTGCGCGATTTGAGCCGGATTCTGTCGGCTGCCCGCGTCGAGGTAGCGGATGCCGGGGATGCCCGCCTCGCGCATCGCGGCTGAAACATCGGCGGCTTTCGTCATCTTCATGTTCTTGTCGAGAGACAGCGCGCCGTAAGCGGTCGATCCTGGGTTTCGCATTCGTAGATCACTGAAGCCCTGATCACGGAAGAACTTCTGAACATCCGGATGCTGCTCACTCAGCGGCTTGTCCCAGTACAGGAATTTCTCGGGATCGGCGTGGACGTTGACCTCGTACATATGACCGCGCGGCCCGGCCGGGTTCGGAATGAACGCCTGGACAGCCGCCAGTTTCGCCTTGGCCGCATCACGAGCGGCGACGGCCGCCTGATACTGAGCTTCAGTTCCCGACATGATGGCGTCACGGGCCGCGACATCCGCCGTGTTGTGTTCGGTGTGCAGCGCATGAAACTCGGGGTTGGGGATGGTCTGAGGCGTCAGCGCATCCCGATACTCGCGCGCCACGCCCTCCCTCTCCGCGAGATACCCGGCCCCCACGCCGTATGCCTGCGCGCCCTCGCCCGTGCCGATCTTGGCCGGATCGAACTCGCCAAGCGGGTTCTTCGCTGTTGGCGGGAACAGGTGCGGTGAGCCGTGATATGCCTTCAGGTATTTACCTGATGATGACGTGGTCCCCATGAGAAGACCCTGGGCGTATTCATCGGCGGCGGAATTGAACGCCTTCAGTGTCGGATGGCCGCCTTCCAGCAGGCCGCCGCCGGTCCAGTAGCCTTCATCGACCCCTTTTTGATGCTGTTGGGCCATGTAGTCGGTGATGTCTTTGTAGGTCTGGCCGAGGGCATCGACACGGGGGTCCGGCTGGAGGGACGGCGGCCGCTCGTCGGGCGGTTGAAGCAGAGGGGTGGTGTCCCATCCTGATTGCCCCAGTACCTCGTCGAGTAAAGACGCCATGGTTTACTCCATGCTCTGGGAATGAAGGGCCGCGGCGGCGTCCGCCTCGGGGGCCTCGGCGTCGGCCTCCAGCTCTTGCCAGATCCGGCGCAGCGCCAGGACCAGTTGGCGGGCGGCCTCGCGGTTGGAGGCGTCCTCGAGGAAGACCGCGTTTTTGGTCGCCTCACTGGCCATGCGGTCCAGCAGGGCATTGAAGTGCGGATCGGCGATGAAGCGTTTCGCCGCCTCGCACTGGATGAGGCGTTCGGCGCTGAGCGGCACTGTTCAGTAACCGCGCAGCAGGATGAACAGCAGGATGATGAGGAGAATGGCCCCGATGCCGACACCGGGGCCATACCAGCCGCCGTAGATGTCGTGGGCGTAATACCCGCCGCCGAGGCCGCCGAAGAGGAGAAGCAAGATGATGATGAGGAGGACGAGGTTCACGGCTATTCTCCCTCGGGGGTGGGTATTCCTCGGAACGTCCAGTTGAACCTGCGCCGGATGTTGTTCCACTCGGACTCCCCGCGGCGATCGATGACGTGATCAGACGGCCGGGCGTTCGCGAGCAGGCCGCCTTCGAGCAGCGCGCGGCGGATGACATCGGCGTAATCGGCATCCGACCGCGTCGCCAGGCGATCGTATTGCGCCCGCGACGGGATACCGGGAGATTCCGTTTCCAGCGGCTGGGATACCGCCGCTTCCAGCAGCGCGTCATCCAGCAGACCTCTAGCCATTCTGGCCTCCTGGAGAAGGCAGCGGCGGCCCGCCGGGGCCATTGAGCGGGAACTGGGAGGCCCGTTGGGTCAGCTGGCCGTAGGCCGTCGGCATCCGGCCCGTCGCGAGGGACTGGCGAATGGCATTGGCGGCTTCTGGATTGATGGGGCCTGGGGGAGGGGCCATGGGGCGCTGCTGGGGTGGCGCCATCATGGGTGGCCGGGGAGGGCCAGGAGGCATCATGGTGGGCTGAGGCGGGCCGGGGCGGGGTTGTTGGGGCGGTGGGGCTCCAACAGCGGGCGGCTGGGGGCTGGTGGGCGGCGGCAGATCCGACAGCAATCCAACCGCCGGGGCGTTGCTTTTCATCGCCTGTTTGAACTCGTCGAGGGAGGGGACGACGATGTTGGAGGTCGCCCCCGCCACCCACGCCTTCACCCAGGCATCGAGGGCGGATTTGTCCCGCTCGCGGTCGTCCTCGAGGAGGAGAGAGGCGCGTTTGGTCTGCTGATCCGCCCGGGTGTTCTCGATGTCGGCGTTGGTCTTCTTGTTCTGCACGTCGGCGAGGATGAGGTCGGTATTGGGCGGCGGCGGCGGGGTGGGAGGTGGTTGGAAGTCGGGCGGCAGGGCTTTGAAGTAGGAGCTGATATCGGCGATGTTCACCGTCTCCAGCATGCGGGCGAGGGTGTTGCGATACTCCGGCAGGCCGGCGAGGGGGTTGGCGAGCCCGCCCTGCTGGATCAGTTGCTCCTGCTTCTGGGCGATGGCGCTGAGCATTTGCAACCGCTCCTGGGGCATGCCCTTGCCGCCGACATTGACCGCCGTCTCCCATTGGGTGGCGAGCGCGCGCGGGTCGATGGGTATCCACTGCTGGCGGATACGAATGACGTTGGGACGGTCCTGCTGGCGCGCCAGCATCTTCAGGAGGCCCTTGTAGAGCGGGGCCAGCCCGGTCTCGGCCAGCGTGCGGGCCACCATGTCGAGCCTGTCCTGGGCGGCGGAGGACTGTTGGGACACGGCGATCGGGGCCGTTGATTGCAGCTCATCGACGGTCAGACCCGACGAGGCCCGCGTGATGCCGGTCCGCGATTCGCGGATGGTTTCGAGCACCGCCATGATCGGCAGGGCTTCTTTCCCCATGAACGGCTTGGTCAGCTCGGCCACCGCGCCCTGCTGGGCGACGCGGATGATGCCGCCGATCGCGGTCTGGCGGGTGTCGGCGAGATTGGCCTGGCCCACGACGACGGTCGTGCGCGGGAACATTGACTGACCCAAGGAATCCAGCACGCCGCGCATGACGCGGGATTCGACCCGTTGCAGGTCCATGACCATGTCGGCCTGGCTCTGGCCGATGACCCTGCCTGGCTCGCGATAGGGGGTGAAGCAGGCGAGCGGGATCTCATCCGCTCGCTCCCACATGACGAGGTTCTGGGAGGCGCCGAGGAGATGGACGTGCAGCAGCTCCGAGACGTTGTCGCCATCGGCGTCGCAGCGGATCCAACCCTCGACGTGGCGCACGATCGACTGGGACTTATCGTTGGGCGGGCTGCCCGCGATGTTGTGGCCCTGGGCGTTGGACCGCGCGATGAGTTCGGTCCGTTGCCGCCCGGCGGAGCCACGTCCCGAGGCGATATTGGCGAGGATCTTGTCCTCCGGCAGGCCCGCCTCGATCAGGTCGGAGACGGTCGAGTCCTGGACGATGAACAGGGCCGGGGCGGTCTCGACGGACGCGGCGGAGGGGTCGATCCAGACGCTTTCGGTGAGGACGTGAGAGACCTGAGGCCACGCCTGGGTGGCGCTCCGGGTGATCGTGGCGCTCCAGTATTCGGCGGGCGCGCCTTGTTGGAGATACATCCGGCCCTCGGGGGTTTTGGCGAGAGCCTGGGATTCCGCCGGCGTCATCGGGCGTCTGACGATGCGGGACGCCTCGATGCCGGGCTCGGACAGCAGCATTTGAAGTTGGGGGAGTAAGAGGCCGTGGGCGACCTCGGTGCGGGTGTGCTTCGAAGACCCCCAGTGCCACCGCACCCAGCCCGCCTTGCGGGTCAGGGCGTCGAGGAGTGCGTCGTGGAGGATGGTCCAGCCGGGGTTGGCGGTGAACAGCGCCCAGCGCGCGTAGTCCGTCGCCTGCCTGGCGAGGGATGTGGCGAGTTGATCGTTTTGGGCCGTGGTGTGATCGGAGGAGAGGGGTTGGAAGGAGACCGGATCTTCCACGCCGGTGAAGATACGCAGGAGAGAGGGGAGCGTCTGGCGGATGGTGTCGCGCACGACGGTCATCGTCAGCTTGGAGCGGCCATCTTCCAGCGGTCCATCGGGCAGACCGGCGTAGTAATTGGAGGCGGTGACCCGCTCGCGGGACAGGTAAGCGTCATAGTTCTGGGCGGTTTTGTAATAGAAACGGGCGACGGCGTTGATTTCGACATCGGTTTTACCGAGACGCTCGAAGACGATCTCCTGGGACCAGGGCGAAGCTGTTGGTTTTAGGGTCGGGCGCAGGCCGGTGGCGTAACGGCGGAGAGGAGCGGGGAGAGACTGGTCGCTGTCGGGCGGATCGTCGCCGTCGTGTTTCGGGGGGAGAAGGAACGCCAGCATCTGCTCGGAGGGGGAGGCGGACAGAGGGGTGGGCCGCATCCCCTGGGGAATGAGGTTGGGGATATTGGGCAGGGGCGTGGGACCGTTGGTGTTGGCGATCTGTTGGGGCGCCAGGAGGCCGCTCTGGGGTGGAGGGGGTGGAGGGGCGAGGGTAGCGCTCATGTTTTACACTCCGCGAGACGGCGTTCGAACGCGGCCTCGAAACGCTCTTTATCGAGCCGGGCGGGGAAATCTTCGTCGAGGGACCAACCGGCGATGGTTTTCATGTCGCGCTCCAGATCAGGGAGGAGGGTTCCCTCGTATGGCGTGCCCCTGACGCGGGCGGCGGCGGCGGCCAGCATGGCTATCCACCCCGCCTGGGTGCTCCGGCGGCTCTCCACCAGGGCGGCGAGCATCTCCTCTCGCGCCAGTTTGGCCAGCCGATGCTGCTCGATGGCGCGAACACGGGCCGCCTCGCCACGCTCACGCGCCTTCTCATCGGCGGCGCGCCTCGCTTCGAAGTGCCGGATGTGGTGGTCGTAAAAGTAAATCGGGGGATGAAACCGATGATCCGTCGCGAGTGGCTCGAGGTCACGCGCGAGGAGGTCGAGGAGGGTATCATCGGCGCCGATCGGCAGCACGGGGACGGGAGGCCCGATCCACGGTTCCCGTTGGGCCAGATCCTGGTTCATTTCAGTCTCTTCTTCCTGGCCTCGAAGGCCCGCTCAAGGACCGACATCCGGTCATCGAGGCCGATATTGATCGTCTTTTGCGTCAGGAAGATCTCACCGAGTTCCTTCACGACCCCTTTCGCCAGTTCATCCGCCACCTCCTGGACGATGCGGCGCGCCCAGTTCTCCATGATCTCACGATGCTTCGGATTATCATCCACCGGCGGCCATGGCGCGTCATTCATACGAGGTCTCCATCGGCGAGGCTCATGTGCATGGGGGCTTTGTCGAACAGGCCAGAGGTCATGCCGGACCCGACACCCAGCCCCTGCTCGCAGAACGTAAGGTTCAGCGCATCGGCGTGATCGCAGCTGGGGAGGCCGCGAGAACGCATGCTTTGCTTGCTTTCGACCTGGAGCCTGCCGTCACTCAGGAAGGAATAACGCGGCATGAGGAGGTCGTCGCGGAGGCGATCATGGCGTGGCAGGCGCACGTTGCGGTTGCCTAGCCACTCCTTGCAGCGCACCCATAACTCGTCTCGTAGGCGTGCGTATCTACCAGTGGTTGAGGCGGTTTCGGAGACATTGACGCCGAGAATGGGCAGATTCTGCTCGTGCAGGCGATCGACGACGCCACTGCCGATACCGATCACGTCGATGCAGATGAGGGAAGGGCGATTGTTGGAAGTGTTGATATCCCACTCCGCCTTGATGGCGCCGGCCAGTTGCATGGTGTCCAGGCCGTGCCAGGCGCGCGGCATTTCGGTAACGACCCGCCCCTTTCGTTTCACGAGAACGGAAGCGTCGGTGCCGAATCTCGCGACATCGACGCCCCAGATCTCGATGGCGAGGGGGTCGATCTCGATATCCCGGAGCATGGCGCTGTCAACGAGGTCGGCGCCGATAAGCGTATTATCGTCGGCGAGCGGGAACTCGCCGAGAACGCGAACGCGGAAAGCATTCGAGTCCATGCCGTAGCGATTGGCGATCTCGTCCACGAACTCCGAGGTGACCCGTTTGGAAGAGGCCGAGGAGACCTTCTGGGTATACCAACGGTCCCGCTCCATCATGTGGGCGCGGTAGAAGAAGCCGGTCGATCTGGTCGCGTTACCGATCAGAAGGGTTATCGCGCCATGCGATGACATCGAGCCCGAGGCGGCCTCGAAGACCGATTCGGGGATACCGCTGGCCTCGTCGGCGATGAGAAGAATATGCGCTGAGTGCAGCCCCGCCATTGCTTCCGGCGTATCGGGTCTCGAGGTTCTCGCGGTGACGAAGCATTCCTGATCGGCCTTGAGCGTGACGCGATCGGAGCGAATATCCCACAGATCGCGCCAGCCGGAAGGAAGAATGTTCAACCATTTGATGAACTCGGGCCATAGCGCGTCGAACAACTGGCTCGAGGACGGCGCGGTTATGGCGACCTTGAACGGCGCGCGGGTGCAGATGAACCATACACACAGCCACGCGGCGAAGCAGGTCTTGCCGACGCCATGCCCCGAGCGAATGGCCAGGCGGGTATGCCCGCGCGCCACCGCGCGCAGTGCGTCCAGCTGCCATGGGTCTGGCTCCACACCCAGAATATCCCGCACGAAGGCGATCGGCGCGCGGGCATACTTTTCGATCGCCGCGTGGAACGGGTTCGTGGCGAGGGTGGTGGTGGTGCTCATCGGCCCAGGCACTTATCGATGATCGCCTGCAACAAGATATTGCGGGCTTCGGTATTGTGAGAGAACACGAACAACACGACACCCATGAAAACGATGTTAAGCAGGAACAAAAATAACATCGCGGGGGGAAGAACCCTTAAGAGCCTTTCGATACGCTGTATGATGCCAATGGACATCAGAGAAGTTGCTTTTTCGTAACGTGTTTTGAAAATGGTGTGGGGAAATTTAAGAGGGGTGCCAGTGCCATCGCCACACGCGCGGGCAGGGGGGCGGGCGCCCGCCCGCGCGCCTGGGCGCGTGCACGCGCGTATGCGCCCGATCGCGCGATCATGCTGATTGTGGCTTGATGATTGTCATCGGCCACCTCTCCAAACGGACGTATGCGGACACACTCCATGATTAGATGCGTGTTCATTGCACTATCATTCCGTTGGCATATCTGTAGATGTGGACTCAATCGTTGGGATATCTGGCGTTGACTGCTGATCGATCAGAGTCTGAGAGATAGCCCGAGCCGCCACTAAGTGGAGTTCAATGGTTGAATTGCTGTTTATATCAAGGGACTGCGAGGGCTTGCCCCAACCGCGATCCAGCAAGGCGACAGCCGCCGGCACGCGCGTTCGTTCGTCCTGCAGCGACAACACCAGCGCGGCGATCGCCGCCGGTGTGTGAACCTTCGCCAGCTCCTGAATATCCTTGTAAACCTTGGGGCGACCAGAAGGATTGCCAGACTGTCCGGGCTTCCATGCTTTCGGCGGAACTCGCCGTTTCTGTTCAAGATTGTTACCAGAAGCAGCCAAGGGACTCTGTCTCTTTATTTATACTGAGTATCCCGATACCACATTAGACCCGCATCGCCAACTATCTTCGTCCGACCCCAAAATACCTGTTGACCATGAACGCAACAAGTCCATATAAGTCGGGTCAAGCAGTCAAACAGCTCACACAGTCAAACAGGACAAACAGTCATGATCGTATATCAGGGACCATCAATGCTAACCGGCGAGCCGATCGTCATGATCGTGACCGGCTTCAAGGGATCGTCAAACAAGAAGACAGGTGCGGAATTGCTGCAAACCTATATCCTCCGCGATGACATGCATCCGGTTGAAGCTTCCCGTACCGGCGCGGACAAGGCCATTTGCGGCGGTTGCGGACATCAGGGTCTGCGCGATGACGAGGGTATGAGAGTTGAAGGCACGCGTGAGTGCTATGTGAGCCTTGGGCAAGGTGTTTCCGTTGTCTATAAAGCTCACACGCGTGATCATTATGAGACCTGCGCCGAAGCAGACCTGGCCGATGCGTTCGAAGACCTGCTGATCCGCTTCGGCACGTATGGTGATCCAGCCGCCGTCCCCCAACGGATCTGGGAGGCCATGGTAAGCAAGAGTGCCGGCCGGACCGGTTACACCCATCAGTGGAAGGATAGCCGCTTCGCCTGGTTGAAGGCGTACGTGATGGCCAGCGTTGATACGCTCGAGGAAGCGGCCGAGGCTCAGGCGGCCGGCTGGCGTACGTTCCGCGTCGCCCCCGCCGTTGGCTGGACGAAGGAAGCGACCGAGTCGCTCTGCCCGGCATCGGAGGAAGGTGGCAAGGCGACCACATGCGACCATTGCCAGCTCTGTTCGGGGACCGCGGGCAAGGGAAAGCGGAACATTGTCATCCCAAACCATTCCACACAGGCGCGCGCCGCGAAACGCCGCGCCGGCATCGTGTTCAAGAAAAACGGGGCGGCGGCATGAGCAACAATAACGCGCTTATCCGCGACGTCTCAGCCGCTGTTCTGGCCATGGCGCGCCATGCCGATGAGGCCGAGGAAGCGACACACCGAATCACCCTCAACCGTCGCGCCGAAGCGCGCGGCCATGTCCCCGCCGGAACGTATGACCGGGAAAACGAGGCACTGCGTTGTCGGCGCGACACGGCGCGCGACGATTACCGGAAAGCCCTCGCCCGCTACGCGCGAGCCCGTGAGACGCTCGCGAATAATCCTCTTTAACCAGAAAGGCCCCGAAAGGGGCCTTCACTACTTCTGGATCACATTCCGCCAGCCCCACCAGGCCAACAAGACCGCATCCGCCTGGTCGTGCGTCAGGGATCGATCGGGCTGTTGGAGGATATCCCTGGCCATGGCGACGCCGGCTTGTTTGCCCGCCGCGCCTCCCGCGAGCCCGTAGGAGCCCCGCCATACCGCCGGCTGGACATAGACGATCGCCGGATGACCCGACGCCGCCAGGAAGCCCCGCACGGCCCCATATGCCTGCCCGAGGGTGAAGGCCGAGCGTGTGCCCATTTGGGGGCTCGCGTGTTGGGCTTCGACGACAATGAGACCCGCCGGGAGTGGGAGCGTCAGAATGACCGGCCCGATATGGCATCGGGCGATGATGCCTGCCTCCACTCGTATCAGCGCGGCCGCGCCATTCACGCCGGGATCGATCCCAAGAATGAGGGTCATAGTTTATCTTTCAACAATTCCGGGCAGGGAAGGGCGGGTCATATACAATAGTGTTCACACGTGCGCGCGCGCACATGGGTGTAGAGCCTCATGTATTTGACCCGCCCTTCCCTGCCCGTAATTGCGTAATGTCAAAAGTCTCCGGGGGCCTTATCTGTCGCGGCATCATCCTTGGCGGCCGTCGTCCCCTTCAGTTCAATCCCGCTAACATGGCGGATTCCATCGGTTTTTACGTAGTAAACCCCTTTGACCTTCTCCAACGCCCCCCTCAAACGGCGGCTGTCCGTCATCTCTTCCCTGTTTTCCCTGCACCAGTCCTCGAAGCTGCGCAGAAGCGCCGCCGGCGTGGATTTGAGGCCCCAACCAAGGTTGCATCGGTCCTCGATCCACCGGCCGAAGAAATCTTGCGACTCGAAATAATCATCCGTCGCCGCCGCGACCGAGGCGGGCGCCCCGAGCCCAACCCGCTGCCATTCCAGGCACCCATTGATCATCCACCGGAGGATGCCTGGCCATTCCGCTTTCAGTTTCTCCGACAGCTCCGGGTCGGGCACGGCGGGCCGGCGCGTGAATGGCACGATATTGAACCGGCGGCGGGTGGAGTTATCCACGCCCCGCAGCGCCGGCTTGTGGTTGCCGCTGATCGTCAGCTTGAACCGTGGAGTGAAGGTGAAGTTGTCCTGGCGCATGAAACGGGCGGTTATCGGGTCTCCCCCGGTCACCGCTTTGATCCGCGCCTCCGCCCAGGTCTGCCCTTCCTCCACCTCCGACGCCATGACCATCCGCGCCCCGTCCAACATGGCCAAATCCGTCGAATGCTTGTCCCCGCGGGTCACGGTGAACGTCTCCATGGCCGCGTTGACGGCGTGATCCCCCAGGATTCCGAAGATGGTGTTCATCACCACTCCCTTTCCGTTCCCGCCGTCGCCGTGGATGAACACCAGGGCATGTTCCCGCGTGATCCCGGTAAGGCAGTAGCCGAACCATCTCTGGAGGAATCCGATCATCCCCGGATCATTTCCGGTGGCTTCCTCGAGGAATTTCAACCAGAGGGGACAATCCTCCCCCAAGGCGGGCGCCACCGCCGTCAGGCGCGTGATGTAGTCTTCCGGCCGCGGCGGGCGCATCCGCCCCGTCCGCAGGTCGATGACGCCCCCCGGCGTGCCCAGCAGCCACGCGTCGCCGTCCCACACCTCATGGGTAACCGCGAATGCTTCTCCCGCCTGGGCGAGCCGCTCCACTCCCGCCGCGAACGCCGCCTTGCCAGCGGTGACAACCACGTTGTTCTTTCCGCCTCGCGCCATCTTCCGCGCTTCCGCGTGCGCCCAGCGGTAGGCCAGTTTCGTCTCTTCCCTCCGCCACCGTGTCCCGTCCCACAGCGACCACCGTCCCCTCGTGTGATCGAACCGGAGCTGGTCCGCGTGAGCACGGGTGAAGGCGTCCGCCACTCTCCCCTCGGTGAGCGGGCCGCTACCACCATCCGGGATCCCCGAGGCTCCCGACTCCCCCTTCCCCCTCCGCGAGGGCTTTACCCACTCCGGATCCGCCTTGTTGGCCTCATACAGCAACGTCCCGATCCCGATACGATCAGGCGGCGAACGCATCCAGTGATCCCACCGCTCGCGACAACTCCCATCGTCGTGTTTCCCCGACTTCTCCGACCACTCCCTGAATGCCTCGTATCCGTCCTCGCTCCCGCCCGTCGCGCCCCAGACGGCCATTCCGATCTTCGACCAGTCATCCCACCCCACGTCCTCGTTCGGGATAACCCCGAGGGCCGCGACGGCGTCCTCGATATGCCCCCGCAGCGACAGCCCATCGTCATCGGCCCGCTCCACCTTCCCCTCGATGGTCCGCCCTTGCTCCGCCCGCTCCATCAGCCATTCCACGACGGGCGTTATATCGGCCGTGCAATCCCCGGCCGGGTTCCATCCCGTGACCGTTAAAAACCGGGCGCAGGCGTGGAATATCTCCACCGCCGCGCCGGCCCGGATGGTCCCCTCGCCCCACCAGGCCCGTTCCTCGGCGCTGTCAGGCCCCAGACCATCCACCCATGCCTTCACCCGTAACCGTCCCTGGAACGCCCCTGGAGGCCCTCCAGGCCCTCCCAGGCGTCCGATGATCCGTATCCCCGTTCCGCTGGGCGTCACCTCCCAATAAGCCCCTGGCGCCGCCGCCAGGATCGCCAGCGCCCACGCATCGATCTTCCCTGTCTTTGGATCGCGGCAGTGGTCGAGATCCAGCGCCGCCAGCCCAACATCCCCTTCCATCCGCCAGCCAACCCCCGCGGCGTCCTCGAGCTCCACCGCCACCGCCGCCCGGTCGTAACCGGCCATGCCTTCCAGGCTGTTGACGCGGACGTTCCGTCCCGTTCCGGGGACCACCGGCACCTTGGTCTTGCCCTTCGTCCCGTCCTTTCGGATCAGCACCCGCCAGTACCAGATGCACCACCGATCAACGGCCAGCATCGCCACCAGGCCAGGTATGTTCCTGAGATTCAGTCCCCGTGTCCGATCTTCGTTTTTCTCTGTCATTTCACCCGTCCCTCTCACCAGTCCGCACCATGGACGCGAAAAGGGCGACGGTCTCCCGTCGCCCTTCCCCGATCCTCTCCCGTCCCGTCAGCCCCATTCAGCCCACTCGTCCATTTCCTTCGACGGCCGATGTCCGATCTTCACCCGCACCGGCGGCGGCCCCGCGGCCGCCACCGCTCCCGCCAGCCCCTCGATCCAGGCCATGACGGCGTCCGGGACCGGGTATAGCCCTTCCCGCCACCTGCGAGCGGTGGAGACGCCGATGCCGAGCACCTCGGCCAGATCCCCTGACGTCCACCGCAACGCCGTCAGCGCCGCGCCCAGGCGGCGGGAACGGTCATCCTCGATGATCCCCACCACCCGCTCCATGTCCTCGCTCATGGCTTTTCCTCCCTCTCCACCGTCACATCTCCGAGGCTGGCGCGGAGCAGCGTGTCGCGCACCGAGTTGATGCAACCCGCGTGTGTGTCGGGCTGGAGCCTGAACCTCACCGCGCAATCCAGTTCGAGCAGCATCATCCGGATGTCGTAAGCGGTCAGGCGCCCGCTCACGACCGGTACTCCGCCGCTTCCATCGCGTAATCGAGCCGCTGCTCTTCCGCGCATACGGAGCAGAGCATCAGCCCGTCGAACGCTTCCACCGCGTCACGCTGGCAGCACTCGCAAGAAGCCACGACCTCGCCGGTCCCTTCGCACTCGCGGCATTCCCAGGTCTTCGCCCATGGGTCGTTGGGGTGATCGTGCGTCCTCATCCCCGCGCCTCCACACTCCGTGCATTTCGTCATCAGCGTTGCGTTGCTCGTTTTCATCTGCTTACATTCCTTTTCCACTCGTTATTCGTCACACCCCCACTTCTCCGGCGGCGTCCCCCACGCCGCCGGTTTTTCTTTAGGCATCGCCGGAGCCGCCGCAGGCGAAGCACACGCCGTTGGCGCGGTGCATGAACTGGGAGAGGCGGCCCGTTCCGCCGCAGCGCGAGCAGCGCGGCGCGGAAGCCTTTACCACCAGCGCCGCCTTCACCGACGCGACGCGGGCACGATCCTCGACCACCAGGGCTTCAACAGCGGCGGCGATTTCCGCCGTCGTGCGTGTCTCGTTGGGGAAGAGGAGCGTGAGGAAATCGTCCATATGTTCAGTCCTTCATCGTGTTGACCAAACCTATATGAACCCTTCACGATCATAATGCAACCTATTTATTCGCCACTACCGCCACCTTTTCGTTGATAGTCCCGGAAAGCCTCTTTCAACCGCTTCCCCACCAGCACCTCGTGCCTGATTATCTCCGCCAGATTATCGAAGAACGTCGCGCTAACGGTTTCCGGTTTTATGCCGTCCGCAACCAGATGGTAGCGCTCATTCATCTGCGCGATGTCCTCGTCGTCAGCGCCTTCCGTGTTCTCTTTCGTGAACCGCATCACTTTTCCCCTTGTTGCCATACGCGCTACCTGTTACACGCTCCACATGAACAGCGCACTGCCTTCTCACACGTATTCGGTCGCGGAGGCCGCTCGTGTTCTTGGCGTCCCGCCGAGAACGATATACGGCCAGGTCGCCAGGGGTGAACTACCCGCCATCCGTTTGTCCGGCAGGATCTTGATATTGCGTTCAGTAATCGTGGGGATACTCGCGTCGGGTCTGCCCGCGCCGGAGCGGGCACCGGAACCTGTCGAGACCGACGAATGGTGACCTCTCAACTCGCCCTTTGGGCGCATCAACGCGCGGTCATCCCGGCCCTCGTCAAAGGCCACTTCCTGCTGCTGTGGGACATGGGGACCGGCAAGACCGCCGCGCTGATCCGCGCCGGAGCGACCGTGGGCGGGCGTCAGTTGTGGATAACGCAATCCGTCCTGATCCCGCAGACCCTCGCCGACATCGCCGCCTGGCGTCCTGGCGTCCGCGTCCAGCGGATCACCAACGGCAAATCGATCGTCGATGACACCGCCGACATCGTCATCGTCAGCTACGATTTGATGCGAAGGGTCGAGATCTGGAAACAGCTCTACAAGCTATTCTGGGAATCCATGGTCTGCGACGAGGGTCATGCCCTCGGTCATGGTAGCGCCGCGCGGACCCGCGCGTTTTACGGCGCGACCATCTACAGTAAAGGCGCTTTATATACTCGATCGAGCCGGGTCTGGATCGCCACGGGAACGCCCGTGCTCAACAGCCCTGACGAGCTCCATCCACACCTCAGCCGCCTTTTCCCCAACCTTATCCCCGGTCGCGTCCAGAAAGCCCTCTTCCTCGAACGGTATTGCGTCACTATCCAAAAGACATTCGGTCCCGTCATAGTAGGTGCCCGTAATACAGAAGAGTTGCGCACCATCCTCTCGAAATGCGCCTCTCGCGTGAAACTGTCCGATGTCACCGACCTGCCGCCGCTGACTGTTGACACCTTGCCCGTCGAGATCAGCCCCGCCGACCGCCGGGCGGTCGAGGCGACGATGACAGATCGACAACGGAATGAGTTAGATGTTATCCTCACCCAGATCGAGGGCGGCGACGAGGCGGGGTGGCAGCGGCTCAACGCGATGTTGTTGCCGCTCGCCAGCACCCGCCGCGTCCTCGCGCTGGCCAAATCCCGCGCCGCGATTGATCTGATCAGGAGCGAGATTGAAGGTGGGGCTGATCGTATCGTCCTCTTCGGGGTTCACGTCGCCGCTCTCCAGGCCGTCGCCGACGCCTGCCATCACTTTGGCGCCCGCCTCCTGATGGGCGAGACGGGACCGGCGCTACGCGCTGGCGCCCTGGCCGCCTTCGAGGCTGGCACGGCGCGCGTCCTCGTGGCTTCCGTCCGCGTCGCCGGGTTCGGTCTCAATCTCCAGAGCGCCCGCCGGGCGATATTCCTGGAGACCGACTGGACGGCGGCGAGCATCGACCAGGCCATCGCGCGTCTGTATCGCGCCGGCCAGGCCCGCCCCGTGCGTGTCTCCATCCTGACCGTCGCGGACTCTATCGACGCCCGGGTCGCCGACATCGTCCGCCGCAAGCGGCGGATCGTCACACAACTTTTGGAGGAGACTTCGTGAGTATAACCATTAACTGCGTGATCGACCTGACCGAGGAGGAGCTGATGTATGTGCTCCTCTCTCGCGCGAAGCTGAAAGCGGCGCCGTGGCCTTCACCGGAGTCCGCTGGGCCCATCGTTGTTGGCCCGGAAGGCGTCACCAAGGACGAAGCCGGCCCTTCACGGTTGTTGGAGCCGGTCGATGGCGACTACCCCATGACAGAGGGTATTCCGCCGCCCGCGCCGAAGCCCGAAGCACCCGCCGTCGCTCCGACGCCTTTGCCGCCAAAACCAACACGCTCCAGGGCGAAAACCAATGGCGCGGAGGCGCCCGTTAATTCAACGCCACTGGCCCCCTCGCCGCCTCCACCTCCCGAGACCCTTGATGAGCCCGCCATGCGCTCTCTGTTGAGCAAAGTCGGCGCGGTGCATCCGCTCAAGGTCAAGGCGATCACCAACATCCTGGAGAATCGTGGCGGCGCGCGTCGCCTGTCCGAGTGCGACCCCGCGACATGGCCCGCGATCGCCGAGGAAGCCCAGAAGGTTCTCGCGGAGTATGGGGCGTGAACGACACGCCACCCGCGCGGGGTCATTCTCCCCTCGGAATGTCCGCCCTTGAACGCCGTTACTGCTGTCCAGGCAGCATGGCGGCCGAGGAAGGTCGGCCAAACCCCACCTCCGTCTACGCCCAACGCGGAACCGATCTCCATGCACTGGCGCCGGCGTGCATCAAGGAAGGGCTGAACCCTCTCGACGCTCTGCCTGAAGACCCGGAGGGCGCGGAGATGATCCTCGCCTATCAGATCGAAGTCCAGGCGGCGCACGATCGTCTCGGCGGTGAGTTATTGCTGGAGCAGGCGTTCGAACTCTCCGCCCTCTCGGAGCTTTACTGGGGCACCGCCGACGCGGTGATCATCGCCCCGCCGACCTTATACGTCGCCGACTTCAAGACCGGCCGGGGGGTGCCCGTCCCCGTCCGCCGTGCCGATGGGAGGGTCAATCTCCAGTTGGGCGGATACGGCCTCGGCGCCCTGCACAGCCTGCCCACCGGGCTCGCCCACGAGATCACCCAGATCGAGTTGGTGGTCGTCCAGCCGGCCCTCGGGCCGCCGCAACGCACCATCATGACGGTCGCGGAGGTACAGGATCTGGCGGCTGATCTGATCGAGATCGCGGAAGCCGCGCTCGATCCGTCAGCGCCCAGGATCGCCGGCGATCACTGCCGCTTCTGCCGCGCCTCGGGCGACTGCCCGGCGCTGCGGGAGCGCGCCCTTGTCGCGGCGCGAACCGAGTTCGGTAACGCGGATCTGGTACCGCCCCGGCCGGACCGGATGACCCTGCTTCAACTGTCTCGGGTTCTTGAAGAAGCGGACCTGATCGACGAATGGATCACCGCCGTTCGCGCTCACGCCAAATCCCTCGTCGATAAAGGCGAGGAAATACCAGGGTGGAAGCTGGTCGATAAACGCGGCCGC
>Ga0193694_1000012_pt1 | contig 40674 bp, 52 predicted proteins | sample L3s1metaG_FD_160567 | JGI IMG/M metagenome (GOLD analysis project Ga0193694, IMG submission 160567) | Soil microbial communities from a riparian zone of the East river system, Colorado, United States - L3s1 | ecosystem: Environmental > Terrestrial > Soil > Riparian zone | place: USA: East River... | reverse complement strand
ACAGTGAGGGCGGGGGGGGAGGGGCGAGGGAGGCGCTCATGGTGCTGTCCTGTCCGCGATGTCGCGCAGCCGGAGCCACAAGAGAGATTCGGGATCGAGCGGCTCTCCCGCGAGGGCTTTCTCCACATCGGCCCGAAACGCCGCGAAGTCGCCACGCAACGTCTCGACGGCCCGCTCCAGGGTCTCAAGGCGCTCAAGGCGATCGATCGCCCCGGCCCTGACCGTCAGGAATGATAACTTCATTTCCGCGATGATCCCGTCGGCGAGGGCATCCGCCACATCCTTGATGTAGCGCCGCGCCAGACCCTCGCAGAAGGCGATATGGCCTGGATTCGTCAGGGAGTTCTCTTCCGCTTTTGTCATACCAGGTCTCCATCGGCCAGGCTCATGTGCATGGGGGTTTTGTCGAACAGACCGGAGGTCATGCCGGACCCGACACCCAGCCCCTGCTCGCAGAACGTAAGGTTGAGCGCATCGGCGTGATCGCAGCTGGGGAGACCGCGAGAACGCATGCTTTGCTTGCTCTCGACCTGGAGGCGGCCATCCGAGAGGAAGGAATAACGCGGCATGAGGAGGTCGTCGCGGAGGCGATCATGGCGCGGCAAACGCACGTTGCGGTTGCCAAGCCACTCCTTGCAGCGCACCCATAACTCGTCTCGTAGGCGTGCGTATCTACCGGTGGTTGAGGCCGTTTCGGAGACATTGACGCCGAGAATGGGCAGGTTTTGCTCGTGCAGACGATCGACGACGCCGGACCCGATGCCGATCACGTCGATACATATAAGAGAGGGACGGGCGGTGGGGCTCTGGATGTCCCACTCCGCCTTGATGGCGCCGGCCAGTTGCATGGTATCCAGGCCATGCCAGGCGCGCGGCATTTCGGTCACGACCCGGCCTTTGCGTTTCACGAGAACGGAGGCGTCGGTGCCGAATCGGGCGACATCGACACCCCAGATCTCGATGGCGAGAGGGTCGATCTCGATGTCCCGGAGCATGGCGCTGTCGACGAGGTCGGCGCCGATCAAGGTGTTGTCGTCGGCGAGGGGGAACTCGCCGAGGACGCGGACGCGGAAAGCATTCGAGTCCATGCCGTAGCGATTGGCGATCTCCTCGACGAACTCCGAGGTGACCCGTTTGGAAGAGGCCGAGGAGACCTTCTGGGTGTACCACCGGTCCCGCTCCATCATGTGGGCGCGGTAGAAGAAGCCGGTTGAACGTGTGGCGTTACCGATGAGGAGCGTTATCGCGCCATGTGATGACATCGAGCCCGAGGCGGCCTCGAAGACCGATTCGGGGATACCGCTGGCCTCGTCGGCGATGAGAAGAATATGCGCTGAGTGCAGGCCCGCCATCGCCTCTGGCGTATCGGGGCGGGAGGTTCTCGCGGTGACGAAACATTCCTGATCGGCCTTTAGCGTGACGCGATCGGAGCGAATATCCCACAGATCGCGCCAGCCAGAAGGAAGAATGTTCAGCCATTTGATGAACTCGGGCCATAGCGCGTCGAACAACTGGGAGGACGACGGCGCGGTTATGGCGACCTTGAACGGCGCGCGGGTGCAGATGAACCATACACACAGCCACGCGGCGAAGCAGGTCTTGCCGACGCCATGCCCCGAGCGAATGGCCAGACGGGTATGCCCGCGCGCCACCGCGCGGAGTGCCTCCAGCTGCCATGGGTCTGGTTCCACACCCAGAATATCCCGCACGAAGGCGATCGGCGCGCGGGCATACTTTTCAATCGCCGCGTGGAACGGGTTGGTGGCGAATTGTTGAGTAAGAGGCTCCGCGCTCATGGTTTAACCCCGAGCGTGTCACGAATATAAGTACAGGTCTCGACGACCGCGATAAACTTTCCGTTCGTTGTTACCACGACACAATGGACACTTCTGGTAAAACGTTTTAAATCCATATCAATGGGCTCTCGCAAACTACTGATCGCCTTCGGATTCAGGAACGCCCGTTGCCCGTCTGGGCCATGTAGTTCTATAAATTCCACTCCCGATATGAATATCAATGCACTAAGTGTTTCAAAACCGTAATGATGTTTCAGAAATCCTCTGGGGAATTTTGGAAGAGCCAACAATTTGATATCGTAACGTGTTTTGGGAAAAGTCCATGACAATTTTGAAGGGGGTGCCAGTGCCATCGCCACACGCGCGGGCAGGGGGGCGGGCACCCGCCCGCGCGCCTGGGCGCGCGCACGCGCACACACGCCCGATCGCGCGATCATGTTGACTGTGGCTTGATGATTGTCATCGGCCACCTGTTCAAACGGACGATTGGTGACACACTCCATGATTGGTTGATGTGTCATTACACTATCATTCCGTTGGAATGTCTGTAGATGTGGACTCGATCGTTTCGATTGCTGGCGTTGATTGCTGTTCAATGAGGGTTGCGCTGATTGCTCGAGCCGCCACTAAGTGCAGCTCAATGGTTGAATTGCTGTTGATGTCGAGCGACTGCGACGGCTTGCCCCAGCCACGATCCAGCAAGGCGACAGCGGCCGGCACACGCGTCCGTTCGTCCTGTAGCGACAGCACAAGCGCGGCGATCGCCGCCGGCGTATGAACCTTCGCCAGCTCCTGAATATCCTTGTAGACCTTGGGACGGCCAGAAGGATTGCCAGACTGTCCGGGCTTCCATGCTTTCGGCGGAACTCGCCGTTTCTGTTCAGGATTGTTACCAGAAGCAGACACAGGACTCTGTCTCTTTATTTATACTGAGTATCCCGATACCACAGAAGACCCGCGTCGCCAACTATCTTCGTCCGACCCCAAAATACCCCTTGCGCTATGAACGCAACGGGTCCATATAGGTTGGATCAACCAGTTAACCAGTTCAAACAGTCAAACAGGACAACCAGTCATGCTCGTCTATCAGGGACCATCGATGTTGGACGGATCACCGATCGTCATGATCGTCACCGGCTTCTCCGGCTCGTCAAACAGGAAGACCGGAGCTGAATTACTCCAAACCTATATCCTCCGCGACGATATGCATCCCGTTGAAGCTTCCCGCACCGGCGCCGACAAGGCGATTTGCGGCGACTGTAAGCACCGGGGTCTGCGCGATGACGAAGGCATGCGGATCGAAGGCTCACGCGAGTGTTATGTGAACCTTGGGCAAGGCGTGACCATTGTCCATAAATCACACGCTCGCGGCCATTATGAGACGTGTGCGATTGAAGATCTCGCCGAAGCGTTCGATGGCAAATTGATCCGTCTGGGAACGTATGGTGATCCAGCCGCCGTGCCAGAGTCGGTTTGGGTGTCGATGCTGAGCGAGAGCGCCGGCCGCACCGGCTATACCCACCAATGGCGCGATGCCCGCTTCGCCTGGTTAAAGGCGTACGTGATGGCGTCAGTTGATACGCTCGAGGAAGCGGCCGAAGCCCAGGCGGCTGGCTGGCGTACATTCCGCGTCGCCCCCGCCGTTGGCTGGACCAGGGAAAAGACCGAAGCGCTGTGTCCCGCGTCGGAGGAAGCCGGCAAGCTCCTTCAGTGTCAGGATTGCCAGCTGTGCTCGGGGATCAAAGGCAAGGGGAAGCGAAACATCGTCATCCCGAACCATTCCACTCAGGCGCGCGCCGTGAAGCGTCGCGCGGGCGTCGTGTTCAAGAAAAACGGGGTGGCGGCATGAACGCCATTATTCGCGCCACGCGGGCGAGTGCATCAGCACTCGCCGCCATGGCGCGCCACGCCCGCGCGGCCGAGGACGCGACGCATCAAATCACCCTGAACCGTCGCGCGATGAAGCGGGGATATGCGCCAGCCGGAACGTATGACCGGGAAAACGAGGCATTGCGTTGTCAGCGCGACACGGCGCGCGAGGGTTACCGGAAAGCTCTGGCCCGTTATGCGAGGGCTCGTGAAACGCTCGCCGCTAATCCGTTACCGGGCGATTGACCACGTTCCGCCAGCCCCACCATGCCAGCAACACGGCATCGGCTTCGTCATGCGTCAGGGGCCGTTCAGGGTCGTTCAGAACATCCCTGGCCATGGCGACGCCGGCCGCTTTGCCAGCCGCGCCGCCCGAGAGCCCGTAGGAGCCCCTCCAGACCGCCGGCTGGACATATTCCACCCTCAGTCCCGGCAGCGTCGCCAGCACGCCCCGTACGGCCCCGTATGCCCGCCCCAGGGCGAAGGCCGAGCGTGTGCCCATCTGGGGGCTCGCGTGTTGGGCTTCGACGACAACCAGCCTGACATCGCGTGTGGCCAACAGAAACCACCGATCGGACAAAGGCGCGATAACGGCGCCGGGAGGTTTGCCAGCCTCCACTCGTATCAGCGCGGCCGCGCCATTCATGCCGGGGTCGATCCCGAGGATAAGGGTCACCACCACTCCGGGTCGGGAGGCGCGGGCCGCGCCGCCCGTTTTCGCATGCCCGCGTCGCGAACGCGCGCCGCCGCGACATCCTGTTCCATGTTCCCGGCGCAGATGCAGCCGCATCGTAGCGTATCGGGATAATCCCGATGTTCCATCGAATGGACGTATCGGATTTCCTGGACCTCGCACATCTCGCAAATGACGCTCGGCTCTTCCAGATCCTCTACACCAACACATTCCCATCCGGCCTTAGGCACGCCTGGATCACCCCATTTCCCGTTACTCATCACATATTCCTTATTATCAAATATCAACCAGGGCAGGGTAGGGCGGGCCAATAACGTAACTCGCCCTACACGTATATGCGTGCACGCGCGTGTATGCGGTCAATCGTTATTACTCTGCCCTACCCTGCCCTGGACCCTTTTGTTTATCTAAAGTCAAAACTCTCCGGGGGCTTCTTCTTCGGGATCGGCTTTGGGCGCGCCACCATTCCCGGCGGCGGCTTTTTTCGCTGCTTCTTCCTTCGCTTTTTTCTCTTTGGCCACCGTCGTCTCTTTCAGTTCGATCCCGTGGACAAGCCGCAGCCCATTTGTTTTCTTGTAGTGAACCCCTTGTATTTTCTCCAACATTCCCCTCAGGCGGCGACTGTCCGTCATCTCTTCCCTGTTGACCCGGCACCAGTCTTCGAAGCTGCTCAGCAACGCGGCGGGTGTGTCATCCATTCCCCATCCAAGATTGCATCGGTCTTCGATCCACCGCCCGAAAACATCCTGCGACTCAAAATAATCATTGGTGGCGATGGTCACCGCCTCCGGCGCTCCGAGCCCGTTTCGCCGCCATTCCAGGCACCCGTTGACCATCCATCGCAGAATCCCCGGCCATTCCGCTTTCAGCTTTTCAGGCAGTTCCACATCGGGCATGGCGGGCCGCTTATCGAAAGGCACGATATTGAACCGGCGGCGGGTGGAGTTATCAACGCCTTTCAGTGCTGGTTTGTGATTGCCGCTGATCGTCAGCTTGAAGCGAGGGACGAACGTGAAATTATCCTGCCGCATGAAGCGGGCGGTTATCGAATCGCCGCCCGTGATGGCCTTGATCCGCGCTTCGGCCCAGGTCTGCCCCTCCTCCACCTCGGACGCCATGACCATCCGCGCCCCGTCCAACATGGCGAGATCCGTCGTGTGCTTGTCTCCGCGTGTCACGACAAACGTATCCATGGCGGCGTTCGTCGCGTAGCCGCCCATGATCCCAAAGACGGTGTTCATAACGACGCTTTTGCCGTTCCCTCCGTCACCGTGGATGAACACCAGGGCGTGCTCATGCGTGATTCCGGTGAGGCAGTAGCCGAACCATCTCTGGAGGAATCCGATCATTCCGGCGTCGCCGCCGGTCGCTTCCTCCAGGAACTTCAGCCAGAGGGGACAATCCTCGCCCACGGCGGGCGCGACCGCCGTCGATCGCGTGATGTAGTCCTCGGGCCGCGCCCCTCGCATGACTCCGGTTCGAAGATCAATGACGCCATCGGGCGTGCCCAGTAGCCATGGGTCCGCGTCCCATATCTCATGCGTGACCGCGAACGCCCCCCGTGCCTGCGCCAGCCGCTCCACGCCACCCGCGAACGATGCTTTCCCGGCCTGCTCCACGGTCTTCGGCGCATGCCCCCACGCCGCGCGCCGCGCCTTTTCATGCGCCCATCGATAGGCCAGCTTCGTCTCTTCCCGCTTCCACCGCGCGCCATTCCACAGAAACCATTTTCCGCGCGTATGATCGAAGCGCAGCTGCTCCACGTGAGCGGCCGTGAAGATGTCCGCTACTTTCCCCTCGGTGACGATCGACCCGGCGGCGACTGGTTTTTTCTTCTTACCACCACCCTGGATCACCGAGGCTTCCGACTCCCCCCGCGCCTTCCTCGACGGCTTCACCCACGCCGGATCGGCCTTGTTGGCCTCATACAGCAGCGTCCCGATACCGAGCCGACCAGGCGGCGAGCGCATCCAGTGATCCCACCGCTCGCGGCAGGCCGCGTCGTCGTGCTTGCCGCTCTTCGCGCTCCACTCCCTGAACGCCTCGTATCCGTCCTCGCTTCCGCCCGTGGCGCCCCATACGGCCATCCCGGTCTTCGACCAGTCATCCCACCCCACATCCTCGTTCGGGATAACCCCGAGGGCCGCGATCACGTCTTCGATGTGCCCGCGCAGGGAGAGCCCTTCGTCCTCGCTCCGCTCCGCGCGCCCTTCGATGGTCCGCCCCTTCTCGGCTCGCTCCATCAGCCATTCCACGACGGGCGTTATCTCGACCGTGCAATCCCCGACCGGGTCCCATCCGGTCACTGTCAGGAACCGGGCGCAGGCATGGAAGATCTCGATCGCGGCGCCGGCCTTGATCCCCTTCCCCCACCAGGCGCGCTCCTCGGCGCTGTCAGGCCCCTCCAGCCCGTCCGCCCATGCCTTCACCCGTAACTTGCCCTGGAACGCCTCTGGGAGCCCTCCCAGGCGTCCCAGGACCCGCAACCCCGTTCCGCTGGGCGTGATCTCCCGATACGCCCCCGGCGCGGCTGTAAGGAGCGCCAGCGCCCATCCGTCCACCCGTCCGGTCTTCGGATCACGACAGTGATCGAGATCCAGCGCCACCAGCCCGATGTCTCCCTCCATCCGCCAGCCGACGCCGGCGGCGTCCTCGACCTCCACCGCTGACGCCGCCCGATCGTAACCGGCCATGCCTTCCAGATCGTTGACGCGAACGCCGATGCCCGTTCCGGGGATGACGGGAACCTTGGTCCGCCCCCGTGTCCCGTCCTTTCGGATCAGCACCCGCCAGTACCAGATGCACCACCGATCGACGGCCAGCATCGCGCTCAGGCCGGGGATATCCCGTAGGTTCAACCCTCGTGTTTTGTCCTTGTCGTCAGCCATCGTTCACCCCCTCGGTTTCTTCGTGTAGTATGCGCTCACCCCCATTCAGCCCATTCGTCCATTTCCTTCGACGGCCGATGGCCGATCTTCACCCGCACCGGCGGCGGCCCCGCCGCCGCTACCGCGCCCGCGAGCCCTTCGATCCACGTCATCACCGCGTCCGGCACGGGATACAGCCCTTCCCGCCACCTGCGCGCGGTGCTGACGCCGATGCCAAGCACCTCCGCCAGATCCCCCGAGGTCCACCGCAACGCCGTCAGCGCCGCTCCCAGACGTCGCGCGCGGTCATCCTCCACGATCCCCCGCATCGTCTCGCTCATTTCCGCTCCTTGTACGCCGCTGAGTTTTTCCTCCAACACGCCCGACAAAACCGCTTGCCGGTCGGCCCGATGTGCAGGTTGTCGCCCGAAAACGGATGCCCGTGGATGCAGGCTGTACGTCGCGCGACCCCTCTCAGAATGTTTGTCTTATGTGAGACGGGTTCGAGATGGTCTGGATTTATACAAGATCTGACCCGGCAAAGATGATCCAACGTCAGACCTTTTGGGATTTCCCCTTTGAATGCCTGGAAAGACATACGATGCGCTAAAAGTCCCTTGAGAACCCTTCCATAGCCGTCACGATCTACCTTTGCCGCCCAGAGCCAACACCCACTGTTGGGCTCCGGAATGGCGCGGCTGAAAAAGAATTGTTGCCGAGGGGTCATGGCTCCCTCTCCACTTCGACATCCCCGAGGCTGGCGCGGAGCAGCGTGTTACGCACCGAGTTGATGCTGGATGCGTGAAGCCCCGGCCTCTCCCGGTGTTTCTCCGCGATATCCAGCTCAAGCAGCATCATTCGGATATCGTAGGCCGTCAGTTTTCCGCTCATCGATCCGCCCTCCACTCCGCCGCTTCCACCGCGTAATCCAACCGCTGCTCTTCGGCACACGGGCCACACAACTTCAGCCCGTCGAATACTTCCACCGCGTCACGTCGGCAGCACTCGCAAGAAGCCACGGCCTCGCCGGTCCCTTCACATTCCGTGCATTCCCAGGTCTTCGCCCAGGGGTCGTTGGGATGATCATGCGTCCTCATCCCCGCGCCGGAACATTCGCGGCATTTATCCATCAATGTTGCGTTGCTCGTTTTCATCTGCTTCACTTCCTTTTCCACGATTCGTCACACCCCCACTCTCCGGCGGCGTCCCCACGCCGCCGGTTTTTCTTTGTCTTCAGATCACCCGCGTTCCACATGCCGTGTTGAGGCTGGCGTAGAGTTCGGACATCACCGCCTCATGTTCCGCCGCTGTTTTGAACCCGTTGAAACGAGCGGCTTCCAGCTTCAGTCTCGCCTGCTCCGCGTTGTATTTGGCGTGATCGGCGGCGGTCCATTTCATCCAGTGCTTGTCCATTCGCTTAACCCTTCATCGTGTTGACCACCCCTATATGAACCCCTCACGACCATAGGTCAACAGCCTATTTGCCTCCTTCGCCATCTTTTTCCTTGTCTTTGTTTTGATACGACTGGAAAGCTTCCCTTAACCGTCGCTGCACCATGACTTCCTCGCGAACGACCTCGGCTAATTTATCCAGGAAAGACGGCTCAAACCCGCCCGATTTTACGCTATCGGCGACGATGTAATACCTCTCATTCATCTTCCGTAAATCATCCACGTCCGCCTCCGGCGTGTTTTCTTTCGTGAACCTCATCACTTTTCCCCTTGTTGCCACATACGCTACCTGTTAATACGCTTCACATGAACAACACGCTACCTTCTCATACCTATTCAGTCGCGGAGGCTGCTCGCGTCCTGGGCGTGCCCTCCCGCACTATCTACGGGCAGGTGGCGCGTGGCGAACTCCCGGCTATTCGCCTGAGTGGGCGTATCCTCATATTACGCTCTGTAATAGTCGGAATCCTCGCGTCGGGACTGCCCGCGCCGGAGCGGGCGCCCGAGCCTGTCGAGGATGAATCATGGTGATCGGGAGCGGTAATTGGGTGAGGCCAGTGCTCCCTCTGGACGTCGTCCAGGAGCGGTTCTGGAGTTACGTCGAGAAAAGCGAAGGCTGCTGGATTTGGAAAGGATGCACGCAGCCTGACAGATACGGATACGGTGTTTTCTGGCTTCCTAAATCTGAAACGGCCCCCGCGCGACAGGTAAGGGTTCATCGTTTGGCGTGGACATGGGCTCATGGTCCCGTCCCCAGAGGCAAGAGCGTATGTCACAGTTGCGATGTACCGACATGTGTCCGACCCGATCATTTGTTTCTGGGAACGCCCGCCGAGAACACGAGAGACGCTGTCAACAAAGGTCGTATGTGTAAAGGCGTTGATAGCCACCTGGCCAAACTGACGCCCGAGGTGATCAGAGATATCAGACGTCGCGCCGGGGGCGGAGAGCCCAACTATAGAATAGCCCAGAGTCACGGGGTGGCGGCGAGCACGGTCGGGCGTGCTTTGAGCGGCCTGACCTGGAAAGCCGTTACGAATGAGGAGCCCTGGTGGTGAAACTTTGGAAGCACCAGGCGGCCGTCATACCCGATATGGCCAAAGGGCATTTCCTCCTATTATGGGAGCCTGGCGTTGGAAAAACCGCCGCGCTCATTCGCGCCGGCGCGACCGTGGGCGGGCGGCAACTGTGGATCACCCACGCCGTCCTGATCCCGCAGACCCTGGCCGACATCGCCGCCTGGCGTCTTGGCGTCCGCGTCCAGCGGATCACCTCCGGCAAATCGATCGTCGATGACACCGCCGATATCGTGATTGTCAGTTACGACCTGATGCGAAGGGTCGAGATCTGGAAACAGTTATTCCGTCTTTACTGGGAGAGCATCGTCTGCGACGAGGGTCATGCTCTCGGCCACGGCGCCGCGGCGAGAACAAGAGCCTTCTACGGCGCCACTATTTACTCGAAAGGGGCTCTTTATACTCGTTCCAGCCGGGTCTGGATCGCGACGGGGACGCCCGTGCTCAATAGCCCTGACGAATTACATCCACATCTGTCCCGCCTTTTCCCCAACCTTATCCCCGGCAAGGTACAGAAACAGCAGTTTCTCAACCACTTTTGCGTCACTGTCCAAAAGACATTTGGCCCGATCATCGTCGGTGCCCGTAATACTGAAGAGCTCCGCGCCATCCTCTCGAAATGCGCCAGCCGCGTGAAACTGTCCGATGTGACCGACCTGCCGCCGCTGACCGTGGACACCTTGCCCGTCGAGATCAGTCCCGCCGATCGCCGCGCGATCGAGGCCACGATGACAGAGCAACAACGGAATGAGCTGAATGTTGTCCTGACCCAGCTGGAAGGTAGCGACGAGGCGGGGTGGCAGCGGCTCAACGCGATGTTGTTGCCGCTCGCCAGCACCCGCCGCGTCCTCGCCCTGGCCAAGAGCAGGGCGGCGGTCGATCTCATCAAGAGTGAGATCGAGGGCGGCGCGGACAGGATCGTCCTCTTCGGCGTCCACGTCGCGGCCCTCCAGGCCATCAATGATGCCTGCCAGTCTCTCGGCGCCCGCCTCCTGATGGGCGAAACCGCCCATACTCTTCGCGAGGGCGCCGTCGCCGGGTTCAACGCGGGCGTCGTCAAAGTCCTCGTGGCCTCCGTCAGGGTGGCCGGGTTCGGTCTCAACCTCCAGAGCGCCCGCCGCGCCATCTTCCTGGAGACCGACTGGACCAGCGCCTCGATCGATCAGGCCGTCGCGCGCCTGTATCGCGCCGGCCAGGCCCGCCCCGTGCGGATATCCATCCTGACCGTCGCGGACTCCATCGACGCCCGCGTCGCCGACATCGTCCGCCGCAAGCGGCGGATCGTCACTCAACTTTTGGAAGAGACCTCATGAGCATCACTGTTAATTGTTCGATCGACCTGACCGAAGAGGAGCTGTTCCTGGTTCTTCAGCATCGCCGTCACGGCGGGGTCATCAGATACCCCACGCTCAGTAAGGCTCTGTCGGATGAACAGCTGATGGAAGCCACGGCTGACCTGCCATCGGACGCGCCACCACCGCCGCCCGCGCCGGAGCCGGAGATTATTCCGGTGGAACCTCCCCCTTTGCCACCAAAACCAACACGCTCCAGGGCGAAGACCAATGGCGCCGAAGCGCCCATTAACGCCACGCCCCTGGCCCCGCCGCCTCCGCCCGAACCCCTCGACGAGCCCGCCATGCGCTCTCTGCTGTCCAAGGTCGGCGCGGTGCATCCGCTCAAGGTCAAGGCGATCACCAACATCCTGGAGGCCTATGGTGGCAGTCGGCGTTTGTCCGAGTGCGACCCCTCGACCTGGCCTGTCATCGCCGAGGAAGCCCAGAAGGTTCTCGCGGAGTATGGGGCGTGAACGATACCCGACTCCCCTCGGAGCGGGGCCACTCGCCCCTCGGAATGTCCGCCCTTGAACGCCGCTTCATGTGTCCTGGGTCGATGCGGGCCGAGGAAGGCAGGCTAAACCCCACCTCCGTCTACGCCAAACGCGGAACCGATCTCCATGCGCTGGCGCCGGCGTGTATCAGCGAAGGATTGAATCCTCTCGACGCTCTGCCTGAAGACCCGGAGGGCGCGGAGATGATCCTCGCCTATCAGATCGAAGTCCAGGCGGCGCATGATCGCCTCGGTGGTGAATTATTGCTGGAGCAGGCGTTCGAACTCTCCGCCCTCTCGGAGCTTTACTGGGGCACCGCCGACGCGGTGATCATCGCCCCGCCGGTCCTCTACGTCGCTGACTTCAAGACCGGCCGGGGTGTCCCCGTCTCCGTCCGCCGTGCCGATGGGAGGGTCAATCTCCAGTTGGGCGGCTACGGCCTCGGCGCCCTGCACAGCCTGCCCACCGGGCTTGCCCATGAGATCACCCAGATCGAGTTGGTGGTCGTCCAGCCGGCCCTCGGGCCGCCCCAGAGGACCATCATGACGACGGCGGAGATCCATGATTTCGCCGCCGACCTCCTTGAGATCGCGGAAGCGGTGACGGACCCGCTCGCGCCAAGGATCGCGGGCGATCACTGCCGCTTCTGCCGCGCCGCCGGTGACTGCCCGGCGCTGCGGGCGAAGGCCATCGCCTCTATCGGACTGGAATTCGAAGTGGTGGAAGTCGAGGACGCCGTCACGTTCCTGCCGGACCCCGCCAAGATATCCCGCGAGCGTTTAGGGGGAATTCTCGAAGGCGCGGAGATCATCGACGAATGGCTCGCCGCCGTTCGCGCTTACGCCAAATCGATAGCCGACAAAGGCGAGGAGATTCCAGGGTGGAAGTTGGTCGATAAGCGCGGCAAGAGGGTATGGGCCGATGAGGACGTGGCGACTTTCGTCATGACGGAGGCTCTCGGCCCTGATGCATTCGCTCATAAGCTCCAAAGCCCGACCCAGGCGGAGAAGATCCTGAAGGCGAAGAAGTTGAAGAAGCCGGCTCAGTGGAATGAGCTGGTCACACTATCAGATCCCGGAACCACGTTGGCTCCGGCGTCCGATCCGCGCGCGGCGGTTGCTCCGCGCATCGAGTTTGAAATAGTTAACACAGAGGAATAAGTTAAAATGGCACAGAAACCAGTTGTATCAACCATCCGCCTCGGCCCTGGCCGCCTCAGCTTTCCTTCGTTGATCGAACCGAGCTCGTTCAATGGCGGCGATGAGAAATATACCTGCACCTTGTTGCTGCCGCCCACCTTCGACGTGGCGCCGCTGCTGAAGGCGCTCAACGATCTGTGCGTGGAGGTGTGGGGCAAGGACCAGAAGAAATGGCCGGCCAATGCCCGCCGCCCCGAGAGCGTCGTCCGTCGCGCCGAAGAGAAAGAACACATGGCGGGATACGAGAAGGGCTGGCACTTCGTCTCCGCCAGCTCCAAGGACAAGCCCGCCATCGTCGATGCCTCGCTTGAACCCGTCACTGATCCACGCGCGGTTTACGCCGGGCGCTGGGCCAACATCAGCGTGCGACCGTTCGTCTATAACAACATTGGGGTCGGGGTCAGTTTGGGTCTCGGCAACGTCCAGTTGCTGAAGCACGACGGCGCTTTCGGCCGCACGTCGGCGGCGCAGGATTTCGATCAGGTCGTCGAAGAGATGGAAGACGAGTTCTAACAGTCCTGTAACCCGCGCCCTTCCGGGCGCGGGCGTCTTCCCGGGGGTGAGATATGAGCGTCAATTACTACCTGGTCTGCCACGACTGCCGAAAGCGTATTCACATCGCCCAGGATGGTCTTTCCGGGTGGTCCTTCTATCGTAATGAAAAGAACTGCATGAACGCGCTGGGCGCGTGGTTCGATGAGCACGCGATAAACACCTGGGATCACGCGTTCCATCTGCTGAACGAAGATAACCAGTCGATCCAGGATTATGATTACGTCGATATCAGGTGGGAAAACGATGACTACTGACATTGATCAGCTTCTCTTCCTCGATCTCGAAACCCGATCGACCGTCGATCTCAGGAAGACCGGCGTCTACGTCTACGCCGCTCATCCCTCCACCTCCGTTACCGTCGCCCGCCTCGCCATCGGCATGGAAGAGCCGTGGGAGTGGCGCCCGGGGCAAGAACTCCTCCCGAAATACCTCAAACACCTGGAAGACCCCACGCGCGAGGTCGTCGCCCATAACGCCCAGTTCGAGCGGCTGTTGATCGAAGGCGTCCTGCGCCCGCGCCACGGTTGGCCACTGGTCGCGATCGACAGATGGATTTGCACCATGGCCCGCGCCCGCGCCCAGGCCCTGCCGGCCAGCCTCGACGGGGCGGGAATGGCGTTGGGCTTGCCGATCAAGAAGGATGGCGACGGCTGGCGCCTCATGCTCCAGATGTGCAAACCGAGAAGAACCTCGGATGGGTCACTGGCGTGGTGGGAAGATGAGGCCCGCATGGCCCGGTTGAGCGACTATTGCTCGACCGATGTGAAAGTGGAGCGCCAGGTCCAACGCTCCACCGCCGCTCTGCCCCAGCCGGAACTCGACGTGTGGGATCTGACGGAAAGCATGAACGACAGGGGGGTGAGATTTGATTTGGGCTTCGTCGAGGCGGCGTCGATCGTCGCCGAGGAGACCGTCGCCCTCCTCAATCACGACATGAATCTCCTCACGGTCGGCATCGTCAAAACCGCGTCCAATGTTGGCGCGCTCAAGATGTGGCTGATGAAGCGCGGCGTCGATCTCTCGCCGCCGCCTGATCTCGCCCGCGAGGGTGAACTACTCGATGATCTGGAAGAGGTTGAACCGGAAGAAGAGGTGATCCCCGATCTACGGCGGCGGGATGTTCAGCGTTTGATCGCCGATCCCCGCGTGGGACTGCTCGAAAAGAGCGTCCTCCGGTGCCGCCTGGAAGCCGGCAAGATCAGCGTCAGGAAGCTGGCGGCCATCAGTGACCGCTCCAGTGCCGATGGCCGCGTGAGGGGTCTGCTCGGCTATCACGGCGCATCAACTGGCAGATACATCAGCCAGGGGTTGCAGGTGCAGAATTTCCCCAGGGATGTCGTGCATGACTGGGAGGGCCACCGCGAACTGCTCGACCACGGCGCGGCGATGGTGGACGCCATCGCTGGCCCGCCGCTCGATGTCGTCTCGAAGATGCTGCGCGGCGCGATCATCCCCGCCCCCGGCCACGAGATCGCGGCGGGCGACTTCGCCTCGGTCGAGGCGGTGGGCGTGGCGTGGCTGAGCGGCCAGAATGATCTGGTCGAGGCGTTCCGCGCGAAGCGGAAAGTCTACGAGGAGATCGGCGCCAGGGTTTATGGCATCGACCCCGTGACCGTGACCAAGGACAGCCGCGCCCGTTTCGTCGGCAAGACCCTGGTGCTTGGCTGCGGCTATCAAATGGGTTGGCATAAGTTCCGCGAGACCTGCATCGCGCAGGCGAGTGTTCTCCTCGCCCCGGAAGAGGCGGAACGCGCCGTGGGCGTGTATCGCGGGACTTACAAACAAATACCCCGCCTGTGGGAGGACATGAACCAGGCGGCGATCGACGCCGTGCGTCACCCTGGTCAGTCCACCGCCATTTGTGGCGGGCGCATTCGGTTTCGCATGGATCGCAAGTGGCTGCGGATGCGCCTGCCTTCGGGGAGATACATCTGGTATTCCCAGCCCCTGATCGAGACAGGTCGTTTCGGCAACGATTGCGTTTCATATATGGCGGTCAACAGTCTGAACAAGAAATGGGAGAGGCAACAAACGTATGGGGGCCGGCTGACCGAGAACGCCGTACAGGGTTTGTGCCGCGACCTCCTCGTCCACGCCGCGCTGCGCCTGGAACAGGAGGGCTACCGCCCGCTCACGCTCATCCATGACGAGGTCGTCTGCGAGCCTCCGGTGGGGTTTGGGTCCGTGGACTCCATGTGCGCCATCATGTCGGAGCTGCCCGACTGGGCCGAGGGTTTTCCTTTGAGGGCCGAAGGATCGCGCGGCCCTCGCTACATGAAATCGTGATGGTCCCCGATCTCATCAACGACCTGCGCCGCCAGATCGAGGAGCTGGAGCGGGAGGTCGCCGATCTGACGCGGCAGAACGAACAACTCCGCGAAGCCGTGACGGCGTCGCTGTCTCCTGACAAGGTGGCGGTTGACGATCTTACGAAATGGCGGGACCGATGATCATCAACGTGGCGGCGGGCGGCTCGATCCAGGCGGCGATCGACGCCTCCACATCCGGCGATACCATCGAAGTCCAGGCCGGCGCCTGGACCAACACGTGGCTGTCGATCACCCACGACCTGAACCTCGTCGCCGTGGGCGGCTGGGTGAAGCTGACCACCGCCAATGGCTGGCAACCGCCGGACGGCAAGGCGATGATCACCGAGCAGGGCAACGTCACCATCAGCGGCTTCGACATCTCCGGCGTCACCGTGCCGGATGCCAACGGCGCGGCGGTGCGATACCAGGGCGGGAGCCTGACGCTCGATAACGTCTACCTGCACGACAACCAGGACGGGCTGCTGGGGGCCGCCGACGCCTCCGGGTCGATCAGCATCGACAACTCCGAGATCGCGTTCAATGGCGTCGGCGGCAACGGCCATACGCACGGGCTCTACATCGGCCAGATCGCGACTTTCACGCTTACCAACAGCTATGTCCACGACACCAGCGTCGGGCATGAAATCAAGTCCCGCGCCGTGAATAACGTCATCACCGGCAACCGGATTTTCGATAATGATTCTTCCTCGTCGTACAGCATCGATCTGCCGAACGGCGGCGACGCCACGATAGCGGGCAACATCATTGAGCAGGGCGCCGCGACGCAAAACCCGGCCATACTCGCTTACGGCGAGGAAGGGGCGAGCAATGCCGGAAGAACCGTGTCGATCAGAGACAATACGATTGTTAACGATAGTGGTGGAGGTTATCTCTTACTTAACCCTGGCGGTTATCCTGTTGGGTTTTCTGGTAACACGGTATTTGGGTTGATGTCGGGCGGCACGGTTCTGGCGGCACGCCCCGCTTTGGATCTGGCATCGATACAATTCCTTGGACAACAACCACCGCCGTCCCCGCCAGCACCACCGGCAGCACCGCCGCCATCGATACCCACACCGCCACCAACAGAGCTACCACCGCCGCCTCCGACCCTCTCGCCACTGGACCAGTACCATGCCGACGTTCTCGCCGACTTCAAGGTCTGGGCGGCGATCCATGTCAAACTGGCTACCTTGTCGAAGACCCTCGCCGTTCTGAATACCGAACTGACCAGCACCACCGTTTTAGGTATCGTTAAAGGCGACCGGTGGTCGAACTAAACTTCCACGTCAACAAAAGGAAACTCACGATGAAACGCTTATTGATGACCACGGCCATCGTCACCGGGGCGATGTTTTTCCAGCCAACGGCTCGCGCTGACATCATCTCTACGCTGGGCTACACCGCCAATGCCAACACCTCGGCGCTGTCGCTGATCGCGGTCCCGCCTCCCGGCAACCAGCCGTTGAACACGCCTTGTTTGATCTGTGGCACGCAGCAACCCCAACAGCCGGCGGGCTTCGGTTACAACAACTACAAACAGGGCGGTAGCCAGGTCGCGTTCAGCGACTTCTCATCGGCCACGGTCGGAGCGAACCTCGACAACGACGTGCAAGGCACGCCGTATCTTGTCTCGTTCCTGCGTGCGTTCTTGATCTCACAGCTCGATTTGAATGGGCAACTGAATGTCGGGATCGACGTGAACACGGCCACGGGCGCCGGTCCTGAAGTGCTGCAACGCTTCGTCGTGCTCGATGTCGTCAACAAGACGATCCTCGCCGATTACAACCCAGCGAACGGAACGCCGCTGCCGACGAACAACAACGGCACCGGCTTCCCTGACTATGTGTTGAGCGGCTTCAACATCGACCGCAACGACCTGTCGCCCAACAGCCAGATCGAGTTTTACGCGAGATGGTCGAACGCCAGCGACGGCGCTGAGAGCTTCTTCCTGGTCCCCTCGGTGACAGCTGACGTGCCGGAGCCCGCCTCTCTGGCGGTGCTTGGTACGGGGCTGCTTGGACTCGGCATGGTGAAGCGCCGCCGTCGTGGTAGTGAGGGCCAGAGCGCCGCCTGAACGGTTTCCTCCTTCGCGCGGCACTCGCCGGGGTCGGGGCGCTTTCGTCTCGGCGACCCTGACCCTGGCTCCGGTTTATTAACAAGTGAAAAGGTTGAACAAGATGCAAGCGACAGAAATGACGATCCTCTACAGCCTCATCAGGACGGCGGGCAAAAGCGAAGACAGCCGCTACGATATTCTCCGCCACGAATCCGGTTGCACCGATGAGATCCTGGCGCGCGGAGCGACGTTCAGTTCCGCCACCGCGATCGTGAAGGCGCTCAACAGCGAGGTGGGAGCATGAACCACTCCCTCGCCTGGCACTGGCATTTCAGACGCAGCCGCTCCCGGCTCTGGAGCGGCGCCTGGGGCTGGATCACCGACGCCACCGCCGTGGCTGGCGTGGTCGGTGTGTTCCTGTGGGTGGTGGCGACGTTATGATCGCGCTCGCCTGGGTCTGTGTCGCGATCCTGTTCATCTGGTTGTTTCCCGATATCGTATTCTGGATCGCGCTCCTGGGGATCTTGTACTGGTGGGTGTGGTTGCCGTTACTGGCGATCGGGTCACTGGTGTATTTCACTCATGGATCACGGCGCGCCAGGGGGCGGCGGGGGGAGGCCCTGTTTTAGTGTGTCCAGCATTTGCTGAATCCGTCCCGCCGCCCTTCGATTGACCGCCCCTCTGGCGAGGGCTGACCCGCCCTCTCCCAGGGTGTATCCGACAGCCATCCCAGGGAGCCCGCCTATCGCCGCACCAGCGGCGGCGCCGGCCTTGGACATGAGGCGGCTACCAAGTCCGTATATCGCGTCCCCGACCTTGCCTCGGTCAGCCATGTGCTCCAGTGCGGCTTTTTCCTCGGGAGACCAGCCGCGGGATTTAGTGCGGCTGGAAAGCAGCGTGTTCGCCTGGGTTTTGATGGACTGCGTCGGATTCTGTGTCCTGTCGGCGCGCTCCTGCATCCGGACGATGTCGTCCATCTTGAGTGCCTGGGACCACGCCTGGCGGGCGGGCGCCATCGCCTCGATACCAGCGGTGCCGCCGGTCACGTCCCCCGCGCCTGGGTTCTCGAAGTGGTCTCGCAGGTTGCGTTGGATCTCCTGGAGTTGTTTCCCAACGCCGGAAATCCCTCTCGGGCCGTATTCCTGAGTGATCAGATCGGCGATGCTGCGATCCATCTCCGTCGCGCCCTGAAGGGTCGCGGGCTTGTCCCGCAGACCCTGCCACCGTTCAAGTAGGGAAGTCACGGCGGTCGGGCCGCCCGTTACTATTCCATGTTCTGTCTGCCCTGGAACGACCTTGGCGACATCGAATGCCTTGTTCATGTATTCAGGCGAATAGGTCGCGTTGTTTCTGTGCGCGATATCGAAGTAACCGGAAGAGATCTGCTTCGCATATTCCACTGGCCCGAGCGCCTCCGGCGGCGCCAGCGACGGCCCTGGTGTTGGGGTTGGCGCCGGGCGCTGTTGCTCCAGGGCCTTACCAAGCAACGTATCAGGCACGCCCGCGGGGTGCGGCCCGGTGACCGGCAGCGCCGCCCCAGGCGGCATGAACCCTGGTTGGTTGGGGTTGACCCCTGGTGGCAGGTAGCCGGGCGTCTCCGGCTTCCCCCACCCCGTGTCGTGACGCAGCAGGTCGATCGCCCGGCCGAGACTGGTCTGCCCTTCGATCGGTCGCGGCGCCATGCGTTCCATGACGGTGGACGGTCGGGTCGAGGGGGTGAAGTCTGGCTTCATGCCCGCGCGGGGTCCCGCCAGTTGCGGAGCCAGCGCGCCGACGACCTGGGCTCCCATGGCGAGATCCCGCCCAAGGCGTGGATCGATCGTATCACCAATTTCCTTGGCGCCTTGTTGAACCCCGCGTCCCGCGCCGCTCAACACACCAAGCGCGCCGCCAAGCGTGTCCAGGGCGGGGTTATAGATGTAGCGACCGAGCGGTCCCTTGTTGAACAGTTCGCGCAGATACGGTGTTTGGATGGGTTCTGTCTGTTTGAACCCTTCGACCGCCGCGTCCTTGATCCGGCCGATGGCTCCTGGCGGGACCGGGTCTGGGATACGATTGCCCCAGGCGTCTTCGTCCACGTTCCACGGCTGGGGTTCCCCGTTCTTGTAAGGCACCTTCAATGGGCTGGCGGCTTTCACCGTGGATGTACTGAGGCGGCGCGGATCTACCTCCGCTTCCGGTGCCTGGGGGGTTTGCCCCGCCGGTGTCGAAGAGTGGGCGCGTGGGTCTTCCTCGATATCCTGGGGCTCACCCGCCATAACGCGTCCTCCTGGTCATTGCGGCGGCTTCCATCCAGGCGCGTGTCTGATGTGGCGCGTGCCGTCTTCCGAGCGCCAGATCGTGTTGGGCGGGACATTATCTCTAAACCATTTCATGGTTTCCGGATCTTTGTCCGGTGCGTTCTCCAGGCGCGCGGGCATCGTCGGCGTGACTTCCGGCACGCGCTTTTCCGCCTCATCCATGGCGTCGCCGATGTTCATGCCCTTGGCCAGTAGCTTGGAGACCTCCGTTCCGTATTTCATCTTCCGGTGCTGCTGGCCGATCAGATTGGTCAGGATCGCCTCTCGGGTGGAATCATCCTGCATCTCGCTCGCCCCCATGGACGTGATGAAACGCAGGTCGGCATCCGACGCGGTGCCGAGTTGCACCCCCTGCCGCAGGGCTTTGGTCACGGCGGCGAGACCCGAGCGGAGTTCCTGGATGGCGCCGAGCCTGCTCTGGAACGCCTCGCTTCCCATACCTATGACCTTAAGAGCATCAACCATCGGGACGCCGCCAATCGACCTGCTGGCGAGCAGCGTCGGGTCTTTCACGTTACGGGAGAGTTCCAGCGCGGCATCCAGGGCGGTGATGCGATCTCGCGCCGCCATGCTCTCTTTGTTCAGGTCTTTCTGAAGATCCTGGGCCGCGCCGTTTTGCACCTGTTCTTTATTGGTCAGGCGTGTCTGCTCGGCGGTCTTCTCGATCTTCTGCATTTCATGGGTCTGCGCCTGCTGCGCCGCCGCCGCCGCTCCGTATTTATCTAGTTCTTTCTCGTAACGGGTCTGGATGCGGCCGTCCTGTTCCTTGTCGTAGGCCGAGCGCGCGACGGCCGCCTTCTGCGCCTTCTCCTGCGCCGCCAGTTCGACCTTGGCTTTGATTTCCTCCCGCGCGGCCCTGATATCCGCTACCTCTTTTGGACTGATGACCCTCCCGGCCGCGATGGATTCGGCTCTTTTCTCGATCGCGGCGGCTTCGCTGGCGAAGGCCCTCTGCTGCGCCGGTGTCAGGTTTGGATTGAAATCCTCGGTCTGGGGTGGCGGGACGAACTCCCGCGCGCGGAACTCGGAAAAAGAACCAGGGTGCGCGACAACGACGCCCCCGGCGATCGGAATTGGCGGTAGTTGCGTGGCGGAGGGCTGCTGCCCGCCCGCCTGGGCGGTGACGACCGTTCCTGGCTGAGACGCCCCGGTCCGCGCCGGGGAAGACGCCCGGCCCGCCTCGATCTCGGCCACGGTGGCGTCGCTGCCGGGTGGCGAGGGTGGGATGACGGTTCCGGTTGGCGCTCCGACATCGCCCGCCGTCTGGGCCGTGCCGGCCAGCAGGGGCGGCTCCGGCGGTGGCATGGTGGCCTGCCCCGGCGCGGCTGGCGTTGCCGCGGGCGCGCCTGCCTTGGCGGGCGCCTGTCCGTAACCAACATACCTTCCGGCGACCGACGCCCTCGCCGCCGCCTGATCGTCGGCGTTCTTCGGTCTCTCGAACCCCTTGGTCCATATCGCCGCCGCCTCTTGCGGCGTCTTCGCCTGCTTCAGCGCGGCGCCAACAGCGGCGTGCGTGCCTTGTGGAGATATCTCCCAGGCGGCGAACTCATGCTGCTGCGCCTCGGTCGGATTGGGACCGTAGCGTTTGACCATCTCCGCCCAGCGCGGCCCCTGGTGCTGGTAGAGTCCGTGCGAATCGCCGCCATCGCCTTTGGCGCCGGGATTGAAACTGCTCTCCGCGCCTGGGCCACCGGCCATGATCCCGGCGACCTGTTCCGGTGAATAGCCCTGAGCAGACCAGAACGCCGCCGTGCGTGTCGCGACCTGCCCGGCCGGGGAGCCAGGATCAGGCGGACCATTACCAGCCGCGCCGATGTTGGTGTTGGTCGAACCCGGCTTCAGCAACTCCCGTTGCCGCGCCGCCGCGCGCTGATCCTCTTGCAGTTGCAGATACGGCAGCGCCTCCTTCAGCCGCGCGATCTGGTCCTGCTGCTGCTCATGGGCCAGCTGTTGCGCGGCGTAATGCTGTGCCGCCGAGACCGCCTGGGTGTGGCCGAGATTGCCGCGCGCCGCGTCCAGACCCTGCCCGAGGATCGATCCGAAAGAGTGCGGCATGACCGACCAGTCGGACGCCTGAAGCATCCGCGAACCCAGCGCCCCGAGGGCGCCGAGGCCGCCCTGTTCGCGTTCGGCTGTCGTCCCATACTGACTGCCGCCGCCGAGGCCCTCGCCGAGGAGCGACAGGATACCGCGCCCCTCGCGCGAGGAGGGGCCGGTGTTGGGATCAACGGCGGGTTGCGCCGTCCTGCCCGCCAGCAGTTGGTTGATGATCTGGCTGAGTTGCTGGTCGGACGCGGTGGATGTGGTTTCTTCCGCCATCGATCAGAACCCCAAAAGGCCAATGGAATGTGGAGCGCTGTACGGCTCCGCCTGCCCGCCCGGCTTCATCGCCCCGGCGAGGAGATCGTCGCGCCGTTTGTTCAGGATCTGCACCAGTTGATCGATCGCCACGCGCCGCATGGGCGAGCCGGTGGGCGCGATCTGTGGGATGGCGGCGCCAGGAAGACCTTTGTCGGCGGGCTTTTGACTGTCCGCGAAGCCCTTGCTTAGCCCCTGAAGGGCTTTGACGAGATCGCCGCTACTCCCCGCCCCGCCTGCCAGCGGCGTATAGTTGTCGGCGGCGTAGCCAGGGACGATGGCGTTCGGGTTGGCGGCGGTTGGCGTCGTTCCGCTCGACGAGAACAGACCGTTGCCGCTGCTGGAGAAGAACCCGCCGGGCTCGAACCATCCTGGTGAGGTGCTACCGGACATCAGTTGAGCGCCCCCAGAATGCCGCCGCCCACGGCGCCAGCCGCCGCGCCCCATGGGCCAAAAGCGGCGCCTGTCGCGGCGCCGGAGAGCGCGCCGCCCGCGATACCCGCGCCCACGTTCTTGGTCAGGTTCTGCGTGTTCGTGCTGTAGCCTTGTCCCGTCGTCGAATACGGAATGCCGCCCACCGCGCCCAACAGCAGATCGAGGTTCTGGATCGGGTAGTTTTGCTGATCCATGAACTGGCCATAGGCGGCGTTGTCGAGGCGTTGCTGATAGTTCTGTTGATCGGCGCCGATGGTTTGCAGCAACGAGGCGTCTTTCTGTCCGTAGCCCTGCTGCGCCGTGGCGACGTTGGGCAGTGCTCCGGCGGCGGTGAGGCCCGCGTTCAGGTTGGTGTTGGCGATGCCTTGCCCCGCCTGTTGCGCGCCCGCGTATCCGGTGGCGCCGAGGTTGGCGAGCCCGGTGGCCGCGCCGTAGCCCTGCTGGCCCGCCTGGAGGCCCAACTGGGTGCCGGAGTTGAGCGCCTGGCCCCAGCCGGTGTTCAGCATCTGACCGATCTGCTGTTGCGTTCCGAGTAGTGTCTGGGCGTCGGAAACACCCTCGGCGACACCCTGGCGGGAGCCACCGAAGGCGCCCGCGTTGGCGGCGTTGCCCGCGATCTTCTGGCGCGCGATCTCGCGCGCCTGCTCGCCGGCGGCCAGCGTCGGGTCGATGACGTTCTGGGCGTAAGGCGACATCAGGGTGGAGGCGTTCTGACCGACCTGGGCGGCGGTGGCGGGACCACCGTTGAGGTATGACCCGAGCAGCCCCTGGGCCGGGTTCATCACGTTCTGGTTGAAGTTGCCGTAGAGGGCGTTGGTGTTGTCGTTCACGCCTCCGGCGGTGACCGGGGCCGCCTGCCCCACGAGGTTACCGTAGGCCCCGAGGGACTGTTGGAAGGCCGGCGCGCCCTGGCCCTGCATGTCGCGGACGGCCTGATACGACTGAAGCGTGTCCGCCGATTGCGGCGCGACCATCTCGCCCGTGTAAGGGGTGTAGGCGCGGTTACTGAGAGCGACGGAACGATCAACGGCTTCGCGACCGGCGTCGCTCAACCAGTCGGGAATGTGCTGCGAGGTATCGGTTACCGCCGATGTGGTCTGTGGCTTGGATTTGCTCACGGCACGGTTTCCTCCGTCAGCGATTTATAGACCGGAAACATATGCGGGCGTGCGCGCCAGCCGGTCTTGCGGGCGTGATACAGCCACCCTTTCCGTCCGGTGGATATCGCCATCGTGCAGCCCTCGGCTTTGGCCCAGGTGAGGATGTCATCTTCCAGCGCCATGCAGTCGGGGATCGTTCCGCTCATCAACCAGAAGGAGATTGCCTTCAACCGAGGATACGAGTGGATTTCAGTGACGATCGTCCCATCACCGCTTTCCCAGAACTGGGCGTCACCTTTACGAACGAGGTCGATCACGTCGGCGAGCGTGTGCGTGTTGCCCCCGTAATCGAGGGCCTTTTGTAGTCGCGACCGCTTTTCCTCGGATGACAACACTCAGGTAACGATACGGTCCAGCAGCATCGACCCCATCGGCGTGACCCGGATGCGCCACACGCTGCCGTCGCTGGCGCGGATGTTGACCGCGTCGAAGGTTGGAATGGGGTCTGGGGGCGGGGCGGGAATGACCGGGGGATGCGCGAGAGCGAACGGCTCCGGGGTGGATCGTTTTGGGAGTGTCATATCCTGGGAACCTGTTCTGTCAGTATTGTTCCGGTATCGCTGACGGTTATGCGCCATGTGCTTCCATCTGGCGAAATCAGGCCGATGAAACGGTAGGCCGGCCCCGCCAGGCCGGCATTGGCTTTCCGATTTAACTCAGTGGCGATCGCCGCCAGCCGCTGGTCAAGGTCGCCGCCCTCGGGGACGGTGAACGGCGCGGGCGGGCGGGAGACGGGGCGGACACTCATCAGCGCCTGCCTCCACCTTTCATCTCCAGCCTCGGGCGGCCCACGGCCCAGGGGCCGTCCGCTGTCGCCTCCATCCTCATGCGAACAGAGCGGCCGGAGAAACGCATGTCCATCAGGCCGCCGTGGATGACGGTGTAGAGGCCGGTGTCGTATTCGCTCTCGACATCGTGCGGCTGCTCGCGCGGGAAGAAACGATAGCCCAGGACATCCGGCGGGCCGTCGGCGTCGAAGACGAGCTGTTTAACGTGGAATCTCTTATCCCCCTCGCCGGCGACGATGTCGCCGCTCTCGGCGTAGATCAGGCCGAGGGGCGCGCGGGGGATGCCGTTTTCGGTCCAGCCATACTCATGCAGGTAGAGACCGCCCCCGGCGCCCAGCGGGCCGCCGAGAACCGGGTAGTCCATCGTCCCGCTCGGGTCCGCCGCCGTGCGCTCGCGCACGCCGATGGTCCATGGATGCGCCGGGTCGGCGAAATTGAGCGCGATATAACGGTTGGTATTGAGCGACCCCTCATCCGGCCAGTCCCACCAGAGTTCGGTGAAGGCGGGATTGGGACTACCGAAAACACGACCGGCCATGTCTCGATTGACGAGACTGTAGAACCAGTCCTGCACCGGGCACGGCAGCGGTTGGACATTTCCCTGATAGGACCAGAAGGTCTGCGTGCCGGGCCAGGCATGAAACGAACCGATGCCGACCACGGCGCGAAGCGATATCGGCCCGCAGCCGGTGGCGATCTGGCTGATGCCGTAAGCATAGGGCGCGCCGACGTAGACCATCTTGTGCGCGTCGTTGGCGGTGAAGATCAGGATGCCGTCCGAGACCTTCACCGCCGTCATCGCGTAACTCTGGGTGACCAGCATCTTATCACCGGCGAGGTTGGTGACATCGGGCGCCCAGGTGTTGGGATCTTCCTGATCCGACCACGCGACGCGGCGTGGATCGCCGCCGGCGGCGAGCAGCACGACATGGCGCTGGTCGGTGACGATCACACCCCTGTTCTGATCGGGCGCGCCCGCCACGATGATGGGCAGCACCGTTGGCGTGAGGGGGGTCCAACGATACAGCTGGCCGTCCTGGGTTGGCACGACCAGCAGATCCTCGCCGAACGTATCCATCGACCAACGATCGCCCATCGTCGCGGCGATATCGGAGGGGCCGACATCGGACGAGGTTCGCGTCGTGCCGTAGGTCTCCTCGCCGTAGTCCCCGCGGCCGTAGCCGGTGGTGGACGTGCCAGGCGGATCGAGCGGGCCGACACCGGCGGGGGTGATATCGTGCAGCGCCTGGGTATCGAAGCGATAGGCGAACAGTTTGCTGTCCGTCCCGGCGACGGCCCAGCGCACGCCCGCGTTGTCGTGCCATGTCAGCATGTCGCGCGGGAGGTCGGGGAAGACGGCGTTGACCAGGGCGACGTTGCCGCCGATCGGCTGCAGCTGCCCGCCCCGGAAGCGGACCATGTTGGCGTCATACCATTTTCCCGGCGTCGCTTCCGGCGTCGCGTTGCGGAACACGCCTGGGGGAGGGGCCTGGGCGACGCGGGGCATTTAATGCGGGCCGCGTGACGGCGCCGACAGCATCCTGGCGCGCGGTGTCTCGAACAAGGCCCGTAGCGCGGCGATCTCCTCACGCAGGTTCTCGATCTCGGCGTGGGTGTCGGTCGATGTCGCGGCCGGTGTGATGTCGGCGGCGGTGACGATGGCCGCTTCCTGGCCGGCGTAGATGATCTTCGTCACGACCAGGAACGGGTTCAGCACATTGAGCGGCACGCCGCCGCCGCCGAGGTTGACGTTGTGCTGGTGGACGCCGTCATCGTAGATCGGGTGCGTGTGATTGGGGGCGGAGTTGACGTTATGGTAGTGCGTGCCGTCCGCGTAAATCTGATGTGAATGCGCCGTGCTGGCGCCGCCGACCGAAACATTGTGCGTGTGGCTACCCGCCGGGTCGGTCTGCTGAGCGGTGATGGTGATCTGAGCGGCTGACGACCCGGCCACCCACTCACCGGGATTGTGTTGGGTTTGGATATAACCGTGCGTATGGACGCCTTGCGCATCAGTGATGCCGGAATGGGTGTGATCGACGTTGTTGTTGGCGGTGAAGTTGCCATGGGTATGGACGCCCTGCTGATCCATTGTATGCCCATGCGCGCCGCCGCCCGCTGTCGCGGCGGTATGATTGTGGCTGCCCTGGCTGTCGGTCACGAGATTATAGGCGGGCAGGTTCGTCTGCGTGATCGGGCTGTAGACGAAGCCCTGCATCTGGGTGAAGCCGAATGTGTAGGCGAGGCCGCCCTGGTCCGTCACCGTGCCGGGACCGAGCAGCGAACGGCCCGCCGTGTTGGGCAGGCGGAACGTCGTGGAGCCATCGCCGCTACCCCAGTAGACGCCGATGACCGCGAACAGTTTACTGTATGTCGTTCTTGATACGTTACGGCCGTCGCAAATGAGCCAGCCGGATGGCGCGGTCGGGCCGGCGAAATCAGCGATGATCCCGACCTGACAAAACTGGCTGACGAACTGGTCGAGGATGTCGGCGTTCTGATTCCATTTTGTTCCCCAGGTGTCACGAGATGCGCCAACCTCCGGCTGGATCAGCGCGAGTTTCGGGGTGTAGGCGTCGGCCATTATTTAACTCCCGCCGGTGGATTGTTCGCGGTGTTGGTCACCCCGGTCGGCGCGTCGGAGCTGTCATCGGTCACCGCGACATACCACCCCGCGCCGGTCGGCAGCATGACCCGCCATCCCGCGATGCCCTTGGTGCGGTTGTAGCCCATTCTGAGCACCCAGTCCCTGTAGGTGCCGTAGGAAGTGCCGGTGTGGGGACGGTTGGTCTGCGGCGCGACCGGGGCCTGGAAGCCCTGCACGTTGACGCCGTTGCAATTGCGCCATTGCGGGTTTCCGGTCGGTGTCTGGGTCATGCTGCCGGCTGTCGATGGCATGGCTTATTCTCCTGCTTCTTCGCGTGGCACGAGGGCCAGCGGCGGTTGCTGAGGCTGCGAGCATTGTTGCTGGATGGCGGCGATCAACGGCGCGGTGACCGCGTAAGCGACGGGCGCCTGCGCGATGACACGCAGCACGGTTTCCCACGTCTGGGCGTCGAGGGTGATGCTGATGCGGTCTGTGGGTTGCATCGTGTTTGGCCTTCTGATGCCTGGTGGCTCCGCGCCTGACCCGCTCATACGCCAGCCACCGGCGTCCATGCGCCCGCGCCTTTACTGACATAAAGCGTCGCACCCGCCGCCCAGGTGGACACGCGTGAATAGATCGAACCGACTGGTTGTGTGCTGGATGGAACCGCACTGCCGGTTGTCCATGTCGGGCCGCCAGGGGTGACCTGTAGTGCCTTGGCGGCGGTCAGGGCATTCGCATCAACATAGACGGCGGCGGTCCCGCCGACCAAAAACTGGAAGTAATAACTGGCGCCGACATTGAAATTCAGCACACCATTATAAACGTTCATCCCGTGCGTGCCGAAAGCGAGGTCCAGGTGCTTACTTAAATCGGTTGCACTGGCGGGTGCGGTGGGGAACGAAAGCCCGCCTTGCGCCTGCGCGGCGCTGGAGAACAACGCCGCGCCATAGACCTGAAAACCGCTCTGAAACAGACCGTTGCCCGACGCGGTAAACGTGCCGGTGACACTGGCTCCGCTCGTGGTTACCTCAAGTAAACGGACGGTCTCGGCGTCGTTAACGATGGTGAAGTCACCGGAGTGAAACAATATCCCCAGGCTCGTCGCGGTAGCGTCGCTGCGAATAAACCCGCCTCGCGCCCCGGCCGCGTTAAACACCCACTGGATCTCGCCCTTCTCTGGTAGCTGGATTGCCTTCATCACGCCGGTTCCCGGCGCCGGGGTGAGCGCGTTGGCGCCAAACACCAGACCCTTGCCCCAGGTCGAGCCGTTGCTGACGACATTGAGCGCGGAACTGCCGGGATAAACCGTCAACCCCGCTTCGTATGCTTCCGCTCCGCTCGACAGCCACAGACCTATCGTGCTGCCGGGGGCGCCGGTCAAATGCGGGTTCAGTTCGACCGTCGGCGCGAGATTACCCATCGACAACTCCATGCCGATGGTCGTGCCGGCACCCGCCATTCTCCTGTTCGATCCGTAGAAACTCCACGAGGAACCGTGGCTGGCGGACGCGCCATCCGTTACCGCGTAAGAAGCGAACCCGATGTTCGCCGTTCCCGCGCCGGATTGATCCGATGTCCGAACGGCGGCCACGGCGGCGAGCGGAAAGCCAGGAACAGCGTAGAACGCACTAAGCGACGCCCCATCATAATAAGTCATCATGCCGTTATCGGAGACACCGACCCACGTGCGATGTTCGACGCCGCCGACATAACCCTGTCGCATGTCGATGGTGGCGATACCGGCGAACAAACCGTTGGTGGCGTTGGCGTGGTCCACCGTCCCGCCCGTCAGCGGCAGGAACGGCCCGCCACCCACCAAAGCGGCGTCGAGCGTGTCGGCGTTGCTGTTCCAGAACGCTCCCCAGTCGTCATCGTCCGCGCCGATGACCGGCTTGAAGAGACCGAGGACGGGTGTGGTCGTGGCCATTATGCCGCCTTTGCCCAAACGCCGGGTGAACAGACATGAACCTGGTCGAACGCCCGCTCCAGCGGCACGCCGATGACGCGGCCGTAGCCGTGGGGGCCGAACACGCCGCTGTTGAGGATGATCGTGTCGAACGGGGTGACCGCCACCACCGGCTTCCACACCCAGTCGCCGGCGCCGTAGGGGCCAGTACCATACTTGCCCATCCCGTAGGGCCGGCTGGTCAGCGCCAGGGCCATGGCGATGCCGGAAGCGGGTATGCGGGCGATGTCGTACTGGCGGATCTCGATCGGCGTGATGGTCGGCAATGTGGCGATGAGGGCGCCTGATGTCGCGGCGTCGTAAAGTAGCACCGTGTCGATGACGCCCCAGGAGGCCTTGGCGGCGGGCCACTGGATGGAGGCGAGGTTGCACAGCGTGGCGCCATCGACGGCGTAAGCGAGCGTCGTGGGCCGCCGGGCGTAGCCAGGGGAGGTGACCTCAACGCCGCCGATGGCGAGGGCCGCGAAGGCGTTCATATGACGTTCAACACGGTGCCGTTGCGCCATACCTGTCCCGCCACAAGACCGGCGGAGCTCGTGGGGAGGTTCGATAAAACAACCCCGGACAGCATCCGGTCGGGCAGCTGGCTGACGCCGCGCACCGAGAGTTGTCCCGCGTTGACGACAGGCTGTTGCGAGACCGTCCAGTTATTCGGCACGCCCAGACCTACCGTGCCGCCCGACCAGTGCACGATCGGCGGCGACGATCCGCCTGTCGGCATGAACAGCGGCGTCGCGGCGACAGTAGAACTGCCACCGGTCGGCAGGGCCTGGAAGTTGAGCAACTGCCACCCAACGGCGGCGTTGGTCGAATAAATCACCGCGCCATAAACAACGAGATCGGCGTCGAAATTCACGCTCAACCCGTAACTCGGCAAACTGTCCACCGCGCCATCGGCGCAATACAAACCCGCCCATTTGAGGAAGCAACCGCAATTCGTCATGAACACCGCGTCGGCGCGACCAAACTTAAACGCGACGCCACCATTGTTCTGAACCCAGTTGTCCATATTGGAGAAAGGAAATATTCCGAACGCGGTCTCATAGAAGATGCTGCACCAGACGTTGTTGAAATACGTCACGTCCTGAGCCTGATCGACATCAACGCAGGTTTTATATGCACCAATGTAACAATTCTCGACGATACAACGTCCGCTGTTCACCTTGACGCCGACATAAGCGTTGATCAGCGTCACGCCGCTCATCCGGCTGGGTGATTGCATGAGCACCATTGGAGGCGTCACGATCGGCGCCGTCGCCGTTGGCGCCACCTGCGACGGGTCGTAGATCATGACATCGAACAGACCGTTGCTGGTGTTCAACTGTATGAGCGGCGCACTGTGTGAATTGACCAGCAGCGTCGCGCCGATCGGTTGGGTCAGAAACGACGGTCCGCCGATCGGCGGGTCCAGTGGCCCCGGCACCATGCCCTTGATCACCACGCCGGGGGACACAATGAGCGGGTCGATCCGGTATAAACCGGACGGAATGACCACGAGGTTGGATTTCGTGTCGTAGGCGGCGCCGACCGCGTTGTTGAACGCCAACGTGTCATTGGCGACACCATCGCCCACGGCGCCATAATCCCGGACATTAAGACCGCCATGACCCGCACCGGCGATGGCGGCGTTGAGATCGGCGGCGAACAGCGGGTCGCCGATCTGCCATGGATAACCTGGAGGCATGTGCTACACTCCAGCGGGTGCGGAGGGCGCTGCGAACGCCCTCACGCATCCTGACCAAAAGCAAGGATATGACCCATGCCCAAGGCTTTGATTACCCTGCCATCGGCGGAGTATCTCCACCAGTGCTTTGAATATGAATCCGCTACCGGCGAACTTCGCTGGCGTCGTCGGCCGCGCGAGCACTTCACAAGCCTCCAAAATTTCATGTCGTGGAACGGGAAGTGGGCGGGTCACATTGCTGGACGGTTGACTGTAAAAGGCTACTGGCAGGTATGCCTTCAAAACCGCCGTTTTTATGTCTCCCGCATTATTTACAAAATGCACCATGGGATCGATCCTGAATGGATCGACCACAAAGATCGCGACAGAACGAACAACACGTTGGAAAATATACGGTCGGTAACCATGCTCCAGAACAACAGGAATATGATTAAGAAAGTCGGAGTTTCCGGTCTTGTTGGCGTAACCAAAAGCCGCAACCGGCGGTTTATTGCGATGATCCGAGATCACGCGGGGGGAAAACGTTTTCTCGGCACATTCGATACCGCTGAGGAAGCCCACGCCGCCTATCGCGAAGCCTCGACCCGCATCCACGGAGAGTTTAGCCCCTTTCATCGCCAAGAATGATCCGGTCATGTCGTCACCTGCTGAATTTCAGTGTCGGACAACACGCGCGTCCAAAATCCGATGCGGCGCAGGTGCGCGTTAATCTGAGCATCGCCCGCCCATGGCGAACCCCCAATGGACAGGCGCGTCGCCGTTGTCTGTGCCGCCGCGCTGCCCGCCGTGCCGATCGCCGCGCCGTTGATGCAGCAACGCACCTGCGCCGGCGTGACAGTGCCGCAAATCTTGCTGACCGCTCCGGGCGTCATGGCGGGACTGGCGGCCAGACCGACACCGAACCGCAGCGCGCCATTGCCGATCATGTAAAAGCCGTTGGCGGGCGTGGCGTCGCCAATACCGGCGATCATGCTGTTGATGTTGGCCCCCGCCACGCACTCGGCGAACAGCGAATAAGCAGCGGAATTATACCACGGCCCGATGGGCAGATAGCAGACCTCGGCCGCTCGCGTCGCGGCCGTTCCACCCGTTGGGGTGTAGGTCGAAACGACCGACCCCTGCTCGAGTTGCGCCCCCCATATCTGCAACCCGTTCGAGGCGTTGCCGACGTAGCCGGGCGCGAACGCCGGAGTGGGCGTATTGGAAAGCAGCAGCAGCACACTACCCGTCGTCAGCGCCCCGACCGTTGTCGCCATGGAACAACGAAACACACCGTTGCCGACAGGTTGGATACTCGCCGTGCCGATCACGCCGCCGGCGATGGCGGTGAGCGGCCCCGTGATCGTTCCACCCAGCACGTCGAACGTCGCGAACGCACCATTCGTGCCGCCGCCGTCTCTGACCGCCAGTTGTAAATAACGACTCTGCTGCGCTTTCGCGTAAACCGACAACGTGTAAAGCGTGGATGCCGCGAGGGTCGCTATGGGAATGCCGACGTAATGCACGGAATTGGCCGAGGTCTCGATCAGACGGGTAAACGTCGATGTGCCGTCCGGTGCGCCCGCTTGCCCCGCCGCGATCGTCGCCGCGACCAAAGACCAACCGAACCCGCTAAAGTCCACGCTGCTGACGATCAGGTTCGTCCGCGCTTCCTCGATCAGCAGCCCACGTAACGATCCGCCCGCGTAATCCCAGCGAGGCTGATTGGCCGCCGCCGTCTGGATCACGCCGGAGGCGTCGGTGTATGTCGCGCTGCTCGCGCGGGTGAACGTGATGCCGGGCGGCATGTTGCCGGATGACATGAAATCGAGCGACAGCGTGGCGCCAGGGGGGCCGCCGCCGCCCGTGATGCCGGCGCCGCTGTATTGTTGAGCTACCTGACGGCTGAAATACTTGCACCAACCCTGGGGACTGACCGGGCCGATGACCTTGCCGCAGGTGCGAGGGGCGATAAAGAAGCGGCAGTAGCCGCATTTCTCCCTACCCCCCGCGTCGGTGTAACGCGCGGCGCTTTTAGAGACGCGATGAACGACGAAGCTCATCCAAACGATACCAGTTCAGACCTAAGCGGGGCTCCACCGTAGTCCGATTGTTGTTTCCAGAGGTTGGCCCGCGTCACCACCTGCTGGAATTGAGCATCCGCCTGGGCCGCGCGATCGTCGTCCAGTTCGAACATGGCGCCATACTTACAAAGACCGAACAGGTAGACGCCGTAGAGGGCTTCCAGGACCGTGTTGGTGTCGGACGGCAGATCCAGGTGCTTTGGCTTCGCGTACCAGCCCATGATGACCTGCTGCCAAAGATGCGTCGGGTCAGGCGGATTGGGGATGATCGGGTGAGGCAGGAATTCGATGCAGTTCCCCTTCAGCCGATACGCGGTGCAGACCTGTCCAACAGCCCCTACGACCGCGCCCTCTTGCCAGGCGCTGGACTGTCGCCCCACCCAGTGACCGCTCCACTCGTCTTTCAGCTTCAGCAGCTCGCCCGAGGTGGCGTCCCTGATCGATTCCATCTGGGCGAAGTCATCGGGAAGCGTGATCTCGGCGGCGTCGATGTCCTGCTCACCGAAGGTGACCATGCAGCGCGCCCGCAAGGTCTCGGCGATTTCCGTTTCGACCATCAGCACCCAGCCAGGGATCAGGCTGGCCAAATCTCTTCGATTCAGCCAGTTCTGAACATCGTCGATGAGTTGCTGATAAGAAGCCACCTACTTCTTGTCGTTCTTCTTGTCGTGCTTCTTGTCGTCGTCATCGTCGTGCTGGCCGCGTGGTGGCGTGGTCGAGGTGGACTGCTGCGGGGCGGGATGCACGCCCGCCTGGTGAGTGACGCCCTCGCGCGAGACCGGCGGGTCGTTCTCGCCGGGGGCCGGGCGATGTTGACCCGCGCCACGCGCGGTCGCGTCCGCGGGCGGGGTCGGATCGAACACCGGATTGCCTGGCGCCTGGACGCCATCGGCGGTGTGGAAAGGCTGGTGGAGAGACTCCTCGGCGATCGTCCCCACCCGGATCCGCTCCTCCGCCGCCGCCATCGCGGCGGCCACCGGGTCATCGGCATCAGGGTAGAGCTTGCCCAGGAGGGAGCGGTCGAAGCCATCGACCAGGACGGGTTTCAACGGGCCGAGGGGTTTGATCTCGGTCATGCCGTCCTCGGTGCCGGGCAGCATCCCGATGCCCGCGAGCGGCACCGTGCCGACGCCCGCCGTGCTGCCGGGCGGCATGATGCTGCCGCGGTTCATGTTGGGAGTGGTGGCGGCGTCAGGGCCGATCCCCGGTGTGCGCCGCATCGGCGCCGGGGGTGGTGTGGTGGTCGAGGTTCCGCTGGCCATTTCAGAGGGTGCTCCGATCATCGGTTCGGAAGACGCTGTTGTCCGGGTCGTTCAACCAGGCGTTCAGCGCCTTCTCATCACTGGTAATCCCCAGTTTCTTCAGGCGGTTCCAGATCACCAGCGGGATGCGGGCGACGTGGACGGTATCGCGCCTGACGTGGGGGTCGAAGTTCGCGGCGATCGTCTTGGCGCTCTCGGTGATCGCTTTGGTATCCTGGCTGTGGACGAACAACAGCCCGCCGTCCTCCCGCTCCACCTCGGTGTGGCGGAGCGTGACAGGGTCAAAGCTCTCGTAGAGAAGGGCGCTCATTACTGGTTGAGATCCGCGATCCAGGCGTGCGCTTTTGGCGCGGTCGGACGAAGAGATCCCTCGAACAAAACGGCGCCCTGGGTGTTGTCTCCGGTCTTGGCGAAATCAAGCTCTATGACATCGCGTCCAGGTAGTGGCGCCAGTTCCACGTAGTCGGTGGAGACCAGCAGGATCTGGTTGGCGGGGCAGAAACGATCAGGCGCCAGCTGGATCGTTCCGAAGTTGGTGCGATAGACATCGACCGCGCCCATGATGGTTACTTCTTGCGATGACGTAACATTTTGTATGTTTTGCGCCACCACCGCGTTGCCCGTGCCACCCTGGCTGAGGGTAGCGAAATACGCCTTGATGTTACCGGACATGATGCCGAGCGTCGGCTTGCCGCCGGCCTGCCACGCCTGCTGCACGGCGGCGTCGAGCATCGCCAGCGTGAGGTCGCGCTTGGTGCCCGGCGTGCCCGCGTTGGACCCATCGCCGACCGGCATCACACCCGCGCCAGTGCCTCTGGAGCCGTTGGCGCAATAACAGGGCAGACCACTCATGTGACGCGGATCGGTGATGGTGCGGACCAGCGGCGACGTGATGGCGAACTCGAGATCGCGCTTCACTTCCATCCCGCGCAGGATCAGCTGCCTGTCATATTCGTCCTCGCCGCCGACCATATCGACCGAGCGCAGCGTGTTGGACACGCCCACCGTGCGGACGAGGATCTGGGCGATGTTGTTCATGCGGACGGGCTTGGTGACCGCCTGCATACTGGCGGTGAAGCCCTCGGGCTGGGCGTTATCGGCCACGACCCCAAGTTCCTGGACGACCCACTCGGTGAGGATTTGTTTCGCTTCCACACTGGGGATCGCCGAGACCAGAGGTGTCTCGTCGGGATCGATCTGGAAGATCACGTCGCGGAGATCTTCCTTCACCCCAATGGCGGCCGGCTCTAAATACGTGTTCGCAGGCGCAGCGCCCATTGTTCCTAAGGCCATGTCGCATGTCTCCAACGCTGGCGCGACGCTCCACGTGGAGCCGCTCGCGCGGTGAAACCGATGATGAGAGGTTGGTTTCGCGTTGGTCTCGACACGCCTGGCGTGGTGGGTGATCGCTCACTCCACGGGGCGGGAAGGGCCTCTGACGACGGCACGGCCCACTCTCCGGTGGGTGCTTTCGCACTCCATTGAGCGACGGCGGATTATTGAGACGAGATGGACGGGTTGTCCAGGGTTAACGCGCGGAGCCATTACCATTCATCGCCGCCCGGCGCGCCGCGATCAGGGCCGCGCCACTACGGGCATCGGGGCGGGCCTGGAACGCCTCGGTGGCGGCGGCGATGCGCTCCGAGGGCGCGGGCGGCGGGGCCACGCCACGCGCGGGGACAGAGGATGACGGCGGCGCGGAGGTTTTCGCGCCCTCCACCCAGCGATCGAACATCGCCGCCTTCATCATGGTCTTGAGATGATGTGGTGATGACAGACCACGTAGTTCGTCACGACTGAAACCACCCTTGGATGTCGCCCATTCGACGATCTGCTGCTGCGCCTCCAGCCGCTGCTGGGGGTCGGCCCAGAACGGCAGTTCCTTCGCCAGTTGCTCATTGGCGACGGCGACCTGCTGCTCCAGCGCCCGCTGCTGAGCGGCGCTCTGGAGGTTATTGAGACTGAACAGCCGCTGCTGCTCGGCCAGGGCGTGCTCATACTGGGCGCGCTCGCGCAGATACTGCTGCTGATTGGTCTCGATCAGGGAGGGATCAGGCGGTTGAGGCGGATTCTGGACCATTTCCTGAAGGCGCAGCAGCTCCGGCTGGATATGGGGAAGGACTTCAGCCAGCGCCTGCTGCTGAGCCCGCATCTGCTGGCGTTCGGCCGCCAGCGCCTGCCTTTCCGTCGCCAGTTCCTGCGATTTAACGGTGTAATCAGCCGATTTATCGGCGGCGTACTTCCGCAGCTCCGCCATGGTCCGCAGTTTACGGCCCTCGATCTCGATTTCGCCGGGTAACAGGCCATCGGTGGGGGACGGAGGGGTCTGGAGGGTGGACTCTTGCGATGGCGGAGCCGTTGGAGGCACGCCGAGGGCCTTTTCCATCGCGCTGAGTGGCGAGGGGGCCGGTGTTGGCGGTGTTGGAGGAGTAGGTGGGGCTGCTTTCGCCAGTTCCGCCGCCGGTGGACGCCTGTCGGGGGTAGTTACCGTCGGTGGCGGAGGGGGTGCGCCTTCACGCCGCTGGCGCGACAACAGACGCGCCGCCTCGGAGACGGAGATCGGCGGGCGGTCATTCGCCGGCGGCGATACACCGGAATCGGTTGAGGGGGTTGTTGGGGCTGGTGCGGGCGTGGCGGCCGGTGTGGACGAAGGGGCTGGGGCGGAGGGGGTGGAAGTGGATTCGGACATGGTTATTGTTCCATCGAGTATTTCTTCACCAGCGCCCGATAGGCGTCCAGTAAAGGTTTATTTCCGGGGATCGCCGTGAGCGCGTCATTCATCGCGCGAACCTTCATCAGATGATTATCCGCCCCCGGCCCCGCGCCATTCCACGCCTTGATCTTGTCCTCCGCTGTCGCACCCGGCTTCGCCGCGAGAAACATGGCGGTCATCCTGGCCTGCATGGGTAACGACTGAACCCTCGTGGGATCGTCGAAGGAACTAATTCGATAATCAGGATACCTCCTGATGTCCCCATACGGCGTTTGAACGGTCGTAAGGCTGAGCCCCATCTTCCGGGCATGATCCGCGTAAGGATCAGGTTGTCCGGCTTCGACCGACGGAGGAGCCACGATGCCGAAGTCTTCCGGGCGGTTTTCGACCAGTTGGTTCGGCATGAAGTATTTCGCGAGTTGGGGCGGCAAAACTCCGGTCTTCACGGCGCGCGCCTCGGCCTGGGCGAGCGCGTCCAGTGCTTCCACCGGATACTGTTCCGGCGCCCAGCCGCGTTTCACGTAATCATTGTTTGGGTAATAAGAATGAATCGCCGGGGGTTTATAGGCCGGGGACGCGGACGGAGCCTGGTCGATCACGGCGCCCAGCAGGCCCGATGATGGCGTGGGCGTGTCCTGGTCATCGGGAAGCAGCAGAGAGGCCATGACTATTGCTCTTGCTTGTTGGGTGAGAGGAGACCGCCGCCGCCCAGCATCAGGCCGGCGAGACCGTAACGTCGGATGATCTCCATTTTGGCGGGATCGAAGGTGACGTAGTTGTGCGTGCCTTCCCCCTTGGTACGGGAAGATGCGTCGAGGTAACGAACGCCGGGAATACCCGCTTCACGAAGCATCTCGGCGGCGGCTGTTTTTGCCTCTTCAGCACCGGCGGCGCGCGCCTCCCACTGGACGGCGTTATACAATTCCTTGCCTGTCGGCTCCGGGTAGATGCCGCGCCGCACCTCATCCATATGCTTGGCCAGCCTGGGCGAGCCACCAGCGAGCTTACCGACGAACGCCTGAATATCGGGATGTTGTTGAGAAAGAGGCTTGTCCCAGTTCAGATACCTGTCGGGATCAGCGTTTATCTTCACCTCATACATATGGCCCTGGCCGGCATACTTCACGGCGTCATGGGCCTCCAGACCCGCCTTGAGGGCTCCTGGGTTCACGGGGTCCCAACGGGTCGCCCAGTCGGGATGTGTCCGCATCGCGTTGATGGCCTGCCCTGGGGTATCGAAACCAAGGTAATCCTCGGCTTTCAGGACCGCGCTGAACTCCGGCGAAATCTCGCCGGCGTAATCGGCGCGGGGACCGGCCAGTAGTTTACGATAATGTTGCGCCACCGCTTCATTCTCGGCGGTGTAATGGCCCATCCCCTCCGACTGCCCGCCCGTGCCGGAGCCGATTTTGGTGTTGGAGAACTCACCCAGCGGGTTTTTTGGGGTCGGCTCGAAGAGGTGCGGCGAGCCCTGATACGTCGTGAAAGGCCCTGGGCCTTTCAATGTCCCCGCCTGCATCCCCTGGGCGTATGCGTCCACACCCTCCCGCGCGGCTTTCCACGTCGGATGGCCGCCTTCCCATGGCCAGCCGCCCTCCCAGTTACCGGCATCGACGCCCTCCTGATGTTTCCGCTTCTCATAATCCACGATGGCCTGGAATGTCTGGCCGAGGGCATCGGCGCGCGGATCCGGCTGGAGGAACGGCGGGCGTTCATCGGGAAGTTGGAGGAGAGGAGCCGTATCCCCGCCCGCCTGACCCAATACCTCGTCAAGTAAAGACGCCATGGGCTACTCCATGCTCTGGGAATGCAGGGTCGTCGCCGCTTCCGCCTCGGGGGCCTCGGCGTCGGCTTCCAGCTCTTGCCAGATCCGGCGCAGCGCCAGGACCAGTTGACGGGCGGCCTCGCGATTGGAGGCGTCCTCGAGGAAGACCGCGTTTTTGGTCGCCTCGTTGGCCATGCGGTCCAGCAGGGCGTTGAAGTGCGGATCGGCGATGAAGCGTTTCGCCGCCTCGCACTGGATGAGGCGTTCGGCGCTGAGCGGCACTGTTCAGTAACCGCGCAGCAGGATGAACAGCAGGATGATCAACAGGATCGCGCCGATGCCGACACCAGGGCCGTACCAGCCGCCGTAGATATTGTGGGCGTAATACCCGCCGCCGAGGCCGCCGAAGAGCAGCAGCAAGATGATGATGAGGAGGACGAGGTTCATAGCAGACCTCCCGCGCGTAGCGCCTGGATGGCGCGCAACAGTTTCACCGGCAGCGCGCCTTCCACCGGGTAGTTGGGCGCCTGATTGAGACGGGCGGCATCGTCTGTCTCCATGGCGCGATCGATGTTTGGGTCGGATGGTTTCAGCGCGTCGATGGTGGAATCGGTATCGCCCACGCCGCGCTGGAGACGATCGACGCGATCCGCCCAGGGATCGTCTTCATCCACGGCTGATCCAAGCAGCCCTTTTCCCGGTTTGATCACTGGGCGGCCTCCCACTTATCGGCGATCCGCCGGAGCATCGCCGGCACCAAAGGCATCCCGATCGACGCGGACAGGTCGCGTATTTCCGGCGGGCACGTTCCCGTGGCGATGACTTCGCCATCCAGCAGCACCTCGATGACGAGAGGCCGCCGGCTCGTTGGGTCTGGGGATTTGTCTGTTGTCACGGCTTCGCATCCCTCGCGACGGCTAAGAGATCCTCCAACCTGCCGAGCGCCCTGGCTTCCATCAACCAGCCCTTGCATCGATCGAAGTCGCTCTCGTTTTTATCCTCGCGCAGATCCAGCCCGAACCGCTCCGCGATGCCGTGACGGGTGGACGTGCGAAGGCGCATGAAGTTGTAAAAGTCCTCGCGGGTGCTCGTTTCAGGATTGCTCACTGTCCGTCGCAGCAGGCATTGTCGCACATCCATTGATCTGTGCCGCTCTCGTTGAACATCGCTTCGCGGACGCCGAGGCGGCGGCCGCAACCCGGGCATTTCGGCGTGGCCTGGTCTTGGGAGGCCTCGCGGCAATCCCGTTGCCACTGTCTCACGGTCGGAAGTGGAAGATTATCCATTCGGACCTCCTGGGTTGGGGAGGGCTGGGCCACCAGGGCCATTGAGCGGGAAGGCGGAAGCCCGTTGGGTCAGCTGGCCGTAAGCGGTCGGCATCCGGCCCGTCGCCAGGGACTGACGAATGGTGTTGGCGGCTTCCGGGTTGATGGGGCCTGGGGGCGGGGCGACAGGATGCGCGGCGGGCTGGGGCATCATGGGCGGCCTGGGTGGCCCTGGAGGCATCATCGGCATGCCCTGGGGGCCTTGAGGGGGTTTGGGTTGGGGCGCGCCAACCGCCGGGGGTTGGGGGCTGGTGGGAGGCGGCAGATCCGACAGTAGTCCGACCGCCGGGGCGTTGGACTTCATGGCTTGTTTGAACTCGTCGAGAGAGGGGACGACGATGTTGGATGTCGCGCCCGCCACCCACGCCTTCACCCAGGCATCGAGGGCGGATTTGTCTCGCTCGCGGTCGTCTTCGAGGAGGAGAGAGGCGCGTTTGGTCTGCTGGTCCGCCCGGGTGTTCTCGATGTCGGCGTTGGTCTTCTTGTTCTGCACGTCGGCGAGGATGAGGTCGGTATTGGGCGGCGGCGGCGGGGCGGGAGGAGGGGCGAAGTCGGGCGGCA
>Ga0193694_1000011_pt1 | contig 41780 bp, 54 predicted proteins | sample L3s1metaG_FD_160567 | JGI IMG/M metagenome (GOLD analysis project Ga0193694, IMG submission 160567) | Soil microbial communities from a riparian zone of the East river system, Colorado, United States - L3s1 | ecosystem: Environmental > Terrestrial > Soil > Riparian zone | place: USA: East River... | reverse complement strand
CAGATCTATTTACGAGCCTATCTCTGGGGTGCCGTGAATAGATCTGTCCGCGGGTCGGGTCTGAGCCGGTGTGGTGCGGGTCTGAGCCGCCTGTGTGGCCGGGTATAGTCGATCGGCCCTTGCGTAGGCGGCCTCCAGGTCGAAGCCGAGCTTCAGCTCGTTTTCGATCGCGGTGCCGAGTTCATCAAAGCGCGGGTGGCTGTCGGCAAAGACGTCGATGGCCGACCGCGTATGATTGAACTGGGTCTGAGTATGCATCTGCTGCAGGGATTGCTGCAAGTGGTCAATTTTGGCGTTAAGCGCCATGATCTGCTGGCCGGCGGCCTGCTGCTGGTTGCCCATCTGCAGCTGCTTGAGCTGCTCCGGGGACTGGCTCAGGACGTGGTAGGCGATGTCACGCAGGCCCAGCTTCTGGCCGTCGGGGGTTCGCAGGTTCAAATTATTAACAATGACGTCGAGGCCGGCGACCGGGTCGGCGCGGAGCTTCTCCTCCATGCCGACGTAATTGGTTAGCGCCGTGTGCAGGTCCGTGCCGTGGTCCTTCGCCATCTTGTGGAAATGGCGGATCTTGGACATCTCGTCGAAGTCGCCCTTATAAACCCGGTAGGCCTTGACGAACTCCTCGGTCATCCGGTTGACGTCGCCGCGGACGCTCTCGGGCGTCGCATGCCACTCGGCCTTGCCCTTTTCCGACATCCGCTGCGGCGGCTGCGCGTAGGGCGCGTGCGCCGGTAATTGACGGACCTGTGGTCCGGGCTGTTGTCCAGGCTGCTGTTGCTGTCCCGCCACAGGGGTGGAAACTGGCTTATTTTCTACCCCCTCCCGCGCCCGCGGCGCGAACTGACCGCGCTCGGTGCGCTGGACGCCAAGCGGCGCGTCGGCGGTCGGCCGCTTGCGCAGGTCGATGCGCTCCGGCTTGGTCTCCTCCGGCGGCTGGTTGTGGCCAGACTTGGCCTCGGCGGCGGGTGCTGCCTTCTGGGGCGCCCGTTCGCCCTTCGGTGGCGGATTGTTCGCCCGGTCGAAGGCGCGCTGGATGGCCGCCCGGCGGCCTTCGGCGGCGTCCTGCGGCTTCTCCGGCGTCTGCGGCCCGATCGGGTTCGGGCTGCTGGTCGGGTTCTGGTTGATGGGGACTTCGTTCGGTGTTTGTGCTGGTGCTGCGGAATTAGAATTCGCAGTATTGGGCGGCGCTTGGGTAGTAACTGCGGTGTCTGACATGAGTTTTACCTTCCGTTGCGGACCATCAGTCCGTCGTTTAAATTCGACTATCCCGCCCGCACACGCTCGACCGCCTTCTTGAGCGAGGCGCGGCGTCGGTCCTTCTCTTCACGGGTCTGTGATGGTCGCGTTGTGCGCAGCTTGGGCTTCTCGTTGCCGACCTCGGTCAGGCCATGGGCGCGGCCGACCGCGCGGTACTCACGCTTGGAGGTGTAAAACTTGCCGTCGACCTGCTCGAGCGGGTCCATGGTGTCGCTGATGACGAAAGGCAGCGGCATGTTTTCGGCCCGCCGGTTTTTGTTGACACGATCCTTTTTGACCCGCCAGCGGCCCGGCGCGAACTCTTCCAGCTCGACCATGCTCACACCAGCGTCAGCACGCCCGCACTCGGGTCGAAGTCCACCGTAAAGGTCTGCCCCGCCGTCAGCGATACCGCCACGCCGTTGTCCCACCAGCCGATCAGCTCCTTGTTGGTCGCCGTGAAATTGTACAGCACCGCGTAGCGAAACGCCGCCATGGCGCCGGTCGCCGTCCACTGCACATCCGCCAGCACCAGCTTGTAGGTGCCGGATGACTGCGCCGACGACGAGATGGTCGCGGCAATGCCGTTGGCGGTGTAGCCATTGCCGGCAGCGATCTCGGTCAGATTGCTTTTTTGGGTGTTGGCGCGCACCGGCGCTGGCGTATTGACCAGCATCACCATCAGAACATCGCTGCCGAGGTTGTGGACCTTCTCGGCTACGGCTTCAGAAAAACTGTCGAACTTGTTAAACGGTTGAATAGCCATCGTTGTCTCCCCTTGGGCGGTGCCCACTAGCCTGTGCCGTGGTTCCAGTCCTTGATCATGTCGTAGGACGTGTAATGAAAAGTCGATGCCGACAGCGGGTCGCCTCTGGTCAGGCTCCACGCATTCGGCCCTTCCACCAGAAACCACGACGGCGTGCGCGATTTTGTATTTGCCGACGCCATGAAGTCTTGGAACTGCTTCATCGCGGTAGTGTAGAACTGCGTCGTCTGCTTGTACGCCTCGATCAGGTTGGTTGTCTTGGCCTCGTAGGCCGTGCTGATCCCGATATAGGTGCAGGTCGCGGCATCCATCCCGATGCAGGAATGCCCGCCCTCGTAGCAGTCAATCCATTTGCCATAGGTGACCGCCAGCGTATTCCACGCCGGGTAGACGTTGGTGGCGAAGTCTTCCAGGTTTTGCGTGTCGAGCGAGGTGCTGCTGCCAGACTGATGCCCGGTGCGGATGTCGTTATCCAGCCACGTCAGTGCCGTCGCCATTGTCGCTGGAACGCCAGTTGCGTACTGGTCCGCCGCCGTAGTCAACCCATTGAAATTATGACCGGCGTCAAACAGTTTCACGTAGTTGTCCTGAAACTGCATGGTCTGCCCGCCGGAATAATACACGGCGTAGGAGATCACCTCGCAGTGGTCGATCGGACGCCCCAGCGGGGCCTGCGTGAAGTCCGCAGATCCAGTGTAATTGTTGTAGACAGTGTTGCCCTTGCCAAGACCGCCCACGCCCGTGCCGTTAGGCGCGCATTCCTGTGCCTTGAAGCGGTAGGCATCGACGCCCGCGGGCGAGCTGCGGCTCTGGATGCCCATCACCCGATTGAGTTGACCAAGCGATCGCGGCGACCACGCCGTCTTGATGCCGGGGTAGAGCTGGCAAACCTTCACCGCGTAAAAGCCAAACATCTGCGCGTCGTTCGGCAGGGTGAAACCCATCAGCGTGCCGCAAATGCGGGCAAACGCCGTCATGGGGAAGCCGTTATTCCAGATCTCGTTGCCGTACTCGAACCACGCCGACAGCGTCGGCAGCAGCTGGTCGCGGACCACGACAGCGGAAGCAGCGCAACTCGCCGCGTCGTAGAACGGCGGGAAATTGTACCAGAAATTCATCCCCAGCTGATTGGCAGCGGCGCACTGCATCTCAATCGGCACGTTGGTGAAGATGCCGGATGCGTTGTAATAGAAGCCGTCGAGGATAGTAGAGAATACGAACGTCGCGACTGTCGCCCCCTGCACAGAACCATAGCCACCCGATCCAGCCATCAGTGTGCCAGTGCGGTCATAAAGCTGCTTGGGGCCACGCCCGGCGACATTGAAGGTGAAAGGGCCAGTGCCGGTCGAGGCGTTGGTGGCAAAACCCTGGAACGTCTCGCCATCAACATAGGCCCCGCTGCCGCCCGCAGGAGGCGCGCTCGCCGTATAGGTGTTGGTGCCGCCAATAACCCCGCCACTGCCCACCAGTACCGACGGCACTATCGACGGCGCACCGTTAAAACCAAGGCCAGTTTTCCAGTTCTTCCGGTAGGAGTGCCGCGCGCAGTTGTTGCCGTCGTTCGGATTGGTCCAGCCCATCGGTCGGAACAGGCTGAAATTCAGGTCCTTGTACACGTTGACCCAGAGCGGGTTGATCATCTGCTCAGGCGCGGTGGCGCTGATGGCAAACGTCGTGGCATTGACGATCGATGCCCAGTCCGACGAGCGGCAGATCACCAGGTTGCTCATACTGGCGAACGTGCAGCCACCGAAGAAAGTGAAATTCCAGCCAGTGGTCGGGATGATGTTGAAGAAAAATCGCACCTTGCCGCCACTGGGGCGGCCAGCGTTGTTGGCCATGTAGAATTTCAGCGTCAGCCAGCCATTGTCGACCAGGGCATAAGGGTCGCCACCGCTGGCGATCGAAACATACTGGCCACCGAAGTCAGTGCCGATCGCGCCCTGCCCGGTCGTGGTGGCGCTGCCGGTCCATGAGATTGTCAGTTCAGTGCCGTCATTGGAGCCGGGCGAAGTGTTGGGCCGGATGTCTGATGGCATTGTCAGGACGTAGGTGATGTTGCCCGCCGGGTTGCCGCCATTGAGGTTCGGGTAGCCGTCCGCATCCATGAACGGCAGATAGTTGTAGCTCGGGCTGGACAGGTTGCGTCCACCTTGCGCGATGTTCATGAGGTAGGTCGCATCGGCGGCGTTGATCTCGGAGCGGCCTGCAACGCCAGCCCCTCCTGTTTTCAGGTTTGTCGCGCCGGGATCGGCCAGCAGGAATGATCCGGCCTGTGCATCCAGCGTGCTGCCCGTTGCGTCCCGGCTCCAGCGCAGTTGTCCCATTACGTCACCACAGCGAGAAGCCAGCAGGAAGTGCCGCAGGCGCCGTGAATGCCGACCCGCCAAAGTTAGCCGTCCATTTATAGCCGCCGCCACCCGGCCCGATGAACATCGCCGGGTACCAGGGACCAGATCCACTCAGTGTGATCGTCAAGCCGCCAGTGTTTGTGCCGGGGTCGTGCCCGGCCGTGTTATTCCACAAGCCGCCTGCCCCGCCCGCTGGCGAAGTCCGTATCCAGACTTTCTTGGCGGTCAGATCGATAGCGAACTCACCGACATCGCCTGCCGTCACAAACGGCGGATAGGTGCCTGACGGGAAGCCGCCGAACCAAATGTCCCCGCCGCCAATAGCCATGCACACGTCAGTACTGGTCACGTCAAACAGGTCCATCAGCGACGAGGCATTGACGATGCCAAACCACAGGCTTGGATGCTCAACAAGTTTAACCGCGGTGAAATATCGTTTGCCGGAAGATTGCCCTCTGGCGGCTCGCGAGCCGTCCGCATTTCCACCGTCTGACCCGGTTTTCTCCAGCGTCAGATTGCTGTTCGACAAGACGCATATCGTGGACAGCTTCGCCGGATCGAACGCCGTGGCCGCTGCTACCGGCGGGTTCAGGCTCGTCGTGCCGGGATCACCGATCAGGAACGCGCCCGTGCCTGCGCCCATGTTGAACTCGGTGATCGCATCCATGCTCTCGCCGGTCAGGATGAAGCTGCCCGGCAGCGCCCGCATCCGGTAATTCGGCGGCACGTCGCTGCCAGTGTCGAGGCCAGTCACCGGCAAGCCGCCGTTGAGCACCGACGTCACAGCAAGCCCGCCGGCGGGAATAACCGACACCGGAAGCCCCAACCCATTAAGGGCTTCAGTGACGGCGATGCCGCCGGCGGTAACGACTGTTACAGGTAACCCCATTACCTATTCCCCCGATCGATTTGCCTACTTCTTCTTCTTGCCTTTGCCCTTGCCAGGGGGTTTCGGCTTGGTCCGCTTGGTCTGGCGGGTCGCAGCCGGAGTATCTGCCTCGAGAAACTCAAACTCGACCGCCTCGCTCTCCTGATCGCCGGTCTTGACCGTACACTCGACCACATCAGGCGCCTGCCACAGCGACGGCTTCAGCCCGGTCGTGATCTCGGTGTCGTTGACGAAGCTGGTCGGTTCGTCATAGCCGGCGAAGTGAATAATGCTCTCCGGCGTAAACCCGGTGCCGTGAACATGCAAAATGACGTCCTCGCCGCCGATCTCGATCTCGTCTGGATCGAGCGCCTCGATCGTCGGTGCCGTGGTTTCACCCTCGCCACCGCCCTCGCTGCCACCTTCGCCGCCGACATTGCTGCCGGGAGGCTCGTTGACGCTGGAATTGCCGTGGCCCGGCGGCAGGTCCGCAACGCGGGGATCGCTACCAGCCTCGGCGTTAGGCTCGTTGATGCTGCCGCCGATGTCAGGGTATTTCGGCGCCACGCCGCCCTGCTCCATGCCGAGGCTGGTGGGGTCGACAATCCCGCCGGGATTGATGATCCTGGCGTCCTCGGGCTTTGCGCTCGGGATGTTCGGGTTGACGTTGTCGCGCGTCAATTGCCCCGGCCGCCCGCTCGGATCCTCAGGCTTCGTTTTCTCGATAAACAGCGGATCCTCCCGCCGCATCCGCTCCATATCAGTCTCGCCCGGCTGGTTCTGTCCGTAATTGCTGATCTGGCCAGCATGGTCGGGCTGCCCCTGCTGCTGGTTGCCAGCCTGTTGCGGAGGCTGGGCGGCCGACCCCTTCTTCGGGTCGATCGTCGATCCCGGCTTGACCAGATCGTGCGTCTTGGGTGCGTCGGTCTGGTTCTTTGGGTGTTGTGTCTCAGGCATTATCGTCTCCCATTCATGTCCAAGTGAACTGCTTCGTCGATGGCACTGCAACGCCACCCAGCTTGACGTCGACGTTCCAGACGCCGGCGTTCGGGTTTTTGTTGACAGTGGTAGTCAACGAAGTCGCGCTCACAAAGGTCGTCGACCGTTCCTGATTATCTACCCAGATCCGGCAGCCCGGCGTGAAGTTGGTCCCGGTGCAGGTGATGAGCTGCGTTCCGGATGAGGCTTTCGCCGCCGTCGTCGTCGTGATGCTGGCCAGCGCCGGGTTGTTGGCAAACACCGGGGTCATGCTGGAGGCGTGCGTGGCGTTCGGCCCCGCCACGATCGTCGCCGCGGTCTGCGCCGGCCCGCAACTGACCGTGCGCGACATGTCGAGCGTGCCGACGACGTAGGTGTGCGTGATGTTGCCGGGCGCCAGCACCGTCACCTCGGTGCCCGACCCCTCATGGGGGACGCTGGTGCTCGCAGGCACCACGCCATTGGCAGCACCTGGATAGCTGTTCTCAGTACCACCAGCGGTGGAGCCGGTGCCAGACGCCAGCGCCGCGACGTTTGCCGCGAACGTCTGCAGCGGCCCCGCCGTGCCGTCGTCATAATAGGGCGGCGGCGCGGTGTCGAACTTGGTGTTGTCGTACCAGTCAGCCATCGTGGCCTTGGTGTAGTTCGGCACGTTGGGCGGCGTGGCGCCCGTGAATTGCATGTTTGTGGGAGGTGTGGGGGATGGAGTTGTAACCGTAAGTTGCGACTGAGCCATGTCAGTATCTCTCCTCGGGTTGATAGTTGCCGGTTGCGGCGAGCGCGCCCATGCCCGCAGGCGCCGCGCCCGCGATGCCGTACTTCTTCATGATGTTGACGATAGAGGGGTCGAACACGACGTAATTGCTGGTGGGCGTATGCTTCCGCCACGCCGCGTCATCAGCCATCCAGTTGGCGTTGCGCGGATTGTTAGCCCTCGCAAACAGTGTGCGCGATCCCCCGTCGAGGTACTTGATGCCGGGGATGCCTGCTTCGCGCATTACATCCGTTGCATAAGCCTGATTGCGAGCCAGATCGCCTGTCTTGGCCTTGTCCATCAGCTTTGTGTAGTAGTACCAACCCGGCTCATTGTTTCTCATGCCGCCGTGGTAGGCGTCCTTTAGCCACGGGTCGCTATTCGCAATGCTATTGAAAGCGTCCTGCGCCGCCTTCGGCGTTGCTGACGTTAGCGGCTTATCCCAATCCAGCATATGCGCCGGGTCGGCGTTGATGTTGACCTCGTAGGTGCGCGGGCCGACAGGCTTACCGCTATGCAGCAGATCAAGCGCGTCGAGATGTTCTTTGTATAACTGCGCCTCCTCTCGCCCACGTTGACCGTATGGCGCGAACTCTTCCTTCATTCGCTGGCTTAGTGATTTCTTTGCCAACTCTCGGTCAAACCCGGCATTGTGCAACTCAATCGCCGCCTGCGCTTCCGCTGGTGAGAATGCTTGATGTTGCTTGAATTGCTGCCAATACTGCCCGCCCTGCCCGCTCACCGCAGGGTTCTCGGCGAAATATAGCCCGTGGCCATACGACTGCGCGCCCTCGCCGGTGCCGATCTTCGACAGGTCGAAGCGGTCGAAGTCGTGCGGCGACGAGTGATAGGCGCGGATGCCCTGTATCGCCGCGGCGCCCTTTTTGTCGGTGGCGCCGGATCCGAGCAGAAAGCCGCTGTCTTTGTTGGCGGGATCGAAAGCGGCAAACTTGGAGCGGACCTGATTGGAATTGCGAGGGACATAAACATCGCCCTCATCTTTGGTGTTCTTCAGAATTACACCGTCATGCGGACTTCCTTCTTTAAACGCACCCCTGAATTTATCCATCTCCGCAGTCGTACCGCGTTCACGCGCAAGCGAGGGAAATTGGAAATCCGCGGCGTGACGCCCTCCAGCATCGATAATGACGGGGTTATCAAACTTTAATTTTGTGGGCCACACGCCACCACCTTCAAACGGTGCAGCAAATCTATTGGCCACATCAGGACTGTTGGAGAAGAACCCGGCATAATCCGCATTCGGGCTGTTGATACTGGTCAACTCTTTTGGAATGCGGTTTTCAGTGCCGGGAACAACTTTCCCGCTGCCGTAATATTCCGGCATCGTGTTCCAGTCGTGTACCTGCCCGCCTTTATAGGCATCAATCGTATAGCCCTGCTCCGCAGCCCGCGCCAATCGGCTCGCCTCATCCATCGGCAACGCCGGCGCCTTCCTGATCGGCCCTGACCCAAGCGCCACGCCCGCGCGTTCACCTGTCCCGCCGACACCGCCGCCCATCACCGTCATCGCAGCCTCGACCGGCACAGCGGGGTCATAAACGCCGGTATCGACCGCGAACTGCGAGTTCTGGATCGCACGCTGCGGCAACGTCGCCAGCGACCCGATCGCGCCAGCCACAGCCGGGTTGGCGAACTTCTCCGCATCGAACGGATCATATTCGTCCACGCGCGCAAGGTCGCCCATCGGCATCAGAGTGCTCCCCCCAGCGCCTTCTGCGACATCTGCTGCCGGCGCATCTGCATCGCCTCCTGCCGCTCACCCTGACGCGCCGCCATATCCTGCTGCTTCGCCGCATGCTGTGCTAACTGCGCCTGCGCCTTCTGCTGCTCGATCTGCATCTTCTGCTGGTTGGAGGCGAGCTGCGCCTGGTGCGCCTCGCGGCTCTCCTGCATCTTCTGGCCCTGCACCGCCATGTCGACCTGCGCATCCTGCTGGTCGCCCTGCACCTTCAGCCCGGCAATCTGCCGCTGGTTGGCCAGTTCCCACTGCTTGTGCTGGTCGGCCTGCTGCAGCTTCGCGGCATCGTTCGCGGCGTCCTGCTGCAGCTTCTCACGCGCCACCTGCGCCTTGATGCCCTCGATCTGCAGTGCTGTCTGCGCCTGCATTGTCGCCGGATCCGTCGCCTGCGGCTGGTTGCCCTTCTGCTTCATCTGCTCCACGAGATCGTCGATCGCGCCATCCAGGCTGCGACCCGCGCGGAACGGCGCGGTTGCGAACTTCAGCACCTCGCCACAGAACGTCGCAGTCTTCGGGTCGGCCTGGATCATCTGCGCCAGTTGCGGCAGCAGCCCGCCGAGCACCTGCGTGAACTCGGTGCGGCGCTGCTTCTCGCCGTCCTCGTCGGCCATGATCGTCGAGTCAGTCTCGATGTCGAGCGTGAACGCCTTGGCGCGGCTGTCTTTCAGGAAGTGCAGCACCTGCTCGATCGTCACCTCCTCGTTGAGCGTCTGCAGCTGCTGCATAATTGGCTGCATCGCCTGCTGCGCCTGCTCGATGATCTGCTGCACCGGGTCGGGTGAAGACTGACCCGAACCCGGTGAGCCAGTCGCGGCAGGAGTGCTGCCGGGGGCTTGTGCCGGACCCTGCTGCGGTGGGGCTAACTGTGGCTGTTGCTGCGCCTGCATCTGTGCCTGCTGGATCGCCTGCTCAGCCTGAGAGTGGATCTGTTTCAGCTGCTGCTGGACCTGCTCGGCATCCTTCCTGACCATCTCCTGCGTGCGCAATTGCGTCTGCGACATCATGACGATGGTCTCGTCGGAAAACTTCTCGGTGATGATCTCGCTGGTAATTTCGACCAGATCCCGCGCGACGCGGACCAACTCATGCTGCTTGTCGCGGATCCGCGTGGTGCCGTACTGGTTCTTGAGCTTCTGCGCGCCGAGCGTCTCGTTCGGGTCGGTGTCGCCGCGCATGATGTCGGCCATGCCGGTGATCTGGTAAATGTCCTCGATGATTTGTTTCCTGAGCATCACGACCGCCGTGATGGTCTTGGCAATCTCGTCGATCGGCATCCAGACGATGATCTCGCGCGTGCCGCCGAACGCCGCCCAGTTCGCGATCGGGATCAATACACGGTTGTTGCTGTGCGTCTCGACCGCAGCCTGCACCGCCTCGGCCAGCTCGGCGCCGCCGGCGGGATAGAACCCCTTCACTTCCAGCGCGTCAGACAGCGCGTGGATGCGCGCGGTCAGCATGTTGATCTCGTCGAGCTGGTCCTTGTACTGCATCACGTCTGGCACCGGCACCAGACTGCCGCGCTGCAGCGTGCCATACGCAGGCCGCGGGCACGGAAAGTAGTTCTCCAGGTCGAGGTGCGGGTCGCTCTCGTCGAGCAGATCCTCGCAGCCGTGGGCTGCCCAGATCACCTTCTCGTCGCCCTTGCTCCAGATCTCCCAGAACTTGGCGCGCTCGCGATTGTCGCCGCCGCCGACTTCTTTGGCGTCCTTGTCGACCTTGTACTCGGCCTGCTGGTACATGTCGCCGGAGTGCTTCCTGAACCGCTTGCGCGCCTCCGATCGCGTCAGGTAGCTCGCAGCCGCCACCCACGTCACCTCACGCCAGTTGGCGCTCAGTGAGTGCAGGAAGTCGCGGCGGCCCTTGAAGTCGATGCAGACGCGCTCGGTTCTTCTACCCTTGCCGCTCTCGTAGCGGCACCACGGCACGCCGCGGCCGAGCAGTGCGAGATCATCACGCACCAGCAGCATCAGGTCGTTGATGCGTGTCAGGTCAAAGGCGACGATGCAGCATCGCTCCATCACCTCGCTGGCCTGCTGGTAGACCGGCCGGCGATCCGTGAATTTCTCCGTCACCACTGGCACTGGAGCTGATGCGTAGATGCTCGGCTTGATCACCTCGCAATTGGCCCAGAACATCGCGAACTCACGGTCGCGGATGGCGCGGCCATTGTTCGCGCTGTTGGTCGCCAGCCGCTCAAGGCTCGCGTACAGCTTGTCGATGTTGTCGCAGTGATCGTGGTAGCGGTCGAAGGCGTCCTCGCTCTCCTGCAAGCGGTTCAGCCACGCCTTGGCCGACTTCGCCGGCTGGACGTCGGGGTCGTATTCGAGATCGTCGTGCCTGACGTCCTCATGATCGGCGGCGGGATTGTCAGCCATCTATCGGCGCCCTTCATCGTCCAGATTACTCATGACCATCACCTCGGCCTCTTCCACCATCTTGGTCAGCAGGTCAGCCGCGGTGCGCATCGCGTCGGCCATGCCGCTGTGGCCGTACTGGCCGGCAGCGTCGGCGTACATCGCCAGATGCGCGGCAGTCCGATAGGCGAGGTCGAGCTGCGCCTTGGTCATTGCGCACCCTTCTTGGCGCGGATGATGGCGGCAGCATCCTCTATCGTCCATTGGCTCTTAGCCAGCCGCCGCATAACACCAAGAGCCGCCTTCTCTTTAATATCGGGGTTTTCGTCGAAAAATTTGTTCATTTTCGCACGCGACATCTCTATCTGCGAAAACAACTCAAATGTTGCAAGCCGCTTGGTCATAGCCGGATGCCTCCGCGGCGGTTCTCGTCCGGCGGCGGGATATGCCAGCCGCGCACGATCGGAGACTTCGGCACCAGCCTCGGCGCCGGGCGCCATGCTTGCGCTAGGTATCGGAAAGCGTCGGCGGGGTTTGAGGACCAGTCATGTAGCGGCTTCGGAGTAAAGCATTTTCGCTCGTCGTCCCACTCTCTTCGATACTGCTCGAGCGCACTAATGCCTCCATCTTCGCATCGAGGGTGGAATACGCACAGGGGGAGCGTTCGTCGCACCGCGTTAATCCCGTCGTCAATTGTCGCAAGCGGCACGAGAATGGGCTTAAGCCCCAGCGACTGCATAGTCTCCACTCGCGTGCGTCCAGACCCCCATTCCTTGACCTTCGCGTCGTGAGGGACGTAGGCGGATCCTCGCTTCCAGTCATACTTCTTCTCCCGCTGCTCGATCTGGTCGAGGTAGTGCTCAAGACCTACGCCATTGCTTTTGTAGTGATCGAGCAGCACCAGCTGCGCACCCTGGCTCTGAAACCACCAGATGCTCGTATCGTCACCGACACCGAGATCCCACGCGGTGTGAACCATGCGATCGCCGATCGCGTCACACTCAACGATGCGGTCCTCGTTGCGCACGTCAGTCATCTCGCGACCATAGAACGTGCCGAGCAGTGCCGCTGAGAAGCTGCAATACAGCTCCTGCTCCACCATCGCTCTGCCGGCATCGTCACCGTAAAGCGAAGCGTACTCCGCTACGGTTTCGGCAATAGCTTCTGGTGAGAGAGCAGCCGTATCGTCGACGGTGAGGAGTTCTGAGAACCAGCCTCTTGTCCTGGTGGCGTGCTGGTACAGCTGAAGTAGATGATTGCGTCCTCGGGGAGTAGAGATGAACGCCGCCCAGCCGTTGTTTTCTTCCAATATGGGCCTGTAGTAGCCCCACGCGCTGGGGTTCGCGAGCGCGTACTCTGAAAAGACGATGCCCGCGGTAGACGACCCGATACCGCCACCGGATGCGACGCTGTCACTGCCAACGACTTGCCAGGTTGATCCGTTGACAAATCGGATATGCATGTCGTGCTCTCTGGTGCCGGCACGCATTTCTTGTGGAAAAGCTTCATCGATGCGCCTCTTGCCTGAGTGTGGGTTTACCGCGTCCCAGATCGCCTTGCGGCCCTGCGCGAACTCGGGGAGCATGTGCCAATAGTTGCCGACACGTTCAAGGGCTGCGACCGCTGTCGCATGCAGCGCGACTTCATCCTTGCCGGCTCTTCGATGCCAGACTGCGACGGCCCTCTTGCCGCCGCGTTGCAGGTAATTCCACAGACGTTGTTGATGAGGCCGCGGCGTCCACCCGCGTGACGGCACCGAGATGTCGGTGATGTTACTCATGCGCCGCCAGCTTTACGCAGCCAGTTTCTGCTCCACTCAGTCAACGGGCGATGGAAACCCTTCCACTCGATCGCGACGCGCACGCCCTCCGGCGTTAATGATGCAAATCCGTGAGCGTGAAACGCCAGCCCCAGATCAACCAACTCACCGCGGCCAGACTTCGATGTGATGTTACCATCCCATGTCGGTCCGCGCATAAACAACTGCCCGAGCACATCGAATGCAGCGCCAGACATAGGCTTTGCTATAAAAACGTTACTCATCGTCTTTACTCAGCATCTTCCTGATCGTGATGCGCAGCTCGCCATCGACCTTGGCTTCAGCCTGCTGCATGGGCCGACCCCAGCCGCGATCCATCAGTATAGTGATCGCGCGCATCTTGAGATCTTCGTCAATGTTGTCACCGGTCGCCCATCCGGCGAGCGTCTTGACATTCGCTTCGGTATACGAGCGACAGAGCGATTCAAGCCATGTTTTATCTTTGATACGAGGCATTTACTGGGGTAATCCTCCCCCTCCCTGTTCGAGGCGCTCAAGCCGTTCACGCAATTCGATTATTTCGTCGTCGATTAGATTGATGGCGAGTTTTAGATCGTTCTCGGAGACGAAGCCGGCCTCGACCGCGGCCATGATTTCCTTGTCGGTGGCGGCGATCAGCTCGACGATTTTCATGTTAGCCATGGCCAGCCCCGAACGCACAGAAAGGCGCATATGCGAAACGCACAAAAATGCGCGTATGGCGGAACCATACGCGCTTTTGGCTGGATGCGTCTAGTTCTAGTAGGTTCCCGACACCTTTTTGGGCACTAATGGCCTGAGCCGGTGGCTGATCATGCAATTCAGCAGCAGCACGTCAGGCACGGGCACCGTGCGCTCCCCGCGCAAGAAACGCCGCAGGGTACGCTCCGAATAGCCGAGGAAGCGAGCTGCCTGCGCAGGCTTCATCCCCAAGACGGTAATGGCCTGTCGCAACTCATCCGGCGTTATGGTGCGGAGATGCTGCCAACTCATGACGGCCACCTGGAAAAACGCCCTTTATCGTCTCGGTGAACACTTTGATGACATGGCTCGCACAAGCCCATCAAATTCCACAAAGCGTTGTTGTGTGGATTACGGTCGATGTGATGCACATCCACCGCCCCATTGCATAAACACATCTGGCACACCGATAATTTTTTGATTTTACGTGCGTACTCCCTTGCTCTGACATCCGCATTAGCCATCGCGCCCTCCGTCATGGTTAAAACACCAGTACGGAACAATGGTCCGGCCGTGTCAAGTACGATTTCACAAGACGATTGAAGAATACCCATTGACGGGCCGGTCCAACGGTCCTATGGTTCTAATCACTGAAGCAGCCCATCACATAACGGAGCTACACAATGCGCATCCCCTTCAATGACGGTTCGGTGGTCATCGTCCAGAACGCCCCCAACGGTAAATACATCGCCTGCTTGGACGCAGCCAGCGAGGACGGCGAGCGTCTGATCTGGGGCATCGGCAGCACCGTGCTGGCCGCCATCGCGGATCTCAACAAAGAACTAGAAGAAGGCGAGTAAGCGTCTCCACCGACAACATCACTGAAACGAACCACACAGGAGCCATCACATGACCAACCTCACCACCCTGATCGACACCTACGGCATGCTCAAGACCGAGATCGGCCAGCTCGAAGCTGAAAAGAAGAAGCTGGAGGCGGCGCTGGCTGAAGTGCCCGCGGGCGCCTACGAGAGCGCCGACTATCGCCTGACCATCTCCGACAGCGTCCGCTCCGGCTATGACAAGGAACTGTCCACCAAGCTGAAGGAGCTGACCGAGGCCTATGTCGCCGGCCTGTCGCGCCAGTATTTGACGGCCCACAGTACTGAAACCGCGATCCGCACCCACCGCGTGGGTCTGCCCACCGGCAAGTCGCTGGCCGCCTAGTCTGGCGGATAGTCGAAAGCCCCGCCCGGCGGTTCCGGTGCGGGGCTTTTTGCGTTAACGACTGCGCCGGGGAACTTGCGCTTGACCTCGGCGACCGTGCGCAGGGCCTCCACGCGACCGCAGAGCGCCGCCAGTTCGTCGGCGGTAAAGAATGCCACCTTGTCACCGTACACCTCCCGAACGCGCTCCTGTGCCGCCTGCACGCCAATCGCGATCATGGTGCCGGTGTCCGGGCACTGGCCGACCAGGTAGGCGTCATCCGGCGCACCGGCCTGCTCCATCCGGTTGGCGGCGGCGACGAAGCCCCGGACGACACCGGCGCCCTGGGTGTGGATCTGCTTATGGGTGCCGCGGACGCACGCCTCGACGAACAGGTTACGCCCCCGGCGCAGTGCGTCGGCGAACGCCGGATCCGTCCGCTTTAGCGCCAGCAGGGTCCAGCGGCTCTCGAATAGGAGGGCCGTTTTGGTGATTTCGCTATGCCAGTAACGCATAGCTTCCTGTGCCTTTTGGGCCTCCTGGGTGGCCTTTTTGTCACTCTGACGGGTGCCCTTGATCGACGGCCCGAGGTCGTCATAGGCCGACTGGGTGGCTGGAGGTGACCGGTTTTCTCTATTCCCCGTATAACTGCGTTTTTCCATTTATTGTACTCTCTCTGTTCTATTTTATATGATTATTGATTTGAAAGAAGAAACAAGTGCCACCTAGAGCCACTACAGCGGACTTTCGTCTAGACTATCAACGGCTTCGTCGGGAGGCACGGCGGGTGGCACGGCGGGTGGCACGGGTTGAGAGTGCCCCCCTACGCTCTCGTCGTCGTTTTCCCGGCCACCCATCTGGCCACCATCCATTCTAGCATGTGCCACATGCATGGCTTCGACGCATGGTTTGGTGTACCAGGCGGTCGGAATGGCGCTATTAACCTCTTCCCCTTTTGCAGAGGTCGAGGCGGTCTTTCCGGTGAAATTGTTACTGGCGACCGCTGTATCGAAGAACCGCAAGCCGTTCTCGTTCAGCTTGATGCCGGCGTAGTAGCGGCGTCCCCTGGTCCCTTTCAGTTCTTTGCGGTGGGCGGCGATCCGGTTGTCGCCATAGGCGACAAGTGCCTTGCCGATGCTGTCGTTCGATGGCGGGTTCCGGTTCTCGCCCTTGTTCTCGGTCCACCACACCGCGAACGAGGCGCAGAAATCGGCCGAGGCCACCCGCATATCCGGGTCGAACTCGACACAATCCTCAATGAACCCGGCAACCAAGTTACTGTCGAGCCTGATGGCGGCGGCAGCGTCCCGGCTTTCCTCGGGCAGCACGAAGTGCCCGCGTTCCAGCGCCCGCTTCAGGCCCGCCATGGCCCACGCCAGCACGCCCTCCATCTCCAGCGCCAGCACCATGTCGGACGGCCGGCTGTAGCCGCGACTGTGGGCCTCCAGGGCTGCCCCGACCGGCTGGTCCTCGAGGAACTTGCGCCTGAACTCGACGACGATGATCCGGTTGGTGATGGCCTCGGTGGCCTCGCGAAACTGCGGTGGGCCATTGGATCCCCAGAACGCCGGCGCCTGCGAGCGGTGCTCGAAGATCCGGCCACCCTTGATGTTGATCTGGATGGCGTCGCCGGAGATGATCGCCTTGACGGATGACGACATATGCCACTTCGACTGGTCGAAAGCCTCATGCAGAACCCACGGCACCCGCTTCAGGAAAGGCATCATGGCGTGGGCATTGCTGTCGATCATGTCGAGCGGCGTGGTGTTGATGTCGGGGCCGAACAGGCCGCCCATGATGTCGAGCACGCCTGACTTGCCGTAGTTCGACCCGCCCTGCGCGATGAAGGCCTTGGCCAGCGCCTTGCTGCGGTTGTCGATCATGCCGGCGCCGAGCACCTCCTGGATCAGGTCGATCGTGATCTGGCGAACCTCGGCAGGGCGATCGGCGAAGGCGTCACCGAGCATCTGTAGCCAGAACGGGCATCTGGCCGTGGGGTTGTAGGCGAACGGCACCCGCCAGGTGCAGTAATGGTGCTGGTTTGCCTCAAACACCTCGCCGGTTCGGGGATCAATCAGCCCCGACAGCGTCGGCACCAGCCCGTGCTGGTCGAAGGCTATGTTGGCCTGCTGCAGGTCGGGGTGCCGGATGACCCATGCCCGCGTTTCGTTGACGAGGCTGATCTTGCTCTTGACCTCGGTGCCGCGGATGCACTGCTCGATGCTGGCATCCAGCCACGCCTTCAGCGCACGGTCGTCCTCCAGCCGCCACAGGCCGTCCGCATAGCGCCAGGCTCCCGTCGGCGTGAACATCAGGGCCTCGCCGGCCGCCTCCAGCCCGGCCAGGAAGATCGCCCCGATATCGAGGTGATTGATCTTGCCGCGCTTGGGTGGCGGTCCCTGCCGTTTGGCGCGGGCAGTGGCGAGATCGGCGATGTTGCCGCCTGCGTTTTCTGTTTCCGCAGTTTCCGCCTGCGGACGTTGCGAGGTAGGTGGATACTTCTTGATCGCCCCGGCGCAGGCCTTGCGGATGCGCTTTTCCTCGGCCCGCCAGTTCCATTTGTCGGCGTCTGCCCCGATCGCCTGCCGGGTGGCCTCCATCAGGATGTTGACGGTGTCCTCGACCGTGTGCCCACGGCCCAGCAAGGCCGCCGAGACGCGCACCTGGGTGTCGTGTATGTTGCCGTCCCTCATCTCGATTAGCGCCTCCTCGACGTCTAGGCGCGGTTTGCGACCCATGGCGGCGGCGGCGGCGAGGAAGGGGTTGTCGGCCGGAAATGCCTTATTTGACTTTCCGGCTATTTCCGGCCGTTCCCGGATGACAACCGGCTTCCGGGTCAGCACCGGCCGCTGGTAGGAGGCCCACTCGGCAAGGCCCTCCAGTTCGTAAGTCAGGGTGGTATCAAGGCGCTCAATGACCACCTCCCGCATATCTCCATATTTGGAGTTGTACGTCCCCGGTAGCCGCATCAGGCGGGCGATTTCGCAGGTGGCGGTGTCGCCGGCAACGATGTCAGCCAGCTGCCGCAGCAGGGCGTCGACGGCATCACGGTGCGCCTGGGCGTCCAGCGGCTCCCTCAAGAGCCAGTACAGGTGCAGGCCGCCGCCGGAGCGCACGATGATCGACGGCTGCGCCTCCAGTTGCGCGATCGCGGCCCAGATCAGTGGCTCGGCCTCGGCGATGCCCTTGAAGTCGAGATCCTGGTGGATGCAGACCAGCTCGCAACAATTGTCCTTGTTCCGCGTCGGGCCGTTGATGGTGGCGACGCAGACGAACATGCCGCGGCGCTTGCGGTCGTGCTTTAAGACAAACCGCTCGATCGCGGCGATGTCGCGGGACATCAATTGCCGGCGGTTGGCGCCCTCGTCGGGGTCATCGGGGTCATTGGGCAGGGTTTGCAGGAATATCGGCTGCTCGGTATTGCTGAACAATGCCTTGAGGAACTCTAGTGATGCGGGGGACTTTTCATGCTCGTTGTTATCGGTTACAGCCATAACAGCTCCTGTGTGATCTTTGAGGGATTGCAGGAAAAAAGGGGCCGGGAGATCGCAGCCTCCCGGCCCCCGTTTTATGTCCGCTTTACGACGGAAGCCAGACGCTAGATGCGGCCCTTGGGCTTGCCGTTAGGCGCTACCTGTGGCGCGGGCTTCACCGGCTTCACCGGCTTCGGAGCGTCGTAGGCTTCCTCGTCCGACGGCTCGCCAGCGACCTCGCCGAGATCCGGCTGGAAGGTATCCTTGGACATCCAGCCCACGATCTTGAACTCCGGCGTCTTGATGCGGCCGTAGCTGCGATTGGGGTGCTCGTAGGAACGCACGCCGATCGCGATCACAGGATACTCCTTCGGGTGCTGCGACATCAGCGAGCCGTAGGACTTGCAGAGATCGCCGATCGCGTCACGGCCGCCCTTTGACCCCGCGGTGAAGGTGTAGAGTTCACCATCCGCCTTGCCCTTGACCAGCATGTAGTTGGACAACTGCCAGGGATCGCGCGGCTTGCCTGAGTCGTCGACCCCCCACTCGTCCTGCTCGGTATCGCCCAGCTCGTTACGGCGAGGCGGCTGGTAGCCGGCCGACACCTTGCCCATGATGTGGTCGGTCGGCTTGTTCTCCTCCCAGCGTATCCAGCCGATCAGGAGTTCGTCCATGTTGGCGATGTACTGGGTGCCGACGGGGACATCGGTATTGTCCTGGCCATACATCCAGTCGCCCTTGGAGAATTTCAGCAGCTCACCCACGATGTTCCTGTGGGTGGCTGCCTCGCCATACTCGGAAAAAGGATTGGCGGCTTGGGTCGTGACATTGGTGCCTTGGCGCTTTGCTACTTCGTTCATGATGGTTTCCTTAGCGATCGGCGATTTGATGTTTGCTATTATCGAGTGGCCGAACATCACTCAATCTGGATAACGAGCCGATCAGTCGGCTCGCCTACGGTTGAGAATTGCTCTATGTCAATGCCCGCGTCAATAGCTGCCTGCTTGATTGCCTTGTTATCGTATGACTGGCGGCCCTTGACGGCACTCCATGTCAGGACACCGGGTATTTTCTTGACGCCCTTTTCGCGCAGGCGGGACTTTATCATCTCTTGCGCCATCCGCACGAGACTTTCATTACGATCACGCTCTGCTTCACAAGCACGAAGCTCGACGGCGAGGCCGCGGATCTCAGCCGCAAACTGCGGGTCGACGGGCGGCCCGACATCCTGGAATGGCAGGTTGCGCCGCTCGATGCCGCAGGCGATCGTGAACGGGCAGTAGTTGCATTCGCGGCCACCTGCGATCCAGCCCTCGGGCTTGACCTCGTCGATCGATGTCGCGGTCAGTATCAGGGTGGCGCGGGCCTTTGCTGTCTCGAACACTGCCTGGTCGAACGGGATCACGAACTCGCGTACCTCGTTCCAGAAACTGGCGTCGGTGTAGCTCAGGATGCTGTGCGTTGGCTGGTATGGCGTCAGCTCGCGCACCAGCCCCATCTGCACCTGCGTCTGGTAGACGTTGGCAGACTTGGCCTCGGCGAGGTTAGTACGCGGGTCAGCGGTCTTGCACTCGACCATGGCGCAGTCGGCCTCGGTGCCGATCGCGAGCTGCTCTGCTTTCGTGAGGCTGGTGAGAATGCCGTCTGGCGTTGCCGACAGGAAGTCGGAGACAAGCGTCTTCTGGTCCCGGCCGGCATATTTCAGCCGATCGCCGAACCTGGCACGCAGCGCCGGTTCCCAAAACGCATCCTCAAACACCGTGCCGCGCATCCTGGCGCCCCAGCTGTCGACATAGTCGGGGTCGCGCTTGGCGCCATACTTGGCATCGCCCTCGTTCTTGAGCCAGAACACCTTGCGCGCGCACTGCCCGACCTCGGAAGCGCCGAGCGTGTTGAGGCGATCGTGGCTCCATGTCTTGGCTGTCGAGTTGGCGTAGGCGTCGAGTGTTTGCGCGATGATGCTTGTCACTTCCTGTCCTTCGGCACTTTGAACCCCATTGCCTGCTCGAATGTCTTCATCATGTTTGTCACCGTGAAATTCAGGATATCATCATGCTCCCTGAAATATTTGATGCCGAACTCTGGATGCTCCGCGCGCCAGCGTTTGTCCGGTGCAGCCTTTTCGCTGGTAGAGATTTCCCATCCGCTGGTGGTCTGGCTGAAATACTTATACCCTTCGCGCGCGGCGGCCTCGTGACCTGCAAAGCTCTGCACCATCTGCCCGGCGTGCTTGCGCATGGCATCCAGAACAGTATTGGCTCCGTTCTGTGCGCGGCCGGCGTGTTGAGCCATTAAAAGCTCGATGCCAATCTGCTGCTTGACTGGATCGGGTTCGGTTTTGAGGACGGCCTGCAATTTTTCAAGAAGTGGCAGATGCTCAATTCCAATTTTAATTTTCATGTCATCACCTTCAGTTTTGCGCGGATAATCTCGAACAGCGTCATTTCCTCGCCCGGCAGGCTGTCGTCGAACGGCGGGTAGCCATTGGTCAACCTCAGCACGATCAGGTGCGCGGCGATCAGCGCCAATGCATCCTGCCGCGTCTTGAGGCTTCCATTCAGGAGCCAGTCCTGCCTGTCGATGTACGACAGCAGCTGGTCGGCGTCCCCGATCGAGGTGTATTCAAGCGCGGTGCGCAGATCCTGCCAGTGCTTGCCGTCTGGTCCATTCAGGAACTTGGCAAACTCGGCCTTGTTAGCGGCGCGGTAGGCCCGCATCAGCTTCTGGCGATCGGCCATCGCCTGCTCCTGCTCCGACAGCTTCATCGGCGCGTCGGCCTCGGATTTGGCTATGTGCGCATCGCGGCGGCGGTGTTTGGCCTTGGTGGCGGCGACCATCTGCTGCTCGGCGAGGCGGGTGAAGGGGTTATCGGTACGCCGGTCGTTGTCTGTCACCGCGTGACCCCCCATGATTTCAGCGTATCGATCGCCGCCTGCACTGACTTGCAGACCTCATAGGGATGCCCGAGCCGCGCGCAGCGGGCCTGGAAGCCTTTCTGCTGGATCGATTGCGTGCCCTTGGCCGTCTTCAGTTCAATCCACGCCGAGCGCCCCTCCGGCAGCAGGATCTGGATGTCGGCCACGCCTGCGGTCATGCCCTCGGCTTTCATTCTGGCGCCAAGCCGAAGTGATCGCTTGGCGGCGTTTGTGCTGGAGATCGCGAAAATATCCGGGTGCGTCTTGCACTTATCGATGTAGTCGATCACGGTGACCTGGATCGAATGCTCGCTAGGTGATGGGCGCTTCATTCGTAATCCTTGTGGGCGGCGACACAGCGGACCTGCACCCGCTTGCCGCTCATCTCGCGAATGTTTTCGGCTATGTCGCGGCAGGCGAGTATGCCGGGCATCTGCTGGATCTTGATGGCGTCGATCTTGCCGTTGGGGCCATGGAACGGCCCCAACGTGCTGACGATGACGAGGAAGATCATGGTTTTCACGCCGGCACCCGCAGCCTGCCGTGCGCCATCAGCATGTGGTGGTCGCAGTACGGCTCGAAGTCGATCGCCGGCTCGCCGCAGTAGAAGAACGGCGGCCGGGCATGTATGTCGCCGCCAGGCCAGCGGCAGGTGTACGGCGTCAGTTGGTAGATCGTGGTCGTGAACGGCTCCGGCGCCTGTGGTTCAGGCAGCGGCGGGATGGGTGCATCGATACGTACCATGCGCTTACGCTCCCTTCTGGGGTAGGTCTTGTGGTTCTTGTTGGGTCGCGCCTCCAGCCCGAGCCGACGCGCCTTGCCGATGCAGGCGTTGCGCGTGAGTTCAAGGGTGAACTCGGCATTCAGCATGGCGGCGATGCTGGTGAACGAGATGCTGTGATCGGCAGCCAGCTCGGTAAACCGCTTGATGATGGCGGCAGTCCACGGCGTGTCCGACTGGTTCATGGCGAGGGGTTCTCATGCTTGCCGCCGTTGATGTATGTCTTGTGGGCCTCCAGCACGGTGCCGCCAAACGTCTGCATGCGGCCGTTGAACTCCTCGATCAGCTTCTTCTGCTCGGCGACCTGCGCCTTGATGCCTTCCACCAGCACTTTGGTCGATGCCAGCAGGTTGTTGGCTTCCGTGATCTGGTCCTCGGCCGCCTGCAACAGCACGGTCGAGAGCTGCTCTTCAATGTCGATAAAATCGGTCTTCATTTGCGGCATCTCCAGCTGTTGCCCCTGGTCACCTTATGCATGCCGTGGCGCGCGCAGATGTCGGTCTTGTAGTTGGCCCGGCGTGTGAATTTCTTCAGGTCGTTCATGTTGAGGTCGGCCTGCTCGTCGATCTCGTTCTTGACATCGGGCCGAGCAACGGGGAGAGGAACCGGCGGCAGGAAGACCTGCATCAGGGCGGCCTTCTTGGCCTCCCAGCTTGGTTCCTCCTGCGCCATCGCCGGCGGCGACAACAGTATCAATGGTATCAACAGATATTTCATGGTCGCTCCAGTGTGATGGGGGTAGTTTTACGCACAGCCTTGGTCTTACGGTCCATGTAAGCTCGGACCTTGTCGATCGTCGGTATCCTTGGGATCTTGCCCTCCTCTACTCGGGTTATGAAATGCCCATCCCCGGCAGCCTCGATGCCGAAGTTGGTGCGATCGATGCCGACCTTGAGACGGTACGCCTCGATGTCGGCCAGCAGCTGGGCTGCGATGGGGTGGAGTTTTTTCATGATTGATTTAGTACAATCGAAATCAGCGATTGTCAAACATCCATTGACGCGGTATGGTGACTTATTCGCAACGGAGTTCCATCACAGATGATACCGTCCACTTTCTTATCCCTGCACGACATCACCGGCCTCAAGGCGATCGCCTTGCAGTCGCTCGACACGCCGCTGGTGCTGCGCATCGCGAGCGGTGACAGTGTGTTCCAGATCAGCCTCTACGGACTGGCCGCCGCTAGCGTCGAGCGCATCGCGGACGCCATCAACAGCGTCATGCTGGAGCTTGTGCCGGCGCCGAAGGTTATGCCGAGCGAGACTGCCGCCTACCAGTCCCATGACGACTACATGGCCTGCCTGATCCGCGACCTGAACCGTGACCCGATCGAGGTTGAACCGGCCGCTAATCACTTCAAGGACGGGTTGCTTCGATGAACGGCGACATCACAGCGGTAGTCGCCGCCGCCCTCACCGTCGCCTGCCTGGTGGCGATCTATGCCCTGATCATCCCGATGAGGCCGCAATGAGTATGATCGAAGATATGGCAAAACACTTCGACACCAGGCTGCATCAGCTGGTGATCGACACCTTCGACACCTGCCGGAGCGGCGGCGTGAGCACGAAGGAAGCCGCCCATATGCTGGCGTCGGTGCTGCTGGTCGAGGCCATGCTGGGCATGGTCACGATAGGCATCACCGAGGAGCATTGCGTTGCGTTCACCACCCGCGCGCACCGGGAGCTGACGCGGAAGGTCAACCAGCGAAAGCGCAAGCCGCGGGTGAGGGCCGGCGCATGAGCGATCTTGTGGAACGGCTGCGAACCGCCTCTTCGCTCGCGCAGGCGCTGCCGGCGTGCAGGGAGGCCGCCGGGCGCATCGAGCAACTGGAGATCTTGGTCGCGAAAATGGAGCGGGCGATCAAGGCCGCAAACATATATTACGGCTGCTATCTCCAGGATGTGGCCGAAGATATTGAATACTGCGTATCGACAGAGCAGCACGAAGCCGCAAAAGAGCTTCGCGCCGCCCTCCGGATAGCGGTAGCAGCACTGATGGCGAGACGCGCCGCCCTCGCACCGGAGCAGGAGAAATGATCACCATTCATATCCCTGAAACAGTCTCCCCGGCTGGCTTGCGGGCTAGAGCAGACATCATGCGTGGGTTCATGGATGAAAGCTGCGCTCACCACCTAGAACTTGCCGCCGCCCGCATCGAACAGCTGGAAGCGGCGCTGCGGAAGATAACAAGCCAACCGAACATGATTGGCAACGAAAAGGCAAAAGCTATCGCCCGCGCCGCCCTCGCACCGGAGCAGGACAAATGACACCAAACACTCTCACTGAAAGACTGCGCGGTCTTATCCGCATTCCCGTGAACGACGGTGCTGGCCTGCTTGACGGCAAAGACTTCTTCGAACGGTCGTTCCCGGCCAGCAGGATTGCATTGGAAGCCGCCGACCGCATCGAGCAACTGGAAGCGGCGCTGCGGGAAGCGGAGCGGTTTGTTTCCTATCTCGCCAACGAAACGGACGGGCACTTCGTCGGCAGCGGTACGCCAACAACGTGCCTTGTGATGATCCGCGCCGCCCTCGACCAGAGTTCACTGCCCGCGCGGCAGGAGAACGATGACGTGTTCCCCGGCTTTCGCGGCAATAACGAGGCGTGAAGCAGATGAGTGATAATGCCCAAGAGAAGCAAAAGCCACCCTATCCGACCGACGAGGCGGACAAGAAACTTGCGACCGATTGGTACACATGGGGATTTCAGTCCGGCTTTGACGTTGGCCGTGACCGCATCGAGCAGCTGGAAGCGGCGCTGCGCACCCGACGAGAAGAAGCGGGGAAATTCATGACCGACATCGTGGCCGCCGCTAATAAGGACGCTGCTATAGCCGCTGCCCGCATCGAACAACTGGAAGCGGCGCTGCGGGAGGTTGCCGTGCAATCAGGATACGCCGCAACTATCGCCCGCGCCGCCCTCGACCAGAGTTCACCGCCCGAGACGCAGCCCCCGCCGTACAACCCGGATGATTGGGGCTTGCCGCCCGCGCGGCAGGAGAACGACGACGTGTTCCCCGGCTTTCGCGGCAACAACGAGGCGTGATGCATGATTTTTTACATCGCCGGATTTCTGACCCCCTTCGTCATCGCAGTAGTACTATACATCTGTTTTGGTGATGATGCACCGCCCAGGGCCGGCACATTCAGGGATCCCGGATAAACCGGGTGTTAACGCCGTTTGATCAACGGCAGAAGGAGAGACTATGTTTAAGAAACTGCTCTTTGCGACCACCGCGTTAATTGCATTATCGGCCGCACCGGCCAAGGCTGATTTCTACGCCACCAGCTACACCGTCCTCGGCGCGCAGAACGTCACACTGCTGACGCCGAAATTCGAGAACGTGCAGGCGGGTGAGATCCGCCTCCAGGGACCGAGCGGCTCAGTCGATGTCTGGTGCCTCGACGTGTTCGACGGCATTAACCTTCCCTACGACTACACCGTCCAGACATTCAATGCCGGCGACAGCCGCCCCGGCATCGCGCCGTTAAACTCCGGCCAGGTTCGCCAGATCGCGGCGCTGATGTTCATCGGTGACCACGTAGCCGGCATCGACAAGGCCGGCATCCAGCTCGCTATCTGGAAGGCGGAATATGGCGCGGCGTTCTCGTCCCTCGCCGGCGGATCTCTGCTGGCCGACGAAAACCTGTACTTCTCGCAGACATCGTTCGGCGGTCTTTACGACCGTGCTGACCTGACGCTGACCGTCTACACCGACGCCCCGATCAATCCGTCGCAGGCGTTCGGCACTGCTACCGTTGCGGCTGTTCCGGAAATCGGGACGTGGCTGATGATGCTGTGTGGATTTGCTGGCCTTGGCTTCATGGGCTATCGCCGCAAGCAGAGTGGTCATGCGTTTCGCGTAGCGTAACTTCGTGAGGTAACAATGAAGCTCTTCAGTTTTGAAGATTGGGAATTGACGCAGGATACACTGCGAGACGTACTCTACTACAATCCAAAGACTGGAGAGTTTCATTGGCTCGTGAAACCGGCATCGCGTGTCCACATTGGTAATCGGGCTGGTTCTAGAGAAACCGAAAGAGGATATTGGGTAATCGGGATAGCTGGGAAATTATACAAGGCACACCGGCTGGCTTGGCTTTACGTATATGGTGTCTTTCCAAAACATCTTGACCACATTAATCGCAACCCAACAGACAACAGGATAAAAAATTTACGAGAGGCGACAAAACTCCAGAACAGCGGTAATTCCAAAACTCGACGAGCGGGATTGAAAGGTGCCTACTGGCACAAGCCCGATAGGAAATGGACCAGTGCTGTTGCTGGGAAATGGTTAGGCAATTTTAATACTGAACAAGAGGCTCATGCCGCTTACTGCAAGGCAGCGAAGAAAGTTTACGGCGAGTTCTTCAATCCCGGCTGAAATAGAAAACGCCCGGCGTGGGCTGGGGGCCTTGCCGGGCGTTTTCGTGCGCGCATCGTTCCATCACAAACGAAGCCGGCGGAATATACTCCCTATTTGCACTTCCGGGCAAGCTCGGCGATCAGCGCATCCCGGCGCTCGCCGGTGGCCGCCACTTCGTGCACGACATAGCCCAGGAACAGCGCGTTAATCACCACCACCGCTAGGATCCACGGGTGTTCCCTTAAGGTGTGGAAGATCTTGTCGCCGAGCTGGGTCACGCCCGCATCTTGTCGACGAAGTCGCCAAGCGACAGCGGCGGCTGTCCCTCCAGCGCGCGGATACGGTTTTCATGGTCGAACGCCAGCGTTTGCCCCTCGGTCGCTTGTGGCGGCACTGGCTCGGGCGGCGCGTAGGGATCCGGCACGCCGCCGCCTTCCTTCCACTGGATGTAGCCGAGACTGAAGGCATCACCGTTATAGTCGCGGTTCGCCATGTCGGGCGGAATGCATGCGCCGTCGCTGTAACGGATGACGGCGCAGGGTTCTTCGGTTGCGGTGAGTTTATAGTCGGACATGTCAGAGCCTCGCGTCTGCGATGATAATCTGCTGAATTGCATAAAAATCCCCGCCTGCTGCTGACGATATTCCGAAGCGAGCACCTGATATTGTCGGTTGGTTGGCGGTCACGGCTGAAATATTTGATTGAGCGCCCGCGATAGTCGTTAGCGTTGGGGCTGATCTCATTTTAACTTGCCAGTAAATTTCATTTTCCAGATTATACCCTGCCGCTACGGCAAAATAGCGAGCGGTGGCTTCCGTTCTCGTGTAATATCTCTGGCACGTCACCAACTCCTGATCATACGGCCGCATGATCAGCGACGATCGCGTGGCGGATGGCGCTTCGATGCCGGGGAGGATGACGACGCCGGTGATGCAGGACTGTGCGCCAGCGGCAAAAAGGAAATTGGTGGTGGCGCTGGTAGCCAGTTTTTGTGCAGGGCTCCAAGTGCCGTTCTGGCCTTGGAAAGTAGACCCGGCCCCGAAGCAAAAATGCACTTTCATGCCGGTGCCGTTTGTCGCCAACCACGTCCCGTCCGTACAGCCGGGGATAGTGACCGTCTTGTACTGCCACGTCGTCGCGACAACGGGGACATCAATGACGTAGCATCTGTCATTGGCCGAGTTCTCGACCGAAACCGCCATGTTCCCGGCGATCGGCGGGTAGACCCAGAACCCGATTGTTATCGGTTGCGCGCTCGCCGTGCCCCACCCCAGCCGCGATACGCGGTAACCTTCAATCTTGGTAAACAGCATCCCGAGATCGCCAGCGGCCAGTGCGCCGCTAACGCCCACATTGGTGTAGATGCGCGCGTATTGCTGAAATCCCGGAGGTGGCGCAGGAGACGCAGTTAGCGGACTTGCCAACACCTGAACAGCACCACCGGCTTGCACTACCCATCCATCCATAAAATACGGAGTTGTATAAGTAGCAGAACCGACATTTCCCGCCGCCGCCTGATCGACCTCCATTGACCCGTTGATCTGCATGCCATTGTAGGCGAGCGCGTCGAAGGGTGCTGCGTAAATCAACTGGCGCTGCTGCACCCGCTGCGCCTCGCCACTCACGGCGGCAAGTATCCGTTGACCGGAGACGATATCGGTGCCGCCGCTCTTGAACGTCACCGTCACGCGGAAGTCACTGCCAGACAGCACTGCGTCAGCAGTCGTGGTGAAGATCTTGTACTTTGAGCCTTCGTCCTTGTCTTGGATGACGAGGTCGACACCAGACTTGAGGTAGAACGTCAGTACCGCGGTGTTATCCACACCCATCGGACTGAGATGCGATATGAAAACTTCCGTGGCCGCGTTCTGGGTAGCGTTGTTGAACCTGATCTGCCCGCTGCCGGGCGGGAACGTGACCTGGTTGTCGAACACATACTCGGCAAGATTAGCAGACGACGTCGTTGCGTTAATCCTGACCCACGGCCCCCACACCCCGGCCGACATCGCCCTGATGTACTTGTCCGGGTTGGCTGGATCGGTGACATCGACAGCCTCAGTGACATAGTCTGTGGCGTTGGCGTAGTAGGCAATGCCGGCGAAGGCGTGCCCGGTGACGGGCGCAATGCCGGTCGCCGTCGTTGCGGCGTAGAACGACCCGGCGCGCCACACCATGCTGTCCCAGTTGGTGACGACCTGCTTGAACTTCTCTGCGCTGATATTGTCGAGCGCGCCGTCAGGGGTCGATGCGCCAGTGCCGCCGGCCACGATCGGCCGCGGCAGGTTCAGATCCTGCGTGACGTCGGCGACGAACGCATTGTAGCGCGCGCTCTCGACCGTGTAGTTCGGGATGCCCTCGGTGCCCGGCGGGGGCGAGTATTGCTGCAATCCATCGCGCGGCATTGAGATCTCCTGTTATCGTTCTTCCCACGCGGGGCGGACCTGATTGCCTTGCGGATCCAGCGGGATGGGCTGCCCGTCAGGCGTGACGCCGACCCGCAGCATCTGCCGCGCCACCCGATCGCGCGGTGACAGCGTCAGCGTCGGATCCGCGACGCGCTCCTTGAACGGCGTTTCGAGAAACAGCGGCGAGCGTTGCCGGGTCTGGACGCCGACGTCGCGCAGCGCGTCGGCGGTTGATTGTCCCATGCGGTTCTTCAGCCACATGCCGAACGCCGGGACGCCAAATCCGACCGCGGTCGAGGCGCCGGTGCCGAGGCCGAGATAATTTGCCAAGGCGCCAGTGCCCCAGCCCACGGCCTGCGTGCCGATGCCGCCGCCCCCGCCGAGCAGATTGCCGACCGTGCGTCCTACGTTGCGCCCGGTTGACCCTTCGGGGACTGCCCTCAGCGCGGCTTCTTCGGCTTCGTTGAAGCCGACCATGCGCCTCGGACTGAGGAGCATGCTCGTAACTCTAGATCGAACGGAATTGCCGAGGTTGTTTCCAGAATTGGCCGAGGCGTTGCGAAGTCCTGCCGCTTCGTCAATGGCTCCGATATCCTCGCTTCGATGACGGGCGGAAAGATTTGCACGCCCTCGCTTAAAAATACCGGCTCCGGCAGCTGCCGCGATCTCGTTCTCGATGTTGGATTGTCGTCCTGCTGCACCGACGGCTCGCGTGCCGGTAGGGGATCCACCCAGAATAGCCTCCGCAGGAGGTCGCTCCAAGAAATCGTCGAACGCGCGGTAAGCCAGCCCCACCCCGTGCTGGTTGTTCTTCGGGTTCGGCCCGGCGTCGAAATGGTTCTTGATGGCGTCCCTGATAGCCATGAGGTTGGCTGGACCGACATTGATTGTCGCTGTGGGGTCGTCGCTGCGCGGCGCGTAGTCGCGGAGCCGCCTGATTGTCCTGTAAAGCCCCGGTGCATGTTCTGGCATAACCCCCGCGTCGATCAGTTTTGTCTCCAGCTGCTGCGCCAGAGGCCCGCCGACGTAATTAGGGTTATACGGTATTTTCATGTTGCGGAAGGCTTCGTGCTGCCCGCCTCCGACGCTGTACAGCGCCTCCTCGGACGGTGTCTGCGGCTTTACGCGACCGCCGGGACCGAAGCCGAGCACGTTCGTTCCCTCGCGCACGCCCTCGCCCGCAGCCACCTCGCGCGGCACCATGCGCGCGCCGGGGATCACCCCGCTGCCGGAACGGATCATCGGGTTGGCCGGGTTGAAATTGGCGGCCAGCCCAAGCACCTGCCCCATGAAGTTGGGATCCGAAGTATCGACCTTGACCTCGCCGCTCGCCACCCGGCCGGGCAGCTGCGCGGCCTCGTACATCGAGCCGACCGGGCCAGCCGTCAACGGCGTGAAGTTGACGCCGCCGCGGGTGTCGCGGGTGAACGGCAGCACCGAGCCGCGGTACTCCTCCTTCGGAGGCGGCGCCGGCGGCGTGAAGCCGGCCGTCGGCAGGTCCGCGTAGGGGTTGCCGCCGCCGATCGGCGCCCCCGTCATCGGGTCGAACGAGCCGCCGAGCTGGCGCGCGGCCGGCGCCGCCGCCTGTGGCTTCGGCTGCCGGTCGAACCAGTCGGCCTCCTCGCTGCCCGGCCTGTATGGATTGACGCCCGGCGGCGGCGCACCGGCGCCCTTCGAGGCCTGCTCCTCGGCCTCGATGTCGGCGAACGGATTGTTGCGCGGGCCTGCCATTACTCCGACCTCGGGTAACGCTTGGCGCGCGCGGCGCGGTCGATCTCAAGCTGCGCCGAGCCGCGGCCGAACTTCTCGTCGAATATGTCTCTGGCGGCCTTGCTGTCGGAGTGCTCCAGCAGGCGGTCGACGTACCGCTTCGCCAGCGCCGGGTCGTCGTGGATCGGGTCGGTGCGGACGTCGAAGTAGCGATCGGTCTTGAGGCCGCCGAAGGCGCGGTTCTTCTTCTCCTCGTACTCGTTGATGTCGCTGTGCAGCTTCTCGATCGAGCTGCTGATCAGGCGGCGCTTCGCCGCCTCCTGCATCTCGGGCGAGGCTCCGACGATACCGCGCGCGATCTTCATGTCGGTCTCGGTCGTCGGCCCGCCGCTCGGCTGGATCGCCTGCACGCCGCCTCCCAGCATGCTCGACACTGCCGACTGGAAGATCTGGCTCTGGGTGGCGATGTCGTTGGCGGACTTGTTGTTGAACATCCACGCCTTCAGGCGCTCCATGTCGACGCGGACATTGGCGCCGACACCGGACACGATGCCGTTGTTGAGCGCCTCCATGGCGATCTTGGCCTGCCGCAGCATGTCGACATTGCCCTTCTGCGTCGCCGATCGGGCCTGAAAATCCTTCACCACCGCCTCCGGGTCCATCCCGGTGCGGGTCGAGATCGTGGCCTTGTCGGCCGCGACCGCGGCCTCGGACTGCGCCTTGGCGGTCTCGGCTTGGATCTTCGGCAGGTCGCGCTGGCGGCTGGTCCAGAGCTGCTCGTCGGCCAGCTCCTTCTGGTTCTTCATCTTCCACTGTTCGAGTATCCGCGCGTCCTTGGACGCCCGCAGCGCCTCCCATTTGGCGACGCGGTCGGCGTAGAACTTCTCCAGCCCGGTATTGCCGATCGCCGCCGCCTCGCGCGCCAGCCGCTCGTCGACGGCCTGCTGCGGGTCTTTCGGGAACGGCGCCGGCGGCTGCGTCATGGTCGGCTTGGCCAGCGCATTCGGGTCAGGCGCTGGCGCCGCCGGGCCGGGCGTCAGCATCGGCTGCGGGGCGGGCTGCGGCGCCGGCACCTGCGTCGAGACGCCCTGCGGCGAACCCTGCTGGGCCAGCCGGATATTGGGCATCTCGATCGCCCGGTTGTTCGCCGCTTCAGGAGGGGAACCAAGGTCTTCCGGGCTGAAAGCTGAAGGCATTGCGGCGGGGGATTGGCCCCCGCCCGACAGAGGGTTTTGCGGCGGCACCCCCTGCCGCGCCTGCATGAGCTGGGTGATGCTGGCACGCACCGCGGCGGGGTTGGGCTGGCCCGTGGGCGCGCCCATCGGCGGCGCGTCGTTCATGGTGCCGGTGTCGACAGAGGCCATCTGGGGCGCTCCGCCGGCGTCCTGAACGGGTGGCAGCGCATCAGCAGGCTGGTAGGCTGAGTAGTCGGCGGAGGCGGTCTGCACCGCGGACGGCTGCAGCTGCACCGCCTCCGCGGCCTGCACCGGCGGCGGCGCCGCCTCTGCGGTCTGTGTGGTCGGCTCGATCGAGGCGGTGGGCACGGGGGCTACCTTGTCGCGCGCCGCGGCGGCGCCCTTGGTGGCGTTCTCGAAGGCGGCCTGCTGCGCCTCAAGCCGGCGCATCATGCCGACGTCGCCGAGGCTGTCGCCGATCGCGGTCAGGCCCTCGCCGAGGTTCTTCGGGTAGCCCTTCTTTTGCGACATCATCGCCAGCGCCATGCGCTGCCGCAGCGCCATCGCGTTCTGGCTGAGCGGGTCGCCCGCCGGGGCGCCGGCCAGAAAACTGAACGTCGGAAGATCCTGCATCATCCACCTCCCTGCAGCAGTGCCTGCGCGCGGAGCTGCCGCTGCGCCTCTTCCTGTGCCTGTTGTCGCATCATCTCTTCCTGCTGCTGCATCGGATCCGGCGGCGGCGGCGCCACCGGCGCCTGCGCCATCGCCGCCCGCTGTTGCTGCGCCTGCCGCTGCGCCATCAGCTGCATGGCCATGCGCTTGCGCAGCTCCGCCTGCTGGAAGCCGAGTGCTGCAATTTCCTTCGGCACGTTGACCATCCTACGCTGCCTTCAAAATCGCGCCCATCGCCTCGCGGGTGCGGATGAACTTGCGGCCTTCGTGCTCCTCGACGGCGCGCGGCTCGATCTTCTCGACGTCCTGCGCCATCGGGCCGATATGGCGCGTCGACGACGGATCGTCCTTGTAGGCGTACTCGTAGACCGGCAGCTTCTTGCGGGCGCCGTCGGAGTTGGCGGCAAACACAGTACCGATGCGGTCGATCTCTTCCTTCTCGCGGCGGTCCGATAGCTTCAAGGCTCCCGCGCCGAGGCCGAGCAGGCCGCCCATCGTCGAATTGTATTGCTGATTGGCCGCATTGTAGAGGCCCATCTGGTTCTGGAAACCCTGCTGGGTGATACCGGCGACGTCCGTGGTCGGGATCTGCGTCGACGGCGCATTGACGAAGTTGGGCTGGCTCACCTGCGAGCCGCTCATCAGCGCCGAGATCTCGTTGATCGGCTGGTTGCGGTTGGCGTACTGCTCCTGCAGCCACTGGTTTCGAGCCGCCTCCGCGGCGTTGAAGCCGCTCTGCGCCTGCGACGTCTGCTGCGCGAGGCCGGCATTGGCGAACTGCGCCATCGCCGCGTTCTGCGAGAACAGCGTGTTGGCGGCCGAATTGTAGAAGGTGCCTTGGCCCAGATTTTGTTGATAACCCTGCTCCTGCGCGGCATTCTGAAACGCGGCGCGCTGGGCCGCCATCGCGTCCATGCGCTGCTGCTCTTGGCCGGCTTGGCTGATCGCGCCGTAGCGGGCGTCGTTGGCCTGCTGCTGGTAGGTCCGCATCGCGTCGTTGTAGGCCTGTGAGCCGTAGCGGATGCCCTGATCGGCCAGCTGCTGCTGAACCCGGCTCTCCTCCTGCTGCAGGCTCGGGTTCATCCGCGCCATCAGGCTGTCTTCGACGCGCTGGCGATCGGCCGAGTAATTATCGGCCGGGCCGTAGTCCTGCGTGATCTGGCCGCCCTGATCGAAGCCGGTCTGGATCGGGATCCCCGGATTGAAGTTGGTCAGCGCCTTCGGGATGTTGGAGATGGTCGAGCTGTCGCCGGCGACCGGCCCGCCGGTCGGGTTGAACGGCGTGCCGAGCACGCTGCCGACGCGGCCGATTTGCGAATTGGCGAGGTTGGCCAGCCCCTGCTTGGAGGCGTCCTGCGTGTTCTTGAGTTGCAGGCCGGCTGGCGATAGCTGCTGCGTCGCCGTGAAGGTCGGAATCTGGTAGGTCTGGCCGTTGCTCGGGTCGGTGTAGGCGTAATTGCCGCTCTGGCTGTAGTTCAGCGTGCCGTCGGGCGTCTGCTGGTTGACGTTGCCGAGCCATGCGTTGGCGATCGCCGTGCCGACATTGGTGCCGGTCTGCGCCCTTGCAGTTGCTGCCGGATCTGGGGGTGTGGGCGGGTCTGGCTTCACCTGCGTCTCCTAGTATTGTTGCTGCGGCACACCGCCCATCGGCGGCAGGCCCGGCGACGCGCCGGCACCGGGCTGCTGTTGCTGCATCGGCTGTACTGGCGGGATCGGCAGCGGCGCCGCCGCTACGTTCGGCAGCGGCTGTCCGCCCTGCGGCATGCCGGGCGGCGAGAATGGCGGCTGCATTGGCAGGCCCTGCTGCGGGATCGGCGCAGGCCCCTGCGGAAATTGCGGCGGCCCCATGCTCGGCGGTGGATTGCCGATGTTCATGAGCGCAGAGGTGATGTTGTTGCGCTGCGCGTTAACCTCGGGTGCGTATGCCATCTAGGCGGCCTTTTCTTTCTGCTGCACGGCGAAGCGGCGGTGATCGCGCGCGTTGAATTTGTTTCCGCTCCAGTCCTCAAAGGTGAGGGTGCAGAGCACGCAGTTCTTCTTGATGCCGAGCAGGCGCGGCACCAGGATGAAGGTATAGCCGATCGCGGCCAGAACCCGCAGCAATGTCTTGTCTTCCTCGGAAACCCGCATCACCACCATCTGCATGCCCATTTCGAGGAACGGGTAGTCGTAAATCCGCCGCAGCGTCTCCGAGGTGAGCCAGTATTTGTGCGGCAACGCCGCGCCCGACATCTCGATCACGCCGGCACCGGGGTCGTAATTGTGGTAGACGAGGCCCGCGATCAGCTTGCCGTCGTCGACCACGCCGATCGCTTTCGACGCCGGCGAGAAACCGTAGGGACGCACAGCCGGGATCAGCTGCGCCACGAAGTCGGCGACCGCCTTGTCCTGACCGTAGACGTAATCGAGCAAATCAGCCTCCTGATCGATCGGATGCATCGGCCGCCATCGACTTGATGGCACTCACCTCGGCAGGCGCCAGTGTCTTTCCGAACAGGTTGTTTTCGCGGCGGTAGATATCGGAGATGCCGTAGGGGCTGATAGTGCCCATCACCTGCGAACAGCGGTGCATTCCTTGGTAATAGGTGCAGATGCCGCAGTGATCGATCGGATCGCCGCGGCCGTAATTGGCTTCCGCCTGCGTCTGCTTGCCCTTTACCATCCGCCGTCTCCGCCGTCTCCGTCTCCGCCGTCACCGCCGTCACCATCACCGTTATCGCCGTCGGCCGCGTCGGCCGCAGCGTCGTCGGCGGCGTTCTGCGCCGCCTGCGCCGCGTCGGCGGGTGAGGAGATACCTGCGTAGCCGGTAGGTGCCGCATTGGCGCCCCAGCCGTCCGCGAAGCCTTGGCTTGGCGTACCAGTGGTGGCGCCGGGAGTGCCCGCCGGTCCGGGGCTTGCGCCAAGGCTGGCGGTGCCGCCTGTTCCGATACCGTTGCCGAGGCCTCCGAAACCAACCGCAGCGCCGCCAAGCGCCCCTGCACCAAACCCACCCATACCCGGACTTTCGCCGCCGAGTGCACCTGCACCGGCACCGAAGCCGTCCGCAGTTCCTGCGCCGACATCTCCGACTTCGCCGAAACCAGTCATACCCTCATCGGCCTGCTGTGCCGCGATGGCGTCCATCGCCTGCGCCACCTCGGCCTGTATACCGAGCATGTTATTGGCCTCGATATCGCCCTTCTGGGTGTAGCCGAAGGCGGCGTTCACTTGATCCTCCATGTCGCTCTTCTCCTGAGCCGGAGGCGACATTGGCGGCGCAGGTGGTGCGGGCGGCGCTAGAGACGGCGACCAGCCTTTTGCTACCTGCGACTGATCCTTGCCCATCTGGTTCGCCAGATCACTCACCGCGGCCACCTGAGCGGGCGACGCGGTCGTCCCCTTGCCCGGCGCTGCAGGTGCAGGAGCTGCGGCTGGTGCAGCAGGCGCTGGTGCAGCCGCCGGCGCTGCTATTCCGACCTGACCGGGGGCCAGCCCCTGAATGCCGGGCGCGGCGGATCCCGGCGCACCGAAGGTTCCTGTGGCGGTGCCGCCCGGTGCTCCGGGGTCCGCCGTTGCCGATGCGAACCCGAGCGAGCCGGGGACGCCGCCGAAATTTGACGCCGGGCCAAATCCCAGCGCACTGTCGCCGGGATTACCCAGAGCAGCCGTCGCGTTGCCGAAGCCGGGCGGTCCTGGCGCCGCAGCGCCTTCATCGCCTTCTTGGGCGGCCGGCGTTCCGACCGGGCCGAAAGATGGCGCAACTGACGCCGGTGCCGGCGCGTCAGCCGGCGGCGCAGCGATCGCCTCCGAGGTGGTAGTGACGCCTTTCCCCGGCGTGCCGTCCGGGTTCTGGAAACCCAGCTGATTGGCTAGCGCATTTTGCGCCGCCAGATTTTCCATCGTGGGCGCAGTATCATCAGGCTCGGCCACAGCTCCCCTCGCCACAGGTGCAGCCACAGGCGCATCAGCCTTGTCGGTCGGGGCGTTCACCGGCGCAGGCGCAGGGCTATCCTCCGGCGCATAGCCCGGCACAGCCACGTCCGACGGCACGCCCATGTCAAAACCTGGACTGACGTCATTGGCGCCGAACTCACCGCCGGCGCCGAAGCCGGTGATGGGCGTATCGGCGCCCGGCTCTTGCGACTGCCGCAGGATCTCCGCGACGATGGCGTCGCGGATCGGATCGGCAGGCTTGTTGGAGGGCGAGGTGGGCGCGCTCGGCGGCGTCGGGTTCACCGACGGAATTACCTGACTGAACAGGGCGCTCATCGGGCCGGTGTCGTAGCCGCCCGACGGCCCTGCGCGGTTGCTGCCGGTGCCGTAGGGGCCGACGTCGGGGATGGACTGATAGGCAAATCTGCGCGCCATCTACTGGCCCCTCACACGTTCACGCCCGCGGCGTCGTAAGTCGCCGCGATCGAGATCAATTCCACATCAGGCGGCGACGTCTGCGCGATCATCACCTGCACGATCGGCGCATGCGAAAAGCCGGTAAAGCCGATCGATACCCACATCGTGTTACGCACCGTTGCCGTCGCCGGCGCCGGCTGGTCCCATTGCAGATACTGATCCATTTCCGGCGTGGTCGGCGCCGCCTGCACCGGCAGCGGATTGCCGGGCGACCACGGCGGTGTGAAGCCCGGCGTCGGTCCCCACAGGCCCTGATCCCAGACGTCCATCGGCCCCGGATCGGGGGCCGCGGACGGCGGCGGCGGTATCGTGATCACATAGTCTGTCGTCGCCGACAGTTGCGGCTGGAACGGCTCGCCATTGCGCGAGCGGAATGATGCCCGCGCCTGCCGCCACACCACGGTCGAGCCGCTGGAGTTGAACATCTCCCAGCCGCCGACGATCGTGCAGAGATAAGGCAGGCCGTTGTCGGTGCCGGTGCGCTCGGTCTGCACGATGCGGCCGTCCTGCGTGCCGAAGAACATATCCGCGCGCAACCGCCCGAAGCACATCGCGTCCCAGCCGACAACGCGGCACCATGCGCCGGTGGCGACGTTGACGGCTCCGGTGGTGTAGTTGCCTGGGGTGCCGCCGGGGTAGGTGACGAAGATGCCGCCATACTCGTCCCACTTGCACATTGTCCACGGCAGCGCGCGCTTGGCGTTGACCTCGTCGCGCCACATCGGCTTGATCGCGCGGGTGATCGCGGCCAGCTCCAGTTGCGAACTGTCCTTGGTGATCGATGCCGAGATCGGAATGATGCCGTCGACGGTGGCGATCAGCACGTCGCCACCGATCGGCAGGTGACAGTTCATGCCGAGCGGGAGGCTGGTCGCGTAGCGCCCCTCCTGCCGCCAGTTGGTAGCGGTCGACGGATCGGAGCCGGTAAAGATCAGCAGTTCGCCCTGGTCGGTCATGAAGACGCACTTGTCGTCGATGCCGTCGCCGGCGTCGATCGACCAGCTGAAGCCGCACAGCAGCTTGCCGCCCTTGGTGGCGGCGCCGGCGAGCGGGATCTGCAGGATGCGGCCCTGAAAGGCGTTGGTCGGCAGATACCACGCATTCATGGTGCCGCCTTCGATGAAGAAGAAGCGCCCGCGGTACTTCCAGACATAGGTCAGGTTATGGCCAGCGACGCAGGATGGCGGCGGCGTGATTAACGGATCAGCGTTGATCTCCCCGGCATTGAGCGTGGTCCACGTCACGCCGTCGAAGTGCAGCACGAAGTCGCCGGCTTCGTTGCAGACCAGCATGTGGTCGCCGCTCTGGTTGGCCATCTGGCTGGCGACGTAGTTACCGGACAGCTGCCCTGACTTAATCAGTGTCGGCGTCGCCGCCGTGACGTCGTACAGCTTGGTTTCATTGCCGGCGTACATCCGCTGCTGGCTGCCGCTAATGAAATTGAACATCGAGACAACCGGCGTGTCGATCTCCGGCAGCGTCGCCCAGGTCTTTGTGCCGCCTCGCAGCTTGGTGCCCTTCATGGTCGGCACCCAATTGTCCATGACAAGGGCGCCGCCGGGCTGCATGAAGCTCTCGTTCTCGTTCAAGATCAGCCCGCGCGTCGGCGCCGGTATGGTGATGGTCTGCAGCCGCTGCGCCACCTGCGCCGGGACGGCCTGCCGCCTGAAGGCGTTGTAGGCTGCTACCGTCATGTCGGCGCCGGGAAGGGATAGGCGACGCGCGCATTGGCGGATATCGGTCGACGGCCGACAATTATCGGCGCCGGGCTGTCGTGGCCCATCGCCACCGCCAGCGCGTCGGAGTAGGTGCCCATATCCTCGGCGTAACTGGTCCCCTTGTTGGCCTTCCACTGCCAGACCATGCCGAGCTTCAGCAGCCGTTCGTCGAGCCGGAAGCTATCGGTGTCCGCCGTGAAGATGTTGCCGTAGCCGCCGCTGGCGAGAGCGATGCAGTTGCTTTCGAGGTAGGCGTAGTAGACGCTGTCACCGACCGGCAGCACCGGCGACAGGACCATGTTGCCGCCGTACATCGTCCACTCGCCGTATGGATTGGCGGTCCAGTTACGGGCGCGACGGATCAGCCACTCGTCGGTATCCGGTATGAACGATAGCGGCGCCATGGTGTAGGTCGACCGCCAGACGTTCGACGTCAGCAGCATGCGCTTGTAGTCGGCCGGCAGCGGGAAGCTAGTCGCGATACCGTCGCCGGTGTAGGTCTGGACTTTGCGGAACAGCGTCCAGTCGCGGGTATCGTAGGCGATACGCTGCGCCATCTCGTTGGCGAGCGCGTACATCTCCTGCATGGTGCGGTTGGCGGCGAGGTTGGTCGTTACGGCGGTCGGGATGTTGACCCCGACAACAGCGCAGACGTCCCTCACCACCGACAGCAGCGTCATGTCATGCAGCCTTGTTCGGCCGGCAGTTTTCAGCCATCCGCACCAGCGTCTTGCGGTTCATGTTCTTTGAGCCGAGTGGCTCCTGACCAGTGTGCTCGGCGATGTAGGCCCGCAACTCGTCGAGCGACATCGCGTCGAACTCGCTGTCGACGCCGCGTTCCTTGCGCGCCTGCATGTCCTCTTCGAGGATGGCGTTGCGCGCCTTCAGCGCCTCCAGCTCGGCCAGCATCTGCTTGTTCGGCGCCGACGCCTTGGCCTCGTCGATGTAGGCCATCGCCGAGTTCTTCATCTCGCGACCGCCGGGGCCGAGGTTCTTCAGCTCGGAGCCGTCGATCGCAGCCAGCTGCTCGATGGTGTAGATGTTCTGCGCCTTCAGTTCCGACCTACGGCCTTCGGACAGGAATGCTGCGAAGTCCAGCGGCGTGCCGGTCTTGGTCTGGGCGTGCTGTGATTTGAATTGACGGTACTGATGCGAGAAACGCTCGGCGTAGCTCTGCTTGGTCTGCCCGCCAGTGAAGGGGTCGTTGATCCAGCGCGCGAAGGTGTTGGCAGGGAATACCCTGACATCCCTGGAGCCGGGCGAGCGAACTTCGCACACCTCGACATCGTCGAATATCGGGCGGCCTTCGGCCAGCGATTTAACCTCGTTCGGGAGTGCAAGATGCTTGAACAGAACGACGAGCATCTCGTCGGGATCTTTAACAGCCATAGTTTTTCCTTCCTTCTGAAATGGTCCGGGCCGCCTTCGCGGAAGGAAGGAAGGCGATCCACCTACACGTCGGCGGCCCGGTTACTCGGTTGCCCTTCGTTGTTCGGCGTCAGGCAGCCGGGTTAGTTGATCGTTGCGTCACGTCCGTGGTTGGCGTGATAGCCAAGCAAGGTTTCATATTTCTTCCGAATTTCAGTCGCTTCTTCTTTACTGTCGAACGACCCAAGCCAAATGGAAGCGATCCATTTTTGCTGCCGCTTACTAAACGACACGCCGTGATGGCCTGACGTGTTGTTACTTTTTAGCGCGACATTGCGAAGGTTGTCGGACTTCGTGCCGTTACGCAGGTTTGACCACTTGTTATTGCTGCGATTGCCGTCGATGTGATCGATCTCGATAGGGTCGGCCCCGGTCATGATCTTCCACGCAACGCGGTGCACCAGTTCGGTGCGGTAGTTCAGGTGCATGTAGCGGTAGCCATCGGACTTCAGGCACGCCGCTGACTTGCCTGCCCAGCGGCTATTCCACTGGTTACAAGCATGCTCGGCCGAACGAGGCCGATCCTTCGATGTGCCGAGAGTGAATAACGTCACGGGGCGCACTCTCCAGTAAATCTCACCTGTGTCAGGGTCGTACTTCAAAACTTGGTCGAGAAACGCTTTTGAAGGCAGCTTACGTACTTTCATTGGAAGTCTCCGGTCTGGTTGGTTAACCAGACCAGATCACCAGACCGGAGCCTCCTCGTCAACCTAATGCCTACCCGTTCAAGTCTTGAATGGGTTAAGCCGCCGGGTTACTATCGTATAAACGCCAATTAAACATAGGATTAGTCATGCAGAGTTCCCCCATCCATCCGATGAATTGGGCAATCGCGTCCTTATCTATCGGCATCTGCCCATCGCCATCAAACAGCTTGTCGAAATTGCGCGACGGGTTGTAGCGCAGCCGCAGGCTGTCGGTGTTGAGGCCGAACGTTGTATTCGCCGGCATATTACTGCCGATGCCGCCGTCAAGCACGATCTCCGCCCGCTTGCCGCCGCCGATATATTCCAGCGCCGAGAAGCCGAGCTTGCCGAGCGAAGTCTCGTTGGTCTGGCGCTGTTGCGCGACAGTTGCCGCATCATACGCCGCGTAGTGCTCCGGCGACATCAACAGCAGGTCCGCGTAGTCACGACCGCGCGACTGCTTGGTCATGACGTAGTTGAGCAGCGGGCGGATCGTGGTTGAGTTGACCTGCGTTCCGATCGCCGGGACCACGGAGTTGGCATCGAAGGTCTGGGTGCGCCAGATCGTATTGAGGTTGCGATCGATGCCGCCATAGGTGCCGACGGTGTTGGCGATCGGGACGGCAGTGGCGAGGCCCGTGATCTGCTTGCCGCCATTGGCGAGACCGTCGGAGTAGATGCCGGCGTCCATGGCGTCTTCCAGCGCGCGTTCCGCCGCCGAAATGTAGCTCTCGTAGACGTCCATCAACTGGGCGTCGCCCTGGTTGTTGAGAATTTCCTGATAGCTCAGGATAATCGGCACAACGATCATCTTCGGATCATAGAAGGCGTCGTTGAACAGGTCGATCGCCGGGTTCAGCAGCTGGTCGTAACCGCTGTACCACTGGGCGACCTGCTTGCCGACCTGCAGGGTCTGGCGGATCTTCGGCCCGCTGTAGGTCTGCCAGAGGCCTTTACGGCGCATGACAGCCAACAATGCGTTGTTGTTGGAGACGAGATCCTCGTAGCCTGACGAGCGGTCTTCCACCGCCATCGAGAGGATCTGCTGGTATTGGGTGTTACTGGTAACGTTGGGCATGGGTGCTCCACAGGGTTCAGATTGAGCCGTTCACCCGCTTGATTGCATTGGCGACGGCATCGCGAGCTGTTGGACTGGCTACCCGGCGCCTCGAAGTCCCGTTCGATGACGAGCCTATCTCTGGGGTGCCGTGAATAGATCTGTCCGCGGGTCGGGTCTGAGCCGGTGTGGTGCGGGTCTGAGCCGCCTGTGTGGCCGGGTATAGTCGATCGGCCCTTGCGTAGGCGGCCTCCA
>Ga0193694_1000010_pt1 | contig 42382 bp, 60 predicted proteins | sample L3s1metaG_FD_160567 | JGI IMG/M metagenome (GOLD analysis project Ga0193694, IMG submission 160567) | Soil microbial communities from a riparian zone of the East river system, Colorado, United States - L3s1 | ecosystem: Environmental > Terrestrial > Soil > Riparian zone | place: USA: East River... | reverse complement strand
TGTCGGCCAACTGCTCGATCGCATGATATCCGGCGATCCCGTCCCGGTGCCAGCGAAGGTCGCCAACGCATCGGGCTATCGCTCGCATGAGCCTGAGCATCAGCCAAGTCATTTGAGTTTGATCGGATGATATGACAGACAAACTAACGCTAGAACGCCTGAAGGATGTGCTTTCATACGACCCGGAGACGGGTCTTTTTTATTGGCGGTATGGCCGACCGAAGGTCAAGGCCGGCGCTGTTGCCGGTGGCAAAATGTTGAATGGCTATATCGCCATTCGCATCGACCTTGTCCTCTATCGCGCTCATCGCCTCGCCTGGCTCTATGTCCACGAAAAATGGCCGGCCGAGCATATCGATCACATCAATCGGGATGTGGGCGACAATCGCATTAGCAATTTGCGTGAGGCTACACGTTCTCAAAACATGGCCAATGCCAAGCGTAAGACAAACAGCAGGTCAGGGTTCAAAGGCGTAATAGCGGAAGGTTCTAAATGGCGCGCCTATTTGGGCGGATATAGAACCAAGTATCTCGGCTTGTTTGATACGCCGGAAGAAGCACACGCGGTATATTTGGCTGCAGCCACGGCGCGTCACGGCGAGTTTGCCAGAGGCGAATGATGCCAGTTACCTCAACCTACAACTCTACCTTTTCCGACTATTCAACTAACGGAACAGGTAAGCCGGCTGGCGGGTCAGCGAAGGCTGAGTATTGGTCTTTGGAGAAGTGTAGGAAGGCTTATTCTTCGTATTTAGACAACAAGCAGGAAGAGATCTCCGAGCAAAAGAACGCGCGCAGATATTATCACGGCGTGCACTGGACTGCGGGGCAGATCAAGGAACTGAACAAGCGCAAGCAACCGGTCGTTACGTTCAACCGTATTGCGCGCAAGCTCAACGGCGTGGTCGGCCTGATCGATCGCTTAAAGCAAGATCCGAAAGCCTACCCGCGCACACCGAAGCACCAGGAAGGCGCTGAACTCGCGACTGCGGTGATCCGCGCCACGCTCGACAGCGGCAACTGGAACGCCAAGTCGCCCGAAGTGGCGCTGGATGCTGCGGTGGAAGGCTTGGCCGGCATCGTGATCGAACTGGGCGAGCAGGACGACAAGGGTAATTACGACATCGATTTCAACCCGGTCGAGGCTGACAGTTTCTTCTACGACCCGCGCAGTTACCGCGGTGACTTCTCAGACGCGCGCTATATGGGCGAAGGCAAATGGCTGGATCTGGAGGCGGCGCAGGAGTTGTTCCCGGACCACGCGGAAGAGCTGAAGGCCACGACGGAAAATTCCGGCGAGTTGTCCACCAACCCGGATCGCGAGAGCAAGTTCTTCACGCATGAAGGCGGCAAGACGTTAATCCGCCTGGTCGATTGCTGGTATCTGCACAAGGGTAAGTGGTGCTGGACTATATTCACCGGCAGCATGATCCTGGACAGTGGCGAGAGCTATCTGTTCGATGAGAGAAACAAGACGATCTGCCGCTACATCATGTTTTCCTGCAACGTCGACCATGACGGCGACCGCTACGGCTTCGTTCGCAACATGCGATCGGCCCAGGACGAATACAATGCGCGGCGATCGAGGGCACTGTTCACCGCCAACTCTCGCCGGCTGATCATGACGCAGGGCAGCGTTGGCGACATCGAACGGGCGCGTGCCGAGTGGGCGCGTCCGGACGGTGTCATCGTCACCAATGCGCAGACCGCGGCTGATGGCGTCAAGAGCGACGACCAGAGCTTCGACTTTACTGGCCAGTTGAAGCTGATGGAAAACGCCATCCAGGAACTGGATAATTACGGGCCAAACCAGGCCTTGATTGGCGACATCAGCAATCAATCCGGTCGCGCCATCCAGTTGCTGCAACAGGCCGGGATGGCCGAATTAGGCCCCTACATTCTGGGCTATAAGGGCTGGAAAATCAGGGTCTATCGCGCGCTGTTCTCGGCGGTGCAGCGCTACTGGACCGGCGAGAAGTGGGTGAGGGTAACGGACAACCAGGGCGTGGCGCAGTTCGTCCAGCTCAACGGGCAAGAGATCGATCCGATGACGGGCATGCCGCAAATGGTCAACCTGGTCGGCGAACTGGATGTCGACATCATCATGGACGAGGGCCAGGACACCATCAACGCGCAGCAGGACGTTTACGAGACGCTGACGCAGATCATGCCGTCGATCGCGCCGATGCTCAAGCCGCAGGAGGCCGCGGCTGCCGTTGGCATCCTGATCGAAAGCTCGAGCCTGAGTGCTACGGCAAAGAAAACCTGGCGCGATGCGACACAGGCGCAACCCGATCCGGCGCAGGAGCAAGCAAAGAAAATCACGCTCGAGGGCGAGGCGGCCAAGGTCGAGGAAACCAAGAGCAAGGTGCAGTTGAACTACGCCAAGGCGCAGTCCGAGGGCATGCCGACGCCAGGTGCGCCGCAGAAGTTTGAACTGCCGCCTGAGTACCAGGTGGCGAAGGCTGCGGCCGACATCGACAAGACCAACGCTGATGCAGCGCACAAGCGGGCGACGGCGTACAAGGCGCAGACCGATGCGGAACTGGCGCCCAAATGGGCCGTTCATGATGCTCAGATGGACCGGGCCAACCTGGCGGTCGACACGCATATGCAGGGCGCGCAGTTCCTGCAAGGCGCGCACGAGGCCAGGGAAGATCGCAAGTCGCGGATGCTGGCGCATAAGAGGAATGGTGGCGATGCCTAGAAAGTCAAAGGGTTGGCGTCTCAGGGAGTTGTTGGAAGAGCAGCAGAGGCGAGTGGAGCTTTATTCGCAGTTGGAAGCTGTGGAAGGGCACGGCGAAAAACTGGTGCACAAGGCTTATTCGTGGCTTGCCAGGGGCATGAAGGCAGGAAATCCGCGCGCGATAGAGATTTATCATCTCGCGATGGCGTCGAACCATCCATACGATTTGCTGGTTAGAAGCTATGAGCAGCGTGATGCTGTGAACAATGTGGTTAAACTTCCACGCAGGAGAAGCGGCGATGCCTGAGCATGACACAATCGATGAAGCAAAGCCGGTCGACAAGACAACCCTGCCGCCGGTCGACAACGACATCAAGCCGCCGGAGGGTCTGACGCCTGCACAAGAGGCCAAGTGGGAGGCGGATAACCCGCATCCGGCCGGCACCGAATACGATTCGCCACCGCCGCAGTGGGTGCCTGGCACGGTTGTGCCAAGGGATACTGATCCGGCCGACATGACGGACGCGGAATATGTGCAGTGGTGTTTTGAGAACAAGATGCCGTATTGGGCGATCAAGAAAGAGATTTACCTGCGCAAGCCGCCGGTGGTGTCGGGGATCGAGCCGTCGACGGCGGCGATCGGTGATCCCTCATTTGACATCAAGATCAGCGGGACGGGGTTTCTGCCTGACAGCGTGATCGTGTTTGCCGGCCAGGATGAGCCGACGGCGCTGAACGAGGACGGCACGCTGTCGACCGGCGTCAATATGAGTTTCTGGCATGGTCCTGACGCGGTGCCGGTCTGTGTGCGCAACGGCAGCCTGTATTCCGAGCCGGTGACGTTTACGTTCACGGGCGAGGCGGCGCCGGAGGCGGAAGAGGTTAACGGCGACGAGCGCGATGACGACGGCCGGCCGGCCAAGAAGGCAAAGAGGAAGAAATGAGCGAGAGCGCCAAACAACTGGTTGAATTGGCCAGGCTTTCCTCGCAGCAGGAAACCAATGACGGCGGCATGCTGTACAGCCGCCTGGCTGACTGTATCGAGCGGCTGCTGAACGAGCGCACGGCGCTGGCCGAGTATGTCGCGCGTGTCGACCAGGCAATGGAGGCTATTCGAGAGCTGACGGATGCGGAACCGTGAGTGACGAGGTGACGATGGTGCTGGAGCGTCTTGCCAATCTGTTCGAGATGGCGGGCGAGACGAACTGGACCAGCCAGCAGATTGCGGACGTGCTGCGGCACTACGCGATCGATCGTGATGCGCCTTTGACCAATAGGGATGATGAGGCGAGGGATGGATAAGCCCAGGCCGCAGTTTCCGCGCTGCCCGCAGTGCGGCAACCGTCATGATCCGAGGCATCCATGCGTGTGATTACCTCTTCGGCTGCTGGCTCCACTGAACCGATCGGTGAACCTGCGCCGGAGTCGCGGGCGGCGGATGCGCCGAACACGTTTCCGCCGTCCGCCCCAGGTTTGAGGGATGAGCCGCCGCCGTGGGTAGATCCGTATTTGACGGCGCGGGTCTGGGATGATTACGGCATGCGCAAGCGGCGCTGTTGAGGATTTACCGTTCGAGTTTTTTGAACCGCCTTCAGGGGCGGTTTTTTTGTGACTTACGCCTGATCCGAGCGATATCGGATTTAGACTAAAGCGCAGGCTGGCGGCGATATGCCGGTACGTCGGGGCACGAAACGCCCACCTTGAGGAAACATCATGGACATAGACGACAAGGAGCTTTTCAGCTCCGCGATGGCTGACGCCGAAATTCCTGAAACGGTTACTGAAACCCCGGCCGAGCCGGAACAGCAACCACAACAGGACGATCGGCCACGGGATGAACACGGCAGGTTTGCGCCGAAGCAGACTGAGCCGCAGCAGCAAGAGCCGCAGGCGGCAACGCCGGCGGAAGAGGCTGCCAACGTTCCATCCTGGCGATTGCGTGAGGTACGCGAGGAAGCCGAAAGGCGGGTCGCGGAAACCGAAGCGCGGTGGCAGCGTCAGTTCGAATACATGCAACGGCAAGCGCAGCCAAAACCTGAGCCGGCACCACCACCGGACCTGTTCGAAAATCCGACAGGTTTCGTGGATCAGAACGTCCGGCAATATGTCGATCCGATCAAGGCCGAACTGCAACAGATCCGGGAGGAAAATTCCCGGTGGCGTGCAGAGGACAAGCACGGAGCCGAAAAGGTTCGTGCGTCTTATGATTGGGTCGCGCAGGGGATCGCCAACCGCGATCCGGATGCCATCACGGCGTATAATCGGGCGATGCAATCTCCGCATCCGTTCGACGTGCTCGTGACGGCACACCAGCAGCGCGTGGTTCACCAGACGATCGGCAACGATCCGAATGCATGGTTCGAAAAAGAGTTGGAGCGTCGGATGGGGAGTGATCCTCAATTCGCGGCCAAATTCCAGCAAACTCGTCAAGCGTCCAATGGCCAGTCACCTCAAGGCAGCATTACCAAGCTGCCGCCGTCACTCCGGAATACACCATCTGCCCGCGGCAACGGGGGCGATGAGGATTCTTCCGACATGAGCGATGCGGCGTTGTTCAGGCACGCTATGCGCTGACCTTCGCTACAATAGAACAAAACCACCCGCCCAGTGAGGCGGGTTTTTTATTGAGCGGAGCCAGTGCTGAAGGGGCACGCAAATGGCTCTCACTACCGTCGACACCAACAACAAACTGATCAGGTTTACGAAAGAGATTAACCGCGAATACGTTCGCGAAAACCTGTTCTCGCCGTACATGGGCGAGGATATGAACTCCATCATCCGCATCCGCAACGAGCCGAAGCAAGGCGGCGAGGTGATGAATATTCCCTTCGTCAAGCGCCTCAAGGGCGCTGGCGTGGGTTCTGGCACGCTTGTCGGATTCGAAGAGAAAATCGACAATTACGGCATGCGTCTGAAGGTTGATTGGGCGCGTAACGCGGTCGTCACCAACAACGCGGAAGAGCAACGCGACAGCGCCGACATCTTCGGCGAGGCCAAGCCGCTCTTGAGTGACTGGGGCAAGTCGCGCCAGCGCGATGACATCATCAAGGCATTGATGGCGTTGCCAACCAAGACGCTGCCGGCGGCAGACGTTCCGTCAATGGGCTGTTGTACGAAGCCGCAACGGCAGGCCAGCGTGACGCCTGGCAGACGCAGAATGCCGATCGCATCCAGTACGGCAATCTGCGGAGCAATACCAAGGCCACGCACGCGCTGTCGCTGTTGGAATGCGACACCACCAACGACAAGCTGACGGCGGCGAACCTGTCGCTGCTCAAGCGCGTTGCGATGAATGCCGATCCGCATATCCGTCCCTACAAAACCAAGGACGGCTATGAGTATTTCGTGGCGTTTGCCGGCACCAATACTTTCCGCGACCTGAAGCTCGACCTGCTTCCTTACAACAAGGACTCGAGGCCGCGTGAGGGCAACGGGATGGACAAGAACCCGCTGTTCCAGGATGGTGACCTGATTTTCGACGGCATCATTGTTCGACAGGTGCCGGAGATTTCAGGCTTTGTGACGTCGACCTGGACAACGCTGTTGACGGCGGGCACTGGTTCGGCTCGCGTCGAGCCGGTGTTCCTGTGCGGGCAGCAGGCGGCGGCACTGGCCTGGGGCAAGATGGCGCATCCGACGTTCCGCAAGGAGGACGATTACCAGTTCCTGACCGGCGTCGGCATTGAGATGTGCTATGGCGCCGTCAAGATGTACTCCGAGCATCCGATGGGTAGTTCGAACCTTGTACAGAGTGGTGTCGTCACAGGCTTCTACTCGAGCGCAGCGGATTAAGAGACCTTGGCGGCGGCAGCGATGCCGTCGCCTTTTTTCTGTGATGTCAAGCGACAGTTCGCGACAATTCGCGACAGTTGAGGGTACATGCCTCTCTATCACACGTCCGAAGAACTGATTAACCGCACGGCGGCGCTGCTCGGCAAGTTCGTGCCGGGCGAGGCGCTGGGCGCGATCGAACACGACACGATCGATCGCTGCATCGACAATGTGCTGGCGGAAATGGGCAAGATCGTTGCGATCGACAAGGAGAACATCCCGAACCTGTATTTCGAGACGACGGCACGGCTGTGCGCGATTTACGCGGCGGCGGATTTCTCCAACCAGCCGCTCGACCTCGGCGCCATCGCGCAGCATGAGCGGCGGCTGAACTATCTGGTGTCGCAGATGCCGACCTATGAAGTGCTGCAGACGGATTACTTCTGATGGTGGATTGCCCGCTCCCACTTTTGACCGGCCCTGGCAGACTGCCGCAGGCAGCGGGCGGGCGGCTGATCAACACCTACCCGGAGAATTTGCCGGCCACCGCAGGCAAGCCGCGGGCCTACTGGCGCACGCCGGGGCTGAAGCCATGGGCCACGTCAGGCGGCGCCAACTATCGGGGCGCGTTGCTGGTCAACAACCTGATTTATGCCGTCATCAGCAACACGGTCTACACGTTTCCCTCGACGGGCGGGGCCGGGACAGCGCTGACCGGCTCCGTGCCAGGGACGGTGCCGGTGACGATGGCGCGCAACAACAAGCCAACGCCGGATGTTGTGATTGTGTCTCCCGGTGATGGCGCGTTCATCGTCGCCGCCGGCGCGGTGAGTGGTTATCCGAATAACGTGAGTGGTTCGGTGCCGCTTGGTTCTCCCAATGCGGTAGTGTTTCACAGGGGTTATTTTATCTTCACCTTTGGTGATGGCCATGCACAGGCCAGCAAGGTCAATTCGGTCGATTTCAATACGCTTGACTTCGCCACCGCCGAAAGCAAGCCGGATACGCTGTACCGGCCGGTGTCGCTGGGCGGGCAGTTGCTGCTGTGCGGGTCGACCACGATCGAGGTGTGGGGCGGCATCAACGACACCGGATTTCCGTTCTCCTACGTCGCCACCATCCCGCGCGGCCTGACCGGCATTTACGCCATTGCCGGGCACGATGACGGGTTCGGCAAGGGCAATTTCTTCGTCGGCGACGATTTCAAGGTCTCGACGCTGACGGGCTACACGCCGACGCCAATCTCGACGCCGGATCTGGATCTCTTAATCGAGAAAGAACCGGACAAGACGCTGATCACGGTGTCGGTCTATGTCAGCCAGGGCCACGGCGTGGTGGTGGTGCAGGGGCCGCAATGGTGCTGGGAATACGACACCACGCTGCAATCCTGGCATGAGCGCAAGTCGCATCTGCAAAACTACTGGCGCGGCAAATTTCCGATTGCGGCGTTTGGGCAATGGATCTGCGGCGATCGCAAGAGCGGCAATCTCGCCGTGATCGACGGCCTGACCAATACCGAATTTGGCGATCCCTTGCTGATCCAGATTGAAACCGGGCCGATGGGTGCGTTTCCCAACAAGATGCGGATTAACGGCATCGAACTCTATCTGACCAAAGGGGTGGGTAAAGCCACAGGCGCCGATCCGCTCGAGACGGATCCCGATATATCCATCGAGATCAGCCGCGATGGCGGGCAGACCTGGAGCAATCCGCGCATTGTCAAGATCGGGCGGCAAAGCCTGACGGACGGGAGGGTGCGGGCAAGTATCTGGGGTCAGGCGCAGAACCAGGGCGTGCGGTGGCGGTTGCGGGAAAGTGCGCCGCTGTCGTTCGGTTTCATGGGGATCGACATGCAAGTGGATAAATTGCTGTGAGCAAGATTGTTCTGCCGGGCCAGGGTGTGCTGGTCGATACGCCAACCGGCGTTGATCCGGTCTGGTATGAAAAGCTGAAACAGATGGAAGCCTTCATCAATCTGTTTTCAGAGATCAATTTTTCGGCCGTGACGAACGGGCAGGTTATGGTGTGGGATGCGACTAAAAAGAAATTCTTACCAGGGGCTAATTAGATGAAGCGTAATCCACTTCCTTGCGCGACAAAACTTCGGTTGCTGCTTGATTATGATCCCCGGTCTGGCGATCTGCGATGGAAACTGAGCGCGCGTCGTGGCTATAAGCCGGGCGATATTGCAGGAAGTATTCACAAGGCGCGCAACTCATATCGGATCGTTCGTATCGAGGGGCGTGGTTATTACGCCCATCTATTGATTTGGAAGATAGTCACGGGCGAAGAGCCTGTTGGTCTGATTGACCATGCGGATACCAACGGTCTCAACAATAAATGGGTAAACCTGCGCCCCGCATCGAATGCGGAGAACGGTTTTAATCGCCGCGTCAACAAGAACAATAAATCTGGTGTGAAGGGCGTTCACTGGGATGCCGACCACGGGGCGTGGAAGGCTGCAATTACAGCTAACAAAACAGTCCACGTGCTTGGATTCTTCCCAGACGTAGCGAGTGCATCCGCCACTATCGAGAACGCCAGACCAAAATATCATGGTGAATTTGCGAGGGCTTCATAATGGCATCGTTCCTAGACACCCTCTTTGGAGGTGGCGCAGAGCGCGAGGCCGCCGATCGCAATCGGGCGCTGACGGCGCAATACGGCACGGACGCGCAGGGCTACCTCAAGACCGGGTACGATACCGGCGTTGGCAACATCAACAGCGCGATCGGGGCCTATCAGCCGCTCAGTGATCTTGCGTCCAACTACAACAAGGGCGGCTCGATGTACCTCGACGCGCTCGGGGTCAACGGGGCGCAGGGCAATGCCAACGCCACCGCGGCGTTCCAGAACGCGCCGGGCTATCAGGGGGCGGTTACGGCTGGCCTGGACATCCTGAACCGCCGCAGGGCGGGGCAGGGCATGGCGGCGTCAGGCAATGCGGACATCGACGCGCTGACGTTCGGGCAGAACCTGCAAAACCAGCAATACAACACCTGGCTGTCGAATTTGCAGAATGCAGGGGCGACGGGCGTGCAGGCGACGGGCGCGGTGGCAGGCGGTCAGGCCGGCCAGTACGACAACCTTGCCAATCTGGCGCAGAAATACGCCGGCGACCAGACCGGCGTGGTGGGTAACCAGCTCTCCAGCAACGTCAATTCGAGCAATCTGCAAGCGCAGGGCGAGGCGTCTGGGGCCAAGAACCTCTTGGGCGCGGGGCTATCGCTGGCATCACTGGCGGCGGGCGGTGGTGGCGGCTTTGGCGGGTTGGGCAGTGCGTTGTCGCAAGGAGCCTCTTCGGCATATGGCACCCTGCAAGGCATGCCGTGGCAGCAGGCCAATACTGGTCAATGGGGCAGTTCGTTCCAGGGTCCGGTGAGGTAGGCCGTGGTCGACACCATCAATTTCGACCAAAACCCGAAATCCTACAGTGCATTTGATTTCGCGCCGTTGGCGAAGCTGGGCGAGCAATTGCAGCAGAAGCGGTTGCAGGAACAGCAAATGAGTCTGGCAAACTTGGCACCTCAAAGTCCCGATGGGACACCAGCGCCAATGCAGAGGCAGGCCGCTGTCCCGTATGCCTCGAGCGGCGCGGGCGGCTACGGGGGCGGCGCGGTCGGGGGCAACGTACAGTCCTGGTACGACTTCGCGCGCAAGCCGTTGGACGCGGGCGGGCTTGGTCTTACGCACGAGCAGGCGGCCGGCAAGGTCGCCAACCTGCAGGCCGAGAGTGGTCAAGGCATCAAGCCGTGGGGCGTCACGGGCGACAATGGCACGGCGTTTGGTGCTGCACAGTGGCGTGGCGATCGGTTCAATGCCTTGCAAAAGTTCGCGGCCGATCGCGGTCTCGACTACCGCAGCACGCCGGCACAGCAGGCTTTCATGCGGTACGAATATCTGGGGCCGGAGCGCAAGGCTTACGACGCGCTGCTGGCGGCCAGAACGCCGTCGCAGGCTGCGACTGCGATCAACCGAAATTACGAGCGATCGGCCGACAATACCGGCGGGCGCGAGTCTAATGCAGAGCGCCTGGCGCGCACATTAGGGGTTAGGTAATGGTCAATCCGATCAGTTTCGGCCCGTCCGGCATCAACTCGCAGGCGGATTTCTCGCCATTGGCGAGCCTTGGGCAAATCTACCAGAAGGCGCAACAGGATGCTGCCAACAAGGCGGCGTTTGCGGCGTACCAGCAGACCGGCGATCCCTCGGCGTTGCTGGCGTCGGGAGATATGAACCTGGCGAGGCTTGGCACCGAGTTGGCACGCAACAAGGTGGCGGATGTCCGCGATGCGCGAGATTTTGACTTCCGGAAACAATCGCATGCCGACACGCTGGCTCAACAGAACAGGGCTTATGGCCTACAGGAAAACGCCGACAGGCGCGCAGCCACAGCGGCCGAAGAAGGCAAGTATGTGGTCAAGGAAGTCGAAGACGCGAACGGTGTAAAGTCGCTTGTGCGTGTGAAGGTCGTGGGGCCGGAAGGCAGGCGCTTCACCGACTTCAAGCGGTAATCCCTTCAACCCAGCAGGCGGCAAGTTCACTCAGGCAGAAGGCGCCGCGGCCGGCTACGCAGATCGCATGCTGGGGTCCGAAGCCGTTCTTTCTGGGTCTGGTCCCGGTGCAGGGGCCGAAGGCCCACCTTCGCCCGGCGTTCAAAATCAGGGGACTAATCGGTTGCAGGCGTCTTTGGGAAGCGTACCCGGCGTCGGCAACTATTTAACTTCTCCGGCGCAGAAGGCATACGAACAAGCCAAGCGTACATTCATCAATTCGCAACTGCGCAGGGAATCGGGCGCCACCATTCGAGACGAAGAATTTATAAGCGCCGAGAAGCAGTATTTCCCGCAGCCTGGGGAGGAAAAAGATCCAGGTATTGTAGCGCAAAAGGCGGCCACTCGACGCGCGGCAATTGAAGCTATGGGGCGGGAGGGTGGCCGGTCCTACAGGCCAACCCAAACATACGACGCACACGGGAAAATCTCGCCCTACGGGTCGCCCGCGCCTCCCACCAGCACCGCGTCGTCAACGGCGGCTGCACCAATAGTTACTCCTCCAGCAACAGCATCGGGCCGACCGGCGTCTGCTGCGCCCAATGAGAGAGCAGTCGCGGCACTTAAGAGCGATCCAAGCCTGGCCGCGCAGTTCGACGCGAAATATGGGCCGGGTGCTTCAAAAGCCGTTCTTGGGGGCGGGCAATAGTGGCCAACTTCTTCGACCAGTTCGACAGTGCGGGACCGGCACCACAACAGCCACCCGCGGCTGCGCCACAGGCTCAGGCGAATAATTTCTTCGACCAGTTTGATGGGTCTGCCGCAGCACCATCTCGCCCTGCAACTGGTCCCGGCGGGGGTCGGCGGGTCTATATCAATACGCCGAAGCCGGATCAGCCTGTTGTAGCAGAAGAGCCGGTTGCAGCAGGGCCGGTTGCAGCAGGTGCGCCGCAAGGCGCTGGATTTGACGAGCGGTTTGGCGCGGTAGACGACAAGCGTTCGTTCCGTGCTTTGGTGCCGCCATCAGAACAACAATGGGCACCGGCCCAGATGGCAACCGGCATGCTGAACGTGTTGCCGGCGGCAGAACAGGGTACCAATCCGGATGTTGCCCGACACGTACCAAACTTCTTATCGGACGAAATTGGACAGAACGACGCCGGCCAGACGGTATTTACCGATCCGAATACAGGCGAGACAATTCCTTACGATCGGAGCCAGCATATCCTGCTGCGTGATCCTCGCGACGGCAAACCAAAGGTGTTTGCGCGCACTGAGGATTTGAACGAGGGCGGCGCAGTCGGGATTGCGCGGGTGTTGGCGCCGGGGCTTGGTGCCGGCGCAGTCACGCGGCGGCCGTCCATTCCGATGCCAACGGCAGCAGAAATCACTCCTAGAGCATCCGAAACCTTCGCGGCGGCCAAACCGCACTACCGTGCGTTTACCGAGGAAGCGAAGCAAATTGCTGTTCCACGTGAAACGGCTCAGGGAATTGCCGATCGTTTGCGCATTGCACTTGATCGGATTGGCATTGACGAAGACATGGCGGGAGCGGCAGCCAAGGCTGCGCTGCATAAACTTGAAAGTGGCAAGATCGCTGATTTTGATGAATTGCAGCGCATCAAGCGCACAATCGATTACGGCTTCAAAAGTCCTGACAAGGCTGTGCGTGACGGCGCAGGCGCGATGGTCGCCGAACTCCGCAAAGTCATAGAAGAAGTTTCGCCGCAAGCTGCGCAAAGTCTCAAGACGGGAGATGAAATTCACGCAACGGCGATGGCGCTGCAGGATTTGCAGCGCAAGGGAGCTGTCGCCGATTTGCGAAAGGGCCGCGCCGGCTATGGCGGCAACGCCGTCAACTCGATGCGACAGGTTTTATCTCCGATTGTTCAAAAATCAATCGAGGGCGGGAGAACGCTGTACAAGCCGAATGAAATCGCTGCGATGCGGGATATTGTCGAGGGTACTACTGCCACGAATACCTTGCGATTAGCGGGGCAGGCATCACCCAGCAAGGGCATCATGGCAACCGTGGGATCTGGTGGGGCTGTTTACGCCGCAGGCCCCATGGCGCTTGCCATCCCTGCCATAGGTTCAGCGTCAAACAAACTGGCCACTATTCTTACTGGAAAGCAGATTGAGCATCTGAAGACGCTGGTTGCAAAGCGGTCGCCAGCATATGCCCAGGCAGTTGAGAGATCAGTCAAGCGTTATGAGGAAGCTCAAATGAAGTTGGTCAACGATCCTTCACCAAACAGGCTTGCCGCTTACGTTACAGCATCAAGGCAATTGGCGAGCGGATTGTCACGGGATGGTGTTGCGAAGACGGCTGGTGATCTTATGCGGGCGATACAAGGCCCAACGAATGCAGCAGCACAAGACGAACAACGTTAGTCCGTAGGGATACGGCAGAAGTAACCAACAGAATACGAGCAGAACGATCCAGCCCGCCCTCCCGGCGGTCATTTCTTCAGGTGCCCGGTTTTCTTGAGATAGTCAGTCAGGAGTTTTTCGACCAAGGAAGTAAGCGAGCGTTGATCGGCAGCGGCGGCCTTGTCAGCAGCGGCTTTCAGATCGGGGTCAATTCGCAAATTGACTTGCGCAGTCTTGAGACGTTTTTCGGTCATTGTGTATAAAATGTCTTTACATTATGGGTGATGTAACCCATTGTATAGACATTGGATATTTAAGCAATGGACGAAATATTATGACTGCTAAAGTTGAAATGATTGGAAAGACGTTCGGGCGGCTGACGGTTATAGGTGAGGCGACTTCGGATACGCAGGGGCCAAGGTGGAATTGTCGTTGCGCATGTGCAGGCGTGACTGAGGTTTCAGGTAAGAAACTCAGGAATGGGCATACTAAAAGCTGTGGTTGTTTGCAGGATGAGACCCGGCGAAAGAAGGTTGATGTTATCGGTCTAAGATTTGGTCGGCTGGTAATTACCGGAGAAGCTGAAGGGTACGTTTCTCCATCAGGTAAGGCTAGGTTGCGTCGGGTTTTGGTCCATTGTGATTGCGGCAACGATTCCATCGTTATACTTAGTTCGCTCAGAAACGGGAATACAACGAGTTGCGGGTGTTACTGGCATGAACGGATTAACACTCCTAGAAAGCACGGGCATACACGCAAGAATTGGGTAAGCCGAGAATATAAAACGTGGACCGGAATGATTGAGCGTTGTGAAAATCCGAACTCGGAAAAATATCCGATTTACGGCGGGCGAGGCATAACCATATGCCGGGAATGGCGCGCTAGTTTTGCAGTGTTTTTACGTGATATGGGGCTAAAGCCATCTTCTGATCTTTCGATAGATCGTATCGATGTGAACGGAAATTACGAGCCGGGAAACTGCCGATGGGCTACTCGATCTGAGCAAATGAGAAATCAACGACCTCGTAAGAAAACATCAAAATAACGGAACATCTTCAGCCCCGCTCTTGCGGGGTTTTTTATTGAGGTAGGGTAATGGCTGCTGGAACAATTCCGTTGAGCGGGACGCAACAACTGGATTTATATGGCAAGCCGCTAAATGGCGGCCAGTTATTTGTGATCGTCGCAGGGACCGTTTCGACACCACAAGACGCTTTCCAAGACCTTGGCCTGACGATCAAGCAGCCGTATCCGATGACATTAGACGCAGCAGGCCGCATACCTTTTTTCTTCCTCGACAACTCCGTCAACAACACGGTCAAGATTCGCTTGCAGGACAAAAATGGCGTCGTGCAACTCGCTTCTGATGGCGTGCTGATTATCGGGCCGGCAGGCGGGAGTGGCGGGGGCGGCGGGTTATCCGGCGAGACATCGCAACTCTTCCAGACGGGCGATCTCAAGGCGCGTTATGCCGTTGGCACTCATCCCGGAACGGTACCGGGTTGGGTTCGCGCTAATAATCTGACGATAGGCTCGGCAACTTCGGGCGCTACCGAGCGCGCCAATGCTGATTGCCAGGCGCTGTTTCAGCACCTCTGGACTACCGATGCTAATCTTGCCGTGTCAGGCGGGCGGGGCGCCAATGCGGCCGCTGATTGGGGAGCAAACAAGACAATCACCACCCCCGACTGGCGCGGTGCAGCAATCACCGGCCTCGATGACATGGGCAACGCCGCGGCAAACCGCCTGACGGCGGCATACTTTGGCACGGCGGCGACGGTGCTCGGCGCGTTTGGCGGCCTCGAGGGCAAGATGCTTGCGCAGAACCAACTGCCGAACGTCGTCCCGACATTTACAGGCACGGCGGCATCGCCGTTCGCCGGGACTTCGGGTGACCGGATTTTGCGGGGAACGCTTGGGGGCGACAACACAGTGCAGGACGGGAGCAGCATCGGCGCGCTTACAGGTTCGAGCTTCACCGCCGGCGATGTCGGGGTAACCGTCAACTTCACGCCGGCCGGAACGATTTCATCCATCAACGGCAACGTGGCCCAGAACGCGCTTGTCACGATGGGGCCGGCCAGGCTCTGCACCATCTACATCAAGCTATGAGCGCATCATGTATGAAGTGACTTTCCCTGCCCAGTCCAACCGGGCCTCGTGGCAATTTGTCGGGTTGATTACCGATCTCGATGACAACCCGATCGACATCAGCTCGTGCAAACTGGTGTTCGCCGTTCGCAAGCGAAACAATCAGGGCGACTGGCTAACGGCCTCGACCGACAACGGCAAGCTGACCGTGATTGATCTCGGAAAATTTCGCTGGTTCTTCACTGAGGGCGAAATGCAAAACCTGTGCGCCGGCCAGTACGACACGGGCATGACGCTGACCAATGACGACGGCACGCAGACCGTGCAGCTTCTGGTCGGGCCGCTGCCGATCGTTGACGGAGTGGTGCAGTGACTGACTTCCCCGACATCAAGCTCAAGGCAGTGATGGGGTTTCCCGGCCCTCAGGGTGTGCCAGGCGCGCCGGGTGCGCCGGGCGCCAAGGGCGATACCGGCTCAACGGGTCCGCAAGGCGTGAGGGGCGAGCAGGGGCCGATAGGAGAGAAGGGCGATCAGGGCATACCGGGGAGCGGTGGCTTTGTGGAGGCGCCAACCGATGGCCAGAGCTACGGTCGCAAGGGGCAGGATACCTCATGGCAGGCGATCACCAAGACGCTGGTCGGGCTTGGCAACGTCGACAACACTACTGATGCCGGTAAGCCCATAAGCACGGCGACAGCAACGGCACTGAGCGGGAAAGAACCAACCATCGCTGCGGGTACGACCGCGCAATATTGGAAGGGCGACAAGACGTGGGCCACGCACGACAAGGCCAGCGTGGGTCTTGGCAACGTCGACAACACCAGTGATGCCAACAAGCCGGTTTCAACGGCGCAGGCGACGGCTGATGCGTTGCGCGTGCTGAAGTCCGGCGACACGATGACCGGCAATCTCATCGTTAACGCCGGAATAAAAACTGGTGCCGGTTCAGCTACCGATGGAATTGTTTATTTTACCAGCGGCAGCGTCATTAACGCCTATCTCAATTATACCGGGGGTGGGTTCATTTTTAATGGCGGGCCGTTAACCATCTACGGTGCCAATCTTGTAGTCGGCGGAACCAGCCAGTTGGGAGGCTTCGCTTCCCGCCGCGGGACGAGTGGGGCTTACGGAACATCCATACACAACTTCTACTGGACTGGTGGCATCGAAGTCTGGATCGACACCACAAATGTCGGCTCGATGAACATCACGTCCGACTATCGCACCAAGAAGGACGTGGTTGATCTGCCGCCCATGTGGGACACGGTGAAGGCACTTCGTCCCGTCAAATACACACAGGCCGAGTTCTCCCCGCCTTCGCACTTGGCCCTCATGGCGAGCGGCAAAGACGGTGATCCAGTCGATCATTTATTTGCTGCTGATGACATCGAGCGCTGGGGCTTTATCGCGCACGAACTGCAAGCGACGTTAACGCCAAGTGCTGCGACCGGCGTCAAGGATCAGTCCGACCTGATCCAGGCCCCGAACCCGTTCACGCTGATTGCAGCCCTGACGAAGGCGCTGCAGGAAGCGATGACCCGCATCGAAGTGCTGGAGCAAGCATGACACTGCTTCCCAAGGTCAAACTCAAGGTCGTGCCGGCATTTCCATCCAACATCATCGGCGGCGTCGGCCTGACGGCAACCAAGTCGAACGGTGCGCTGACACTCGATTATGCGTGGCAGGAATTTGGCTCGATCTCGGCCATCCCTGCCTCGCCAACCAGTTATATTCTCACCTACGACACGGCGACTAATGCCTATGTCATGGTGCCGTCGCACCTTCTTGGCGGCGCCGTGGCGGGCATTTCCGACGCGCCGAACGACGGCGTGCAGTATGGCCGGCAAAGCGCGGGCTGGACGCCGGTCGCCGCCGGTGGCTCGTCAGTCAGCCCGGCGACGATCCCGCCAATAATGGACGGCACGGCCGCGGTTGGTACCTCGCTGCTGTATGCGAGGCAGGACCATGTTCACCCGTCCGACACCACCAAAATCACCGACGCGCTGTCAAACGGGACGACTTACGGCCGGAAAGACGGGGCCTGGACAGCAATATCCGGTGGCGGGAGTTTTGATACGCTTTCGCCCACCACCACGCAGGGCGATATCATCTATCGCAACGCGACGACGAACACCCGCCTGGCCGGCGGCACCGCCGGCTATATGCTGCAAACCAATGGCGTTGCCAACCCGACATGGGCCGGCTTCCAGCAAAACGGCGCAGGCGCCGTCACACGAACCTGGCAGGCCAAGGGGCGCGATATCGTCAGCGTGGCTGACTTTGGGGCGGTTGGCGATTTCAACGGCACCACCGGCACCAACAATGCGGCTGCCTTCAATGCCGCGCTTGCGGCATCGACATCGATCTACATCCCGCCGGGGCAATACCTGATTTCCTCCGGGCTGACCGTCAGCAACAAGCCAATGACGATCGTCGGCGCCGGCAAGGATGCGTCTGTCCTGGTGTTTGCCACTGGCGTCACGCCTGGCCTGAACGTGTCGCAAAACTCCGGGGCGTATCCGTTCTCGATGTGCGACCTGACGTTCACGACGCTTGCCGATCCGGTTACGAGCGGTTGCCTTGCCCTGAACATGACCTGGCCGACAGGATGGGAAAACCGCTTCGTCAACAAGGGCCAGATTTCAAACGTCGAGTTTCGAGGCTACGACATGCTGCTGCATGGCTGGCTGCACGGCATCAGCTTCACCCAGTGCCAGTCCTACGATATCATCTGCTGCAATTTCACCGGACGCATGCGCAACGGCTGGACCGCCTTCAACCAGGCTGACGTGACGCTATCGGCCAATGCCATTACCTGGGCTGGCGGCTGGTATCCGACCGACCTTGATCTTTACGGCTGCAACTTCAATTTCTGGCAGTTCGGTGTTGTATTCACCGGCGCGGCCGAGGGGTTGCAGGTCATCAACTGCACGATGGTCCATGTCGGTCGCGGGGTTTACTGGTTCACCGGCAGTTATGACCCTGCTCTCGGCGGCGGTAATGCTGCCGGGCGGCCTCAACTGCTAATTGCCGATAGCCATTTCAACATATTCGATCATGCCTTGCTGACCGATGGCGTGGTGCAGATCCAGATCCACGACAACGCCTTCTATCACAGCGACAAGGCTGCGGTCGCCGCCTCCATGATCGAGCTGCGGCACGGCTCCGATGCCCAGATCCATCACAATATATTCCGGAAGTTCTCTGTCGGGCAGATTGCCAACGCCGTCATCATTGGCGATGCGACGGTTGGCTTTGCCAATGCCGTGGTCGAGAGCAACGACTTTGGATCGGGGTTCGATACCGGCGTCTGGTTCCGGACCGACTGCTCGGCATCGGCCACACGGTTGAACCGTTTCGGGACGGTGACGACGCCGGCGTTAAACCAGGGCAGTGGCAACACCATCGGGCTGAACCCGGCCGCGCCGTGACCCAGTTGGCCGACAAGCTGTTTCACCAGTTGCGGGAGCATCCGTGGATACTGGCGGCGATAATCGTCAACGTGCTGTTCCTTGGCTACGTCATCCACATCGTGGCGGCGACAGGCGCGGCCCGTGATCAATTGATCTCTGAACTGGCGAGGAAATGTAATTAGGAGGTTTTCATGCGTTACGCTGTGCTGCTGGGAATGCTGGCGCTAACACTCAGCGGATGCATGATCATCGATCGGGAGCAGTTCTATTACACAAGGGCGGATATCGACGCTCTTAACGCCAGGTCGGAGTGCCGGCTGTTGGCGCGCAACCTCGTGCAAATCGCACGCTGCGACGGGAGGTAGCTATGTTCAATATCTGGCAAACTCACCATGATGTTTTTTAGCGGCGGCAACATATGCGTTATGGGCTTCTGCGGCCGTGTCGAAGAGGCCGAGATGGATCTGCTTGCCTGCGCTTGTGATGCTGGATTTCCATCGGTTTTGGAAGCGATAAGCGCCCTTTAAGCCGGATTTTGTTCTTAGCCTTAGTGCGTTTGATAAGTTTTGTGCGTGCGTGGCCGGGCGCAGATTGGAGATGCGGTTATTAGATCTGTTGCGGTCTATGTGGTCGATTTCTTCAGGGAGATAACCGAAAACGTGCAGCCACGCCAAACGGTGAGCATAATATTTTTTGTAATCCACGATTATGCGTATGTAGCCGTTTTTGTTGTCTGTGCCGGGAACGTCTCCTTTACGAAATCGGCCGCGATAGCCGATTGCAATGCGCCTTGTGAATAAGCCCGTGTCGGGGTCGTAGTTGAAAAGTTCTCGTACTCGTTCTGCTGTTAATATCTGAGGAGGAGAACCAATGAGCGGCATGATAGGTGTCCTGATTTCAATCATTGTCACGCTGATAGTACTTGGTGTGGTGTGGTGGGCAATACAGCAATTGTTGCCGTTGATCCCGCTGGGAGAGCCGTTTCGAACCATTATCAGGGTACTGATGACGGTAATTATAGTGCTGATTGTGCTGTGGGTGATGTTGCAGTTGTTGGGCTATGCGGGGGTCCATGTTGGTTCACCCTTTCGATGACGAACATCTTCCGCTGCCGCCTGCCGAACCGTTCAAACCAAACGTGTGTGTCGGTTGTTAATTAAGAAAGCATGTAATGGCTGATGTCGATATTCTGCCCTCGCGGGGCATTCGCGCGGCGGCGCTGGTGGACGGCAATGGGGTCGCCATCAACGGCACCCAGACGGTCTTGCAGCTCGCCCAGAGGGGCATGCGCTCGATCTGCGAGGTGACACCGCTAGGTGTCGCTGCCAATGGCGCCACGCTGGCACAACTCGCCTCTAGGGGCATCCGCAACTTCTGCCCGGTGAGCGAGATCGGCATCGCCACCGACGCCTCCACGGCCGATGTGCTGCGCAGGCGAGGCATCCAGCCCATGGTGCCGGTGAGCGCTACCGGCGTGGCCCTGACCGGGTCCGCCACCATCCTGACCCTGGCGCAGCGCGGGCTTACCCATTTCTGCCCCTTAAACGAGAGCGGCGCCGCCACCACGCTGATCGATCCGACACCGCTGAATTTGCGGGCGCTGACGGGTGATTTCCGGCTGAGTGGCGAGGCGATGGAGCCGATTGCCGGCTGGACCGTGACGGCGCAGGCGGGCGCGTTCTCGGTCCCGGCTAACAGTGATACCAAGCTGACGCCGCCTACCGCTGCCTACACCGGCCCCGGCGAAGTTACGGGCTGGGATACGGCTTACGGCTATTGGGGACTGCGGGGCTACACCTTCGCCAAGGTCGGCTCGAACTGCATCGATGTCTGCTCTAATCAATATGATACGGCAGTCGGTCTGGCGACCATCAAGATCGGCGCCAACGGCTACCTCGATGAGGCGACGTTGCCCGGCTACTCACCGATCTATATCGCCACGCTCTACGACCAGATCGGCATGCAGCATCTGTCGTATATATTTGGCGTGAATAATCGGCCGGTGCTGGTGCTCAATAAGGTTGGCGGTAAACCTGCGATATTCTTCAGTGGGGTTGAAGCCCTGCTGACAGCAGGGGTGGCTGTTGCACTGGCTCAACCAATGTCGGTTGGAGCTGTCGTCATTCCAACCGGATCCGGTGGCGGTGCAGTTATAACTGACGGCACGACTGCGTGGTTACCCATGTTCGGGAGCGGGGGAGGAACCTTAGTCGACCAAAACTTTGGTACTTACTCCCAGGATTACCCCAGTGCAGGACTTAACGTTTGCGGATCGTATATCAGCGTTGCTCATGGTGCTACGTCCAGCATGTCCGTCAACGGCACCATTACGACATCTCCCGGCAACGTCGGCACCAATGGTATCGGAACCACCAAGAAACTTACCATAGGTGGCACCGACGGTGGTGGTGTCACACTTTCCTCCGGTTATCTTTACGAAGTTATCATCAAGGGAGGTGCTTCAGGGCATGTATCGACCACCAATCAGGGTCTGCTAACCGCCAACCAGCGCGCGATCGGGACGGGTTTCTGATATGGGGTATCTTCGTTATACGCATGTGATCATGCCGTCGATCCAGGCAGCCGCCGGCGCGTTCGCTTTTGCTGGGCAGAGTGCAAATCTAAAACAGGATGCGGCGCCGCCCGAAGGCTTCAACGGCAAGAAGACGCAAGCCAACATGGAGGGTCTGCAAGGGGGCGGCGATTATCCGTGGCTCAATGCGCTCAAGGGAGCATCGTTGTGGGGCTATGCCGTTAATCCTTCGATATTTGCTGTAACTCCTGACGTTCTGGACGCTGATGGCTATCTTAAATCCGTTGCAGGCCCTGCCGCCAGCGGCGTGATAACGAATTTCAACGCGCCGTCTCAAGCACAACGACCGGGCGCGTGGATCGTCAAGTGGGACGGCGACACTGCTGCCGGGGTGGCTGGCGTCAACACGGGGAACGCAAACGTAACGGTGGTTTTCTATTCTATTTCCGCCATCACGCAGAGCGGGACTATCCAGACATTCACCTTGACGGCTTCTCCCGTCCATATGCGCGCAGGCCAACCGATTGCCCTGTCCAATATAGCTGGCGGGACATGGGGCGGCCTTAGCTTTAACAATTGGCGCGTACTGGACGTTAACCCAGGGACCAATTCATTCCGCGTCAACAGTGGTACGACATTCACCGGCACCCCCGATCCGCTGACCAATGCGCGGGCAACTTTTACCGACAGCACGATAGTGGCGAACACGGGCGTGGCTGGTGGTCTGAACGGCAGCGGACGCTATGTAGTGCAACCGAACCCGCTAAACGGAGGCGCTGACGGGTTCTCGATGGGCTGCGGCGTTCGCAGCATTCAAAGCACCTCAAACTATCCGCACAACATCAGGGTTGTGCATCAGGATGACGAAGCGGCGCTCGATGCTGGCGGTGAGTTCACTCCGCTATTTCTTTCCAAATGCGCGAATTTCGGTGTCATCCGCATGCTGGACTGGCAGCAGGGCAACACCAACATCTGCACGACGTGGAATACGCGCAAGCAGAGAAGTTACTTCTCCTACAATGCTTCGATGTATGTCTCGACATTCTACGCAGGCGCGACGACACTTAGTGGGTCGACCTACACCGTTGCCGCACCTGCGATCAACAGCGCAACCGGGGCCGCCTATAGCAGTCTCGTTGACAAGACCACGATCCATGTGAAGTTTGCGCAAAGCTCACGTCCCACATCTACATTCACTGGCACCATCGCGTTCAACCCCGGTGTCGGGTGGGAAGTGACGGTTAACTCTGGTTTGACCGGCTTTCTTGCGATTGGGCAAACGCTGGTCATTGCCGGGCAAGCCACCAATGCTGATCGCACGCTTATCAGCGGCAGTGGCTCGGTCTGGCAGATAAGCCCGAATGCCAGTCCCACCGCTGCGTCAGGCGTGAGTTGTTCGACGAGACAAAATTTCTCTTCGCCAAACGCCGTGTTTACCAACGCCAATCCTAATATTTCGATTCCGAATAACGTGTATCAGGTTGGGGATCGGGTTAATTTCTATGATATCTCAGGTGGAGCATCTATCTTCCCGCCGAACATTACGCCGGGTCAAAACTATTTCGTTGTTGGCGCAGTGAATAGTCCAACCGGCACCATCCAGATTTCCGCAACATCAGGCGGGACGGCGATCACACCAAACGGTAATAGCTCCAACCTGATCAACAGCAGCGTTGTATTGTATTTGAACGCGCCGGGCACCAGCGCAAGCCCGAAGCGCATCTTGAGCGAGTACTGCACGCAGTTGGGCGACACCACCAACTCGATGCCTGTCGCCGACAATTACCGCGAAATGGCGACGATGATCTACGACGCTACGCTAGATGCCTGGATCAAACATGGTGGTGATGTCAGCATGGGAAGTTCCGGCATCCAGAGCGGCGCACCCATCGAGACCATGCTTGCATTGGCGTGGACTGTCGGTGCCCATCCGTGGATGGTGTCTCCGCCTTACGCGGTGGACCCGGTGACCGACTGGTGGGCTAATGTCATGCTGTATGACAAGACAAACCGGCCAGCCTATTCGAAGCTGCGGATCGAGCCGCCGAACGAGTTGTGGAATACGGGGGCCAATTTCTTCCAGACGGCATACGCACAAGCCAAGGTCACGGCTTATAGTGTGTCTGACCCTGCGCATTGGCCGTTAGCCAACGATTTCCATAATTGGTATGGTAAAGTTCTATCCACACTGGGGCAGATGGCGTACCAGATTTATGGCGCGGGTAATCTGGATGTTACCTATCAAGTCATGGGCGGCGTGCAGACTGCGACGGGTGCCAGCCCCGGCGACATCGCCAATGCGTTGCCACGCTTTCGCGGTACGAACTATGTTAGCGCGGGGGTAGCGCAAGGTGCGCTAACCGGCGCGTGGGGCACGGTGACGTTTGCCGCAGTCCCCGCCGTGCCGTGGTCAAGTTTCCCGGCTGCTACGCGCTACGTGTCGCATATTGCCTGCGCAACATATTACATCAGCAATGCATACGGCGGCAGGGGTGCAGGCGGTCCACAAGACATAGCATCGTTATCGGCGGCGTTTGGCGGCATTCAGTTCAGGATGACAGACATCGTCGCCGGGGTGTTGCACCCGGAAGGCGGCACGGCGCTGACGACCGGCATGACGATATTTCTGCCATTGGGATTTGGCACAGCTACAACTGTCAGCGGGTCAGACGGCGCAGGCTGGACGCTCAGTAATCTGTCTTTGAACATTCCTTATGCGCAGACCTTAATTGCTGCAAAAACATCAGGTCTGTCTGCTGCGGATGCATTGACCGACAGCGTGATTGACACGGTTGTCGATGCGACAGTGACAGGCGGAACGACGTTCACCGTCAACAGCATCATCTCTGGCAATACCGTGGGGTGGGGACTCCGGATTTACGGAGGAACGGTAGCGCACGGCACTGGCCCAGAGATCGCTAGCGGTACCTATCCGAATTTCACACTGGCTTTCGCCGTGGCAAATCAGAGAGCAAACTTCTCTATCGGGATGGATTACAGCCTGACGGGAAATTTCCGACTCTATCAAAACTGGGGGACGTGGGCCAACACCAATTTCGGCATCACGAAGATTGCAGCCTATGAGGGAGGCATGTCGAACGATTTCGCCTACGCTTTTCCGTACACTGTGCTGGCGTCTCGCGCCAAGCAGTCGTCGTCGTTGCAGGGCTACGCGACTCAGATGTTCAACAATTTCAGGGGGCAGGGCGCATTCCCATATCCCGCTGGAATGACCGGGGAGTTTCCGTCAAACTTCCTGATGACCGGGCCTTACCCGCTGGGCGGCGCGTGGTCTATATCGGACGACATTTATCAAAACCCGACATCGCCGCAGTGGAATGCCGTTGTGGCGTATTAGTCTGGCGACGGCGATAGGCCATGAAGCTGATGCCGGCAAAACCCAACAGCATCATTGCCCATGTTGATGGTTCGGGGACAGCACCGACGTTAGCGGGCGGGGTGTATATGGAAGGGTTTGTCCAGCCTAGTTCAATGAAGCCCGTAGTCAGCGTGAATGTCAGGTCGATCTCGGGATGGGGCATCGCGGCTTGGCGGTTGGATATATTCGTATAGCAGGACGGATCGCCCGTATTGCAGGCATAGGTCCAGTTGTAATTCAATAGAAGGAAGGGTTGGTAGGCTTCGGATACCACAAGCGATCCGGCATATAGCGCGATGGGAAAACCGAACCCGGATTGCAGCTGTCCGTTAGCATCATAATACTGAATGTATCGCTGCTGCCTGCCATCACCAAACGCAAACGGGAGCAGGCTCAGAGTACCAAAATTAAGTACGTCGCCCGGCTGCGCCTGAAACGAATACGCCATGTTATATCCGCCAGCGCAAAACGTCGGGCCGCAAGCGTTGGTGCTTGCCCTCCCTGTCGGTCCGGCAGTTACCCCGTCAGGTAATGGGCCGAATATATCGACATTGTAAATGGCTGCCTTAACGGGCGTGGTGAACAGGCACAACACGGCAAGCAGTAAAAATCGCATTTGAATTTTTCCTTTGGTTTTCTTTGGCAGGATTAAGGGAAGAGTCAACAACACTTCAGATTAACATTAACAAGGAGACCATCATGGCGACCGCAGCGTTCCAGAAATTCAACTGCTTTGTCGAAGATCTGGCAGAGAAAAAGCACGATCTATCCGCCGACGTTCTCAAGGTCATGCTGACCAATACGGCGCCAGTGGCGACCAACACGGTCTACACGGGCGGGCTTGCTTCTACCGAACTCGCCAACGGCAACGGCTACACGACGGGCGGCGGCACGGCCACGCTGGGATCGTCGGTGCAGACTTCAGGTACATACAAACTGGTACTCAACGACGTAGTGTTTACCGCCAGCGGCGCGGTCGGGCCGTTCCGGTATGTCGTGCTGTACAACTCGACCAACACGGCGGCCAACAAGCCGCTAATTGGCTGGTGGGACAACGGCGCCAACGTCACGCTGGCCAATCTGGAAGCCTTCACCGTTGATTTCGACGGCTCGGCCGGCGTGCTGACGATTACTTCCCCGCCGTAACAGATCGGATTCGATCGTTTCCATCGCCTTCAAGGCGTCCAGCCTGCCGTTGATCTCGGCCAACCGACGATAGAGCGCCAGTTCCGCCAGGTCTTTCTGTGATGTGTATTTGCCGGCCATCTATTCCTCCCAGGTATCCATGATGTAAGCCGCGACCCAGCCGACAGCGGCAGCGCACAAGCACGCCGCCGCCATCGTTGGTACCCAATCAGGCAAGCCGCAGCTGGCCTTTGCGACGCATGGCGAGACCGCCGATGCCCATGAAGCCGATGATAAACATCGCCCATGTGCTCAATTCCGGCACAGCCGCAACCTGCGGGATTGCCGCAACGTCGATGCGGTAGTGTTCGAAGTCAGTGATGGTGCCGCCGATATCGAGCACGCGCAGCGAAGTCATAACTTCGCCGTTGATGGCAGTGAACGTGAAGCCGTTCTGGCCATTGCCAAGCGGACCAAACAGCGCGGTTAGGTCGAAAGCCTGAATGCCTTCGTCGTTACCAAACTGATCAACCGCTCCGACAAACGCAAGCAGTTGACCGGTCCCCGTCACAGAGAACACCTGCTTGGTGGTGCCGACCAGATCGTGGGCCGCGTCGAACACCTGAATAAAGATGTTCTGCGAGCCTTCGACCTTGATGGCGTTGCCGCCGCTTGCGGTGAAGTTCGAGCTACCGGTCAAGTCGCGAAACTCAACCGAGCCGGTGTGCTGGCCGTTGAGTAAAGCCTTTGCCAGATCACCGGTAACCGAACTGAACACCACGTTATCGCCAGTGCCAGATAAACTGTCCTTGACCACAACGTCGGCGCTGGCTGCCCCCGACAATGCAAGTAAGGCAGTAACTGATAACAAAAGTTTTCTCATATTAAGCTCCTAGCTAGGGAATGGTGCGAATGCACCGCGCAGCGTCGACATGCGGCGCTGGGCGGTGGATCGCTGTGCTAGTTTTGTGTCAATCCTGGAAATCGCATCTGTTTTTTTCTGCGTAAATCTGCACGTTTCAGCGCGGCAATTATCTGCATCTATTTGAATTATTGAGTTTTTGGGATTTAGGGCGTTACCTACGCCAGGAAACACCCTAATTCATAAAGGGCCAGTTTTACGGACCTTTCCTGTTTCATGTGAAACTGACTGTGTCACGGGCGGGTCAATAAGCAGATCCGTAAGTTTACGGTTCTTGTTGGCGTGGCCGTAGGTTCGCAATACCTGGCCGGCGTCCTTCCAGCCGCCGAGGTGGGCGACCGTCAGCACATCCACGCCGCGCCTCAGAAGCTCCGTAGCGAAGCCGTGGCGCATGCAGTGCGGTGTCAGGCGCTTGATACCGGCGCGCTCTATGGCGTCGTCCCAGGCGTGCTGGAAGTCCCCATAAGCCTTGTAGACGAACACGCCGCGGCCCTTGATCCGCACCAGGTTGGCAAGCACCACAGCCAGCGGCTCGGGCAAATGTGCCAGGCGCTCGGTGCCGCCCTTAGTCTCGCGTAGCAACACGGTTCTAGCTTCGAGGTCGACATCATCCCAATGGACGTTAACAGCCTCGCCTGGTCGGCATCCCGTCAGAAACATGAATAGTGCGTAAGCGCCCAAATGCGGCTTGCTCGCTGCCATGAAGGTCTTGACCCAGTCCATGGTGGCAGGGATTTTCTCTTTGGTTTCTTCCTCGAAGCGCCTGACGCGGATCGGCGGGCACAATTGCAGCTCTGCGGCGTGATTGATGATGGCTTGCGTTGGCACGATGGCGACCCGGTTCTTGCTGGCGCCGCTGTAGTGGGGGAACAGCTCGATCGCCATTTGCTTGATTGTTCCTGCGTTGATGTCTTTCACCAGCATATCCCTGAAATCGGACTTCGATTTCGGCAATCTGACGCGCCGCGATGGCCTTGTTCGCTGTCTTGCAAGATCCTCGTAACCGATTGCCGGCAACCGTGCCGCGGTAGTGCCAGACTTTGCCGCGAGCGTAGAGCTTGAGGGGCATTTGGTCGCCTCCAGTATGATCCGAACATCTTCTGGCAGCAGTATCATACGATTGCCCAAAACCCGGCACGCGCCAAGCCGTCGTGCTTCACTGCGCACATGTCTCTCCGACCAGCCGAGGCGCTGCGCCAGGTCCGCGGGCGTGGTTATGTCGGGCAGGCTCATGTGCTGGCCTTGGGTGGTGAACTCTGGTCGAGGATAAGTTCAGCTATCTCGAGGCCGCTATGATGGGGGCGTTTGGCGGCGATGGCGGCGCAAGCCTCGCGCTCGGCAAGAACGGCTTCGCCAATCTCTCGTTCCAGCTGTTCGATGCGGTCAGCGGCTTCGAGAACGAGATCGAACGTTGACGATTTAGCTTTATCGCTGACGCCCTCGAAATGATCGCGCAGGCGTTCCACAAGATCGCTCATCTGCTCAAGCCTCGTTGTTGCCGCGAAAGCCGGGGTACACGTCGTCGTTCTCCTGCCGCGCGGGCTTCTGATCGAGGGCGGCGTCGATTTTGGCGAGTATAGTTGCCATCGTACCGTTCGGGCTTAACGTGTGCATTTCGATGTATGGCCGCGTGAGCCGCAGCGCAGCTACCAGTTGTTCGATGCGCTGAGCAAGACATGCGTTGTCAACCTTGGCACGGAATTCGTCGTTCATGCCGGCCCTCGTCATTGCACCCGCCGGATAACGGCATTGATAGGCTCGTCCTGTTTTGCCTTGATGTACGATAGTAGCCACTCGGCGTGGTTTTTCACGGTCCAAAGGGCTGCTTCTTCGGCGGCGACTTCGTCATAGGTGTTGGGATCGGCCGCGATCTCGGCAACGACGTTGAGCGCGCGGATGATGTAATTGAGGGCCTGGGAGACAGGTTCACGGTCATGCATTGGCGCGCTCTTCGATCTGGTTGAGCAAGTCGCGGATGGCTTCGATCTCGGTATCGCCAATGCCCTGCGGGCTATTGCTCCAGCTCCCGACACTGTCGCTCTCTGCCTCGTAGGTGTCGGCGTCGATCGCGTACCAGGCGTTATCTGGTCCTTGGGTGGTTTCTATTTTCATGATGCTGCACTCACAAGTAATCCGCCGACTAACACTGCCAGGATTATTTCGACGCTGGGTTGGTAAACGATGCCAATGATGGCGCCCGCGATTATGTAGATCATCACAGATCCATCCGTGCATCGCGGCGATAATCAGCGGCGTTGTCGGCGGCGTCCTCGCGATCGGAGGCAAGCTGTTCGTTGACGGCGTCCTGAACCCTACCGAACCACTCCTGCTCGAGGCGGTACTGAATCGTCAGTTCAAGGTCTGGCGTGGCCTTGACGTAGACCCACGGGCGCACGCCGCGGGCACGTTCCTCTGCCGTCAGTTTTTGGTGTCCCTCGACAGCCACGCTGTCGACATCCCAATGGCCGCTACGATCATACTTGATCTCGGCCATACCGTTGATCAGTGCCGCCTCGATGCCGTTGTGAATGACGAGCGGCAGTTCTTCGAACTCGTAGGAAAGGATATTGCCCATCAGATTGCTCCGGTCAGGAAGGCGCACCACAGCGCCATCGTGCTCATGAAAAGGCTGATAGCCACGGCGGCGGCGATTTCTTCGAGCCAGATGTTCATTGCCAGTCCCCAGCGGTGTGCGATAGGGTCATTATGCATTCCGCATAACAACTGTCAATGCATTTTGCATAATATTTTTGTTGTACTTGATTATGCAATGTGCATAACTCTCCGTTGCGCGGCATGGTGCTGCGTTTTAAGGAGACTGAAATGGCCAATATTGGCAAACTTAGAGAGGCCCCGCCTCTTCCCACCAACATCGAAGATTGGGTTCGGCAGATCAAAGCTGAACGCACGCTCAACGACATGGTTGAGGACATCCACCGTTCGTTGGTGAATGAAAGCGAACCGTATCGCGCTTATCTTCGCGCGGTATACGACGCTCACGCCGTTGAGGGATCGTTGTCTGCCGATAATACGATGGCAGCGGTTATCATTCGCGATAAAGCCAAAGATCTTCACATGACTGAGGTGGCCGAAGAAAAGCTGGCTATCATCAACATGGCTTTGGGCGTCGTCCTGCGCCGCTACAATGCTTCGCGCAAGCAGCGCCGCAATGAGCTGCACGGCGAGCAGGTGCCGACCGACAGCAACGGCGACTAGTCTAAACCAGGGCCGGGGAGGGAAACTCCCCGGTTCTTTTTCGCGCGCATAGTGCCGCGTGACGGGGGACCAAGTGACCAATATCAGAGACATCAAAGGACTTAACGACGACGAACTGCGGGCATCGCTCAAGGCCGCCGGTTGGAATGAGCATTTACCGGCCATCAAGGATGAGGACGGTAACGTGATTGTCGGAAATCGCCGATTGGCGATCGCCAGCCAGGAGGGGATCGAACCCGTCATCAAGGTGGTGACGTTTGGCGACGGTGCCGAAGCACTGGCTGCGCGCATCCGGCTCGCCAACGTGTCGAATATAGGTGCGATACCGCTGGCCGCAAAAGACAGAAAGCGGCAGGCGGAGGGCCTGTATAGGAGTGGCCTAACGCAACAGGCTATCGCCACCATGCTGGGTGTGAGCCAAACTCAGATCAGCCTCGATCTTTCTAATTTATTAGTCACTAATAAATTAAATCACACCAAGACAGACACCAATCCGAAGGGCGCAGGACGCCCCAAAGGGCGCCCACAAAAAGCTATTGAGCGCGAGGAAAGGGTGGCCGCCCTCAAGGATGAGGGCATGACTGTGAAAGAGATTTCCCGTGTGGTGGGTCTTGGCGAGCGCGCTGTCAATCAGGCTCTTGAGCACGTTGAGATAAAACGCGAGGCTATTCCGGATATAGACCGCGAAGAGCTAAACCTGACGCAAAAAAAGCGGGCTGATATCTACATACGGCAGACCGAAGCCAAGCTCAGGGCATCGTTCCAGAAAGCCGTCCTCGATGAGGTGAAACGTCGCGTCGATGAGATCATTCTGCCTGATTGGAAAAAGAAGATCGAGGAAGCCAAGAAAATCTACAATCTTCGCCGGAAGTTCATGAGCAAGGAAACTTTCAACATGATCCGGCGTGGACTGCATCCAGACAGTCGGCACTCCATTAGCGACAAGAAGCTTGCCGAAGCGTTTGACGCCTTCATGGCGCTAGAAAAGTTTTTGCTGGACGAAGAGGCATCACCAACCGAAATTGGGGACGTACCAAGCAACCTTGCTGAATGGGATAAAATGAAAGCCAATGCCCGAACGTCAAAGCGGGCGAATGGTCCGACAGCCGTCAGGCGGCGATAGGGGTTATAGTTTGCTTTTGTTCACCCGCGCCAAAACCGGCGCGGCCCACTGGAGGGCTACGGCCTCGATCAAGGGGGCGTTCCAACTCTCCAAGTTGAAAAGCCCTTTCACGCCACGGCGCAGTATCTTGACCAGCATCCGGCCGTCCTCCAACGCCACAACGCATTCCTTGCCGATGTGTTCGCGCGGATCGTCGCCGCGGCGGACGTAGAAAAGCAACTCGTTCTCGAAATAGCGGGGATACATCGAATCGCCGCGCACGATAACCAAGACAGCATCCGCCGGGACGCCGGGCGGGATTTCAACCTCTTCCAGTGTGCCAGGGGAGTGACCATCAAACGGCAATATCTCGGCGCCGGCACCGACGTATCCGATTGCCTTGGCTGTCAGCACTCGTCCTTTATTGGGCGCACCGCGGCCTGTCATCAGCCATTCCAGACTGACCTTGAACTTGCGCGCATAAACTTCTGCACTCGACTTGAAACCTCGAAAACCGTTTTCGTGGCCCATGTAGGTCGATTCGGTTATGCCCAGCGCCGCAGCCGCATCGCGGGCACTTTCATATCCGGCTTCTTTGCGCGCCCAGATTAATCGCTCATGCATTGCAGTCATGAATGCATTCTGCATAAAATAATTATGCATCAGGCATTGTCCTTTGTTATGCAATGTGCATAATTACGGCTATGACCGGAGCAGAAATCAAAAAGATCCGCGAAGATCGCGACGAAACCCAGGCCGCCTTTGGCGTTCATTTCGGTGTTGATCAAAGCACAATCCACCGTTGGGAGACGAACGGCATCACCGATCGAGGCGTCACGCGCCTCGCCATCGAGCACGTTCTTTCTGCCCTAAAAAAAGCTCGCTCTAAAATTTCGTCCTAACCCTCTCACAGTCGAGAACCGCTGTGCTGTTTTTTCCCGACACCGAAGACATCACAGCCACGACCCGCACGGCTCTCGCGCTGCTTGTCGCGATCGAGCAGCGGCATACGGGCAAGAAAGAAGTTGCCTACGAAAACGTCGCCCAACTGATCGGATCGTCCTCGAGTTGGGTTCAAAAGTTCATCCGCGACAGCGGCGAAGTCAGACCGCCCTGTCCTCCGCTCCTGCTGCGAATTAGTGCCGCGTACACCGACCTTTGTATCCGCGTCGAACAACAAAATAAGCGAGACGAAAATCGTCTTCGTGATTTGAAAGGCAAAATCGATGCGGTTGCTGCGGGCGTTGCTTCGAAAACTAAAACTTAAAATCAAACTGCTTTCCGCGCGGATCTAGTCCCCCAGCCTTGCCGCGCGGGGAAAGCCCCGGACGGTTTCTGACAAGCCTCCGTCCGGGGTGAACAATCAACGAGGAAACGATGAAGCGCCTGTTACTCACCGCAATCCTGCTCTGGCCGTCGTTAGCGACAGCGCAGGATGCCATTGGCGAGGCTGACAAGGTGGCTGCGCTCAAGCGCGCCTATCAACTCAACAACAACTCGATGGTTGGTTTTGGCTCGATCGATCTTACCGAAGCGCCGGGCACGGTCAGGACGATCAAGATTGCGCCGGCCGAACTGCCGCCTGCAGTTACTGCCGCAGCAAAGCCGATCAAGGTCGCCTCGGCAGAACCGATCGAACAGAACGTTTGCACACGCCACGGACGAAGGAAAGTCCTGCGAAATCACGGCAAATCATGGAGTTGCAAGTGAGCCGTATTGTGAGCTGGTTTTCGTGTGGGGCGGCGTCGGCGGTGGCTACCAAGCTAATGCCGAGCGCAATCCCGGCCTATTGCGAAACCGGCGCAGAGCATCCCGACAATATGCGGTTCATGGCTGACTGCGAGCGCTGGTTTAATCGGCCCGTAGAGCGGCTGAAGTCCGACACCTATGCCGACACCTGGGATGTGTGGGAGCGCACCCGCTGGCTTGCTGGCATCAATGGCGCGCGATGTACGGTCGAGTTGAAGGTGGCACCGCGTCTGGCGTGGCAGCGCCCGGACGATATCCATGTGTTTGGTTATACGGCAGACGGACCAGACAGTGATCGGGCCATTAGGCTGCGCGCCAATTTTCCGGAATTGACGATCGTCACGCCGCTGATCGAGCGCGGGATAACCAAGGCCGCCTGTCTGGACATGGTGCAGCGTGCCGGCATTAAACTGCCGCCACTGTATGCTCTTGGCTTTCAAAACAACAATTGCTTGCCGTGCGTAAAGGCCACGTCGCCAGCCTACTGGGCGCTTATCCGCGAACATTTTCCGGACAAGTTCGACCGGATGGCAAAGCTGTCGCGCGAACTGGACGTTCGGCTGTGCCGGATCAACGACGTTCGATCCTTCATCGATGAAATCCCACTGACTCAATCAACGTCTCATCCCACGCAACCAGCGTGCGACTTTTTATGTCTCATTGCAGAACAGGAATATACAGCATGAAAAAACACGACTTTGCCGAACTGGGCGAGCAGCTGGTGGCATCGCTGAAGCAGGCGGCCAACGACCAGGTGAATGAAGCAAACAACCTGTTGGCAAGTGTCACGGCGCTAGCCGAGGACATCAACGCCAACGTGAGCGAACACGCCAAGTTGCTCGATGACATGGACGGCAGGCTTCGGCTGTTTGGCGAGTCGGTTTTGGAGGCGCACAAGAAATTCTTGAACGGGCAAAAGCACGAAAATCCCTCGCCATGACCCCAACCAGTTTCGGCCCGTGGTCGCTTCCAGGCATTACGCAGCGGCTGATCGAATTGCACGGCTTAAGTGGCGTCGAGCAACTGTCGATGGAAGCCATCGCCCAAAAACTCTCGAAAGAGTTCGCGGTGGAATTGACCAAAAATGCGGTGATAGGCCGGTCGCATCGGTTGCGGCTGGAGCTGCGCGACAACGTGCCATTCACGCGTAAAAAGGTGGAGCGCAAGATGAAACCAAACCGTCGCGTTGATGCGCCGATCCCGCCGCTCGAGCCAACCATCAAGTCCGGCGATGAAACGCTGACGATCTATCAATTGAGAGATGGCGATTGCCACTGGCCATTGGGCGAGATGCAGGATCTGCCGCCGTTTCAGTTCTGCGGCAAGGAATCGTTGTTCGGCCGGCCTTACTGCCAGAGCCACAGCAGGATTGCCTACAACGCGCCGGGGAAGGTGTGGGGATGAAGTTAGTTAATCCGTCAGAGCATCAATTGCAGGCATCGCTGTGCGCTTACCTGAAGGTCGCGGCGAAGCCTGGCATATTCTGGACCGCGATCGGCAATGGCGGGCGCAGGTCGATCGGCGTTGCGATGAAGCTGAAACGCGAGGGCGTCCAGCGCGGAACGCCTGATCTTCTATTCGTCCTGCCCGAGGGCCGCACCGCGTTCCTGGAGATGAAGATCAAGGGCGGCAGGCTGTCGCTGGAGCAGAAGGCGGTCAGGGATCAGTTTCGCGCGCTCGGGCACAACTGGGCGGTCGCCAAAAGTTTCGATGAAGCCTGTGATTTTTTGCGCTCGGTCGGCGTGTTGGGAGAATTGAAGTGATCGAAAGCTATGTGCGCCACTCGCCGTCATCGCTCAACCTGTTCGCGGCAGAACCGGCGCTATTCGTGCTGGAGAAAATATTGGGGGTAAAACAGCCGGCCAATGTCCTGATGAGCCGCGGCACTGCCGTCGAGGCTGGCGTGGCGGCGGGGTTGCTCGATCCCAATGTCTATCTGGAGGATTGCATCAACATAGCGCTGACGCGCTACGACACGCTGACCGCGATGTCGCCGGATGGACGCAGGGAGAAAACCCGCGAGGGCATCCACCATATGGTGACGCAGGCGCTCGATGCGCTGAAGCCGTTTGGCGTGCCGTCCAGCATGCAAGGCTTTGTCGAGTGGCATCCGGAAGGCTTACTGCTGCCAATCATCGGCTATTATGATTTTTTCTGGGAAAACAAGGGTTTCATTGTCGACTTGAAAACGACGGACAAGATGCCGTCCGCGATCAAGACCGGACACGCGCGCCAAGTTGGTTTTTACGCCAACGGCAATCTGAGTTCGGGGATTACTTACTGCACCCCAAAGAAGTGCGAGACCTATCAGCTCGAGAACAGCCGCGAGCATCGCGAGGCGTTGCGGCAGATCGCACTGCGTGTCGAAAAGTTTCTTTCGCTGTCCGATGATCCTGAATTTTTCGTCGGCATCACGGTGCCGAACCTGGACGGGTTCTACTGGAACGATCCGAAGTTACGGCAGCTCGCATACGAGCACTGGAAAATCTAATCCCCGAACAATCGGGCATGGCGCGCTGCGAGCCGATCGCAGCATTTAGTGGAGAAAAACGATGGCAACAGATGTTTTTGGTTTCCCGGTCAGCACTGGTGGCGAAGGTGGCGAGTTCACGCCGGTACTGAAATACGATGCCCGTGCGGGGCGGTTCTTCCGCGTCGAGCGTATCAATACCGGCAACGGGTTTGAAAACGAGGATGTCGACATCACGCAAACGGTGAAATTCCTCGCCGATTTTGAGAATGTCGAAGTTGGCTATGCGCGTTTTGTGGCGGGCCAGGCGCCTGACTTTCACCTGGTGCCGATGGGGTCGCAATTGCCCGCCAAGCCGAGTGAACAGCACTCAAGCGTCGTGCGCTTCATGCTGAAGCTGGCGAAGGAATGCGGTGGGGAGCGGCCTATCCGCGAGATCAGCGGCGCCAGCAAGGCGTTCCGCGGCGCGATCGAGGCAGTTTACACTGCTTATCTGGCGCAGAAAGACAAGAACGCGGGGAAATTGCCGGTTCTCGTTTGCGAGAAAATCACGCCGGTCAAGACGGGCACGGGCGTGCAGTCGTCAACCAATTACCATCCGACATTCAAGATCGTCGGCTGGTCAGAGCGCAAGGATCTGGTGTTCGTGGCTAAAGCCGTGACGCCTTCTGTCGCTTCGCAGGTGCTGGCGGCGACAGTCACTGCTTCGCCGGCAACAGCGCCGTCGACGGGATCGACAAGGGCGGCGGCACCTGTTGCCGAGACGGCTGACGCTGACGACTTTGGTTAGTCGCAACAACGGGCGTCGGCATTTTGTCGGCGCCCGTTTTCTTCCTGTATCCAAGAAATAAGAAAATGGCTGCAATGGAGCACGCCCCTGATCCGGGTTTCGATCCCTCATTCGCCACTCCCGGCGAATGGGCGCTGATGTACCGCGCTTGCGGGTTGCAGGTGGTGCCGGCGCATATGCCCGTGGTTGGCGGGGAGTGGAAATTCCCCTGTCTGGCCTGGGGCGAGTTCCAGAATAATCTGGTGTCGGACCTGGTGTTCGATCGCTGGTACGGGGCCAATACCGGCGAGCACTGGCAACGGGCGCAGATGGGGGTCATCACCGGGTTATGTAGTGGCAACGTTTTTGTGGTCGACCTGGACGACCAGAAAGGGCCGCAAGCCGAAGCGTGGTGGCAGGGGCTGATCGCCGTTCACAACAACAATCTGGATATTGAAACCGTCGAGCAGCGCACCGGCGGCGGCGGGCGCCAAAAACTGTTTCGCGCGCCGATGGACTGGGTGGCGCCAACCAACAAGACCAGCATCCATATCGATATCAGGGGCCAGGGCGGGTTTGCCATGTTGCCGCCAAGCCGGCACGAATCCGGTCATGACTATGAGTGGCTGCCGGGGCGGGCGCCGTGGGAGATTCCCATTGCTGAGGCGCCGGAATGGCTGCTGGAGGCGATCGAGGCGCTGATTGCCCGGCATGGTTCTCGGCCACGAACCGAAAAGACGGCATCCCCTGGCACAGAGAAGAACGCCTTCGGCACCCGCATCATCGAGGGCCGCGAAGGCTACATGCGCGACATGGTCTGGCGCGTCGTGCTGGAGCTGTACCGGGCCAATCCCATCCCGATGCCGGCGGCGGAAAGCGCTGCCAGGATGCAGGAAGCGTGGCTGGTTTACGAAAGCTGTGTCGGCACCCGGATTGTCGAAAAAGATCTGTCTAACGCTGATGGTCTGGAGCGGGAGAACCGTGGCCAGAGCATGTTCGCCAATAAATGGCGGCGGGAGATGAAGGCCTGGGGTGGCGACAGGATGCGGACAAAGGCGGCCGAACCGCCCCCAAAGCCCGATGAGGCGCCTAAAGCCTCCGAACCACCACCAGAGCCAGGCCCCAATACCCCCAAACCATCCATGGTGCCGCTGCGGTCGGCATTTCCGATCAAGGAAACAGACATTCCGCCGCGCGACTGGGTGATTCCCGGCCTGATGCTGAAGCGGCATTTGTCGGTGCTGGTGGCGCCGCCAGGCAGTGGCAAGTCGCTGCTGACGCTGCAGCTCGCTATCGCCGTGGCGTTGGGGATGGAGTGGGGCGGCTGGAAGCCCCGCAAGCCGGAAAAGGTCCTGGTGGTCAACGCCGAGGACGACATGGACGAAATGCGGCGCCGATTGTTCGCCGCAGCCAAGGAAATGAAGGTGAACCAGGACGATCTGGACGGCCGTCTTTTTCTGGCCGAAGCCCCGGAATCAATCGTCATTGCCCGGATGGACAATCGGTCCAAGACCGTGGTGCGGACGCCGCTGGTCGAGGATCTGGTCCAGACCATCAAGGAAAACGACATCGGTTGCGTCATTGTCGACCCCTTTGCCGAGACATTCGAGGGCGACGAAAACAGCAATTCGGAAGTGAAGTGGGCCGGTATCCTGTGGCGTGATGTGGCGCGGCGCACCAATACGTCCCTGACGCTGGTTCATCACACCAGGAAGTACGCCGGCGGAATGGCCGGGGATGCCGACGCCAGCCGCGGCGGTGGTGCCCTGATTGGCACCGCGCGCATCCTGTCGACCCTGTTCACCATGACCGAGGACGAGGCCACGACTTTTGGCGTGCTGGTTGAGGAGCGGACGACCTATGTCCGGTTTGATGACGCCAAGGCCAACCAGAGCAAGGTGGGGGTCGCCAAGTGGTTCGCCAAGAAAAGCGTCACCCTCCACAACGGCAATGGGTTCATCCCCGGGGACGAGGTTGGCGTGCTGGTGCCGTGGAAGCCCCCCGGTCTGCTGGATGGGGTGTCCATGTACACGATCGGCCTGGCGCTGGATGGCATCGACCGCGGCGTTCTGGGCGAGGACGGGAAGCCGACCGGGCAGAAGTATGGCCCGACCACCAGCAGCAAGGATCGTTGGGCCGGGAGGGAGGTCGAGCGCCTGTTCGGGTGTGACGAGGACCGGGCCAAGGAGATCATAAAGGCGTGGCTCGGAACCAAGGTCCTGGAGGTCGTCAAATACGACGATCCCGTGCAGCGAAAGGAGCGGGACGGCGTCCGCGTCATTGTTGCCAATCGGCCGGACAGGGCAGCGCAACATGTCTGAATTACCCCCTGAATTATTCACGCCATACCCGGTCTTGATCGAGACAACTTACGGGATTGTCTTAAAGCTTTACATTAAGAGCGAAGAGGACGAGGAAAAGCTGCGCCAGTCTAATTTCAACTGGCGCACGACTGGCGCAAAAAGTGCGCCGCTCCAGTCGGGCGGACTAAGCCGGTGGCGCTGGCGCAAAAGCGCGCCAGTCGCTCCTTTGAGCGGAGCGACCGTGGCGCAACCGGCTTTATCAGTACCGCCCTTGCGCTCGATCTGGAGCACCCCTGAAGGCGAAAAAGAGAAACTGAAAAGTGACCTTTCAGCCCTTCGGGAAATGATCTCTGAGTTGGCAAAAACGATCAGCGGCTATGACCGGCTGCTGGCGCCTTACTGGCACGCCAAAGGCGATGTCGAGGACGCCATCAGGCGCACCCACTACCGGCGCCCACCCAACACGATCGTGTTCAATCCTGTCGGGGCTTCCAATCGGAAGCCGTCATTCGACGCCTTGATGGAACTCGCCATCGAGTGGGGGCCAACCAAGGCTGAACGATCTGAACTGCAAACCCGCATGAAGGCGCATGAGCGCGAAGCCGGGAAGCTGGAAACGGAACTCAAGTACCTCGCGAAAAAGAAGGTGAAGAAGCATGCCAAAGCCTGACCCCCGCCCCCTCGGCGCAGCCAACTCATGGGCGCGTACCCCTGGCGAGTACATCGCCGCCCAGGCCCATATCGCTGGCGTCGATCATGTCGCCGTGACCATGGAAGCCAAGTGGGGCGTCGGCCGGCTACGGCTTCTCGTCAGTCCGGAACTCAGGGAGAAGTTCGACCGGCAAGGCTACTTGCTCAACCAGGCCATCTGGCATGGCGGCGTGGAAGCGGTCCGGGTCCAGTCCGCCCGTATGGCGTCAGCCTGGCAGGCGCTCGACAGGGCGGCCACGGCGGCCGGGGCTGAAGTGCTCTCCCCCAAAGTCCGGGAAGTCCGCCTCGAGGACGGCACCGTGGCGGCGATCGTACCCGATGGCGCCCATGCCCATGCCGCCGTGGCGTCGGGGCGCCATCTCGCCGTCTACACGCTGGACGAAATCGGCCGCCTGCTGTCCCACTACCCCCAGATAGCCCAGGCCAAGGCGGTCTGGCCCGGCGCCACCGTCGAGGCAGTCAGGCGCCCGGAAGGTAACCCGCTCGACGCCTTCCCCGATACCGACATCGGCCTGGACGACCCCCTGCCCGACTACCTCAATCCGCTGTCAGCCTGAAAGGCGTCCCATGACCCGCCGCAAAGCCCTCGTCGCCCGTGAGCCAAACGGCCGCGCCAAACGCACCCCGTCCGAAATCATGTCCCCCACCGAATCCCGCCGCCTCATGGATGCCGCCAAGTCAGGCCTCAAGGACAAGGTCTGGGGAACTCCGCTCGGCTGGCTGCATGTCTCCGGTAAACTGAACTCCACCCAGTTCGCCGCCGGCCTGCGCTGGTCCGAACTGGTGGCGGATTATGCAAAGGCCATGCAGGGGCCAAAACCTCCCCAATCCGCCAGGCTCGCCCCCGAAGGCGGCACCCCCGTCGATCCGGATAGTCCTACAGGCGTCAGGGAAGCCCGCAGGCATTCCCAAATCGTCCACCAGTACCTTGGAGCCACATCCATCCTGAAACACGCCAGCGGGCACGTCAGGAACGCCGTGCGCGAGGTCTGCGAACTGCGCCAGATGCCAACAGGCGAGGATCAACTGCGCGCGCTTGGCACCGGCCTGAACGTGCTGGCCGCCTGGTGGTCGGCCGGAGGAAAACGGAAATGATCCGGGTGGAATTGGGCGAGGAAGTCAACCGACACGGCCGGTGGCGCTGGATATGTCCCCGTTACGCGCTGAGAGGCGTGAGCCGCCAGCCGCTGTTGGATGCCTGTCGGGAAATTAAATCAATGGGCGGCGATACCGCGTTGCTTGTAGGGCTATTCCGCGAGGCGAGGTCCACGCCGGATATGACATGCTCCGTGGGATGTGGCGCCAGCCACTCCGTCCGCGAAGATGTCACCAGGTTCGCCAAATGGGCACCTCACCCCATGGGCATGGGGGTACTACATGCCGACTTAGTCCCCTAAATCGTTCCTAATTCGTTCTAATGCGCAAATGCGTAAATGCGTAAATGCTGCATTTTGCGAAGCAACCTTCAGGCGAGTAACTGGCTAGTTAATATCTCCAGTATTTATGTCATTTTTAGAACAAAACCTAAACAATTGGGAACATCAGCTAACCTTCGCGGTTTTTAGCCGCTGCACCGTATTGTCCTTTGGTACAGTGTTGACTACCCGACATAAGCAATGTCAGATAGGCATTGTCCATAACCCACTGATTTCAGTGGGTTTTTGTGTTTATCGCGCCTTTGTTCCTATAAGGAAGCCTAATGGGAACAATAACATAGAGTTTCAACTGAAATGGCCAATCCAAACTGGGTCAAAGGCGTCTCGGCAAATCCAGGCGGAAGAGGTTCAGAAAAGCCGTTTACAGACGCTCTGCGCGCCACGCTGAACCAGACCAATCCGAAACTGAAGCGCAAAAACCTGCTGCTAATTGCAGAAAAACTGGTTGATTGCGCGATCGAAGGCGAAAGCTGGGCCGTGTTGCAAGTTGCCGATCGAATGGATGGCAGGCCGGCGCAGGAAAGCACGCTCAACGTCAACACCAAGTCCCTAACCGAATTGACGGATGCAGAAATCGCAGCACGCCTTACAGCCCTTCGAGCAAGAGGAGCTGGAGTTGTTGACGGAGACGGAGAGCCGTCGAACGATTCGTCGCAGCTTAACTGAATGGTGCAAACTGTGCGGATTCGAACCCGCGCGTCATCACCGCCTGCTGATCGAGAAACTTGAAGGCGTTGCATCCGGCGATATACGACGCCTCGCCGTGTTCATGCCGCCAGGCTCTGCGAAATCAACTTACGCAAGCAAACTATTTCCCGCATGGCTCTTCCAACGTCATCCTACTGCAAATATCCTCGCAGCATCACACACGACCGAACTCGCAGAGAAGTGGGGACGGTGGGTCAGGAATATCGTCAATGAACACTCCGCTGAACTCGGAATTATTCCGTCAGATGACAGCCAGGCCGCAGGAAGATGGTCGCTCAGAAGCGGCGCGGAATATTATGCAGCAGGTGTTGGAACAGGTATTGCCGGCTTCCGTGCAAAGTTCGGTCTTATCGACGATCCTATCCGATCCCGGCAAGATGCCGATAGTGAGCTTATACGCGACCGAATCTGGGATTGGTATATCAACGATTTCCGCACGCGACTGGTACCTGGCGCCGCCGAAGTCCTGATACAAACGCGATGGCACGAGGACGATCTCGCCGCGCGCGCTCTCAATCATCAACAGTGGGAAGTGATCTCGCTGCCGGCGATCGCCGAGGCAAACGACCAGCTCGGCCGTTACGTTGGTGAACCGCTGTGGGATGATGATGCATACCATTACGGCGAGCAACTGCTCGAGTTGCAAAAGACAACGCCGGCAAGAACGTGGTCTGCGCTCTATCAATGCCGGCCAACTCCGGATGATGGCGATTACTTCAAATCAGATTGGCTGAAACCATATGACAAGGCACCGTCACCACATACGATGCGGGTCTATGGCGGATCTGATTATGCGACAACCTCTGACGGCGGCGACTACACCGTCCACGCCGTTGTCGGCATCGACCCCGAAGGCCGCATGTATCTCCTCGACCTCTGGCGTCAACAAGCCTCAAGCGATGTCTGGGTTGAAGCATTTTGCGATCTCGTCATCGAGCACAAGCCAATCGGCTGGGCTGAAGAAACCGGGCAGATCAAATCAGGCGTCGGTCCCTGGATCGATCGACGGCAACGCCAGCGCAACGCATGGGTCTATCGTGAGCAATTCCCTACTCGTGGCGACAAAGCCGTGAGAGCACAGTCAATGCGCGGACGCATGGCGCTTGACGGGCTATATGTCCCAGTCAACGCA